>WNFC01004213.1_pt1 | contig 16184 bp, 15 predicted proteins | sample 5400541 | NCBI WGS metagenome assembly WNFC01 (sample SAMN13153342, study PRJNA577476) | soil metagenome | isolation source: 120 cm saprolite under Douglas fir tree site 2 hole 2 replicate 1 | place: USA:California | collected 2015-04-18
ACCCGCATCGGCGCCGGGAGCCGCTGCCATGGCAGCGGCCCAAGTCGCCCGAGGAGGATCCCGAGGCTCTGCGGCGGGTGCAGAGGATTCTGGAAAGTCCTGCCTACCGGCTGGCCGAGGCGGATCCCGAATTTCTGAGCCGCGACGAGGCCCGCGGCCTGCGGCTGCAGCTTGAATACCTCAAACCGGAAACCCTGCTCGACCAGCACGGTATCCGCCACACGATCGTGGTGTTCGGCGGCACGCGAATTTGCGAGCCGGGGACGGCGCGCCGGAACGTGGAAGCCTTGCGCGCGGCGCAGACCGCCGCTCCGGGTGAGGAAGCAATCGCCCGCAGGCTCGCGATCGCCGAGCGCATTCTCGCCAAGAGCCATTATTACCAGGTCGCGCGCGAGTTCGGGCGGCTGGTCGGCAAGGCATGCGAAAGAGCCGCCGATCGCTCCAAGGTGATGATCGTGACCGGCGGAGGGCCCGGGATGATGGAAGCCGCCAACCGCGGCGCCTTCGACGTCGGCGCGCAATCGGTCGGGCTCAACATCGATCTGTCGCACGAGCAATATCCCAATCCCTACATCGCGCCGGAACTGTGCTTTCGATTTCGTTATTTCGCGCTGCGCAAGCTGCACTTCCTGCTGCGCGCGAGGGCGCTGGTGGCCTTCCCGGGCGGTTACGGCACCTTCGACGAATTGTTCGAGGTGCTGACCCTCGTGCAGACCCGAAAGATCAAGCCGCTGCCGGTGGTGCTGGTCGGCGAAAGCTATTGGCGCGGAAAGCGCCGGCGAGATCTGGGACGGTATCCTCGATTGGCACCGCGCCTGCGGCGAGCCGCTCGATCTGGGCACGTGAGGAGATTGCGGTGAAGCTTTCCTTCCATGGTGCCGACCGCGACGTAACCGGCTCCTGCCATCTCGTGGAATGCGCCGAAAAACGCATCCTGATCGATTGCGGTCTGTTTCAGGGCAGCCGGGCGCTGGCGCAGGAAAATGCCGAGCCGTTCGGGTTCGATGCTGCCTCCGTCGATTTGGTGCTGCTGACCCATGCGCATCTCGACCATTGCGGACGCCTGCCCCTGCTCGCCAAGCGCGGGTTCCGCGGCGAGATCGTCGCCACCGCGGCGACGCGGGAGCTTGCCCGGCTGGTGATGCTCGATGCGGCACACCTGCAGGAGGAAGAGGCGCGCTCGGCGGCGATCAAGGCCGCACGCCGCAATGCCGGCGCCGAGACCAGCGCCCCGCTCTACTCGCTGCTCGACGCGCTGGGCACGCTCGAATACTTCCGCCGTGCCGCCGAGTACGGCGCGCCGATCGAGCTGGCGCCGGGGGCTGCCGCCACGTTCTACGACGCGGGCCACATTCTCGGCTCGGCCAGCATTCTGCTCGAACTCGAGGAAACCGGCCGCGCGCAGCGCGTGCTGTTCTCCGGCGATCTCGGCAACGCCGGGCGGCCGCTGCTGCGCCCGCCGGCCGTTCCGCCGCGAACCGACGTCGTGGTGATCGAAACCACCTACGGGGATCGATTGCACAAGCCGATCGGGCCCTCGATCGAGGAACTCTATGCCGCCGTGTCCGACACGTTCCGGCGGGGCGGCAACGTGATCGTGCCCACCTTCGGCCTGGAACGCGCCCAGGAGCTGCTCTACGTGCTCAGCCGAGGCGTCGAAAGCGGGCGGCTGATGCCGGCGACCCAAGTCTTTCTCGATTCTCCGATGGCGATCTCCGCGACCGAGATCTTGGAGCGCTACCCCGAAAGCTTGCAGCCGCAAGTCGCCGAGCTCATTCGCAAGGGCCACGACCCGTTCCAACTGCCGGGCCTGCATTTCACCCGCGAGCGGGCGGAATCGATGGCGCTCAACAACATCCGCGGCGGCGCCATCATCATGGCCGGGTCCGGCATGGCGACCGGCGGTCGCGTGCGCCATCACCTGCGGCACAATCTGTGGCGACCGGAATGCAGCGTGGTCTTCGTCGGCTTCGCCGCCGAAGGCACGCTCGCCCGGCAGATCATCGACGGCGCGAACCGGGTGCAGCTGTTCGGCGAGGAGATCCCGGTCAAAGCCAGCGTTCACACCATCAACGGCTTTTCCGCCCATGCCGACCAGGCCGAGTTGCTGGCTTGGCACCGGCAGACCGGGGCCGGGCGCACTTTCCTCACCCATGGCGAGGAAAGCACCATGCGGCAATTCGCCGCCAAGCTCGCGGACACGGCGGTCGAAATGCCGGCGCTGCACCAGACCTACGAGCTGTGATCGAGATTGGACACCAGATAACGCGCCGCAAGATTGTCCCCCCGCGGCCCGGCGGCGGCCGCCGCCCGCGTCGCCTGGATGCGACGCGGTCCGTCAAAGTCGCGCCGCAGACCACGCTGCCGTCGCCGCGCGCACGACGGCCAGCGCATCCGTGGTGCCGTCGGCCTCGCCTTTCTCGAAGTCGCCCTCGACCCGCGCCATCTGATTGGTGACGTGCGCGAAGCACAGAACCGGTTTGCGGCGCGCCTGCGCGAACGCGTAGAGCGCCGCAGCTTCCATCTCGACGGCCAGCAATCTCTTCTCGCGCATCGCGGCGATGGCTTCCGCGGTCTCCCGGAACGGCGCGTCGGTGGTCCAGGTAGCGCCGCGCTCGACGGGCACCCGCAGCCGCGCGAACGCCTTCGACATGAGATCGAGCAAGCGGGCATCGGCGTGGCTGAATTCCGCGGCAGGCAGGTAATGGTAGCTCGTGCCTTCGTCCCGCAGCGCGCGATCGATCAGGACGAAGCAAGGCCCGGGCGCCGTCAACCGTCCGGCCGAGGTGACGCTGATGAGAAATTGGCAGCCCGAGGCGAATAGCTCTTCGGCGACGAGCACGGCAAACGGGGCACCGACCGCGCATCCGATGATCCCGAGCTCGATCCCACGATCATCGAAGCGATGGAGCTCGGTGTGATAGCAGGCCCAACCGAAGTCGAGGCGCGCGCGACCATCCGCCTTGAGGCGGCGGACGATATCGCCGTCCGGATCGAGAACGCATACCGCAGGTACGCTCGCCCCAGCGAGACTTTTCTGACGGCGCGCCTCGCGCAGCAGATTGTGCGCCGTGAATGCCGATGGCGCCTCGTAATGCTTCTGCGACAGAATCGGAGGAGAGCTGCTCATTTCGACCGACATGACCTGGAATACATCTGCCCCGGGGGCGCGATCGTCGCAAAGGCGCTCGGCGGCCTTTGCGCCATTTCGGAAGACTATACCTTGTCCGCTTCCAGCGTCGCCGCCGCAAGAAGAACGCGGCACATCACGGCCGACCTTTTTCTCGGTGGCCGAGCGGATAGCTCCCGACCCCCTCGCGGAACGGCTGCAGCAGCATGCGGTCGAGGCGCAGGTCCGAGCGGTCGCGAAACTGCCCGATGCCGATCATCATCGCATCATGGCCGGCCGTCGGTTGCGCCCGGTAAGTGCCGAACATGCGGTCCCACCAGGGCAGATTGAAGCCGAAATTGCTGTTGGTCTCGGGCGCGTCCACCGAGTGGTGCACGCGATGCATGTCCGGCGTGACCACGATCCAGCGCAGAATCCCGTCAAGCTGCCGAGGAAGGCGCACGTTGCCGTGACTGAACATCGAGGTGGCATTGAGCAGCACCTCGAACAGCAGGACGGCAAGCGCCGGCGCGCCGAGCGCCGCCACCAATGCGAGCTTGATCAGCATCGAGAGCAGGATCTCGATCGGATGGAAGCGAACGCCGGTGGTCACGTCGAAAGCGAGGTCGGCGTGATGCATCCGGTGCAGCCGCCACAGCGCCGGCACCGCGTGAAACAGCACGTGCTGCAGGTAGATCGCGAGATCGAGGACGATCACGGAAGCGAGGATGGCCAGCCAAGCCGGCACCGCGAACGCATGGAAGAAACCCCAGCCGCGCTCCTCGGCGAGGAGCGCAATTGCGACCGCCGTTGTCGGCACCAGAATGCGAACCAGGATGGTGTCGAGCACGACAACGCCCAGGTTGCTCGACCAGCGCAGCGGGCGTTCGGCCGCCTGGTGCCGCCGCGGCGCCAGCCGTTCCCACGCCGCCATGAACACGAAGACGCCGGCGAAGGCCGCGAGCCGGATCGGGATCTCATATGGCAGCATCGGATCGGTCAGTCCTCTTGACAAGTCATTGATTTGCATGCCATTCAATAACTCTATTGAATAATTTACAATCGAGATGGTAATGATGTCAATGCCAAGCCCGAAGGAGGCTCTGTTCATCCAGTTCGCGGCGGTCGCCAAAGCACTTGCGCATGCGCACCGGCTCGAGCTGCTGGAGCTGCTTGCCCAGGGCGAACGCAGCGTCGAGGGTTTGGCGGATAAGGCCGGGCTCTCCATCGCCAATACCTCGCAGCATCTGCAGCAGATGCGACGAGCGGGCATCGTTTCCGCGAGGCGCGAGGGAAAATTCGTCTTCTACCAACTCGCCGATGATGCGGTCCTCGATTTGCTGGTTGCGTTGCGCCGCTTGGCGGAACGCAACAGTGCCGAAGTCGAGCGCGTGATCCGAAACTATTTTCACGACCGCGACAGCATGGAACCCGTGTCGAGAGTCGAGTTAATGCGGCAATCGCGAACCGGGGCCGTGACCGTGCTCGACGTACGACCCGCCGACGAGTTCGCGCTGGGGCATCTGCCCGACGCCATCAATATCCCGCTACGCGAACTCGAGCGGCGGCTGTCCGAGCTCGACCCGTCCCAACAGATCGTCGCTTATTGCCGCGGGCCGTATTGCGTTCTCGCTTTCGAAGCGGTGGCGTTGCTGCGAGAACGCGGCTTCCAAGCGCGTCGGATGCAGGACGGCTTTCCGGAATGGCGCAACGCGGGCTTTCCACTCGCCTGCTAGGTTCGATAGCCGCACGCAGGGCGACCGGAGCGTGAACGGAATTCGCCAGCGCCGAAAAGAATATTTCAGATGCCGTATGGAAACGCCGCGGGCTACGACGGCTACATGGGGCGCTGGAGCCTCAAACTTGCCCGCTCCTTCGTGCGTTTCGCTTGCCCGGAACCGCCAGAGGCGGCTCTCGACGTGGGTTGCGGAACGGGAAGCCTCCTGCGTGCGATGGCCGCGGAATTTCCCGATTGCCGCCTATTCGGATTGGATCCATCGGTGGATTATCTGGTGTTCGCCGGGACCAAGACGGGCCCGGCGATCTTCGTCGCCGCAGACGTCGAGGCGCTGCCGTTCGCCCAGGGTGCGTTCGACCACTGTCTTTCTCTTCTCGTGATGCAGGACATCCGCGATCAAGCCGGCGCGCTGCGCGAAATCTGCCGCGTCACCTGCCGCGGCGGCATCGTCGCCGCCTGCCAGTGGGACTTCGCGCACGGCATGCCGATGATTTCCGCGGTTCATCAAGCAGTGGAGGCCGTCGCTCCGGAGCTCTACCGAAGCTCACGCAGCAAGGCGGGACGTGCGTTCGCGACGCTCGCCGAGCTGCGGCTGCATTGGGCTTCGGGCGGGCTCCGAGAAATTGCGACCGCGGAGCTTCCGGTCACTCTTCGGTTCGCCGATTTCACCGATTTCTGGCTGCCCGTGCTGAGCGCCTCGACGCCGACGACGGCGCTCGTAGCATCGCTTCCCGCGGACGCGCGCGACGCGGTGAGCTTGCACCTGCGCCGTGTCCTGCTCGGCTCCAGGCCGGACGGAAGCTTCTCGCTCACGGCGCATGCATTCGCCGTTCGCGGTCGAACCGGTTAGCCGTAGCTCATAGGGTGCAACAAACAACGCGCACTGCACGATCATTGCAGCCGGGCAGTCTGCTTTACCGCGGGCGCGCGCTGCCCTCATACATATAGGTCAAGGGCCTGGGACCCCGCACATAGCTGTTCTCCAGCCGCTCGACACGAAAGCCGGCCGATGCGATCAAATCGCTGATCGGGCGGTTGAGGTGACATCCGCCCCCCAGCCGTTTCCAGATCGGGGTCAAGCGATCCTGCCACCAGCGCACGCCCATCTCCGGGGCGCGTCCGTGCTCCGCGAACAGCAGCACGCCGCCGATCTTCAGCACGCGCCGCATCTCGCGCAAAGCCCGCGCCGCGTCGGGAATGCTGCACAAGGTCCAGGTGGTCAGCACCGCATCGACGCTCGCGGTTTCGAGCGGGATCGCCTCCGCGCTGCCTTCGATGAACTCGATCGGAAGTTTCGGCCGGATCGCCCCTTGCGCCATCGCCAGCAGCTGGGCCGACGGATCGAGCCCGATCACTTCGGTCACGCCTCCGCCGTAGAACGGCATGTTGAGCCCGGAGCCGATGCCGACCTCGAGCACGCGGCCGGCGGCGGCGGCGACCACGCGGCCGCGATAGGCCTTCAGGTCCTCCTGCCGCATCGCGCAATGGATCAGCCTCGGCAGGATCCGGTTCCGGTAGAAGCCCATGTTCCGCCCATGCTAAGCTTTTGTCGGCCGGCGAAGCGGCGAGGCGCGCGGGTGAATCGCGTATTCCACGCGTCAGCTTACGCAGCGTCCCCTGCCCGCTCAAGCCGGCGTTCGGTCGAGTCGGAGCAGCAAGCGTGAGGGTATCCCCTCGCCATCCGAGCGTGCGTCGCGGCGGCTGGCCGATCCTGCTCGTCCTGCTGATGGTGGGGACTGGGATCACCGGCTCGGCCTCGCAAACCGCGAAGCCGGCGAAGATCGCGATCCTGACGACGGCGATGTCGCCGTGGCACACCGAAACCGAGGGGTTCCGCGACGGGCTCAGGGATTTCGGCTACAGCGAGGACAAAAGCAACGTCACGTTCGTGGTGCGCGCCGCCGGCGGGGATCCGGTGCGAGCTCAGGGTTTGGCCGAGGATCTGGCGCAGGAAAAACCGGATCTCCTGTACTGCGTCTCAAGCACAGCCGCCCGCGCGTGCCACAGGGCGACCGCGAGCATTCCGATCGTTGCGGTGAGCATCGGGGATCCCGTCGAACTCGGCTTGGCGAAGAGCTTGGCTCACCCGGGCACGAACGTGACCGGTATCAGCAATCTACGCTCGGAGCTGAGCGCCAAGCGCCTGGAGCTCTTCAAGGAAATGATTCCATCGCTGCGGCGTGTGTTGGTGACCTACGACCCGCGCGAGCTGGACGACCGTGGGGCGGTAAGCGTAGCCAAGGCAGCCGCCAGCCGGCTGGACCTGCAGGTGATCGAGAATCCCATCGGCGATCCGTTGCAGATCGAGCCAGGGCTCGCCGACCTCGAGCAAGGCGGTACCGACGGTATTCTGATCGTGCAGTCCGGGACGAGCCTCAACATTCCTGGCCGGAGCCTCGAGGTGGCGACCTCGAATGGTATCCCGACCATGTACCCGCACGCGTTCTGGCCGAAGTTCGGGGCTCTGGCCTCGTTCGGCCCCGATCAGTACGACCAGGGCCGCCAAGCCGCCCGGCTGGCCCATCGCATTCTCACCGGAACTCCTGTAGAGTCGCTGCCGATCGAATTGCCGGAGCGGGTCGAGTTCGTCATCAATCTCAAGACGGCCGAAAAGCTGAGGCTACAGCTTTCACCGTCGGTGCTGCTGCGAGCGGACCGCGTGTTGCAATAGAAGCGGCTGGTTCGAGCGACCGCAGGAGGAAACGTCATGCATAGAGCGATCGTCGCCGCATGGAGTATTGCCGCGCTGATCTTCGGAGCCGCCGCGACAACCGGCAGCGCCGCCGAGCTGACCGACAAGGTAAAGGTGGAGATCGACAGCGTCGGTCTGCATCCCGGCATGGAACCCGGGATGTACGTGTGCTCCGCGGGTCACCTCCATATCAAGGGTACCGTGCAAAATCTCGCCGACGTGCCGCTCGGCAAAATCAAGGTCGGCGGCAAAGCCTTCGACGAGAACGGCAATCTGCTGGGCATCGCTAGCTCGTCGACGAAAGCGGCGCTGCTCAATCCGGGGGACAAGGCCGAAATCAATCTCGAGTTCCTGACCGTGACCGGGAACCTGATCCCGCAGGCCAAGCGCCACGAGGTGACCGTCCTCGACGCGGCCCCGAAACTTTGAAACAGCTGAGCCGGCAGGCAAGTCGCGGCGCTTGGATCACGTCAGCGCGCGCGTATGCCGCGCGACCACGAGCTCCTCGTCGGTCGGAAAAATCCAGATTGACACCCGGCTGTCGCCCCGGCTGATGCGGGGACCGCCGGCCGCATTGGCCGCGGCATCGAGCGCCAGCCCGAGCCATTCCGCCTGCTCGCAAACCCGCGCGCGGATTTCGGGCGAGTGCTCGCCGATGCCGCCGGTGAACACCAGCGCGTCGAGCCCGCCGAGCGCGGCGGCAAGCGAGCCCAGCTCGCGAAGGATGCGATAGACGAACAGCGCAACGGCCTCCCGCGCCCGCGGATCATCGGTTTTCAGCAGGTCCCGCATGTCGTCGCTGATCCCGGACACGCCGAGCAACCCGGATTCTTCATAGAGCAGATGCGCGATTTGTGCCGCGCTCATCCGCTCGCAATCCATGAGATACAGCACCACGCCCGGATCGAGCGCCCCGCAGCGTCGGCCCATCACCAATCCGTCCAGAACGCTCAATCCCATCGTGGTGGCGATGCTGTGCCGGTCGCGCATGGCGCACATGCTGGCGCCGTTGCCGAGATGCGCGACGACAACTTTGCCGTCCGCGCCGGGGCCGAGGTGGGCCGGAAGGATCGAGGCGATGTATTCGTAGGAGAGGCCATGAAAGCCGTAGCGCCTCACACCCTTCTCGGTCAGCGCGCGGGGCAACGCGAAGGCCGCGGCAACGGCCGGCTGGCTGGCATGAAAGGCGGTATCGAAGCAGGCGACTTGCACGATGCCGGGGTGAAGTTCCGCAAGCGCGCGGATCGCTTCCAGATTGTGCGGCTGATGCAGCGGTGCGAGCGGAACCAAAAGCTCGAGACCGCGCAGCACGGCCGGAGTGATGCGGACCGGCTGCGCATAGTTCTGCCCGCCGTGCACGACGCGATGGCCGGCGGCGGCGACATCCATGCTTTTGGCATGCGCGGAAAGCCATTCCAGCAAGGCGGAAAGCCCCCGGTGATGCGTTGCAGGCCCACGCACCGCCCGGTCGGCCAAGGACTTTCGCCGCGCGTCACGCACGAGCAAATGCAGCGCGTGGCCGATTCCTTCGATTTCGCCGTGGTAAGCGGCCGCGTCCTCATCCGACGCTGGAGCCGCCGGGTACAGCGCAAACTTGATACTCGACGATCCGGCGTTGAGCACCAGAATGCCGCGCGTCATGGCAAGCCCGCTCCGCCGTCCCCAACAGCAACGGCGGCGAATGCCGTCCGGTTCGCGATCGCGTGCGAGCCGGCCGCCGGTCTCAAAGCGCGGACTTGCGGAAGAGCCAGCCCGCGGCGGCCCCGGCGAGGGTCGGGATCACCAGGAACAGCCAGACCTGAGCCAACGCCTTGCCGACGACGAAGACCGCGGGGCCGAGGCTGCGGGCCGGGTTGACCGAAAGCCCCGTCACGTTGATGAACGGGAAGTGCAGCGCAAACAGGGTTAGTCCGATGATCAGACCGGCGACCTCGGTGTTGGCGGTCGGGTTGGTCGCGCCGAGGATGACGGTCGCGAAGATGAAGGTGGCGAGAAACTCGGTGAGGATCGCGGCGCCGAGCCCATATTGGCCGAGATAGCCCTCGCCCCAGCCGTTCTGGCCGAGCCCGAGCGCGGCAAGATCGTAGCCCCCGATCTTGCCCTTCACCACCAGCACCAACAGGCCGGCGCCGACGATGCCGCCGATCAGCTGCGCGACGATGTAGCCGATCGCATCCCGCACCGTCACCCGACCGGCCGCGAGCATCGCCACGGTCACAGCGGGATTGATGTGCGCACCCGACACCGGGCCGATGGCGTAGGCCATGCCGGTCACCGCGAGCCCGAACGCAAAGGCGATGCCGATGACATTGACGGCGGTCGCGCCGGTGGCGTGGGTGCCGATCGCCGCCGCGCCGCAGCCAACGAGCACGAGGACGGCGGTACCGATCAGCTCGGCCAAATATCGTTTGTGTTCCTCAGACATGTCGCTCCCCCAAGCTCTGAGATGATTCTCCACCGAGTTTATCACCAATTGATCAGGATTGCGCCCGCTGCGACCAGGACCGCCGCGACCACCTTTTGCGCCAAATTCCCGGCCGACAGATCTTCCCGGCCGAGCGCCGGGCAGCATGTCGATATCGCGGCCCCGATGGCGAAGACGAACAGCGAGGTCGTGCTGCCGATCGCCTGAACGAGGCTGAGCGGAGCAAACAGCAGCGCATAGCGCGCGCCGAGAATGCCGGCCACATTGATCAGCTCGTTGGCGCCGCTGATCGCCAGAATGGGAACCGGATTGGCGCGCAGCAACGCCAGGAACTGCCGCCGGTAGCCGGCGATCGCCAGCAGGACGCCGCCGAACAGCGCCTGCCCGGCGAACGCCCAAAACGTCGCGGTCCAGAATTCGTCGCGGAGCGCGTAGATCTTGAAGATCAGACCCGTCAGGGCGAGCGCGAGGGCGCAGGCGAGCATGAGCGCGATGAGCCGGCCCTTGAAGGCGCGGCGATCGCCGAGCCCGACCGAGAGCAGCGTACCGCCGGCCACGATCAGTCCGCCGCCGAGCATCTGCAGGCCGGACAGGCGCTCGCCCAGCACGAAGTAAGCCAGCAAATAGCCGAATAGCGGTGTCGCCTGGAACAAGGGGGCCACGACCGAGGCTTCCTCCGACTGCAGCGCCTGCAGGTAGAAGAAGATCGCCGTCATGTAGAGCAGCCCGGACAACGCGATCAGAGCCATGCTGCCGAGCGGCAGATCGATCACCGCCGGCCGGAAGAACCAGATCGGCGGCAGCAGCAGCAAACCGGCCAGCGCGGTGAATACCAGCAGCACGGCCACGCTCGATTGCGCGAAATAGCGGCTGACCAGATATTTGTCCAAATGAATGGAGACCGCCCACAGCACCGGTCCGGAAAAGGCGAAGACGAGCCACATGCGTAAAACAGAAGCGCTGCCCCTCTCTCACTCGTGCCGGGCGGCGTGATGGACGTGGAGTATTTCCACAGCTCCGCTCGTGACCCGGTAGAAGATTTTGTACGGATACCGAATGAACGGAGCGACTCGCACGCCCGGGCGCTGTATCACCTCTTCCGCGCTCATTGGCCACTTGCCGATGCGGCGCTCTATACTTCGAAGTCGCTGTCGAAACGCTGCCGTTATGCTCGGATAATTGGAAGCGATGAACGTCAGAATCTCATCCAGATCGCGCAACGCCTCGTCCGTATAGATTACCTTCATCTAACGGCGATGCTTGGCAATGACCGCTTCCACTTCCTCATCCGTGGCAAACCGCCCTTCCCGCGCGGCCTTGAGGCCACGGTCGATGCCTTCGAGCTCCTCCAGCGTCGCGCGATAAGTACCCCCCCTGAGGCTGGCGTCGATTTCGAGCGCGATTTCGGCGAGCTCTTCCTGCGCCTCTGCAGGCCAGGTCTCCGCCCGCCGCATCGCCTCTTCGAGTGCTTTTGACGCCATGCCTGGAATATACCAATCGATGGTCACGTAGGCCAGCGCCAGTTCCGCACCTCGGGCATGTCCTCGCCGTGCTCGATGACGTAGAGCTTGTGGCGCTCCATCGTGGTCCAATAGCGGTCCGTGGCTTTCTCCATTTGGCCTGCAAGCCGCGGAATCCGGCGGATCGCATCGAGCGCGAGCTGATAGCGGTCGAGGTTGTTGAGCACGACCATGTCGAACGGCGTCGTCGTGGTCCCCTCCTCCTTGTAGCCGCGCACGTGGATGTTGTCGTGGTTCTTCCGGCGATAGGTCAGCTTGTGAATCATGGTGGGATAGCCGTGGTAGGCGAAGATCACCGGCCGGTCGCGGGTGAACAGTTCGTCGAAATCCCGGTCCTCCATGCCGTGCGGGTGCTCGGTGCGCGGCTCGAGCACCATCAGGTCGACCACGTTGACGACGCGGATGCGGATGTCCGGAACGTAGTCGCGCAGCAGGGTGACGGCAGCGAGCGTTTCCAGCGTCGGCACGTCGCCGGCGCAGGCCATGACCACGTCGGGATCGCCGGCGCCGTTGCCCGCCCATCCCCACGCGCCGGCTCCGAGCGCGCAATGACGCACCGCCGCGTCGATGTCGAGCCACTGCCACTCGCGCTGTTTGCCGGCGATGATGAGATTGATGTAGTCGAGGCTGCGCAGGCAATGATCGGCGACGGACAGCAGGCAGTTGGCATCGGGCGGCAGATAGATGCGCACGATCTCGGCCTTCTTGTTGGCGAGATAGTCGATGAAGCCGGGATCCTGGTGGGAGAAGCCGTTGTGGTCCTGGCGCCAGACGTGCGAGGTCAAGAGATAATTGAGCGAGGCGATGGGTTTCCGCCACGCGATGCTGCGGGTCGTCTTCAGCCATTTGGCGTGCTGATTGACCATGGAATCGACGATGTGGATGAACGCCTCGTAGCAGGAGAACAGGCCGTGGCGCCCGGTGAGCAGATAGCCCTCGAGCCAGCCCTGGCAGAGGTGCTCGCTCAGGACTTCGAGCACGCGGCCGTCGGGGCTGAGATCGACGTCGACGGCCTCGATCGCCGCCATCCATACCTTCTTGGCGGCCGCATAGACCGCGTCGAGCCGGTTGGAGGCGGTCTCGTCCGGACCGAATAGACGAAAATTGCGTTTGTCCGCATTGAGCTCGAACACGTCGCGCAAATATTGCCCCAGGATGCGCGTCGATTCCGCCTCGACCGCTCCCGGCGCCGACAGCTTGACGGCGTAATCGCGAAAGCACGGCAACGTCAGCGATTGCAGGAGCTCGCCGCCGTTGGCATGCGGATTGGCGCCCATGCGCCGGTGCCCCGTCGGCGCCAGAGCCGCGATCTCCTCGCGGAACTTGCCGTTCGCGTCGAACAGCTCCGAGGGCCGGTAGCTCTTCATCCAGGCTTCGAGCGCGGCGACGTGCTCCGGTTTCTCGAAATCGGAGATGGGCACCTGGTGCGCGCGCCAGGTTCCCTCGACCGGCTTGCCGTCGACGAATTTCGGCCCGGTCCAGCCTTTCGGCGTGCGGAAGACGACCATCGGCCAGCGCGGGCGGTTCGGGTGCCGCGCGCCGCGCGCCTCGGCTTGGATGCCGCGAATGCTCGCGAGCACGCGATCGAGCGTGCCGGCGAGCGCCTGATGCACGGCGGCGGGCTCGTCTCCCTCTACGAACAGCGGGTCGTAGCCGTAGCCGCGCAGAAGATCGGTCAATTCCTCCCGGGAGATGCGCGCGAGCACCGTCGGATTGGCGATCTTGAAGCCGTTGAGGTGCAGGATCGGCAGCACCGCGCCGTCGCGGGCGGGATTGAGAAACTTGTTCGAATGCCAGCTTGCCGCGAGCGGGCCGGTTTCCGCCTCGCCGTCGCCGACGATGCAGGCGACGATCAGGTCCGGATTGTCGAACGCGGCCCCATAGGCGTGCGCCAGCGAATAGCCGAGCTCGCCACCTTCGTGAATCGAGCCGGGCGTCTCCGGCGCGACGTGGCTGGGAATACCGTAGGGCCAGGAGAACTGGCGAAACAACCGCTGCAGCCCGTACCGGCTGCGCTCGATGTTCGGGTAGATCTCCGTATAGGTGCCTTCGAGATAGGTATTCGCGACCAGCCCCGGCCCGCCGTGGCCGGGGCCGATGATGTAGATCATATTCAGATCGTTTTGCTTGATCAGCCGGTTGAGATGCACATAGAGGAAGTTCAGGCCCGGCGTGGTGCCCCAATGGCCGAGCAGGCGCGGCTTGATGTGGCGGCGCTCGAGGGGAACCTCGAGCAGCGGATTGTCCTGGAGATAGATTTGCCCGACCGACAGGTAATTGGCGGCGCGCCAATAGGCATCCATCTTTTCGAGCAGATCGGCAGAAAGCGGGTTCGGCATGGCGGCCTCCGTGCGCGGCGTCCATGACAGAACCAACCACGGCGGGGCAAAGTTCAGCTTTGCAGCAACGGTCCCGCTCCGGCATGGAACCAGCCATCTGCCCGGGAATTGACAGGGGTGGCGCAAGCATCCCCCCACCGGCTGCACGTTGTTAACGCTAGCCTGCAATTCCGCGACCATCCCGAGCGCCCATGCTCTACAAATGCGTCATGCGTCCGTTTCCCGCGGCATTGGTGATCGCCGGCGCCCTGCTCGCAAGCGTCGGCTGTGCCGGCGCCGCGGTCGTCATCAACGTCGACAAGAGCAGTCAGAGAATGTCGGTCGAGGTCGACGGCGAGCCCCGCTACGAATTTGCCGTCTCGACCGGCCGCGCCGGCTACGGCACGCCCAACGGCACCTATCATCCGCAGCGGCTGGAGCGGGAATGGTTCTCGAAGGAATATTACGATTCGCCAATGCCCTATTCGATCTTCTTCAACCGCGGCTACGCCATCCACGGCAGCTACGAGATCCGCCACCTCGGCGGGCCCGCCTCGCACGGCTGCATTCGGCTGCACCCGTCGAATGCCGCGAAACTGTTCTCGCTGGTGCGACAGGAGGGCGTCGGCAACACCACGATCGTGGTGTCGGGATCGAACCCGCCCGGCCGCCGCGAAGTGGAGGAAGCCGAGGCCGGGCCCAGGGTGCCGCGCTATGCGCCGCCGGGAACCTGGTGGGGTTATAATCGGCCCTATTCGGGAGACGGCCGCTGGTCCTATCCCAATCCCTCCCCGCGCGGCTGGTTTGGCGGCCCGTTCGGGTACTGAGTCCGTGAGCTCGTCAAACTCCGCTTCGTGTCCCGGGCGCAGCGCAGCACACCGGAACCCGGGTGTTCCCGAGTTCCTACATGGTTTGCGGTGTGATGCGCTGCCGAACCGGGACCCACATTAGAAACCTGGACCCCCGGAAGAAATCTGGGCCCCGGATCTGCGGCGCACCGCAACGGGGTCCCCGCTGCGCAAGCGCAGCGGGTTGCCCCTCGCGGTGCGCCGCGTCCGGGGAACGGCCCTCACGTCGAATATTGCGCGAAGGCGAGCGTGCCGGCACGGGCGCGGTGGTCGGTCTTTACGTTGACCAACGCCACGTTGCCGCGATCGACCTCGCGCTGGGCGCGGTCGAGCGCGGGGCGGATCTTGGCCGGCTCTTCGACATAGTCGCCGTAGCAGCCGAGGGTCTCGGCCATCTTGTCGAACCGGGTATAGCCGAGGTTGCGGCCCGGCTTGTTGCCGGCGGGATCGGCGGTCCAACCGCCGTTGAGGCTGATCACGACCAGGATCGGGATGTTGTGGCGGACCGCGGTATCGAGCTCGAGCGCATTGAGCCCGAACGAGCCGTCGCCGTGCACGACGATGACCTGCTTGTCGGGCTTGGCGAGCTTGGCGCCGAGCCCGTACGGCAGGCCGACGCCCATGGTGCCGAACGGGCCGGAATTGAGCCTGTGACCGGGCACATAGGTCGGCATCGACTGGCGGCCGTAGTTGAGGATCTCCTGGCCGTCCACCACCAGGATGGCGTCGCGGTTCATGAAGTTCTTGATCTCGTCGCACAGCCGCAGCGGATGGATCGGAACGTCGTCCCTCGGCTGATTGGCGTCGGGCGCCATGCGCTTGGCCGCCTCGCCGTCGGCGAGCTTTTTGCGCCAGGCGGCGAAACGGTCCTTGTCGAAATGGCCGTTGGCGGCGGACAGAACCTGGCGCAGCACCATCTTGCAATCGCCGACGATGCCGATGTCGATCTTTCGCGGCGCAGTCGCGATCTCGTCGGCGTCGATGTCGATGCGGGCGATCTTCGCCGCGGCGTTGAAGCGCGGCGGCGCCGCATGGCTGATGATGTAGTTCATCCGCGTGCCGACCACGATGATGAGATCGGCCTCGCGAAACGCGGTCGAGCGCATGCTCAGGTAGGAGTACGGATGGTCGTCCGGCAGCACGCCGCGGCCCTGGGGCGTGGTGTAGAACGGGATGCCGCTCTGATCGACGAGCTCGGTGAGCTCCGCCCAGGCCTGGGACCAGATCACGCCGCTGCCAGAAAGGATGATCGGCTGTTTGGCCTTGCGGATCGCGTCGACGAGCGCCGCGACCTGCCGCTCGTCGCCCAGCGGACGCGCGTCGAGCAGCGGCCGCCCGGACAGGCTCCAGTCGACCTGCTCCTCCGGGATCTTCGCGTAGAGAATGTCGCCGGGAAAATCGAGATAGACCGGACCGGGCTTGCCGAGCATCGCCCGCTGGAACGCGTTGTTCACCTGCTCGGGAATGCGCTTGAGGTTGTAGACCCGGTCGGCCCACTTGGTGCACGGCTTCATGATCGCGAGCTGGTCGATCT
>WNFC01004848.1_pt1 | contig 16184 bp, 12 predicted proteins | sample 5400541 | NCBI WGS metagenome assembly WNFC01 (sample SAMN13153342, study PRJNA577476) | soil metagenome | isolation source: 120 cm saprolite under Douglas fir tree site 2 hole 2 replicate 1 | place: USA:California | collected 2015-04-18
TGATCCGCCGCCGCTTCGAGACCGAGGGCCATGCCCCGCGGACGGTCCGGGAACAGTGCTTTCTGATCGATCAGCTGATCCGGGTGCTCTACGACCTCGCCACCGAGACGGTCTACCCGCTGCCCAACCCGACCGCGGGCGAGAAGCTGGCGATCGTCGCGGTCGGCGGCTACGGGCGCGGCGAGATGGCGCCCTATTCCGACATCGATTTGCTGTTTCTGCTGCCCTACAAGCAGACGCCGCACACCGAGCAGGTCATTGAATACCTGCTCTACCTTTTGTGGGATCTCGGCCTCAAGGTCGGCCAGGCGACGCGCTCGGTGGCGGAGTGTCTGCGTTACGCCAAGTCGGACCTGACGATCCGCACCGCCCTGCTCGAGGCGCGCTACATTTGGGGCGAGCAGGCGCTCTACAATGAGTTGAAACAGCGCTTCGACGCCGAGATCCTGCGCGGCACCGCGGCGCAATTTGTCGAAGCCAAGCTCGCCGAGCGCGACGCGCGCCACGTCCGGGTCGGCGACAGCCGCTATCAGCTCGAGCCCAACGTCAAGGAAGGCAAGGGCGGGCTCAGGGACCTGCACACCCTCTACTGGATCGCGAAATACATCTACCGCATCGACGATGTCGCAAAGCTTGTCGAGCTGGGCGTCCTGTCCGCCGAGGAATCCACCCGGTTCGAGCGGGCCCAGGCGTTTCTATGGACGGTGCGCTGCCATCTGCATTATCTCGCCGGCCGCGCCGAAGAGCGCTTGACCTTCGATCTGCAGACCGAGATCGGCCGCCATATGGGCTACACCGACCATACCGGCAGCCGCGGCGTCGAGCGTTTTATGAAGCATTACTTCCTGATTGCGAAGGATGTCGGTGATCTGACCCGCATCTTCTGCGCGATCCTCGAAGCCGATCAGCAGCACAGGCGCCGTTTTTCCTGGATGCGCTGGGGCGGCGCACGGCGCGCGCTCGAGGGTTTCACGCTCGACGGCGAGCGGCTGACGATCCCGTCCGAGGATTTCTTCAAGACCGATCCGGTCGGACTGTTGCGGCTGTTTCACGTCGCGCAGGCGCATGATCTGGACATCCACCCGCGCGCCTTGCGCGCCGCCACCCAATCGCTGCGCCTGATCGACGGACGGCTGCGCGAGGAGCCCGACGCCAACCGCCTGTTTCTCGAAATCCTGACCTCGAAGAAGGATCCCGAGACGGCGCTGCGGCGGATGAACGAGGCCGGGGTGTTCGGCCGCTTCATCCCCGATTTCGGCCGCGTCGTCGCGCAGATGCAGTACGACATGTACCATGTCTACACGGTCGACGAGCACACGCTGTTCGCGATCGGCATCCTGCACAAGATCGAGACCGGACAACTCACTGAGGAATTGCCGGTCGCGACCCAGATCATGCCGACCATCGCCTCGCGCCGCGCGCTCTATCTCGCGACGCTGCTGCACGACATCGCCAAGGGACGCGGCGGCGATCATTCCGAGCTCGGCGAGAAGATCGCCTTGAAGCTCGGGCCACGGCTTGGGCTCTCGGCCGAAGAGACGGAGACCGTCGCCTGGCTGGTGCGCTGGCACCTGTTGATGAGCAGCACCGCGTTCAAGCTCGACACCGGCGATCCGCAGACGATCCAGAACTTTGTCGAGCGGGTGCAGTCGCCCGAGCGGCTGAAGCTGCTGCTGGTGCTGACCGCCGCCGACATCCGCGCGGTCGGCCCCAAGGTGTGGAACGGCTGGAAGGCGGCCCTCTTGCGCGAGCTTTACCACAGCGCATTCGACGTGATCTCGGGCGGGCTGACCGCCGAAGCCCGCGATTCGCGCATTGCGGCGGCGCAGGCGGCGGCCCGCGCGCTGCTCCCCGATTTCACCGACGAGGAGTTCGCTACCTTCACCGCTCGCGGCTACCCGTTCTACTGGCTGTCGCTCGATGCCGAGACCCATGCCCGGCATGCCCGATTGATGCGCGAGGCCGACGCTGGCGGCGCGCCGCTGACCGTCGAAAAACGCATCGATCCGGCCCGCGCGGTGACCGAGATCACGCTCTACACCGCCGATCACCCCGGCCTCTTCTCGCGCATCGCCGGAGCGCTCGCGGTGTCGGGCGCCAATATCGTTGATGCCAAGATCATGACGATGTCGAACGGCATGGCGCTCGACACGCTGTGGGTGCAGGACCAGGAGGGCGGCCCGTTCGACCGGCCGGACAAGCTGGCGAAGCTCGCCTTTATATTCGAGAATGTGCTGACCGGCGATCTGAAGCCGCATATCGAGCTCGACCGTCCGCCGGCTTTCCCGAGCCGCACCAGCGTCTTCACCGTGCCGCCGCGCGTGCTGATCGACAACCAGGCGAGCCGCTCGCATACCGTGATCGAGGTCAATGGCCGCGACCGGCCGGGATTTCTCTACGAGGTCACCCGCGAGCTGACCCGGCTGAACCTGCAGGTCTCGAGCGCCAAGATCTCGACCTATGGCGAGAAGGTCGTCGACGTGTTTTACGTCAAGAACCTGTTCGGCCATAAGGTCGAGCATCCGGTCAAGCTCGACGAGATCCGCGCCGCGCTGTCGGCGGTACTCGCCAAGGGCAACGCCCGCCCGACCGCCCCCTCCCCCTCCCATCGCGAGCGGGTCGTGGCAGCCGAGTAGGCGTCCGATCTGGCGTTATCGGCGGCAGCGGGTGGCGAGGACGTAGCGGATATCCTCGATCGAGGCATCCATCTGGCCGACATTCTCGCCGTGCGCGTGGCCGATCAGACAGCGGTTCATCGGTTCGCGCGCCTGGACCATGTCCTGCAGATTCTGCCGCAGCACGCGGCATAGGCCGTCGATATCGCCGTGCTTGACGCTATCCTCGCGCTTCGCGACCGCCTCGATATGCTGATTGGCGATGAACAGATCGCGGCGGCATTCGGGCGTATCGACCGACGCCGCCATCGCCGGCAACGCGATCAGAACAGCGGCGAATAAAAACCGGCGGCCCTGACCGATGCAGGCATAAGGCTCTCCTCGTCCGCGCCAGCGCCGCTGAGGTCGCCCGGGTAACCACGAGGCACTACTCCCGCAGATCCTCGAAGAACTCCTTGACCCGGGCGAAGAAACCTTCGCTTTCCGGGTTGGTCTTGCGGCTCTCGCCGGCCTGCTCGAATTCGCGCAGCAGCTCCTGCTGGCGCTTGGTCAGGTTGACCGGCGTCTCGACGATCGCCTGGATGTACATATCGCCCCGCACCGCCGAGCGCAGCACGGTCATGCCCTTGCCGCGCAGGCGGAACTGGTGGCCCGATTGGGTGCCGGGCGGCACGGTGACGCGGGTGCGGCTGCCCTCGACGGTCGGCACCTCGATCGCGCCGCCGAGCGCGGCGGTGGTGAACGGGATCGGCACGCGGCAGAAAATGTTGGCGCCGTCGCGCTGGAAGATCGCGTGCTGTGCGATCGCGACGAAGATGTAGAGATCGCCGGGCGGCGCGCCGCGCATGCCGATCTCGCCCTCGCCGGCGAGGCGGATGCGGGTGCCGTCCTCGACACCGGGGGGGATGTTGACCGACAGCGTCTTCTCGCGCCGCACCCGGCCCTGCCCGCCGCAGGGCCGGCACGGCTTTTCGATGACCTGCCCCGAGCCCTGGCAGGTCGGGCAGGTGCGCTCGATCGTGAAGAAGCCCTGCTGCGCGCGCACCCGACCGTGGCCGTGGCAGGTACGGCAGGCGGCCGGGCTGGTGCCCGGTTCGGCGCCGCTGCCCTTGCAGCTGTCGCAATGGGCAAAGGTGGCGACGCGGATCGTCGTCTGCTTGCCGCGAAAGGCGTCTTCGAGCGGGACTTCGAGGTTGTAGCGCAGATCGCTGCCGCGGCTCGGGCCGGCCTGGGTACGGCGGCCGCCGCCCATCGCGCCGAACATCTCCTCGAAGATGTCGGCAAAGCCGCCGGAAAATCCGCCGGCAAAGCCGAAATCGCCGGCCCCGCGGCTGCCGTTTTCGAAGGCGGCATGGCCGAACCGGTCATAGGCCGCCCGCTTCTGATCGTCCTTCAGGACATCGTAGGCTTCGTTGATGTCCTTGAATTTCTGCTCGGCGGATTTGTCGCTCTGGTTGCGGTCGGGATGAAACTGCATCGCGAGCTTGCGATAGGTCCGCTTCAACTCATCGGCATCGGCCGATCGCGACACACCCAGAATGTCGTAAAAGTCCTGCTTTGCCATTCTTCGACAGACGCCCGGCTCAAGATCAGGTGAGAGTTCCCCGAGACCCAGTCCCGGGGATCATAGCCATCAGGATCGGCAGCTCAGGCGGAGCCGCGCTTCTTCTGATCGTCGACTTCCTCAAAATCGGCGTCAACGACCTTGTCGCCGCCCGGCCCGCCAGCGCCGCCGCCAGGCTGGCCCGCGCCCGGCCCGGCGCCGCCCTGCGGACCGCCTTCGCCGCCGGGCGCCTGCTGGGCGCGGTACATTGCCTCGCCGAGCTTCATCGCGAGCTGACCCAAGGCTTCGGTCTTCGCCTTGATCTGCTCGACATCCTCGCTGCCGAGCACATCCTTCAAGGCCTGGATCGCGCCCTGCACCGCCTCGCGTTCGCCGGCCGGGACCTTGTCGCCGGCCTCCTGCAGGGTGCGCTCGGTGGTGTGGATCAGCCCGTCGGCCTGATTCCTGGCCTCGACCAGTTCGCGGCGCTTCTTGTCCTCGGCGGCATGCGCCTCGGCGTCCTTGACCATCTTGTCGATATCGGCTTCCGACAGGCCGCCCGAGGCTTGGATGCGGATCTGTTGCTCCTTGCCGGTCGCTTTGTCCTTGGCCGAGACGTTGACGATGCCGTTGGCGTCGATGTCGAAGGTGACCTCGACCTGCGGCATGCCGCGCGGCGCCGGCGGGAGACCGACCAGGTCGAACTGGCCGAGCAGTTTGTTGTCGGCAGCCATCTCGCGCTCGCCCTGGAAGACGCGGATCGTCACCGCGGTCTGGCTGTCCTCGGCGGTCGAGAAGGTCTGGCTCTTCTTGGTCGGGATCGTCGTGTTGCGGTCGATCAGGCGAGTGAAGACGCCGCCCAGGGTCTCGATGCCGAGCGACAGCGGGGTCACGTCGAGCAGTAGGACGTCCTTGACCTCGCCCTTCAGCACGCCGGCCTGGATCGCCGCGCCGATCGCAACCACCTCGTCCGGGTTGACGCCGCGATGCGGCTCGCGCCCGAAGAACTGTTTGACGGTCTCGAAGACCTTCGGCATGCGGGTCATGCCGCCGACCAGGATCACCTCCTCCATCTCGGACGCCTTGACCCCCGCATCCTTCAGCGCGTTGCGGCACGGCTCGATCGTCTTCTGGACCAGATCGTCGACCAGCTGTTCGAGCTTGGCACGGCTCAGCTTGATGTTGAGGTGCTTCGGCCCGTTCTGGTCCGCGGTGATGAACGGCAGGTTGACGTCGGTCTGCACCGAGGAGGACAGCTCGATCTTGGCCTTTTCCGCCGCCTCTTTCAGGCGCTGCAGGGCAAGCTTGTCGTTGCGCAGGTCGATGCCCTGCTCCTTTTTGAACTCATCGGCGAGATAGTCGATGATCTTCTTGTCGAAGTCTTCCCCGCCGAGGAAGGTGTCGCCATTGGTCGATTTGACCTCGAACACCCCATCGCCGATTTCCAGCACCGAGATGTCGAAGGTGCCGCCGCCGAGGTCGTAGACCGCGATCGTGCCGGTGCCCTTCTTCTCCATGCCATACGCCAACGCTGCGGCGGTCGGCTCGTTGATGATGCGCAGGACTTCAAGGCCGGCGATCCGGCCAGCATCCTTGGTCGCCTGGCGCTGACTGTCGTTGAAATAGGCCGGGACGGTGATGACCGCCTGGGTCACCGGCTCGCCGAGATAAGCTTCGGCGGTTTCCTTCATCTTCTGCAGGATGAAGGCGCTGATCTGGGAGGGCGCGTATTTCTTGCCGCGGCTCTCGACCCAGGCATCGCCGTTGTCGCCGGGGATGATCTTGTAGGGGACGAGATCCATGTCCCGATTGACCATCGGATCGGTGAAGCGGCGCCCGATCAGACGCTTGATCGCGAAGAACGTGTTTTCTGGGTTGGTGACCGCCTGGCGTTTCGCGGCCTGGCCGACCAGGCGCTCGCCCGATTCGGTGAACGCGACCATCGAGGGCGTGGTGCGCGCGCCCTCGGTGTTTTCGATGACCTTGGCGCTCGCGCCCTCCATCACGGCAACGCACGAGTTGGTGGTGCCGAGGTCGATACCAATGACTTTGCTCATAGACACCTCTTGTCAAAAGCAGGACCGGACGGCCCGGGAAAAAGCACCGCCCCGATCCCCCGGAAGTGACGGCCGCCATATGGGCGACTTGACGATATATATGTGTGGGGAAGAGCCGCCTGCAACCGGCGGCGCGGCCCCGTTTCGCATCTCAGGAGGTCGGTTCGCGTGATCGTTTCGGCCAGCTACCGCACAGATATTCCGGCATTTTACACGGGCTGGTTCCTGAACCGGCTGCGAGCCGGCCATTGCCATGTCGCCAACCCCTATGGCGGCGGCAGCTATCAGGTCGCGCTGACGCCGGAGGCGGTCGACGGCTTTGTCTTCTGGACCCGCAACCTGCGGCCGCTGCTGCCCCATCTCGACGAGGTGCGGCGGGTCGCCCCGTTTGTCGTGCAGTTCACCGTGACCGGCTATCCCCGCGCTCTCGAAAGCTCGGTGATTGCCGTCGCCGAGGCGGTAGCCCAGCTGCAGGAGCTGCGCTGCCGCTTTGGCCCGCGCGCCGCGGTGTGGCGCTATGATCCGATCGTATTCGCCGCCGGGATGGATGCCGAGGCGCATGCCGCCGGGTTTGCGGCGCTCGCCACAGCGCTGGCCGGCACGGTCGACGAGGTCGTGCTGTCGGTCATGCACCCCTACCGGAAGACCAGCCGCAACCTCGACCGCGCCGCTCGGCGTTTCGGCTTTGCCTGGCGCGATCCGCCGGCCGAGGAAAAGCAGGCGCTGCTCGCGCGGCTCGCCGGCATCGCCGTCGAGCACGGCTTGGCGCCGACCCTGTGCAGCCAGCCGGAATTGCTGGTCCCCGGGCTCGGCGAGGCGCGCTGCATCGATGCCGGGCGGCTCGCCGATGTCGCGCAATGCCCGGTCGGGGCGCGCGAGAGCGGCAACCGCCCGGGCTGTCGCTGCGCGCTGTCGCGTGACATCGGTGCTTACGACACCTGCCCGCATGGCTGCGTCTATTGCTACGCGGTCGCCGACCGCAACCGCGCACTCGCCCGCTTCCGGGCGCATGATCCCAAGGCTGACAGCCTGGTCGGGTGATCAAGCGCGGGGCTTGCTCCTGCCGCGGCTCGGCGGCAGGGTGCACGGATGAGCGATATCTCCGAACATGAGGCGCGGGTTGCCGAATTGCGCCGCAGCCTCGGCGAAGAGCACCCCGAGACGCTGGCAGCGATGCTCGATCTCGCCGAGCGGCGGTGGGCCGAGGGCCGGCTGGGCGCGGCGCGCGCCCTCGAAGAGCAGGTGGTCGCGGCACGCGTCCAACAGCTCGGCGAAAAGCATGCCGATACGCTGAAGGCGATGGGCAAGCTGGCGACGACAATCGGCGCGCAAGGCGATCTGGCGCGGGCGCGCCAGATGCAGGAGCGCATCGTCGAGCTCTCGCATGAGGTGTGGGGCGAAGAAGGCCGCGACACGCTGCGCGCTCTCAACAATCTCGCCGGAACCGTCGCCGCCCAAGGCGATCTGGACGGCGCGCGCGAGCTGCTCGAATACGCAATCGCCAGGATGCGCGAGCTGTGGGGCGAAGATGACGGCGACAGCCTCGCGGCGATGGGCAACCTCGCCGCGATCCTGTGGCAAATGGGGGAACGGGATGAAGCTTATTGGCTGCAGCATCAGGTGGTCGAGACGCGGCGCCGCGTCTCGGGCGACGACGATCCGGCGACCCGCGCCGCGATCGCCGCGCTCAAAACCATGGGACGCGATGGCGGGATCTAGGGCCTCGGCCGCCCTTTCGCGCCGGTTTCTCGGGCCGATTCGGCTACGTCGCGCCGGAGATCTGCCCGGCCATGATCTCGGATTGTTCCAATTAAAGCGTAAATGCAGTAGGTTAGCGCGCATTGCTCACAATATGTTGAGCGGCGAGTGCCTTTCCTCCCAAAATCAGCCTGCCGACTGACCCGGCATGCGAGGCGAGGGGTCGATGGCGGCTTTGGGGGAAGCCGCCGTCACATCAGGCCTTTGGGGGAAGGCCCACCCCCGCCTCGCGCACCGGGCGGCTTTTGCCCTGAGCCAGCCGCGTGTAGGCTTGGCCGCGCAATAAACCGGACAGGCCGATGGCGGATCTCCTTATCAGGGGCGGCCGGATCATCGATCCGGCGAATGGGCGCGACGAGATCGCAGACATCGCCTTTGCCGATGGCAAGGTCGCCGCGTTCGGGCACGACCTGCCGCGCGAAGGCGCCGAGATCGTCGATGCGCGCGGCCTGATCGTCGTACCGGGGCTGATCGACCTGCACACTCATGTCTATTGGGGCGGCACCTCGCTCGGCGTCGATGCCGCGCTGGTCGCGCAGCGGAGCGGCACCACCACCTTTGTCGATGCCGGCAGCGCCGGCCCCGGCAATTTCCTCGGCTTCCGCCGCCATGTCATCGAGCCGTCGCCGCTGCGCATCCTGCCATTTTTGAACGTCTCCTTCCCCGGCATTTTTGCGTTCAGCCCGACGGTGATGGTCGGCGAGGCGGCCGATCTGCGGCTGATTGACCCGCGCGAATGCGTCCGCGTGATCAGTACCCACCGCGATCTGATCGTCGGGGTCAAGGTGCGGGTCGGGCGCGGCGCGGGCGGCGCTTCCGGGATCGCGCCGCTCGACATGGCGCTCGAGGTCGCCGAAGAGGTCGGCCTGCCGGTGATGGCCCATCTCGACCACCCGCCGCCATCGCGGCTGGAGGTGTTGTCGCGGCTGCGCCGGGGCGATGTAATCACCCACTGTTTCCGGCCGTTTCCGAATGCGCCGGTGCGGCCCGACGGCGCGGTCCGCGAGGAGGTGCTGGAGGCGCGCCGCCGCGGCGTCGTGTTCGATATCGGTCATGGCGGCGGCTCGTTCGGCTTTCGCACCGCCGAACGGATGCTGGAAGCCGGGTTTCTGCCCGATGTGATCAGCAGCGACGTTCACACGCTGAGCATCGACGGACCGGCCTTCGATCAGCTGGTGACGATGGCGAAATTTCTCGTGCTCGGGGTCGAGCTCGGGGCGGTGATCCGCGCCGCCACGCAAGCGCCGGCGGCGGCGCTCGGCCGGTCCGATCTCGGGCATTTGGCGGTCGGCGCAACCGGCGATGCGAGCATCCTCGAACTGGTCGGGGGCCAGTTCGATTATCGTGACGTGTTGGGAGAATCGCGGCGCGGCGATCGCCGGCTGACGGCCCGCGGCCTGGTGGTCGGCGGACGCTGGTGGTATCCGCCGCGGGAATGATCGCGGCAGCGGATCTGCCGGACGGTTTGGCCGCGGAACTTATCGCGCGGCGCGCTCCTCGTCGGTATCGCGATAGATCTGCAGCCGGGTAACGCGGAGGCCCGGGATGCCATGCCGGTCGATCGCGCGCTGCCAGGCGAGGAACTCCTCGACCGACAGCTTGTAGCGCCGGCACGCCTCCTGCAGGCTGATCGAGCCGCTGCGCACCGCGGCGACGACGACGGCCTTGCGGCGCACCACCCACCGCTTGGTATCCGGCGGCGGCAGATCCGGGAAGGCTCCGCCGGTGTCGCCGGGCGCGCTGAGCGAGGCAAAGGTTTCCATTACCGACATGCTGCTGACATCAAAAATGGCGTGTATGGCCGCAGGTTAGCCCTGATTGTTTAAAGAACTGCTAAGTGGATCGGAAGACTACATCAGGTCGACCGCCTCAGGTTCAATTAATAATCGTAAACGTAGTGATTAAGTAGAACGGCGCCTCGGAGCGGTCGCGGCGCCGCCGAACGGCAAACGCTTCTTGGGGCGCGGCGCAGCGTCGACCCCGCCGCGCATCGCTCGCGGATCGCCGACCTGGCCGTGAAACACCTGCGAAATCAACATAATGAATCACAATTCTGGCGGTTGAAATGGGGCAACCCGATTCATATACTCCGCGCCCGTCGCTCACGGGCCTTGGGGAGGGTTGATGTCTACGTCGTTGCCGCCAGATTATCGTCCTTCCGACGAAGAAGAGTTCATGAACCCGTTGCAGGTCGAGTATTTCCGGCAAAAGCTGTTGCGTTGGCGCGCGGAACTGGTTGCCGACTCATCGGGCACCTTGCGGCACCTCAAGGAAGAAAGCCTGTTAAAACCCGATCTGACCGACCGCGCCTCGCTCGAGACCGAACGTGCCATCGAGTTGCGCACCCGTGATCGCGAACGCAAACTGATCTCCAAGATCAATGCCGCGCTGACCCGCATCGATACCGGGACCTACGGCTATTGCGAGGAAACCGAGCAACCGATAGGCATCCGCCGGCTCGAAGCGCGGCCGATCGCCACGCTGTCGATCGAAGCGCAGGAACGGCACGAACGCATGGAGCGCACCTATCGTGACGAGTGAGGCGGCGGCGCCGGTCGGCCCGGGTTAAGCCATCGTTAACGGCGGCAGCCCGATAATCGCCGTGGGCGGATCGCGCCCGCATTCGGGGATCCACCATGGCCGGCGAGGTCCCGCGATCAAAGCGGGACCGGCGATGCCGCTTCGTGTTATTTCGTGTTAGTTAAGGCGGGATCGGAACGGGCGGGACAGAGATCATGGTGGCCGATGCCGAAGGCGCCCGCCGCTGGGCAAATTGGGACGCCGAGCGCCGGCAGCCGGGTTGGATCGGCCGGCTAAGCAACGTTGCGCTGATCCTTGCCATCGCCGGTGCCGGTATTGAGGCGCTCCACCTCAGCCAGCTGTTTTCCGGAAACAAGACCGGGGCGGCCGCGGCCGCGATCATCGGCCTCGCCGCAATCATGGGGGTTGCCGCGTTTGCGGCACGTTCGATGCATGTCGCCCTGGCCGGGCGGGTCGACATCCTGAGCCAGGCGCTCGAGGCCTCGCCTGACGCGCAGCTGATCATCGCGCCCGACGGCCGCACCGTCTACGCCAATACTGCATTTTACGATCTCTTTCCGCACACCGGCAAGGTGCCCCTCACGGGTATTGCAGCGGCGCTCGCCGATCCCGAGTCGACCGGCGATTTCGAACGGCTGCGCAACCGGGCGGCAACGGGCACGCGAGCAATAGCGGCGCTGCCGTTGCGCGATTCACGCGGTGCCGCCGCCGGCTGGTTCAACATCGCCGTCAACCCGATCGCCGGACGAGCGGGCTACAGCTTCTGGAATTTCCAGGACATCACCGCCCGGCAGGAAATGGAGGCGGTGATCCGCGACGAGCGCAACAAGCTCGTCGATTTTCTCGATAACGCGCCGATCGGCTTTTACTCGGTCGACGCAAGCGGCCGCTTCCTGTTCGTCAACCAGACCTTCGCGAGATGGCTCGGCAGCACGCCGACGGAAATCGTCGGCAGCGACACCCGGCTGCATGACTTCCTCGCAACGCCGCCGACCACCGCGGCGGCCGCCTCGGATCCCTTCGACGGGACCGACGACGGGGAGCAGCGCGGCGAGGTCATGCTGAAGAGCCGCGATGGCAATCTCGTCCAGGCCTGGATCGGGCAGAGCGTGGTCGGCTCCGGGACGGAGCTGCGCACCCGCTCGGTGGTGCGCGATCTGACCCCGGAGCGCGAGATCGAGACCGCGCTGCGCCAGTCGCGCGAGCGCTTCCAGCGCTTCTTCGCGAACGCGCCGGTCGGGATCGCGCTGATCGATCGCTTCGGCCGGCTGGAGGAGGCGAACCGCGCGCTCGGCGAATTGTTCGACGCCGTGCCGCAGGACCTGATCGGCCAGCCGCTGATCGGTTTCGTCAACGAGGAAGACCGCCGCGAGATCGCGGTCAGGCTGGCCAACGCCGTCGACGGGACGGCGCATCCCGGCCCTGTCGAGGTGCGTCTGAAGGGCGCGCGCGACAGGACCTGCGTCGTCTTTCTGTCGCGGCTCGACGGCGGTGCGGGCGGCGACGGCGGCCTGATGCTGCACTTCATCGACGTCACCGAGCAGAAGAACCTGGAAATCCAGTTCGCCCAATCGCAGAAGATGCAGGCGGTCGGCCAGCTCGCCGGCGGCGTCGCGCATGATTTCAACAACCTGCTGACGGCGATGATCGGGTTCTGCGACCTGCTCCTGATGCGCTTCCGGCCGGGCGACCCGTCCTTTGCCGACATCATGCAGATCAAGCAGAACGCCAACCGCGCCGCCAACCTGGTGCGTCAGCTGTTGGCGTTCTCGCGGCAGCAGACCCTGCAGCCGCGCATCCTCGACATCACCGAGGTATTGCACGAGCTGTCGCACCTGCTGCGCCGGCTGATCGGCGAGAACATCGAATTGAAGGTCGTGCACGGGCGCGATCTCGGCCTCGCCAAGGTCGATCAGGGCCAGCTGGAGCAGGTCATCATCAATCTCGCGGTCAACGCGCGCGACGCGATGCAGGGCGGCGGCACGCTGACGATCCGCACCGCCAACATCACGCAGGCGAGTACGGTGCGGCGCGGCCACGAGGTGATGCCTGCCGGAGATTACGTGTTGATCGAGGTCGCCGATACCGGGGTCGGCATCCCGAAGGAGCATTTGGCGCGCATCTTCGAGCCGTTCTTCTCGACCAAGGAGGTCGGCTCGGGGACCGGGCTGGGCCTGTCGACGGTCTACGGCATTGTCCGCCAGACCGGCGGCTTCATCTTTGTCGACAGCGCGCCCGGGCGCGGCGCGGCATTCCAGATCTACTTGCCGCGCCATCAGCTGAGCGACGCCGCGCTGACCGCCCGTACCGAGCCGATCGAGCTATTGCCGGCCACGGATCTGACCGGGATCGGCACCGTGATGCTGGTCGAGGACGAGGACCCGGTCAGGATCTTCGGCGCCCGCGCCTTGCGCAACAAGGGCTACAAGGTGCTCGAAGCGAAAAGCGGCGAGGCCGGGCTCGAGCTGATCCGCTCGACCGAAGAAAAGATCGACCTGTTGATTACCGATGTCGTGATGCCGCAAATGGACGGCCCTGCCCTTATCCGCGAAGTGCGCGAAATCCATCCCGACATGAAGGTGATCTTCATCTCCGGCTATACTGAGGACTCGTTCCGCAAGCGCCTCGACAGCGACAGCAACATCCATTTCCTGCCGAAGCCCTTCAGCCTGAAGCAGCTCGCCGGCAAGGTCAAAGAGGTGATCAGCGGCGAGACGGTGTAGCCTCGGTCGAATCCCGGGCCACCCCTCAGCTCAGCGCGTCGACCTCGTCGAGGGAGAGGCCGCCGGGAATGATCGTGATCGGGATGCGCAGCCGCGCAGCGGGCTTGCCGGCCAGGTAGGAGATCAAGGGCCCCGGCCCCTCCGGGCCGGTGCCGGCGGCCAGCACCAGGATCGAGATCGACGGCTCCTCGGCGATCAGCGCCAGGAGCTCGTCGCGGCGGCGCCCTTCGCGGATATAGACCATCGGCATCGACCCCGCGACCGGGACGATCTCCTCGCACAGCCGTTGCAGCAATTCCTCGGCCGCCTCGCGCCGCTCGGCGCGGGCCAGTTCCTCGATCGCCATCCATTGCTGCAATTCGGCCGGCTCGACGACATAGAGCAGCGCCAGCCGCCCGCCGGTATGGGCGGCGCGACGCGCCGCGTATTGCACGGCGAGACGATGTTCCTCGGTCTCATCGACGACGACGAGAAAGACCCGCGGTTGGGCGCTGTCGGACATGGCCAAGGTCTCGCTGCGGATCAGACGCCGCGGAACGGCAGGCTCGCCAGCCATCCTGCCACTACCGCGGTCAGCACCGCAATCGCCCCGTAAGCCGCCGACTCGCGGCTGGCGAAATCCGACACGGCGGCATCGAGGCCGACCTTGGAGACGACCAGCGGGGTCGTCTGACCGCTGACCACGTCGCGGTCGCGCACCAGGAAGACCTCGACCAGATAGGTGCCGGTCGGCACATTGGTCGGAAAGGTGATCGTCGCGCGGAACAGCCGCTCGCCGAGAAAGCTGACCTTGCCGATATCAGCGCCGAACAAGCCGGCCTGCTGCTGCTCCGCGATCAGCGCCGCGGCGAAGCGGCGAGCGCGCTCCGGGTCGGTTCCCGGCTTCGCATCGGGCTTCAGATTGGCGGCGCCGATGCGGTAGAGCGCCGCCGGTCCCGGCGCCACCGCTTCCTCGATGGGCCGGCTTGCCGCGACGGCGTAAAAGCTCGGCACGCCGGTAAAGGTCACCGACTCGGCGTTGACCCAGATGCCGGCGACTTTGCCCTTGCGCCACACCGTCAATTCGTGCTCGGGGCCGCGCACCACGGCGACGATGTCGCCGCCGCCGTCGATGGCGCCGAACAGCACGACCGAGGTGCCGGTGAACCCGCTGCTGATCGCGACCAGGTGGCTGCTGAGATCGGCGACGATGCCGTCGCTCCGCGCCGGTCCGCCGGCGATAGCCAGCAAACCGATCAGCGCGAGCGCGAGAAAAGGCCGGCGGTTCATCCCTGGTCCATCATGATCACGTAAAGGTGGGGCGGGCGCACAGTCAGGTCGTAGGCCAGCTTGGCGGCGACCGCCAGCACCATCACCGCCAGCAGGAAACGCAGCTGCTCGCCGCGCAGCCGGGTGCCGAAGCGGGTGCCGATCTGGGCGCCGAGCACGCCGCCGACCAGCAGCAGCATGGCAGCGAGGTGCCCGGCACCATCTGGGTTGGCATTCCGAGCGTGTAGATCATCGCCGGCACCAGCAGGAAGCCGCCGCCGACGCCGAGGATCGCGCTGAGCACTCCGACCGCGAAACCGAGCACGGTCGGCAACAGCGCGCTGATATAGAGCTTCGAGCGGCGGAACCGGGTCTTCAACGGCAAGCCGTGCATCCAATTGTGCTGGTGCAGTTTGCGGCGCACGCCGCCCGGGCGGCGCTGGCGCAGCAGCGCGCGCACGCTCTCGATCACCATCAGGAAGCCGAGGGTGCCGAGCAGCAGCACATACAAAACCGAGATCGTCAGCTCGATCTGGCCCAGGCGCTTCAGCCAGGTGAACAGCCACACCCCGAGCACCGAGCCGGCGAGACCGCCCACCAGCAGGACGAACCCCATCTTGAAATCGACATTGCCGCGCCGCCAATGCGCGATCACCCCCGACACCGAGGCGCCGACCAGCTGGTTGGCCGAGGAGGCGACCGCGACGGCCGGCGGCACGCCGATGAAAATTAATAACGGCGTCAACAGAAAGCCGCCGCCGACGCCGAACACCCCCGACAGAAAGCCGATCACCGCCCCGAGAGCGAGCAGGGCGGTAACGTCGAGCGAAACCTCGGCAATCGGCAGGTAGATGTCCATGGTTGAGAAGGTCCCGCCGGGATCGCGAATCACTGTCGCGCCGCTCCGCTGCGCGGGGCCGCGTGCAGCCAAGCTTATAGCCCATGAAATCGGCCGAAAAGCGGCAAGGGCCCGAGCAGGATCACCCTTTGGTATAGTGAGGCAGGCTCGAGGCCCGTGGGGTCGCGGTTATCGCCCGGCTTGGTTATTCGATGAATTCGTTATTCGATGAACAGGACCGGCTGCGCCCGCATGTGCGGTTTTTCGTCAACGGCGCCGATACCCGCGACATCGCGACCCCGCTGTGCGAGGGCGACCGAATTTTACATCGTCGGTGCGCTGTCGGGCGGCTGAGCCTCGCGGTTATGGCCGTAACAGGCCGCTGATGTCCTGCACCTCGCGCAATACCGGGACGGCGATCGCCGCGGCGCGCTCGGCGCCCCGCCGTAGGATGCGGTCGATATGGCCGGGATCGGCCAGGAGCCGGCGCATCTCGCCGCCGATCTGCCCGAGCACGTCGACCGCCAGCGCCGACAGCGCTTCCTTGAAGATCGAGAAATTCTGTCCGGCGAAACGGTGGAGCGCCGTCTCGCGGTCGAGGCCGGCGAGCGCGGCATAGATGCTGACGAGGTTGTCGGCCTCGGGCCGCTGTTCGAGCGCCGCGACCGTGTGCGGCAAGGGCTCGGGGTCGGTCTTGGCGCGGCGGATCTTCAGCGCGATCAGCTCGGCATCGTCGGTCATGTTGATGCGCGAATAATCCGAGGTGTCGGATTTCGACATCTTCTTGGTGCCGTCGCGCAGGCTCATGACCCGGGTCGCCTCGCCGAAGATCTGCGGCTCGGGCAGCGGGAAGAAGTCGCG
>WNFC01004160.1_pt1 | contig 16179 bp, 14 predicted proteins | sample 5400541 | NCBI WGS metagenome assembly WNFC01 (sample SAMN13153342, study PRJNA577476) | soil metagenome | isolation source: 120 cm saprolite under Douglas fir tree site 2 hole 2 replicate 1 | place: USA:California | collected 2015-04-18
TCAATCCGGTGCCAATCGGTGTCCCCGGCGAATTGTTTGTTGGCGGGTTCGGCTTGGCGCGCGGCTATCACAACCAGCCGGCGCTCACCGCAGAACGTTTCATTGCCAATCCATTTCCCGATGCGGCGAGCCCGCGCCTATACAAGACCGGTGATTTGGTTCGTTATCGCTCCGACGGCCAGCTCGAGTTTCTCAGCCGGCTCGACCATCAGGTCAAGATCCGCGGTCACCGAATTGAGCTAGGCGAGATCGAAACAGTGCTGGCGGAACACCCGCAAGTGGGTGAAGCCGTCGTGATGATGGCGCAGGGCAGCGATGACGCGCGACTAGTCGCCTATGTCGCGCCACGGATTGCCGGGGGCTTCAATGCCGCCGCCCATGCTGCTCACGACCTCTCCTCGCGCTGGCAGACGGTGTGGAACGACACCTACGCTGATCCCGTGCATTGCGGGGGCTCTTTTAACATTGTCGGATGGAATAGCAGCTATACCGGCGAGCCAATTCCGACTGCCGAGATGCGCGAGTGGGTCGATCAAACGGTCGATCGCGTGTTGTCATTCAAGCCGAGAAACGTGCTCGAGGTCGGATGTGGTTCCGGCCTCATCCTGTTAAGAGTTGCGCCGCATTGTGCGCGCTACGTCGCGACAGACTTCTCACGCATCGCGATCCGACAGGTGAAGGCACTGGTAGCGCAGGCCGGCAAGAACCTGGCGCACGTTGAGTTGGCCGAGCGGCCGGCCGGCGATTTGAGCGGGCTGGGCAACGATTTCGACCTGATCATCCTCAACTCGGTAATTCAGTACTTTCCGAGCGCTGACTATCTAATGCAGGTGTTGCACAGCGCAGTCCGACTGACAGCGCCGGACGGCGTTGTCTTCATCGGCGACGTTCGCAGCTTGCCGTTGCTGAGAGCCTTTCATGCCGCCGTCGAATTGCGACATGCCCCTGATGAACTGCCAATAGAATTGTTGGGGCAGCGAGTTCAAAAGCAGATTGCGCAGGAGAAAGAACTGGTTCTGGATCCGCTCTTCTTTCATCATCTCCGACATCTGATGCCAGGGAACCCTCGAGTTACGATCGATCTCAAGCGAGGCCGCTATGTCAACGAGCTGACGCAATTTCGATATGACGTCACCCTCCGCCACGGCGGCAGCGACAATGACGTTGCAAGTGTAAAGTGGCTGGATTGGCAGGCAGACGCATTGACAATCGACCAAATACGCCGTGATCTGCTGGTTCAACAGCCTGACGTCGTCGCTATCCGGCGAATTCCCAATGCGCGCGTGCTTGCCGAAATAGCGGCACTGGAGATTCTCAGCAGCAAAACGGCGAAAGCCGCCGGCGACTTGCGGAAACAGATCAGGCAACGAGTGAGCGGAGGGATCAATCCCGAAAATCTGTGGGGGCTCGCAACTGAGCTGCCTTACACCGTGTCGATCGGGTTGCTTGCCTCTGGCGAGGACGGCTGCTTTGACGTCGTGCTTCGGCGATGTGATAAGGCTTCATCGGACCGGACATTTGGCTTCCCTGTCGACGATGGGCTCGCATTGCCCGACAGCACTCGGGTGTACGTGACGGACCCGATCGCCGCGGCGACAAGTCAACGTCTCGTTTCTGACCTGCGATCCTATCTGCAAAAGCGACTCCCATACTTCATGGTGCCTGCCTCGATCGTACTCATTCAGCAACTACCGCAGACGCCCAATGGCAAAATCGATCGCGGTGCGCTGCCCGCTTCGGACATCGTCCGCAATGAGCTTGCCAACATGCACGTACCCCCGCGCAATCGCGTCGAGCGGGCGCTCGCCGTAATCTAGGCAGAGGTGCTGAACATCGATCGTATCGGGGTCTACGATAACTTTTTCGAACTCGGCGGTCATTCACTGCTGGCGACCCAGGTCGTTTCCCGCATTCGCGTCGAATTCAAGAATGAGATCCCAGTGAGGGCAATTTTCGAAGCTCCGACCATTGCCGCACTGGCAGCAAAGCTGGAACAGAGCCGCAACGATAGACAGACGATGTTCGAACACGGGACCGACCCCATAGCACGTCGGGAAGCGCGATCCGGCTTGTAGCACGCTGTTGCACGCCCATGATTGTCTGTGAGAACTTTCGTGCAGACTGCTTGAGCAACCTGCGCTGACCTACACGGCACGGCAAGACCATTCACGCGAGAATTCAGATCTGAACCATGAGGCGTTCGACGTGATATCGCCTCGCATTAACCTTATCTCGCTCGGTAGTTCCGATCAAAGGACGGTCGGGGCTTGTATGCCTGCCCAACGCCGGGGGGCTTTCGTCTTCCGCACACATGGGCGAGGAGCCTCTCTGAATCGATCCAGCGCTGCACGATGAGTTTGCCGAGACAGACGTCTCGCCGTTCGCGGATTGCTTGAGCGATCGCAGAACCGGCCCCCGCTCCGCTAGGGCGTCATCGCCACCGCAGCAGGTGCTTCTCCAAGCGACCGGCCGCCACGAAGATCGCGAGCACGACCACCAGGATCAGGAAGATCAGCGCGAACATGAGCGCGGAATTGTAGGTGCTCTGGGCGAACGACAAGAGGTAGCCGAGCCCGCGCGTGGCAGCCACGAACTCACCGACCAAGGCGCCGGTGAAGGCGAAGCCGACCGCCACCTTGAGATTGCTGAGGATCCAGGCGGTGACCGACGGCATGTAGACGTGGCGCACCAGCGCCCAACGCGTGCCGCCGAGGGTGACGATGCGATCGACCAGTCCTCGGTCCACTTGGCGAATTCCGCTGAACACGGTGAAGAAGATCAGCACCGCCACCAGGATGAACGACAGCGCGACCTTGGAGGCGAGACCGATCCCGAGCCAGATCACGAACAGCGGCGCGAGGATCACGCGCGGCACGGCGTTGAGCAGGGTCATCACCGGCTCGAGCAGCTCCGCGACCGCCGGCAGCAGCGCGGCGACGACGCCGAGCACGATGCCCACCACGATGCCGAGCGCCAGCCCGCCGAGCGCGGCGGTGAACGTGGCCTCGAGGTGCGGCCAGATGCGGCCGTCGGCGAACAGATCGACGAGCGCTGCTGCGATTTGGCTCGGAGACGGCGCGAATACCGGATTGAGCAGCCCGGCGCGACCCGCCGCCTCCCAGATCGCCAGCAGGATCGCAAAGGTCGCGAGTTGCCGCAGCCAGGCGCGGCGCGGATCGAACGCGGTCATTCCGCCGCCTCCGGCCGCCGGTCGCGATCGACCTCGAGCGACAGATCGTTCCAGATCCTCTCGTAGAGCGGCGCGAAGACCGGATGGGTGCGCGCGAGCACCGGATCGCGCGGCCGCGGGATCGGCACCGGGTAATCCCGCGTGATGCGCGCGCGCGGCCCTTGCGACAGCAGATAGATGTGGTCGGACAGGCCGATCGCCTCTTCCAGGTCGTGGGTGACGAGCAGCACGCCGATGCGCTCGCGCTCGACCAATTGGGCGACGTCGCGGATGATGCGGGCGCGCACGATGGCGTCCAGGGAGGCGAACGGCTCGTCCATCAGGACGAGCTTCGGCCGCATCGCCAGGACCTGCGCGAGCGCCACGCGCTTGCGTTGGCCGCCGCTGAGATGGCGCGGGAAGCGATCCTCGAAGCCGGCGAGCCCGAGCCGGTCAAGCCACTCGTCGGCCTGCGCGCGCGCTCGTGCGCGCTCGACGCCGCGGAAGGTCAGCCCGAGGGCGACGTTCTCGCGTGCCGTCTTCCACGGCAGCAGGGCGTCGTCCTGGAAGAGGATGCCGATCTCCGATGCTGCCAGCTCGCTCTCGACCAAGCCCGCCGAGGGTCGTTCGAGGCCGATCACGGCGCGCAGCAAGCTCGATTTGCCGGAGCCCGAAGGTCCGATGAGGCTTACGAACTGGCCTTGCTCGAACTCGATATTTGCGCCTTCCAGGACCGGCTCACCGCCGTAGGACAGCGTCAGGTCGGAGACGCGCAGGGTGCTAGCTCCCGGCGATCGACGTGTCGTGCAGCCCGGACATGCTGCCGCCGGCTTTGAGCAATCCCCCGACGCTGAGGCTCTGCTCGACACGCTTTGCCGCCGCGAGATCGATGGCGACGCTGTCGGGATAGAGCGACGCACGGTGGCGGGCGATGATCTCGGCGAACTCCTTGCGGTCCAGGCCGGCCGTCATCTCCCGCGGAAAGGCGGCGACGATGTCTTCACCGCTCTTCGCCTGCACCGCCTTGAGCGCGTCGCCGAGGGCCTTCGCCAGCGCCGTCATTTCCGGCCGGCGCTGCTCGATCTCCTTCGTCCGCACCGCGACGCCCATGAACTCGTAGGCGCCGCCGAGATAGGTCTCGGCATCTTTCAAATCCATGCCGTTCACCAGAACGCGCGCGCCGGCGCGCTGCAGCAGCGTCAAAGCGGGCTCCTGCACGAGCCCGACATCGACCTGCCCCTGGCGCAGCGCCTCCAGCAGATTGACGCCCATGGTCGCGAACGCGACCTTATGGGCATCGGCGCCGGCCTGCTTGAGCAGGTAGAGCGTCAGCGCGTGATCGGCATTGCCGAGCGCCGACACGGCGACCGTCTTGCCTTCGAGCTGCTTGATCGTGGTGATCGTGCCCGCGGCCTTCGGAGCGGTGACCATGGCGAATAGCGGCAGCCGGCCGGTGACGGCGAAGCGGCGGATGTCCGCTCCGACGTTGGCGTAGGCCTGGATGGCCACGTCGAGGGCGGTGGCGGCATAATCGACGGCGCCGCCGATCAGCGCCTGCATCGCCGCGTTGCCGCCGCGGGTATAGACGAGTTCCACGTCGAGGCCGTGCCGCTCGAACAGACCGGCCGAGCGCGCGATCTCGTAGGGCACGCCGCAGAGAAGCTGACTGCAATAGGCGAGCTTGACGCGCTTGGCTTCGGCCGACGACGGGACCGGCCGCGCCGCCGGGATCACGCTCGCGATCAGCGCGGCGCCCTTGAACACCGCGCGGCGCGACACGTCGCCATCGGGCACGCGGGCGGTGCTCTCGTCGCAACAACTCATGGCAGCGGGAACCTACTCTCGGGCCTCCGATCGTCAATACCGATTATTTTTCCAATGCCGCCGAGGCAGCTGGAACATTCTTCCAAGCTCGCGGTGGCCGCCGCAGCAATTCGTCTTTCGCTGCGTGCCGAAGCATTGCGGGCACGACCGGATTCAGGCGCGCGCGAGCGGACGGGTTGCGGCCGCGAGCCAGGCGCGAGTCTCCGCGTCGAGGAGCGGCGCCAACGTCGCATCGACGCGCGCGTGATAGCGGTCGAGCCAGGCGCGTTCGTCGAGCGTGAGCATCCCGGCGACGATCAGCCGCCGGTCGATCGGCGCCAGCGTGAGCGTCTCGAATGCGTTGAGCGGTTTCTCCGCGGCCGCTACCGCGGGCGCCTCGACCACCAGCACCAGGTTTTCGATGCGGATGCCGTAGGCGCCGGTCTTGTAGTAGCCGGGCTCGTTCGACAGGATCATGCCGCGCTTGAGCGCGGCGGTGCCGAGCTTGGAGATGCGGGCCGGGCCCTCGTGCACCGAGAGATAGCTGCCGACGCCATGGCCGGTGCCGTGGTCGAAATCTAGGCCCTGCGCCCACAGGAATTGGCGCGCGAACGAGTCGAGCTGCGCGCCGGTGGTGCCGTCGGGAAAGACCGCGCGCGCGATCGCGATATGACCCTTGAGCACGCGGGTGAAGCGGTCCCGCATCTCGGCGCTCGGCTCGCCGACCGCGACCGTGCGGGTGATATCGGTGGTGCCGTCCTGGTACTGGCCGCCGGAATCGACCAGGAACGGCTCGCCGGGGACGATCGTCCGGTTGGTCCTGGTGGTGACGCGGTAATGCACGACGGCGCCGTCGGCGCCGGCGCCGGCGATAGTAGGAAACGACACGTCCTTGAGCAGGCCGGTCTCGCGCCGGAAGCTCTCGAGCGCCGCGACCGCATCGATCTCGGTGAGCTTGCCGCGCGGCGCTTCGCGATCGAGCCAGGCGAGAAAGCGCGCCACCGCGGCGCCGTCGCGGACGTGCGCGGCGCGCGCTCCCGCGATCTCGACGCCGTTCTTCACCGCCTTCATCAGCGCGATCGGGCAGTTCCCGCGCGCGACCTTGCCGCCGCGGCTGGTGATGAGGCGCGCGAGCGCATCGGCGGCGGTGGCCTGGTCGAGGCGCACGGTTTTCTTCTCCGCGCCGAGCGCGGAGAGCGCGCGCACGAAATCGTCGGGCTCACGCACGTCGGCGAGCCCTTCGAGCCGGTGGCGCACGTCGTTCGAGAGCTTGCGGCCGTCGACATGGAGCGCCGCGCGGCCCTCCCGCGGGACGATGGCAAAGGCGAGCGGCAGCGGCGTGTGCGCCACGTCGGCGCCGCGGATGTTGAACGCCCAGGCGACGGCGTGGGGGTCCGACACGACCAGCGCGTCGGCGCGCAGCTTCGTCAGCTCGCCGCGGATGCGCGTTAGCTTGTCTTCGGCGGATTCGCCGGCGAAGCGCAGATCGTGCAGCGTCACCGCGCCGAGCGGCGGCGGCGGGCGATCGGTCCAGATCGCGTCGACCAGGTCGGGCTCGACCACGACCAGCGCGGCGCCGGCCGCGTCGCAGGCCTTGGCGAGCTTCTCGGCGCCGTCGACCGTGTGCAGCCAAGGGTCGTAGGCGAGGCGATCATGGCCGCCGAGATTCGTTTCGATCCAGCGCTCGGGCGGCGTCTCGACCAGATGCTCGATCGCGAACAGCGACGTGTCCACCTGCTCGCGCGCCTGCAGCGTATAGCGGCCGTCGACGAACAGCACCGCGCGCTCCATGAGCACGATCGCGGCGCCGGCCGAGCCGGTAAATCCGGTGAGCCAGGCGAGCCGCTCCTCGCAGGCCGGCACATATTCGTTCTGCTGGCGATCGGCGCGCGGCACGATGCAGCCGGTCAAGCCGCGTCGCGCCAGCTCGGTGCGCAGCGCCCCGACGCGCGGCGCGCTTGCCGCGCGCTCGTCGCGATCCTCGAACGACTGGAAGCGGGCCTCGAACATGGCGGCAATCTATGGGGCGGCCGGCAGCGCCGCAATGCTGCCCGGCCGCGGCCTTTGCCGGCCTGATGCCGAGGAGCCGTAGGTTGGGTCGAGCGCACAAAGCGCGTTTACGCGCGTCTTGACGCGCTATGGCGAGACCCAACATCCCGCGGCCGGTCGAGCGATCGTTGGGTCTCGCTACGCTCGGCCCAACCTACGGAATCTGCGGGGTCGTACCAGAACCAGCGTCGTCCAGCCGTCGAGGCGAATTCGCCGTTCCAGTACCAATCCGCGCGCGTGGTAGCTGGCGAGCGCCGCATTCGCCTGCGCCGCCAGCAATCCGGAGAGGACGATGCGGCCGTTTCGCGCAACGAGGCGCGTGAGCGGCGTCGCGAGCCGTCTGAGCGGTTCGAGCAGGATATTGGCGAAGACGAGCGCGAATGGTCCGCGTGCCTGGAAGGGGCGCGCGCCGACGCCGGCGGCCTGGATGACGTGGACATGGGCGGCGACGCGATTTGCGCGCGCGTTGTCGCGCGCGATGGCGACGGCGCGGACGTCGATGTCGCTCGCCAGCACCGGCCGGCGCAGCGCTTTCGCCGCCGCGATGGCGAGCACGCCGGTGCCGGTGCCGACGTCGAGAACTTCAAGCGGCCGGCGCCCTTTCACGATCCGGTCGAGCGCAAGCAGGCAGCCGCGCGTGGTGCCGTGATGGCCGGTGCCGAAGGCGAGCGCGGCCTCGATCTCGATGCCGATGCGGTTCGCCCGCACCCGTCCGCGAGCATGGGCGCCGTGCACGGTGAACCGGCCGGCCGCGACCGGCGCGAGGCCTTCGAGGCTCCGGTGTACCCAGTCCGTCGGCGCGAGCGTCTCGAACACCACGGCATCGGCCGCGCGCGCGCCCGCCGCCGCCGCCACCACCGCCCGCACCGCCGCGTGGTCGGGCGCAGCGCCGAAATGCAGGGCGAGCGCCCAGCGCCCGCTCGTCTCCTCGAACGCCGACACGGCGATCTGCTCGAAGCTCTCGGCCAGCGCGTTGGCGATTTTCTGCGCCGTCGCCGCATCGGTCGCGAGCCGCGCGACCGCGGAAGGCTCGGGCATTCCTGGGCTCGGTCCGTTCATCCTCAACATTCACTGCGCCTTGCCCGCGCGCGACGCCGAGCAAGTCAAGCCCGATCAATGGCTTATCCGCCGATTGTCCACGACATTATCCACAAGCTTGCGCAGCCGCCCTGGCGTGCTTGTTCAGGAGCTTGTCCACAAGAACATCTCGCTCTTTGCACAGGCCTGTCCCCAGCCGCGCGACCTCGCGGCCCGGCACCGACCATGATAACGGTGCCGCGAGGCGCCCTCCAATGCATGAACCAATAAAAACAATCGAGACCAGAACCTCCTGGATCGTTGCGACCATGGTGCTGGTGATTCTGGCGCTCTCGTTCGGCGCCCCCTGGATCACCGTGGTCGCGCTCAAGTCGATTGCCGCGGAATCGGGCGGCCTGCGGTCGGTGCCGGCCTTGGCCACCGCGCTGGCGTGGGTCGGCTTCGGCACCGGTGGCATCGTCATGGGCGCCATCGCCGAGCGCGTCGGCGTGCGCTGGACGGTCATCGTCGGCGCGGTGATGATCGCGATCGGGCTTGCGCTCTCGACCGGCGGCGAGACCTGGCAGCTCTATGTCGGCCAGGGGCTGTTCATGGGATTTCTCGGCATCGGCGGGATGAACGCGCCGTTCTACGTCTATGTGAGCCGCTGGTTCGATCGCCGCCGCGGCTCGGCGCTGGCGCTGATCTCGAGCGGCAGCTACCTCGCCGGTGCCGTCTGGCCCTCGATCTTCGAGCGCGCCATCGCCTACGCCGGCTGGCGGCAGACCATGCTCTCCTTCGGTCTCCTCGAGGTCGCGGTGGTGGTGCCGCTGGCCGCGATTTTCCTGGCGCGGCCGCCGGAAATGCCGCTGCCGAGCGGCCGGCTCAGCGCCGCCGCCGCGCCCCATCGCGTGTTGCGGTGGCCTCCCAACCTGGTTTTTGCGCTCCTCGCCACGGCGGTGATCTTCTGCTGCATCCCGATGGCCATGCCGCAGGCGCACCTGCCGGCGTTCTGCAGCGATCTCGGCATGGTCGCCTCCCATGGCGCGGCGATGCTGTCGGTGCTCCTGGGGACCGCCTTCGTCAGCCGCCAGTTCTGGGGCTGGGTCTCCGATCGGTTCGGCGGACTCAATACCGTGCTCACCGGCTCGGCGTTTCAGATCATGGCCATGGCCGCCTTCCTGCTGACCCAGGATGAAGTCGGCCTGTTCACCGTCGCGGCCGCCTTCGGGCTGGGCTTTGCCGGCATCATCCCGGCCTACATCCTGGCGATCCGCGAGCTATTGCCGGCCGCGGAAGCCTATTGGCGCATCCCGGTGTTCCTGCTCTGCAGCGGCACCGGCATGGCCATCGGCGGATGGCTTGCGGGCGCGCTCTACGATCATTTCGGCTTCTACGCGCCGGCCTTCGCCGCGGGCATCGCCGCCAACGCGGTCAATCTCGCGATCATCGGCACGCTGGTGTTGCGGCAGAAATCCGGCGTAGAATCGTAGGATGGGTTTCGCTGGCGCTCAACCCATCCTACAAGAGAGCGCTATTCGCCGAGACACGGAGACGCGGCCATGACCTTCCGCATCGCAGTGGTGCAACCGATCTGCCACCCGCCGGGCACCGACGAGGCCAACGTCGCCGAGGCGGTGCGCGCGATCGAGCGCGCGGCGGGCGAGGGCGCGCAATTCGTCTGCTTCCCGGAAACCTATCCGGGTCCCTGGCGGATGCCGGCGACGTTCGATCCGACCGCCGCGATGGTCGAGGCGGCGGCAAAGCATCGGACCCACGTCGTGTTCGGCACCATCGAGCCGATCGATGCCGCGGCGGCGACCGCCCATAATCTCATCTGCATGGCCTATCCGGACGGCCGCGCTCCCGCGCGCTACCGCCGCACCCATCCGAACGGGCCGTGGATCTATACCGGCGGGACGGCGTGGGAATTCCAGTGGGTGCCGGGCGACGAGTTTCCCGTATTCGACACCGTGCATGGCAAGGTCGGGCTCGCCATGTGCAGCGAGGTCTACATGCCCGAGGTCGCCCGCGCGCTCGCTTTGCGCGGCGCCGAGCTGATCTTCATGCCGGCCGGCAAGGACAAAAACAGGCTTTGGGCGACCTGGCGCGCCCTGATCTGGGCGCGCGCGATCGAGAATCTCGCGATCGTGGTGACCACGCAGAACCTGTTCGACCATTCCGAGCGCGGGCTTGCCATGGTGGCGGCACCCGAGGAGATCCTGTTCGAGAGCACGATCGCCGGCACCGCCGTGGTCGACGTCGATCTCGCGCGCCTGCGCTACCTGCGCTCGACCCGCGACGTGGTCGGCGCATCCGAGCAGTGCGCGGTCAAGCAGGGGTTGCTCGGCCCGCAATGGCAGCGGCCGGAGCTCTACGACCGGATCTATCCCGGCCCGCTGCGGGAAGCGGCCGAATAGGGGCCGTGCACCGCCGACGCGACGACAACCGGCTCGGTTGCGATCGCCGGCGGCTTCGGCAAAAAATCTCGACGCAGCCAAGCGGATCGCAGCCATGACCTTGAGTCCGGGGACGCTGATCGTCGCCTCGGCCTTTCCGGATCCGCCGTTCGATCTCATTGCGGACGGCGCGGCGAGCGGTTTCGACATCGAGCTGATGCGCGCGATCTGCTCGCAGCTCGGCCTCGCCCTGCAGACCGTGCGGTACTCGGGCGACGACTTCAACGGCATCTTCGAGGGCTTGTCGAAACGCAGCTACGACGCGGTGATCTCGGGAACGACGATCACGCCGGAGCGCTCTGAAATCGTCTTGTTTTCGGAGCCGTACCTCGAATTCAACCAGGGCGTGGCGGTGAATCGGCAGTCGACGCCGAATGTCTCGTCGGTTTCCGATCTGCGCGGGCTGACCGCCGGCATCCAATCGGGCAATACCTCCGATTTCGTCGCCAAGCGTCTCCTGCGCGAAGGCGCGATCGCCGGCATCAAGCACTATCCCTATCATGGCATCGCCACCGCGCTCGACGACCTCGAAGCCGGACGCATCGGGCTCGTCATCAAGCTCTTTCCGGTGATCTCCTGGCTGGTCAAGGACCGCACGCGATTGTCCGTCGCGATGGAAGTGCCCACGCACGAAAAACTCGGGATCGCGTTCGCCAAGGACAATGAGACGTTACGCGAAGCGGTCAACCGCGCGCTGACGATGCTGCGCGAAACCGGAGAATTTGCGCGGCTGCAGGCCCGCTGGTTCCCGGTAGGGAAGGGTTAGCGCATGTTCCGGAAAAGTGGGAACCGGTTTTCCGATTAGAACATGCGCAAAATGAAGGAAACGAGAGCGCATCCCAATTCGATCGAATCGGGATGCGCTCGAGCGCGGCCGTCGAGCATGACCGTGGTCACCGCGATCCCGCCGGAGCGAAGATCCTTGCGAACCGATCGGCCACGCCGGCGGGCGTGGCGGCGATCAGCGCGACCACCTTGTCGACCGCCTCGCCGGGAACCGGCTTGACGTCGAGATTGGATTTTTCCGCGTCGGCGAGAAATTCCCGATCGGCGGCGAGCGCCGCGAAGGCCGAGCGCAAGGCGGCGAGCCGCTCGGCGGGAAGGTCCGGCGGCGCGATCACCGGCCGCGCGATCGTCTTCTGCGTGAAGAACAGCTCCATGATCCGGCGATCGGCGTCGTCGCGCACGAAGTCGAGCGCCGACGGCAGATCCGGCAGTTCGGGATCCCGCTGCAGCGCGCCTTGCAGCAGCAGCGTCACCTTCTTGTCGCGCAGCCAGTCGGGCCGCTGCTTCTTCAGGCTTGCCCACGACCAGTCGGCGATGCCCTGCACCTCGCCGCGCTCGATGGCGAGCGCGATCTCCGCGGTGCCGTTGTAACCGGTGACGATCTTGAATTGGGTGCCGATCAGCGAATTGTAGAGCCGCGGCGAGATTTCCGGATCAGATCCGCTTTGCCCGCCGACGATCAGCTCGCGCGCGAACAGGTCCTGCGCCGTGCGATGGGACGCGGTATGCCAGGCCAGCACCATGCCGGTCTCGCTGGCGAGATTTCCGAGCCAGCTGAGCTTGCCGATCTCGAAGCGGACCGCGCTCGGCGTGGTCAGCTTCGCCAGCAGCATGCCGCGCTGGACGAGCGCGATGACGGTCCCGTCGCGCGGCGCGGTATTGTAGATTTGATTGGTGGCGACGAGGCTCCCCGCCGCCGGCATGTTCTGCACGATCACGGTCGGATTGCCCGGTATCAGCCGGCCGAGATGGCGCGCCGCCAATCGCGCCAGCAGATCGTAGCCGCCGCCCACGCCGGAGCCGGCGATCAGCGTGATCTGCCTGCCAGCGTAGAACGCCGGCTCGGCGCAAGCGGGGGACGTGCAAGCGGCCCACGCGAAGGCAAAGGCCGCGCCGAGTTGCGTGGCATGACCGAACGGGTTGGTCGAAGGTCGCATCGACGGATGAGTCGATTCTCTAATCATGCATCGTCCGCCGCTCGACCTCGAGCAGGCGGTCGAGGCCGGTGGTGGCCATCGCTGCCTTCATTTCCTTCTCGACATTGCCCTTGCCGATGAACGGATCGATCCTGCCCTGCGCCAGGCAGTCGTAGGACTGGCGCACCGCCTTCACCATGGCCGCGAACGCGGTGCCGGAGGAGGCGGCGAGCCGGAAGCCGAGCGCGGCAAGATCGCGCTCCTTGAGCGGGAATTCGGCAAAGCCGTCGGGCGGCGCGAACATCATCAGCGGAGGCGGCAGGCGCTCGCCGAGCGTGCGCATCTCCTCCGCCTCGCGGGTGTACACGAACAGCATGTCGGCGCCGGCCTTCTTGAAGGCTTCGCCCCGGCGCAGCGCCTCATCGAGGCCGTGCAGGCGCCGTGCATTGGTGCGCGCGACGATGATGAAATCCGGATCCGTGCGCGCGGCGATCGCCGCCTTGACCTTCTCCACCATGAATTCGGTCGGCACCAGATGCTCGATGCCGACGTGGTGCGCGGCCCGGCGGGGCAGCAGCTGATCCTCGATCTCGATGGCGGCGAAGCCGGCGGCCTGCGCCAGCGCGATGGTGCGGTGGACGTGCATCGGATCGCCCCAGCCGCCGCCGGCATCGAGCACGATCGGCAGCTTGCAGGCCGCGCGCATGTCGAGGGCGACCTGCGCCATCTCGGGGAGCGTGATATTGGCCTCGGTCACGCATTTGTACCAGCCGAGCGAGCCGCCGCTCAGGTAGACCGCCTTGAAGCCGGCCTCTTCCGCCATCCGGGCCATGATCGGGTTGAGCGCGACCGGCGCGACGATCAGATCATTGCCGCGGATCAGTTCACTCAGCTTTTGCAATGGCTGCTCCTCTGCCCCCTTGTGACACACCGTCGCGTCTGCCGGATGCCCGCCTTCGCCGGCCCGACAAATCGGGAACGCCGGCATCCCCGCATGCCCCTTGGTTCTTGACCGGGCGACGATATCCAAATCTCATGGCGGCACGGAAGAAAAAAAGCACCCGGGATCGGGCCCGCATGACGACGCGCAGAGCGCTCAGCGAGCGTACGCTCGCGGCCTTGGCGACGGTGCTCGTCGCCGCCGGCATCGCGCACGCCGCCTATCCCGAACGGGCGATCACCTTGATCGTGCCGTTCGCGGCGGGCGGGCCGACCGATATCATCGCGCGCATCGTCTCGGTGGCGTTCCAGAAATCCCTCGGCCAGTCCGTCGTCGTCGACAACCGCGGCGGCGGCGGCGGCAATCCCGGCATGGCGATCGCGGCGCGCGCCGCGCCCGACGGCTACACGCTCCTGCTCACCTCGACCGCGATCGCGGTCAATCCCGCGCTCTACGGCAATCTGCCCTATGACCCGCTCAAGGATTTCGTGCCGATCTGCGAGCTCGTCAATGCCCCGAACGTGCTGTTCGTGCGCGCCGATTCCGGCATCCAATCGATCGCCGGCCTGATCGCGCGCGCCAAGGCCGCGCCCGGCGCGCTCAATTATTCGAGCCCGGGCGCCGGCACCAAGTCGCATCTCGCCGCCGAGCAGCTCAAGCTGCGCGCCGGCATCGACATGGTGCACATCCCCTATCGGGGCGGCGGGCCGGCGACCATGGCGGTGCTCGAAGGCACCGTCGACGTCGGCTCGGTGGCGCTCGCTCCGGTCGAGCCGCTGATCAAGGAAGGCAAGTTCAGGGCGCTGGCGGTGACCGGAGCCGGACGATGGTTCTCGCTGCCGGACGTGCCGACGATGATCGAGCAGGGCTTCGCCGGCTTCGTCTCCGACACGTTCAACGCGCTGTTCGCGCCCGCCGGCACGCCGCCGGACATCATCGCGCTCCTTTCGAAGGAAAGCCGGGCGGCGCTCAAGACGCCGGAGGCGCGCGAGCAGGCGCAGCGCGCCGGATATCAGATTGTCGGCGGAACGCCGGACGAGCTCGCGGCGCGCCTCGCGTCCGAGATTCCGGCGGTCAAGGAGCTTGTCGGCCGATTGGGGATCAAGGCGGATTGAACCGGCGATCCCCGCGCATGGAGGACGGAACATGAGATGCACCACATTGGCGGCCCGCCTGCTGGTCGCGTCGGTCGCGCTGGCGGCAACGGCGGTCGCCGGGCAGGCGCAATCTTATCCGGGCAAGCCGATCCACATCATCCTGCCCTACGTCCCCGGCGGCATCATCGACACCGCCGGCCGCAATCTCGCGCTGCGGCTGAGCGAAAGTCTGGGACAGTCGGTGGTGGCCGACAACCGTCCGGGCGCCGGCGGGATGGTGGGCGCCGACGTGGTCGCGCGCTCGGCGCCGGACGGTTACACCATCCTGCTGACCGATCCGGCGCTCGTTTCCAATCCGACGCTGCAGCCCGACACGCCCTACGACCTGTTCAACCAGTTGCAGGCGGTCTCGATCGTGGGCTCCTCGCCGGCCGTGATCGTCGCGTCGCTGAAGCTGCCGGTGACGACGCTGCCCGAGCTCATCGCCCATGCCAAGGCCAATCCGGGAAAGCTCAACTTCGCCTCCGCCGGCGTCGGCACCGCGCCGCATCTCGCCGGCGAGATGATCAAGCTGCGCGCCGGCATCGAGATGACGCACGTGCCCTATCGCGGCATCGGCGCCTCGTATCCCGACGTGCTGAGCGGCAAGGTGCAGCTCGCGTTCTCGAGCATCGCGGGCGCGCTGCCGTTCACGGCCGACAACCGGGTGCGCCCGCTCGCCACCACCGCCTCGCGCAGGAGCCCGGTCTATCCCGACGTGGCGACGGTGGCGGAGACCTTGCCGGGCTTCGACGTCGATCTCTGGATCGGCATCTACGCGCCGGCCGGGCTGCCGCCGGCGGTGCTGGCCAAGCTCAACGGCGAGATCAACAAGGTGCTGCAGCATCCCGAGATGAAGGCGGCGCTGGCGAAGATCGGCATCGAGCCGCGCGGCACCAGCCCGGAGGAGGGCGCAGCCTTCACCCGCGCCGAATACGAGAAATGGCGAAAGGTGATCGTCGAGGGCAACATCAAGCCGGAATAGCGCCGGAGCGCGGGACGGGTCGAGCCCACCCTGCGACGAAAGAAAGAAGGGCTGCCCGCGCGGGCAGCCCTTCCATTGTCGAGCCGTGGTCCGGCGAAAGCCGTAGCACGCCGCCCCAACAAGCTAGGCGACTTGGACCCCCTGAGAGGCAAGGATCCAGCTCACGGATGCCGGCGACCGCGGCGATTGACAATGAGACACTGGATCACCTCCTTTCGGTTGTTGACGACTCTTGCCCATATTCCATCCGGAAAACCGGCCTCCCGGATGCGGGCCGGGGCTTGTCTGGAACATGCGTCCGCGCCAGCCGCCGCCTTGTCCTCGCCGATCAGGTCTTGGGCTGCGGCTTGCAGGCGTCCGCCGCCTTGAGCGCGTCGCGCGCCTCTTTTTTGGTCTTGTAGGCGGTGCCGTCGCCGACCAGGACCACCTTGGTCCCCGTCGGCTGCTTGGATGCCACGTTGCATTTCTTGCTGGTGGCATTCTGCACGACGTAGTAGTCGGCGAATGCCGGCGTGGCAATGAACAATGCAAGTGCCGCGACGACTAGCTTGACTTTCATAGGTGGCTCTCCTGTTGCGTGGTGCTTCGCCCGCCCCCAACCTATCACGGCCGTAACGGCGATGAATGGACGCTGAACGGTCGATCAAGCGTTCGTGAGCAGATCTCGTACGCGAGCATCGCCGGGGCGCGCGGCGAACG
>WNFC01004226.1_pt1 | contig 16179 bp, 8 predicted proteins | sample 5400541 | NCBI WGS metagenome assembly WNFC01 (sample SAMN13153342, study PRJNA577476) | soil metagenome | isolation source: 120 cm saprolite under Douglas fir tree site 2 hole 2 replicate 1 | place: USA:California | collected 2015-04-18
CAACCGGAACCGTCTTCAACAGCACCACTGACTTTGTTTTCAGCGATCGCAGCGGCCCCGGGCCGGCGCAGTTCATTTTTGCCGCTCTGGACGGGACCATTTCCGCGTGGAAGTCCGGTACCAGCGCTGTGATCGTGGCCGAGACCGTCTTTGGCGTGTACGGCTTGGCCATCGGCGGCAACGATTCCGGCAACTTCCTGTACGCGGCGAACGCCGTGGCAGGCACCATCGAGGTTTTCGACGGCAACTTCAATCGCGTGATGCTCGATGGCGGCTTCGTGGACCCGGATCTCCCTGCCGGATTCAGGCCATTCAATATTCAGAACCTGAATGGTGAACTCTACGTCGCGTATCGGAACCGGAGCGATCCGGAGCATGGCGGTGTCGTGGATGTGTTCGACCCCAGCGGCAACTTCACTCGGCGCATCAGCTCAGGGGCCTCTCTGAATGCGCCCTGGGGCCTCGCGCTCGCTCCCGGAGATTTTGGCGATTTCAGTGGCGCGCTGCTGGTCGGCAATTTCGGCCTCGACGATGGCCGCATCAATGCCTTTGATCCGGCGACGGGCGACTATCTGGGTCAACTCAACGGACCCGACGGCAATCCCCTTGCGCTTGAACGCCTCTGGACGCTGGCATTCGGCAATGGTGGAAGCGGCGGCGATACGAACGTCTTGTATTTCACCGCGGGGATTAACCGGGAGCAGGATGGCCTGTTTGGCCGCATCAGCGTCTCCAGCGGCGCCGGGCGGTCCCGTCTTTCGCAAGGAGCCGCCAGGAAATGAGGCAGGAGCCTCACCCGGATTGGCCGGGCGCAACCAGCCTGGCCGCAGACACGAGAGGAGATACCGTCCCAGGGACGGCGATCCCTTTCGGGCCAAGCGGACGACCGGCCCTGATGAGCGCCTCGGCCGCCTGCATCGACAGCGGACGGGAGAACAGGAAGCCCTGAGCGTGCGTGCAGCCGAGCCGCTCCAGCTCTCGCGCCTGCACCTCGCTCTCAATCCCTTCGGCCACCACGCTGGTTTTGAGCGTGCGGGCCAGCGCCAGGATGCTCTCGACAATGGCGGGCCGCCCGGGAAGCAGCAGGCTGTTCACGAACGACCGGTCGATCTTGAGGGCGTCCACGGGCAGCTTGTGCAGGTGGCTCAGCGACGAGTAGCCGGTCCCGAAGTCATCGAGATAGACCTTCACGCCGAAGTCGCGCAGTTCGCGAAGCACGAGCGCCGCCTCGCCGGGGGAATCCAGCAGGGCGGTCTCCGTGATTTCGACGCGGAGGTCGGCCGGCCGCAAACCGGTTTCGCGCACCGCCTGCTGGACCACGCGCGGGAAGTTCTGCTTCACGAGCTGACGGCTCGAGACGTTGACCGTAATGCAGTCCAGGCCAGCGGCGGGAAATTGTCGCTGCCAGTTCGCGAACGTGCGGCACGCTTCTTTGAGCACCCAGGTGCCGAGCGGCTCGATCAGCCCGAGTTCCTCGGCCATCGGAATGAACGTGACCGGCGAGACCGGCTCCCCGTTCCGGGACCAGCGGATCAGCGACTCGAATCCGACGCACATCCCCGAGGCGAGTGACACGATCGGCTGGTAGTGCACTTCGAAGCCGTTGCTGGCAATGGCCCGGCGCAGGTCGCTCTCGAGACTCAGACGATCGCGCACGCGCGCGTGCATGTCGGCGTCGAACACTTCGTGCCGTGACTTGCCGCGTGACTTTGCATGATACATGGCGGTGTCGGCGTCGCGCATGATCTCGTCCGGATTGGTGTAGTGAGCCGGGCCAAAGGCAATGCCGATGCTCGCCGAAGTGAACACTTCGCGGCCGGCGATCGAGAATGGCGCGCTCAACGTATCCTGGATGCGGCCGGCAATGGCGTTGGCCTGGGCGTCGTCGTTCAGACCGTGCAGGAAAACCGCGAATTCGTCTCCGCCCATCCGCGCCAGCGCATCATCCTGCCGCAGGCACGACTCCAGACGCCGCGACGCGGCAATCAACAGCTCGTCGCCCACCATATGGCCGAGGCTGTCGTTGACGATCTTGAACCGGTCCAGATCGAGATACAGGACCGCGAAGCCACTGCTGATGCCGCGGCGCTTGCACTCGTCGAGCCGCCGCCCGAGCCCCTCGACGAACACCGCGCGATTGGAGAGTCCCGTCAGCGAATCGACGAACCCGACAGTGCGGAGCCGCTCCTGTGTGATCGCCTGCTCGGTCGTGTCAGTGAGCGATCCGGCAATCCGATCGGGTTTGCGGCCCACACGCCGTACCGCCACGCCGCGGCAGAGGAACCGGCGGTAGGCGCCATCTTCGTGGCGGACCCGGTGCTCGTGCTGGAAGACCGGAGTCGAGCCCGCGAGATGCGCCTCGAGCGCGGCTTTGAGATCGGTGATGTCGTCTGCGTGCACCCGCTCGAACCATTCGTCGGGACCGCCGATCGCGGCGTGAGGCGGCAGGCCGATCATTGCCCGCCAGCGGCCGGAGACGTAGAACTCCCGGGTTTGCAGGTTCCACTGCCACAGGCCGTCGTTCGCGCCTTCCGCCGCGAGGGTTAGCCGCTCACCGCTTCGCCTGAGCTCATGCTCGGCGCGCGCGCGCTCGGTGACGTCCTGCCACAGCAGCGCCACCCCGCCCCGCACCGGCAGAACCCTCACCTGCACGGTGCGCGCGTCCGTGCCGACCGGCAAGCTGAGATCGTTCAGGATGCGGATCTTCCGATCGGCGGCCGTCTCCTTGATGGCTCGCGGCACTTCGGTGCGGCCCAGGACCGGCACGGCGTCGATGATGGGACGGCCCAGCGCCTGGTTGCTGGAACAGTTCAGGATGCGTTCGAGCGCGTCATTCCACAACGTCACGCGGCCGTCGCGGTCGAGCACCGACATGCCCTGCTCCAGATAGTCGATCACCTCGCGACGACCATGGTGCTCCTCGAGCCGGTCGACGTAGTCGGCATAAGTGCGATAGGCAAAGAACAGCAGTGCCGCGAGCACCGGCGCGATGTCCCACAACCGGCGATCGATCACTTCGGCGAGGGCCACGGCAACGCACGCTCCAAGCAGGTAAATCGGACATCCGGCCAGCGGCCGCATCGGCCACGATCGATTGACGGGCCGCCGCGCGATGAACGGCACGACGACGTCGGCCAGAGCCCCCTGCGTCAGGTGATAAACGATGACGGCGGCGGCGAGCGGCACGGCCAGCCACGGCCACAGGAACCCGCCCGGAACACCGCCGAGCGTCTGAAAGGCCAGGCCCGCGCTCTGCGTGGCAACGATGACAATGGCGGTGTCGCTGAGCGATTGGATACGCGGAGTGCGACCAGTGACAAACCCGGGCGTCAGCGCCGCCGCCGCCGCGACGACCGTCGCCACGTGCGGACCAAAGAGCATCAGTGAACTGAATCCGATGACGAATGCCGCCGGCATGATGGCGCGATCCGTCGAAGCCGGATCCTGCACCCTCAGGCAGGAGGTCAGCATCGCGGCCAGAACCAGCGCTGACAGCTCAAAGATGCGGTCAGCCGGTACCCAGCCCGCCAGGCGCGGAACAACTATCGCGCCGATGCCGATGAGGACTGACGCCAGGGCGGTGACGCTGGATCGCGACGGAAGAGCTGGCACTCAGTCGCCGCCCCGGATGGTTCTGGCACACCGATCCATACGGTGTGCTGGGCTAGCAAAGGGAACACCAACCCTGGCTACCAGACAAGTCGTTGTGCAGTAACTAGTTAGCTCCAATGGGCCAAGTGGAGCGCCCCCGTCCCGTGTCTCATGACGTAACACCCGCAACCACAAGAGTGTTTCCAGGACTCGAGTTCTGTAACCCAGTGAGCAGGCGCCGACATGGGTTTAGGGGACGCTCTTTCGCGTATAGTGCGCCCCTGTGCCTCCGCCTACCCGCGCCCGTTATCGCGTCGTTGCCCTGGCCACCGGGCTGGGAATGATCACCTACCTGGATCGAGCATGCATCGGCACGCTGGCCCCGGGCATCATCCGCGACCTTGGACTGACAACGGTCCAGATGGGCTACGTGTTCACGCTCTTTCAGCTGGCGTATGCGCTGTTCGAGATCCCCACGGCGTGGTGGGCGGATCGCAAGGGCACGCGGGCGGTGCTGTCGCGGATTGTGCTCTGGTGGTCGTGCCTGACGGCGGCGACCGGCGCGGCGTTCAGTTATCCCGTCCTGCTCGCCGTACGCTTTCTGTTTGGAGCGGGTGAAGCGGGCGCATGGCCGTGTGTGGCGCGGACGTTTTCCCGCTGGATTCCCCGGCGCGAGCGCGGGACGGTCCAGGGCATCTTCTTCGCGGGCGCACACCTGGTCGGCGGCCTGACGCCGGCGCTGGTGCTCTGGCTGCTCCGCTTCCTGTCGTGGCGCGAGATTTTTGTCTGCTTCGGCGCCATCGGTCTCCTGTGGACGGGGGTGTGGCTGACCTGGTTCCGCAACGATCCGTCGGAGCATGGCGGGGTGAATGCCGCTGAACTGCAGCTGATCGTCTCGGACCGTCCGGCGGACAGCGGCCATTCGGCGGGAATCGACTATTGGCGCACGCTGCTCGCCAATAGAAGCGTCATGGCGCTCTGTGTCCTGTACATCCCCAACTGCATGATCTTCTACTTCTGCATCACCTGGCTGCCAACTTACCTGAGGGAGCGGCATGGGTTCGACGCGACGAGCCTGGCAATTTTCGCGGGGCTGCCACTGATAGTCAGCATGCCGGGCGATCTGCTGGGCGGACTGGTGAGCGACCGGCTTGTCTCGCGCTACGGGCTCCGTCTTGGACGCTGCGGACTGGGTGCTGTGGCGTACTCGATGGCCGGCCTCGCGCTCCTGGCCGCGGCCGCCTCCTCGAAACCAATGCTGGCCGCTACGCTCATCGCCGTGGCGACCGGGTTGACCATGTTTACGCTCGGCGCCGCCTGGGGCACGGTCATGGAGGTTGGACGAAACCACGTCGCCGTTGTCGGTGCGACGATGAACTCGGTCGGTAACCTTGCCGCAATGCTCAATCCGCTGATCGTGGCGTACTCCGTGCGGTGGTTCGGCAGCTGGAACCTGCCGCTGTACCTCATGGGCGTGCTGTTCCTGGTAGGCGCGGTCTGCTGGACGATCGTGGACCCGGCGCGGCCGGTTTTCGACGAGGCGTATGCCCCCTCGCGTCGCCAGGCCTGAGCGCCGGCGTGAGATTGATTGTGCGATCTTCCCGTTCTCGCCTACATTTGTGGACTACATGGGACAACTCAGAAAACTGACGGCAGTGACTCTGGCGCTCGCCGGCGTGACGGTACTTTCGGCGACCGGCCCGGACCAGCGCGAATGGCGCGACTACGCCGGCGGCCCAGACAGTTCGCGCTTCGTCGCCGCGACCGAAATCAACAAATCCAACGTGAGCCAGCTGCAGGTCGCCTGGACCTACCCCGCTGGCCAGACCGACTTCAATCCGCTCGTCGTCCGCGGCGTCATCTACGGCCGCGGCCCCCATGACTCATTCGTGGCGCTGGACGCGGCAACGGGAAAGCAGCTCTGGATCCACGAGGGTGTCGAAGGCTTCAACGTCCGCGGCATGAACTACTGGGAGAGCAAGGATGCCAAGGACCGGCGCCTGATCTTCAGCACCGGCAACCTTCTTCAGGAGATCGACGCGCAGACGGGAGAGAACATTGCCTCGTTCGGAGTGAAGGGGGTGGTGGATTTGCGTGTCGGGCTGGACCGGGATCCGTCGAAGATCAACCAGCAAAGCCGCCTCCCTGGACGGGTCTTCGAGAACCTGCTCATCATGGGCTCGGCGACGAACGAAGAGTACGCGTCGGCTCCCGGCGACATTCGGGCGTTCGATGTGCGCACCGGAAAAAGAGTCTGGACCTTTCACACCGTGCCGCGGCCCGGTGAGCTCGGCTCCGACACATGGCCGAAGGACGCGTGGAAGACCGTGGGCGGGGCCAACAACTGGGGGGAACAGTCGATCGACGAGAAGCGCGGCATCGTCTACGTCCCCACCGCCAGTCCCAAGTACAACTTTTATGGCGGCGACCGCAAAGGAGCCAACCTCTTCGCCGACTGCGTCATCGCACTCGACGCCAGGACCGGCAAGCGCCTCTGGCATTTTCAGACGGTCCACCACGACATCTGGGATCTCGACAACAATTCCGCGCCACAGTTGACGACCATCCGCCACAACGGACGAATGATTGATGTCGTGGCCGTCGCGAGCAAGACCGGTTACCTCTATGTCTTCGATCGCGTGACCGGGCAGCCAATCTGGCCCATCCCGGAACGCCCCGTACCACAGAAGACGGAAGTCCCCGGTGAAGCGCTGTCGCCCACGCAGCCGATTCCAACCGCTCCGCCGCCGTTCTCCCGCCAGAAGTTCACGGCGGACGATCTGAACCCTTACATCCTGACGCCGGCGGAGCGGGAGCAGTTCAAACAGCGCATCCTGAAGGCGAGGAACGACGGCCCTTTCACGCCGATTGGATTCGACGAAGTGGTACACATGCCCGGCAATCAAGGAGGCTCGAACTGGGGCAGCACCGCGGCCAATCCGGCCGACGGCAGCGTGTATGTCATCGGTTTCAACGTGCCGACGATCCTGCGACTCCTGAAGCCCGGCGAGATGCGCGCCGGACGGCGCGGCGCCCCGCCGGAGATGGTGACCGAGGGACGGTATGTGACCGAGGGCTTCGGCCTCTATCCGACGATCGTCAACCCGCCGTACACCACATTGACTGCGTACGATCTCAACAGCGGCACGATCAAATGGCAGGTCGGGCTCGGCGATGATCTGCGTCTCGTCGGTCAGGGCGTGACTGGGACGGGAACGGCGGCGACAACCAAGGGCGGGATCATCGTCACCGCCACGGGACTGTTGTTCGTCACTGCGGCAGACCGGAAGCTCCACGTGTACGACAGCACGAACGGAAAGCAAGTGTGGGCATCTCAACTGGGGGCGGCGACCAGCGGATCGCCTTCCATGTACGAGCTGGCTGGGCGGCAATACCTCCTCGTCACGGCGTCGGCTTCGGGTGCCCAGGGCGCTGGACGCCGTGGTGCCGACGCCAGCCTGCCCGCACCCGCCAGACCCACGGGGATCGTGGCCTACGCGCTGCCGCGGCCCTGATACCGAGCCCCCTCATCTGGACCAGCCGGGATGGCAGCGGGCTGGCGTCACAAGTCCACCGATGTCGATCTGCTGGATCACGCCGATGTGGGCGTAAAGGGCGGCGAGAGAGCTGCCGCCTCCGTCGGCGCCTCTGCGGTGTCCAACTGAATGGAACCTCGTTACGTCTAAGGACAAGTGCGCCCACTCGGCGGGGGAGGGCCATGGAGAGGAATGATGCGCGTTTTCGCTCAGTCTGCTGCGGCAGGATGCCTCGCGGCGATCGTCGCCATGTCCGGAATCGCCACCGCCCAGACGAAGGATCCCGCGGCCGTCCTCACCGCGGCGCGGGAGGCGCTCGGCGGCGAGAAGAGGCTGTCGGCGGTCAAGTCGTTCACCGCGACCGGCCGCACGCGTCAGGTCCGGGGAGACAATCTCGTCCCCATCGAGTTCGAGATTCTCGTCGAGTTGCCGGACAAGTACCTGCGCAAGGACGAGATTCCGGCGCAGGAGAGCGGTCCGACGGCGTCGGGGTTCAACGGTGAAGAGTGGCTGCAGGATCCTCCTCCCGCTGCAGCGCCCACGCCGTCCCCGGCGCCGGCGGGTCCTGCCGGTCCGCCGCCAAATCCGGCAGCCGCACGCGTCACCACCCTGAAGCAGGACTTCGCCCGGCTGACGCTCGGGATGTTCGCCGCGTCCTTCTCCGCGTATCCCTTGACCTTCACCTACGTCGCCGAAGCCGAAGCGCCGCAGGGAAAAGCGGATGTCCTCGACGCGAAGGGACCGAACAACTTCACGATCCGCCTCTTCATCAACAAGGAAACGCACCTGCCGATCATGGTGAGCTGGACGCCGCCGGCGCCCGCGGGCCGTGGGCCAGGGCGTGGGCCGGCACCCGCGCCGCCGGGAGCCCCGGGCGTGCCGCCCGCCGGTCGGGGCGCGCCGCCCGCCGGTGTTCCACCGGCGGCGATGCCGCCGGTCGTGCCTTCACCCGCGGGCGAAAGAGCCCGGCCGGCTCCACCGGCGCCGGTCGAGAACCGTCTCTACTTCGCCGACTACCGCGACGTCGACGGGATGCAGTTCCCCTTCCGCCTGCGCCGCGCGGTGGGCGCCGACACCATCGAGGAAACGGCTTTCGATCGCTTCAAGGTCAACCCGAAAATCGACCCCAGGAAATTCGACGTGCGAAAACCACAATAAGCGCGCTCGATGGAAAAGAAGACACTATGACTGCAGTGCTGGTGGCCCTTCTGTCGTTCGCGCCGATGACCCAGGTTCCAAAGGACGCCGCGCGTGTCACGGTGACGGTTGTCGATCAGACCGGCGCCGTCATCCCGAACGCGAAGGTGACGGTGACGCCGGTGCCGGATCCCGGCGCAGCGGCCGCGTCGGGCACGACGAACGACAAGGGGGTCGCCGCGCTGACCGGACTGACGCCTGGTCGGTACACGATCCGGGCGGAGTTCCCGGGTTTCGAGCCGCGCATCCTGAAGGACGTGTCGATTAAGGCCGGTGACAACAGGCACATCGCGGTACTCGCCATCCAGGGGCTGCAGGATTCGGTGACTGTCTCGCGCGACGCGCGGGAGGCGGCCTCGGATCGCCGGTCGACGTTTGGCACGGCGATGACGCGAGAGCAGATCGATGCGCTGTCGGACGACCCGGACGAGATGGCGCAGCAGCTGCAGGACATCGTCGGCGGGAACGCGGTCATCCGCGTCGACAGCTTCGAGGGCGGGCGCCTGCCACCCAAGTCGGCGATCAAGGCGATCCACATCACGCGCGACGCGTTCGCGGCCGAGAACCACTACGCTGGCGGCCTGTTCATCGACATCATCACCCAGCCGGGCATCGGCCCGCTGCGGACGAACATGAACGTGCGGCTCCGGGATGGATCGATGAGCGGGCGGCCCCACGTCCTGCCCGGCGGCACGCTGCAACCGAAGGGGCCCGAGCGCACACAGGGCTACAACGGCGGCATCGGTGGATCGCTCATCAAGCAGAAGGCGTCGTTCTCGATCTTCGCCAACTCCAATACGTCGTTCGACACGCCGTACTACCACTACTTCACCTCCGACGGCGCGCTGGTGGAAGGGCTCGCACCGCGCCAGCCGCGCGACAACATGAACTTTTTCGGGCTCTTCGACTACGCGGTCACGAAGGACCAGACGCTGCGCATGAGCCTGGGGCGCAACCAGTCCACCGGTACGAACATCGGCATTGGCGGCTTGAATCTCCTCGAGCGCGGCTACACGACCGAAGACAACACCACCATGCTGCGGATCCAGGAAGCCGGTCCGCTCGGCCGGCGGTTCTTCATCAATACGCGCGCCTCGCTCAACTGGTCGCGATCCGACTCCAACTCGCTCTTCGAAGAGCGGACCATCACCGTGCTCGAAGCCTTCACGAGCGGCGGCCAACAGAGGCGCGGGGGCGTGCGTGCCAGCAGCATCAACCTGCAGTCGGACCTGGACTACGTGCGCGGCATCCATTCGGTCCGCACCGGCCTGCAGCTCGAGGGCGGCTCCTACCGGTCCAACGACTCGTCGAACTATCTGGGCACGTACACGTTCGTCGACCTGCCGGCCTTCCTCGCCGGCACGCCGCGGAGCTACACCATCCGCACCGGCGACCCGAACATCGCGTACAGGAACGTCCAGGCCGGCCTGTATGTGCAGGACGACATCCGGATCCGAAAGAACCTGACGGTGAGCCCAGGCGTGCGATACGAGCTGCAGACGCATCTCTCCGATTACAACAATTTCGGCCCGCGGTTCGGCATTACCTGGTCGCCCGGCAAGAGCGGCAAGACGACGCTGCGCGGGAGCGCGGGGATGTTCTACGACTGGCTGGCCTCGAGCTACTACGAGCAGACGCTGCGTGTCGACGGGATCCGCCAGCGCGAGGTGAACATCATCAACCCATCGTACCCGCTCCCGCCGCCGATGGAGGCGGGCACCGCGGCGGCGACCAACAAATACTTGCTGTCCGGCGGACTCCAGATGCAGCGGAACATCCGCTTCAGCGCCGGCCTGCAGCGCACGGTGACGCGCATGCTGAACGTGAACGCGACTTACGCGCACACGAGCGGCGACCACTTGATGCGCGGCTTGAACCTCAACGGACCGGTGAACGGCGTCCGGCCCGACCCCGCGTACGCCAACGTCATCCAGGTGCTCGGCGACGCGGCTTCCCGGCAGCACACGCTGAACGTCGGCGCGAGCATTAATTTCAACGTGCCGAAGGCGGGAGGCCCGGCGGGAGCCTCGTCGGGACCGGTGATGTTCGGCGGCGGCGGCGGGACGATCATGATCATGAACGGCGCGGCGTCCGCCGCCCCGGGAGGCGCCGCCAATCCGGCGAACGCCCGTTGGAACTGGCGCCGCATGTCGATCTTCACGAACCTGTCCATCGGCCGGATGCTCAACAACACCGACGGCCCGTTCGCGGTGCCGGCGACCGGACGGATCGAAGACGACTGGGGACCCGCAAGCTTCGACATCCGGCGCCGGCTCCACCTGATCTGGAACAGCAGCCAGCTGCGCAACTTCAACGCGAACCTGAGCTTCGGCGCGTCGAGCGCGCCGCCCTACACGATCCGCAGCGGCTTCGACACGAACGGCGATCTGATATTCAACGACCGTCCCGACGGCGTCGGCCGCAACACGGCGCGCGGGGCCGGACAGTGGAATGTGAGCGGGTACTTCACCTATTCACACCAGTTCGGGAAGCCCGTCCAGATGCCGGGCGGCATCAATTTCCGTTCGGACGGCGGGGCGCTGACGGCGTCCCAGGGAGCCGCGTCGAGCGCCGGCCGCTACCGCCTGTCGGTCAACGTCAACGTGCAGAACCTCACCAACCACGGCAACCTGGGCGGGTTCGTCGGCACGTTGACGTCGCCCAACTACGGCAAGGCATCCGTCATCAACGGCACCCGCAAGATCGACATCGGGATGGGCATTTCCTTCTAGCTACCAGTTCAGTCGCAACCCGATCTGGACTTGCCGCGCCGTGGTCTGGGTCGCGGTGATGCGCCCAGCGCCCGCAATCGGAGCGCCGGACTGATTGAAGACCGCGTTGTTGGAGAGCGGCGCGGCGAAGTTGGCGCGGTTGAGGATGTTGAAGCACTCGAGGCGGACCTGCGCCCGCGCGCCTTTGCCGAGGGCCTCGATCGGCACGTTTTTGTAGAACGCTGCGTCCACGCTCAGGAGTCCCGGTCCTCGCGCGATGTTCTTTCCGGCGTTCCCGAGTCTCGTCAGAGGGTTCGGGGCGGTGAAGCACTGCGTCTTGATGTAGTTCAGGTGGTCGTTCGGGTTCGTCAGCGTCGCGCACTCCGGCGACCCGACCAGGTCCGGCCAGCCGTTGACGTCGACCCCCTTGAGCCCCAGCGGATCGCCCGCGATGATCACGGAGAACGGCGCGCCGGTGCTCGCATTCACGATGCCGCCAAGCTGCCAGTTGTTCAGCAGCGCGCCCGCCACGCCGCGCGAGGGCCCCGGAATGCTCCACAGCGCGTTCAGCACGAGGACGTGCCGCAGGTCGAACGCGCACGGACCGTGCCGGTGCGCGCGCTCGAAGAACATCGGCGTCGTAATGCCGTTCTGGAACTGGTCTCCGCGCGACGCCTCGGAACCGTCGTCGATGCAGCTGCTGAACGTGTACGAACCCTGCGCCTGGTAGCCGTGGCTCAGAGGCCGGCTGATCTGCAGCTGGAATCCGTTGTAGCGGCTCGTGCCATTCCAGAACGTCGCGCGAATGTCCCCAACGTTGGCGTTGATGACGCTGCCGCTGCGCGCGGGCGTCGGCCACACGAGTCCCGCCGGCGAGTCTCCCACCGGCATGACGATGTTCGCGTCGTCGGTCGCAAACCCCATGTGCGCGCCATGCGAGCCGACGTACGCGACAGTGGCCGTCCAGCCGGCCACGAGCTGCCGCTGCACCGTGAGGTTCCAGTTCAGGATGTAGTTCCGCTTGGGATCCGGCTCGACGTAGACGGTGTCGACCCCCGCCCGGCTGAAGTCAATCAGGTTGAAAGCGGCCTTCGGGAACGTGCCCTGGGGCAGGCTGCGGACTGTCGTGCCGACGTTGAACGGCGTACCCTGCGCAATCTTCGGCGTGAAGATCCAGGGAAGTGGCAGTGCGTCGTACACGCCGAATCCACCCCGGATGGCCGTCTTCGCGTCGCCGCCCGGGTCGTAGGCGAAGCCGAGGCGCGGCTCGAAATTCCTGAGCGTGGGGTTGGTCTTGAACAGCGTCTTCACGTTGACGAGCGGACCGCCGAAGAGATCCTGGACCACCAGAAAGCGATCCTGCTTCTCCCTGGGAATCGTGCTCATCTCGTAGCGCAGGCCGAGGTTGAACGTGAGCTTGCGGCTGACGCGCCAGCCGTCATTGGCATACCCGGCGATGATGTTGGAGCGCACGCCGGTCCGCTGGGCGCGGGTCGGATCGAGGCCGAAGAAGCTGGTCGGCGTGTTCGTGAGGAAGCTGGCCAGGGAGCCGAAGTTGAAGAGACCGTTCTGCCGGCGCAGGCCGAGCTCCGCATAGATCACCCGCTCGAACGCGAAGCCGAACTTGAGCGCGTGGTTCCCCTTGGTCACGAAGGCGTCGTCATACACCTGGTAGGAGTTCTGCGCGTGATCGAAGAAGGAGTTGCCGCCGACCGCGACCGCCTGGGCGAGGCCGGGGACCGAGATGATCGGCGCAGGCCGTCCGGGGGCGGCGCCCAGCGCTACGTCACCCGCGACCGGGTTCGTGGCGGGCCCGGCGATGTTCACCGACGCCGTGGTCCGGTTGAAGCCGACGCGGAATGAGTTCACGAACGTGCTGCTGAACAGGTGCGTTTCCTCGACGGCGACGAGCTCGCGAAGGGTCTTGTTTGGAAACGACGTGTTGTTCAGCGGGTCCGGCACGCCGAACGACGCCCGGTCGACCATCACCGTCCCGACGATGGCGTCCGCATTCGAGAACCGGTGGTCGACGCGGCCCGTCCAGAAGTTCTCCTTCAGTTCCTGGGTGAGCGTCGTCGCGAAAACACCTGTGTCTCCGTTCCCGAGGAGCGGACCGTTGGGCAGCGGCCAGAAGGCCAGATACGGGACGACCGCCGGGTCCACGGTGATCGTGCCCGCGGCAAGCTCTCCACGCCGGGCGGCCGGAGAGAGGACGGTGGCGACGCTCGTCACGCCCTGGTTACGGCGGATCCCCTCATAGTCGCCGAACGCGAACGTCCTGTTCTTCACGATCGGACCGCCGAACGACGCGCCGAACTGGTTGCGCCGCAGCGGCGGCTTGGGCCGGTTGTTTTCCTTGTCGATGAAGTTGATCGCGTCGAGCTTGTCGTTGCGCAGGAACTCGTACGCCGACCCATGCACGGCGTTCGCACCCGATCTGGTAATCGCGTTGATGACGCCACCGGACGTGCGTCCGTATTCCGCCGTGTAGTTGCTCGCCAGCACCGAGAATTCCTGGATCGCGTCGGCACCGAGGTTGACGCCGCCGGCGCTGCCCGGAGCGCCGTTCGAGTAGTCGTTGATGCTGACGCCGTCGATGCGGTAGTTGTTCTCCTGCGGGCGGTGCCCGGTGATTGTGAGCTCGTCCCCGTAGCCGCGGTTGCCGCGCGACGCGGTCACGCCATTGACCGCCTGGGTGCGGATGCTCGAGATGCCGGGCTGCAGGGTGGCGAGGCTGGTCCAGTCCCGGCCGTTCAGCGGCAGCTCGACGATCGTCGCTTCCTTGACGACGGCGCCGAGCGTCGGACTCGACGTATCGACGGCCGGCGCCTCGCTGACGACCGTGACGGTCTCGGTGAGGCCGCCGGGGAGCAGCTTGAGATCGATGGTCAGCTCGCCGCCGACGCTCAGCTCGAGCCCCTTCCGCGAGGCCTGTGAGAGCCCTTGAAGGGATGCCGACACGTCGTACGCGCCGGGTCTGAGGTTGGGCGCCCGGTAGACGCCCCTCTCGTTGGTCACGACCTCGGTCGTGATGCCGGTCCCGACGTTCTTCACGACGACCGTCGTGCCGGGAAGGACGGCGCCGGAGCCGTCCACCACCGTTCCCTGGATGGTGCCGCCCGCAACCTGGGCAATTGCCAGCGAGGGCGCGAGCAGCGCGAGGGCGAAGATCACCGACCCGATGCCGGTTCTAGGCGTCATGGTTCCTCCAGCAAATCTGTCGAAATGATGCTGCGGTCACCGAGGCTACGCCAGGCCGGGCGCGCATGCTATCCGGCGAGTGTCACATGCGGGAGGTGGGGCGTCCTTTTGCTGTATGACACCTGCCGGATTGGCCCGCGGATGCCGCTGCGGTAGCCTGGACGACCCAGGAGGACGGATGCACACGGCGCCGCGGTCCAATAATCTCTATCTGAAGGTGCTGGCCGGGATGGTGGCCGGGGCGCTGATCGGTCACTTCTTCCCGGCCTTTGGCGCGTCGCTGAAGCCGCTGGGCGATGCCTTCATCCGGCTCATCAAGCTGTTGGCCGCGCCGGTCGTCTTTGCCACCGTCGTGACCGGAATCGCGCGGATGCATTCGTCCGAATCCGTGGGCCGGACGCTGCTCAAGGCGATGGTGCTCTTTTACGTCCTCTCGACGGCCGCTCTGCTGGTCGGGCTGGTCACGGTGGAGCTCCTGAAGCCAGGCGTCGGCATGAATGTGAATCCGGCCAGCCTGGATCCCTCGTTTGCGCTGAAGGTCGCCGGCGGCAAGGCGGCGCCCGCCGGGGTCGTGGCGTTCCTGCTCGAGATGATCCCCCCGACTTACTTCGGCGCCTTGGCCAGCGGCGAGGTGCTGCCGGTGCTGCTCATCGCGATCCTCAGCGGCTTCGCGCTCGTCGCCATCGGCGACGCGGGAAAGCCAATCGTGCAGTTCCTCGAGTCGTTCGTCGCGATGCTGTTCGCGATGGTCGGCATCGTGATGCGGTTCGCGCCGCTCGGCGCGCTCGGCGCGATGGCGTTCACGGTCGGCTCGTACGGCGTGAAGTCACTCGGCTCGCTCGCGTTCCTGATGCTCTCGTTGTATGTCGCGTGCCTCGTCTTCATTGTCGGCGTGCTCGGACTGCTGGCGTGGGCGCACGGCTTCAGCCTGTGGCGTTTCCTGCGCTACTTGCGGGACGAGCTGCTCATCGTCCTCGGCACGTCCTCGGTGGAGCCGGTGCTGCCGCGCCTGCTCGTGAAGCTCGAGCGCCTCGGCTGCGAGCGTGGCGTGGTAGGCCTGTCGGTGCCGGCCGGGTACGCGTTCAATCTCGACGGCACGTGCATTTACCTGACGCTCGGGACCTTTTTCATCGCTCAGGCGACGAACACGCCGCTCTCCTGGCACCAGACGCTGACGCTCCTCGGCGTGATGCTGATGACGTCGAAGGGAATCGGCGGGGTGACGGGCGGCGGCTTCGTGGCGCTCGTCGCGACGCTCACGGTGATGCCGCAGGTTCCGCTGGCGGGAGTGGCGCTGCTGGTCGGCATCGACCGGTTCATGTCCGAGGCGCGCGCGCTCACGAGCTTCATCGGCAACGCCGTCGCCAGCGCTTCGCGAGGCCCTTGCCGCCGGCCCGACAGCGGCGAGCCCCGCCGCCCCCGCCTCGCCGCTCGACGATCCGGTCCGGATCTGATTCCTGGGACTCCCGGCGGGAGGGGGCGGTGGTACAATGCCCCTCCTTCTGGCCATGTCCCAGCGAACCCGAGGCCGATGCGGCCGGTGCGCTTGGGCGCTGGCGGCATGGGTGCCGCTGGCGTTCGCCGTCGGGCTGCGTGGTGACGAACCGGGCGATGCTCAGCTCGAGCGGCTGACGATCGTAGCGCCGGCGGCCCCCGGCGGGGGATGGGACCTGACCGCGCATGCGATGGCCGACGTGCTGCAGGGTGCCGGCATCGTGCGCCACGTGGACGTCGTCAACAGTCCGGGTGCCGGCGGATCGATCGCGCTGGCCGAGTTCATCCACGCGCACCGCGGCGATCCCAAGACGCTTCTCGTCGGCGGCCTGGTGATGATCAGCGCGATTCGCGCCAACCACGCGACCGAATCCATTCTCGAAACCACGCCGCTCGCGCGCCTCGAGGCGGAAGCGGAGGTTGTCGTCGTACGCTCGGATTCGCACATG
>WNFC01038280.1_pt1 | contig 16179 bp, 11 predicted proteins | sample 5400541 | NCBI WGS metagenome assembly WNFC01 (sample SAMN13153342, study PRJNA577476) | soil metagenome | isolation source: 120 cm saprolite under Douglas fir tree site 2 hole 2 replicate 1 | place: USA:California | collected 2015-04-18
CCTCGTTGCCGCCGCGGCCGAAGTAGTCGTGCAGCAGCATGTACTCGGCGTAAAGCTCGTCGTAGACGTCCGCGGCCTGCTGGTCGGGGATGTAGTCGCCGGGCTGCTTGCGGCCCATCGCCAGCGCGGCCGCCGGGACATCTGGGTAGGCCCCCGCCGCCACGGCGGCGTGCAAGGCGGAGCCGAGCGCCGGACCCTGCTCCGAGCCGATCAGGCTGAGCGGGCGGCGGGTCACGTCCGCGTAGATCTGCATGATTGCCTCATTCCGCATCAGCCCGCCGGCGATCACGAGCTCGGTGACCGGCACCCCGGACGAGGAGAACGCGTCAATGATGGCCCTGGTGCCGAACGCTGTCGCCTCGATCAGCGCGCGGTAGATATCGGGCGGCCGGGTGGCCAGGGTCAGGCCCGCGATCACGCCGGAGAGATGGTGGTCGACAAGGACGCTGCGGTTCCCGTTCAGCCAGTCAAGCGCGATCAGGCCGTGCGCGCCGGCCGGCTGGGCGATGGCCTCGGCGGACAGCAGCTCATGCACCGAGACGCTGCGCCGAGCGGCCGCATCGGTATAGGCGGCCGGGACGCCGTGCTCGGCGAACCAGCCGAAGATGTCCCCGACGCCGCTCTGCCCGGCCTCGTAACCCCAGCGCCCGGTGACGATCCCGCCGTATACGGCACCGCACATGCCCGGCACCTCGGCCAGCTCAGCGCCGTTCATCACGTGGCACGTCGAGGTGCCCATGATCGCGACCAGCTGACCGGGCTCGGTGGCGCAAGCGGCAGGCGAGGTGACATGCGCGTCGACGTTGCCGGCCGCGACCGAGATGCCCTCGGGCAGCCCGGTCCACTCCGCCGCCTGCCTGGTCAGTGAGCCCGCCCGGGCGCCGAGCGGCAGCACCGGGTGCTCCAGCTTGTCCGCGGCGAACGAGGCGAACCTCGGATCAAGCGCGGCGAGGAACTCGCGGGACGGATAGTGGCCGTCCTGCCAGATGCCCTTGTACCCCGCCGTGCAGGCGTTCCTTGTCTCTGCCCCGGTCAGCTGCCAGATGATCCAGTCGGCCGCCTCGATCCACCGCTGTGCGCGGCCGTAGATCACCGGGTCCTCCTCGAGCAGCTGCAGCGCCTTCGCGAACTGCCACTCGGCCGAGATCTTGCCCCCGTACCTGGCCATCCACGGCTCGCCGCGGTCGCGAGCCAGCGCATTGATCCGGTCCGCCTGCGGCTGGGCGGCATGATGCTTCCAGAGCTTGGGGTAAGCGTGCGGGCCGCCGGCCAGCCCAGGCAGCTGGCACAGCGGAGTGCCGTCCCGCAGCACCGGCAGCACGGTGCAGGCGGTGAAATCGGTGCCGATGCCGATGACCAGGCCGGGGTCGATCCCGGCCCGGCCTACCGCGGCGGGCACCGTATGGCGCAGCACGTCGCGGTAGTCCTCCGGGTCCTGCAGCGCCCAGTCCGGTGGCAGCTGCTCACCGGTGGCGGCGAGCGTGTCGTCCATGACGCCGTGCCGGTAATCGTGCACCGCGGTGCCGAGTTCGGCGCCGTCGCGCACCCGGACGACAAGCGCCCGGCCGGACAGCGTCCCGCAGTCCACGCCAACGACGCAGGCGTCCCGGTTGTCGATGCCGCGGTTGTTAGCGCTAACAGCCATCGGCTTCCCGATTCATTCCGCTGTTCCCCTCCATGGCTGGTCCAGACGGGCAGACGGCTGCGGCCGGAGACTCCGCGGGCCGTCCCCACTGCCGCCCCGCCCGGGTCACGCGGGCAGGCAGTACTACAGCGCGTTCCGCGGCCGGCCCGCGCAGCGCATCGCCCGGGTCACGCCCGTCGGCCAGCGCCGCCGCAGCCCCCGCGGCCGGCCCGGACACCGCAGCCCCCGCAGCCGGCCCGGACACCGCACCGCCCGGGTCACCCCCGCCCGCCAGCGCCGCCGCACGCCCCGCGGCCGGCCCGGACACCGCACCGCCCGGGTCACCCCCGCCCGCCAGCGCCGCTGCCCGTTCCGGCTGCAGCACGCAGCCGGCGGTCAATGCCGGTACCGGGTCGTGCTTGACCGCACCACCAGCTCAGGTACGACCGGCAGCCGCGAGCCCGCCGAGTCGTGCCCCGAGATCCTGTCGACGAGCAGGCGCAGCGCGCGCCTGCCAAGCTCGCCGAAGTCCTGGCGGACCGTAGTGAGGGGCGGCAGGAAGTAGGCGGCCTCGGGGATGTCGTCGAACCCGACGACGCTGACGTCCTCGGGCACCCGGCGGCCGCGCTCAGCCAGCGCACGGAGCAGGCCGAGCGCCATGTGGTCGTTAGCGCAGAAGACGGCGGTCACGTCGGGCATCTGGGCGAGCTGATGGCCGATCTCGTAGCCGGACCGCGACGACCAGTCCCCGGCCAGCACCTCGGGCTCGGCCGCGCCCGCTGACCGGAGCGCCTGCAGCCAGCCGTCGGTTCGCTCGCGAGCATCCAGCCAGGACCCGGGGCCGCCGGCATGGTGAACGGTCTCGTGGCCGAGATCAAGCAGGTACTGGGTGGCGCGGGCGGCCCCGGCAGTGTTGTCCACGGCCACCGAGGCGATCGGCGCCTTGGTGCCGCAGCCCACGGCGACCAGCGGGACGCTGGCGGGGACGCCGTTGAGCGCGGCCACGGCCGATGTCTGCGGCGCGATGACGATGATTCCCTCCACCGCCTGGCCGAGGAAGCGGTCCACCGCGTCGAGCACGCCCCGGTGGTCGAGCGCGGGCAGGCTGGCGATGCTGACAAAGTAGGCGTGCCGGGCTGCCCGCTCGATGCCGTACAGCATCGATGCCGGGCCGTAGAGGGTGGTATCGAAGCTGATCACGCCGAGGGTGCTGGTGCGCCGGGTGACCAGCGCGCGCGCGGCGGCATTCGGCCGGTAGGCAAGCTCGCGGATCGCGGCGAGCACTTTCTCCCTGGTCTGCGGCCTGACGTTAGGGAGCTGGTTCAGTACCCGCGAGACGGTCTGGTGAGAGACTCCGGCGAGCCTGGCCACGTCCGCCATGACCGGCGGCCGGGCGGTGCCCTCCACCGGGGCACGGCCGGTCCCCGCAGGCGCCACGTCGCTCCTCCCCTCGGGCCGGGTGCGCCACCATCCTGTGCCATGACGTGAAGTGATTGTTATCGCTCACAACGTGACGGTCAAGTTCGGGCCGCCGCGGACCGGCTCAGCACGCGGCGCGCGCCCGCCGACGGCGTCGCATCGAGGAACCGCGGCGGGTGCCAGCCCTGGCGGCCGAACTCAGCCCGGACCGCGGCCCGGACCCGCGCCGAGTCACCGGCGGCAACCAGCGCGATCACCGATCCGCCGAATCCCCCGCCGGTCATCCGGCCGCCGAGCGCGCCTGCGCGCGTTACCGCGCTGACCGCCGCGTCTGCCGCCGGCCAGGAGATCTGGAAGTCGTCGCGGAGCGACGCGTGCGAGGCGGCGAGCAGGGCGCCCGCCTCGCTGAGGCTGCCCGCCCGGAGCAGGTGCGCGGTCTCAAGGACGCGCTGGTTCTCGGTGAACACGTGCCTGGCCCGGCGCCGTAGCAGCGGGTCAGGTAGCAGGGATACCTGCGAAATATCCGTTATATCCCTAAGGGACCGCAGGCCGAGCGCACGTGCCGCCTGCTCGCATTCGCCGCGCCTGCCGGCATAGTCGCCGTCGGTCAGCTCACGCCGGACACCGGTGTCAATTACCAGCAGGTCCAGGCCGTGGCCGGCCGGGTCGAAGGGAACCGCGGCGGCCTCGGACGTGCGGCAGTCGAGCAGCAGCGCGTGACCGGCCCGGCAGAGCAGCGACGCGGACTGGTCCATGATCCCGCTAGGCACGCCGACAAAGTCGTTCTCGGCCCGCTGGGCGATGGTGACCAGCTCGGACCTGGGCATGGCGGTGCCGTTCAGGTCGGTCAGGGCGAGCCCGACCGCGCATTCCAGGGCCGCGGACGACGACAGGCCAGCGCCGCGCGGCAGGTCGGAGTCGATGACCAGGCTGAAGCCGGCGACCGGATGGCCTGCCGCGCGCATTGCCCAGGCAACCCCGGCCGGATACGCGGCCCAGCCGGGAATCGCGCCAGGTGCCAGCGAGTCGAGCGGGATGACCGCGCTGCCGCCCGGCACCTGGCGCGATCGCAGTTCGATCACGTCATCGTCGCGCCGGCCGGCCACCGCGACGGTTCCCCGGCCGAGCGCGAAGGGAAGCACGAAGCCGTCGTTGTAGTCGGTGTGCTCGCCGATCAGGTTGACCCGGCCGGGGGCGAACCAGGCTCCCCCGGCCGCCACCCCGTAGGAGTCACGGAACCAGGCCGCGCAGTCGCGGTACCAGGCGGCCGCGCGGCCCGCGACGGCGTGCCCGGTCACCGGGCGGCGAGCCAGGCCTGCGCCGGTGCCGCGGCCAGCCTGCTCACCGGGCCTCGCGCAGCCTGAGCGCCGCCGTCTCCGGTACCACGTCGTTGATCCAGACTCCCATCCCGGACTCCGTTCCGGCGAGATACTTGAGCTTGCCAGGGGCCCGCCGGACCGACATCACGCGCAGGTGCAGCCCGAAGTCATTCCTGGTCGCCGTGCCGTCGGCCGGCGCCTGGTACCAGGCCGCGATGTAGGGCGGCTGGCCGCCGAAGACCGCGTCGAAGCGGCGGAGCACATCCAGGTAGAGCTCGCAGAAGGCGTCGCGTGCCGCATCGCAGAGGGCAGGCAGGTCGGGTACCCGCCGGGCCGGGAAGAGCAGCACCTCGTACGGCCACCGGGCCGCGGCGGGCACGAAGGCCGTCCAGTGCTCGTTGCGCGCCACGACTCGGGTGCCCGCCGAAAGCTCGCTGGCGACGACATCGTCGAAGAGATTGCCGTTCCCGCTGCGGGCGTACGCCGCCGCCTGGCCGATCAGCTGCCGGGTCCGCGGGGTCACGAACGGGAAGCCGTAGATCTGGCCATGCGGATGGTGCAGCGTGACACCGATCTCCTCGCCCTTGTTCTCGAAGCAGAACACCTGCCGTATTCCGCCCATCGCGCCGAGCACGGCGGTGCGGTCGGCCCATGCCTCCACCACGGTGCGGGCCCGGGACGGCGTCAGGTACGCGAAGGCAGAGTCATGATCGGCAGTGAAGCAGACCACCTCGCAGCGCCCGGTCGCCGGGCGCCGGGCGGTCAGTGAGTCACGGCCGGAGGGAGTATCACCGGCCCCCGCAGAAGTGCCGCCGGCCCCCGCAGGAGTGCCGCCGGCCCCCGCAGGAGTGCCGCCGGCCCCCGCGGGAGTGCCGCCGGCCCCCGCGGGAGTGCCGCCGGCCCCCGCGGGAGTGTCACCAGCCCCCGCAGGAGCGCCGCCGGCCCCCGCAGGAGTGCCGCCGACTCTCGAACACCACGACGTCGTAGTCGGACGCGGGTATCTCGGTCGGCCGCCCCGGCCGGGACGGGCAGAGCGGGCACTGCTCCAGTGGCGGCAGGAACGTCCGGCCCTGCCGCTGAGCGGCTATCACCACCCACTCGCCGGCCAGCGGATCCCACCGGATGCCCGACTCGGGCCCGGTGGCCGGCCCGGCTTCGTCGCTGAGGTCCCGCGTATCGCGGACCTGCGCGCGGCCCGAGCCCGGCGACTCATCGAAGTAGATGATTTCGCGTCCGTCAGCGAGCCGCCCGCTGTTCTTCCAGACGGCCGCAGGCACTGCGGCGGGTGCAGGCACTGCGGCGGGCTCATGCACTGCGGTGGCGTGCCTCCAGCGCCGCGCGGTACTCGGCCACGACCAGGTTGGTGAGTTCCACCACGGAGGTCTCCGAAGCGCGCTTGTCCAGGGTGATCTTGCCCTGCTGCAGCAGGTTCACCCGGTCGCTAACCTCTAGCACCTGGCCGTAGTTGTGGGCGATGATGATGACCGAGACCTGGCCCTGCTCCTTGATGTCGCGCACCAGGTCCAGGATTATCGCCGCTTCCTTGACGCCCATCGCGGCCAGCGGCTCGTCCAGCAGCAGGATCTTCGCATCCGAGTAGACGGAGCGCGCGACCGCGATCGCCTGGCGCTGGCCACCGGAAAGCCTGGCCACCTCGACGTCGACCGATGGCAGGTTCACCCCCATCGTGTCGAGATGCTCCCTGGCCACCCGGCGCATGGCGCGGTTGTTCAGCAGCGGCCAGCGGACCCGTTCCCTGTTCAGGAACATGTTGTGGTACACGCTGAGCTGGTTGATCAGCGCCAGGTCCTGATAGACCGCATCGATGCCCAGCGAGCGCGCGTGGTCCACTGACTTGAGCGTGACCTCCTGGCCGTCAAGCAAGATCCGCCCCGAATCCGGCGGCTGGAAACCGCAGAGGATCTTCAGCAGGGTGGACTTGCCGGCCCCGTTGTCGCCGAGCAGCGCGAGCACCTCGCCCTTCGCCAGGTGCAGGTTGACGTCGGTGAGCGCTGTGAGCGCGCCGAACCGCTTGCTGACGTGCTCGACCCGCAGCACTTCACCATCCGGCGCCTGGGCGGTCGTGGCGCTTGCGGCTGGCTCAGTGGTCATCAGGTTCTCCCTGCCGCTCGCAGCCGGGCCAGCCGCACGTTGGCGATCATGGCGACCAGGATCGCGCCGCCGAAGATGATGTTCAGCGGGTAGGCGCTGACCCCGAGTATCGACAATCCGTCCTGCAGGGTGGCGAGCACGATCGCGCCGAGGAAGGCGCCGATGATTGTCCCCGTGCCGCCGAGCATCGCGGTGCCGCCGATGACGGCCGCGGTCACCGCGTAGAACATCGGCGTGTACCCGCCGGCGCTCGGGTCGATCGTGACGTCATAGAACGCCGTCTGCAGGCCGACGAGAGCCCCGAGCAAGGCACAGATCATGAAGTTGCCGTACTTGATCCGGCCCACTCTGATGCCGGACTCCCTCGCCCCGAGCAGGTTGCCGCCCGCCGCGACGGTATGCAGGCCCCACCTTGTCTGGGTGAGCACGACATGGAAGATGGCCACAAGCACGACCGCCCAGATGATCGCCGACCATGCGTACCCGCCGTTCTGGCTGCCGAAGAACTTGCCGACGCCCAGCGCAGCGCCGGGCACATTGGCCGGGTAGGCGTTGGAGGTGGTGAGCGTGAGACCGTACAGGATGAAGCCGGTGCCGAGCGTCGTGATGAACGACGGCACCCCCACCGTGACCGTGAGGAAGCCGTTGACCCAGCCGACAACGACGCCCAGGAGCAGGGCGATCAGGATCGCCGGGATCACCGGGACGCCGTAGAAGTCGATCAGGTAGTGCATCAGGAAGGGCGCGAACAGGAAGACGAAGCCGACCGACAGGTCAATCTCGCCGCAGATCAGCAGCAGCACCTCGCCGATCGCCAGGATGATGATGGGCGCCGCGAAGCCGGACAGCAGGTTGGTGATGTTCGCTTGCGACAGGAAGGCCGATGAGGCGACCGCGAAGTAGACCAGCAGCCCGACCGCGACAACGAAGATGGTCGCCTCGCGCTGCCGGACGAAAACGGCGCCGGTCTTCCTGGCCAGCGCCCACGGGTCGCTGCGTGGCGGCGGTTCACCTGGCTGCGGACCGACGACGTTCGCGCGCTGCTCAGCGGTCTCGCTCATAATGCCTTCGTTTCCCGTCCACGTTCATTTCACGCGCCGGCGGCGGCACCCGTCCGCCACCGCGGATCTGGGTGTCCGCCGCCGGCTCGTCTCGCCATGTTCCAGCCTAGGCAGTGCTATGTCACGTGCTGGTGGTGCCGGTCGGCTGGATGATCGGGCCCGACCGCGGGATGTACTTCTCCGCCGTGGTCGAGCCCTCGAACCGGGTCGGGGTAGAGAGGTAGGGGCCGACCGTGGTCTTGGTCACGAAGGTCAGGCCGGTGTCGGTGTCCGGCGGGGCGAGCAGGCCGCCGGACAGCTTGTAGAGGTACAGGTACAGCACCGGCAGGAAGCCCTGCAGGTACGGGTTCTGGTCGATGGTGAAGTTCAGATGGCCGGCCTTGATCGCGCTGAGCGTGGTCGGCGTGAGGTCGAAGCCGCCAGCCGGGATCGTCAGGCCCGCGCCCGCCAGCGCCTGGGCGAGGAACTGGGTCGAGCCCGCGTCCACCGCGAAGGCGCCCTTCAGCGTGCTCTTGTGCGCGAGCAGGTAGGCCTTCTCCGCCGGGAGTTCCGCCGACGTCGCCGCGCCGGTGGCCTGGATGGCGACCTTGTAGCCCAGCGGGGTGAGGACCGATGCCGCGCCGTCGAAGCGCGGCTGGATGTTTCCGGTGCCCGGGGTCGCGATGAAGATGACGACGTCGCCGGGGGTGGTCACCAGGGACTTGATGCGCTCCCCCAGCTGCTGGCCGGAGGTGTACAGCGCCTGGCCGACGTAGCACAGCCGGTTGGTGCCGATCGAGGGGATACCCTTGGTGACGGTCCCGTCGGCGTTGTAGCTGATCACCGGGATGCCCGCGCTCATGGCCTTGGCCACCGGGGTGGTGAACCCGGTGGAGCTGATGACCGTGGTCGCGATGCCGGCCGCGCCTGCCGAGACGGCGGTGTTCAGGTAGATCACCATCTGCGCGACGCTGGACGTCGATGCCGAGCCGCCCCAGTTGGGCTTGGGCAGGCCGAGCAGCGCTGCGGCGTCCTGGAACCCGTACTGGGTGGGCACGAAGAACGGGTTGGTGTAGACGTGGTTGACGAACCAGAACTTCCATGGCGGCGTCTTCGGGAAGTTCCCGACCGTGCTCTTCGCGGCGCCGCCGGTGCTGGCGCTGCTGCCGCTGGACGAGCAGGCCGCCAGCAGCGCGGACGCCGCGGCGGTCGCGCTGACCAGCCCGGTGCCCTTCAGCAGGCGCCGGCGCGACGGCCCGTCCTGCATGTTAAGCGTTTCGATCGCTTCTTCGACCTTAGGGTCGACTTTGTCCATTACGAACCTCCGGATGATGTCCTCGGGACAGGACGCTGCCCAGCGTCGTGCCGCCCTTGCTGCCTCGGGATGATGACGACCCCGCCGCCGTCGGCAGCGGGCCGCGTCGTTGCGCGCCGCCGGGCGGAAGCCCGGATCCGAGCCAATGAGTCCCGGCACGCGATGCCGTCGCTCATGGCCACCTGACTTCCTGTCTCGTGGCTGTCCGTCGCGGGATCCACCTGAGGCCGGGCGTCGACGGAGCTGTCCGGTGCTCGGCCGCAGCCGAACGCTGGGCGGATGGCGCCACCTGCGGCGGCGTGGCCTGGCTGGCCGGGCCTGCCGCCCAGTGTGAGCGCTCACACGCTGGCGCGTTCGATAGCAACAAAGCTGTGATGCCATAAGCTAGAACAGACAGACTGGCTCGTCAATGAACAACTCTCACCAGATACGAACATGTGATCCTGGCGCTCCCGGGGGACGCCACGCACAGACCACGCAGCCGGCTCGCTTGCGGCGCGGGAGGGCCGAGAGATGCTCGCCAAGCACCGGCAGTCGCTGATCCTGCAGGACATCCGGCGCGCTGGCAGCGCGCGGGTCAGTGACCTGACCCAGCGCCTCGGCGTCTCCGACATGACCATACGCCGTGACCTGGAGGTCCTCGGCCGAGCGGGGCTGGCCGCCCTGGTCACGCCGGGCACCGCGATCGCGCTCTCCGCCGGGACCACCACCTTCGAGCTGGCCCGCCAGCTGCGCGAGATTCCCCGGCTCACGATCGTGACGAATTCCGTCCGGGCCGCGAACCTCATGGAGGGCGCCAGGCCAGCGGGCAGCGGCAGCGGCCGGTTCGCGGTCATCCTTACCGGCGGTGTCCGTACCCCGTCTGACGCCCTGGTCGGCCCGATCGCCGACCTCGTGATCCGGTCGCTGCATTTCGACCTGCTCTTCATCGGCTGCCACGGCTTCGACCCTGCGGCCGGGCTCACTACCCCCAACCTGGCGGAATCGGAGACGAACCGCGCGTTCGTGCGCTCGGCGCGGCGGGTCACTGTCATCGCCGATCACACCAAGTGGGGGATCGTCGGCCTGAGCTCGTTCGCCGACCTGGAGGACGTGGACACCCTGATCACCGACAGCGAGCTGCCCGCCGAGGCGCGCTCGCTGCTCGCCGAACGGGTCGGCGAGCTCGTGATCGCGGACGGCCGGCCCGGATAGGCTGCCCGTCCGGCCGCGAGGCGGCCGCCGGGCCAGACAGACATTGGGCGATGTGACCGCCCGGGCAGGCGGCCAGCACGGCCCCGCACCGCGAGCCGCCGGGCCAGGCAGCCGCTCGGCAACCAAGCCGCCGGGCCGGGCAGACATCGGGCGATGTGACCGCCCGGGCAGGCGGCCAGCACGGCTCCGCACCGCGAGCCGCCGGGCGGCGGCGGCTCAGCCGTCTGCGGGCTCCATCGCGGCGGCGAGCTTCATTGCTTCCTCGATCAGTGTCTCCACGATCTGCGACTCGGGGACCGTCTTGATCACCTCGCCCTTGACGAAGATCTGGCCCTTGCCGTTGCCGGACGCAACGCCGAGGTCGGCCTCCCTGGCCTCGCCGGGGCCATTGACCACGCAGCCCATCACGGCCACCCGCAGCGGGATGTCCAGCCCGTCCAGGGCCGCGGTGACCCGGTCGGCCAGGGTGTAGACGTCCACCTGGGCGCGCCCGCAGGACGGGCAGGACACGATCTCCAGGCCGCGGTCGCGCAGCCCGAGTGACTCCAGGATCGCGGCCCCGACCTTGACCTCCTCGACCGGCGGCGCGGACAGCGACACCCGGATCGTGTCGCCGATTCCCTCAGCGAGCAGCGCGCCGAACGCCACCGCCGACTTGATCGTCCCCTGGAACGCGGGCCCTGCCTCGGTGACCCCCAGGTGCAGCGGGTAATCACATTGCTGCGCGAGCAGCCGGTAGGCGTTGATCATGATCACCGGATCGTGATGCTTCACCGAGATCTTGATGTCGGTGAAGCCGTGCTCCTCGAACAGCGAGCATTCCCACAGCGCCGACTCCGCCAGCGCCTCCGGGGTGGCCCGGCCGTACTTGGCCAGCAGCCGCTTGTCCAGCGAGCCCGCGTTGACGCCGATCCTGATCGGCACCCCCGCGTCGCCGGCCGCGGCGGCGATGTCGGCGACCTTGTCGTCGAATGCCTTGATGTTGCCGGGGTTCACCCGGACCGCGCCGCAGCCCGCGTCGATCGCGGCGAACACGTACTTGGGCTGGAAATGGATGTCGGCTATCACCGGGATCTGGGACTTGCGCGCTATCTCGGGCAGCGCGTCGGCGTCGTCCTGCGACGGCACGGCCACCCGCACGATCTGGCAGCCCGTCGCGGTCAGCTCGGCGATCTGCTGCAGCGTGGCGTTCACGTCCGCGGTCACCGTCGTCGTCATCGACTGGACGGACACCGGCGCGCCGCCGCCGACCGGGACCGCGTGCTTGCCCTTGCCCACCATGATCTGGCGGGACTTACGGCGCGGCGCGAGCGGCTCGGGCGGCAGCTGCGGCAGGCCAAGATCAACAGTCATCGAAATGATCGCCTCATTGCACGAGATGAATCGGATTGAAGATGTCCGCCGTGACGAGAAGCAGCCCGAACCCGACGAGCAGCGCGAATACCCCGACGCTGACCGGGACGAGCTTCCGCATGTCCACCAGCCCGGGATCGGGCCGGCCGCGCAGCCGGGCCAGCCACGCCCGCGCCCGCTCGTAGATCACCACGGCGAGATGGCCGCCGTCCAGCGGGAGCAGCGGGAGCAGGTTGAAGGCGCCGACGAAGATGTTCAGCGAGATGACGATCAGCAGGACGTACGCGATTGGCGAACAGGTCGGGGATCGCGGCCGGCAGGTGCCCGACGGCACTGACCGAGCCGACCAGGACCTGGCTGAACGTCGAGCCCGCGTAGGAGATCGCACTCAGCGGGCCGAGCCGCTGGAAGGTCGCCGCGTTGCCGATCCCGAGGTAGGACCCGGCGCGGCCGGGGACGCCGACCGGGACGGCATGCAACACGAGCCGCCGGCCGGCCCGCAACACGGTGATGGCCACCGGCTTGCCCTCGGGCTGCGCCCTGATGGCCGCGCCGAGCTGGGTCCAGTTGCGCACCTGCCGGCCGCCGATGGCAATGATCTTGTCGTTGTTCCTGATCCCCGCGGCCCTGGCCGGGGAGACGCTCGTGTTGTGCTGGCACGATCCGTTGTCGAAGGCGGTCAAGGTGGCCGGGACGCACGGGCTGACCGCGCCGATCTTCGTCGAGTTGTCATTCGCCAGCCCGACCCCGAGCGCCAGCACGATCAGCAGGAAGAAGGCGAGGGCGAAATGCATGAACGATCCGGCCGCCAGCACGATCGCCCGCTGCCAGCCCGGCTGCCTGCGGAACGAGCGCGGCTCATCGCGGGGATCGACATCCTCCAGCGCCGTCATGCCGGTGATCTTCACGAAGCCGCCGAACGGGAGCGCCTTGACGCCGTACTCGGTCTCGCCCCTCGTCGTCGACCACAGCGTCTGCCCGAAGCCGACGAAGAACTGGGTGACCTTCATGTGGAACTTCTTGGCGGTCACGAAGTGGCCAGCCTCGTGCAACATGATCGAGATGAGCAGCGCGGCCACGAAAATGACCCAGCCAAGCAACAGGCTCATCCGGTCGCCTCTCCGTTCCCATGTGTCCCGCGCACGGTGTCAGGCTAGCCCCGGGGCCCCGTTCCCGTCAGCTCGCGCGCCCGGTCCCTGGCCCAGCGATCAGCGGCGAGCACGTCCTCAATCGCCGCAATGTCCCGTCCGGAACCGTCATGCTCAGAGACTACCCGGGCAACCGTATCGACGATCCCGGCGAACGGGATGCGGCCGGCCAGGAATGCCTCGACGCATTCCTCGTTCGCCGCGTTGTACACCGCAGGCATGGCACCGCCCGCCGTCCCGGCCTGCCGGGCGAGCGCCACCGCGGGGAACGCGTCGGTGTCCAGCGGCTCGAACGTCCACGCCTGCGCCGCGGTCCAGTCGATCGCCGGCGCGGCGCCGGCCACCCGGCCCGGCCAGCCCAGCGCCAGCGCGATCGGGATCCGCATGTCGGGCGGGCTGGCCTGGGCGATCGTCGAGCCGTCGGTGAACTCCACCATGGAGTGGACCACCGACTGCCGGTGCACGACGACCTCGATGCGGTCGAACCCGATGCCGAACAGCAGGTGCGCCTCGATCAGCTCCAGTCCCTTGTTGACCAGCGTCGCGCAATTGACCGTGATGACCGGCCCCATGTTCCAGGTGGGATGCGCCAGCGCCTGCTCCGGGGTAACCTCGCTCAGCTCCGCGCGGCTGCGGTGCAGGAACGGGCCGCCGCTGGCAGTCAGCACCAGCCGCCTGACCTCCTCGGCGTGCCCGCTGCGCAGGCACTGTGCGATCGCGGAGTGCTCGGAGTCGACCGGGACGATCTGGCCGGGGGCGGCCCGTGCCGTCACCAGCGGCCCGCCCATGATCAGCGACTCCTTGTTGGCCAGCGCGAGCACGCGGCCGGCATCGAGCGCGGCGAGCGTGGCGGCGAGGCCGACCGCCCCGGTCACCGCGTTCAGCACGATGTCGCACGGCCACGCCGCGACCTCGGCGACCGCGTCGGGCCCGGCCAGGATCTTCGGCAGCTGGCTGGCCCTCAGCCCTAGCGTCGCGGCCTGGGACGTCACTGCAAGCTGCAGGTCGCGGGCGGCACTGTCCCTGGCGACGGCCACTACCTCGGCGCGGAACTCCAGCGCCTGGCTGGCCAGCAGGCCGGGGTTGCCGCCACCCGCCGCCAGGCCGGCCACCCGGAACCGGCCCGGGTTGCGCCGGATGATGTCCGCCGCCTGGGTGCCGATCGACCCGGTCGAGCCGAGCAGGACGATGTCACGGCGGGGCAGATTCGCTGGCTCCTGCATTCCGCCATTGTCCCTCGGGCCGGCCGGCAGCCGTCAGCCGCACCACGATCACTGGACGCCAGCCCGTCTGCTGAGTGATCGTTGCTGGTCAGGAAGATCAGCTGACCTATCGCTGGGATCGCGCGGGCGTCCCCGCACTGGGCCGTAGATGCCAACGCCCTGCCGCAAGCCGACCTTGGCCCCCGCCGGTTCTCTGGCACTGATACTTTTATCGTCCTATGTGGTCATCTGCACACGGCGGGCACGCCTGATCTTGCGACGGGCCGTGAGCCTGCCGGGAGCACCTCATGAAGAGCATTGTCATCATGGCTGCCGTCCTTCTGTTCTCGGTGTCGGCCGCCGCTGGCCAGGCTCGCGGCGCAGCCGTGCCGACGACGTTTATCACCGTCAACGGCAACGGCGGGGGCCGCATGTACGACGGTGTCGGCGCCATTCTCGAAGGCGGCAACGCAAGGTACCTCGAGGACTACCCCCCGGCTCAGCGGGCGCAGATCCTGGACTACCTGTTCAAGCCGGGCTACGGGGCGTCGCTGCAGCTTCTGAAGCTCGAGATCGGCGGTGACGGGAACTCCTCCGACGGCGCCGAGCCGAGCGTGCAGCACACGGCCGGGCACATCAACTGCAACGCCGGCCATGAGCTGGCCATCGCCCGGCAGGCCGTGGCGCTCAACCCCCGGCTGAAGCTGTATGGCCTGCAGTGGGGAGCGCCCGGGTGGGTGGGCAGGAACGGCTCATTGTTCACCAGGGCCGATATCCGGTACCTGCTGGACTGGCTGGGCTGCGCGAGGCGGCGGGGCCTGACGATCAGCTACCTGGGCGGCTGGAATGAGCGGGATCATCACGGCCATGCCGGCTGGTACCGCAGGCTGCGCGCGGCGCTGGATGCGCGCGGTTACCGGCACGTGCGGATAGTCGCCGGCGACAGCGGAAGAAGGTACCGCTGGGAGTACATCTCCCGCCGGGCCGTCGCGATCCTTGGCGCACACGCCAATTGCGGCAACCCAACCGGGGCCGCGGGCGCGCGGACGAAATGCACAAGCAGGAAGGTGGCGCGGCGGTCCGGGAAACCGTTGTGGGGCAGCGAGCTCGGCGGCATGGCTGCCGGGGCCCAGGCCGGCTGCAAGTCCCCGTGCGCCCAGGCCATGGACCGTGTGTTCACCCGCGAGTACATCGACGCCCGGGTGACCGGGATCCTGGAGTGGCCGGCCATCGACTCCATGCCAGCGGGTGTCCTGCCGTATGAGAACCGCGGCTTGCTGACCGCGGATCAGCCGTGGTCGGGCAGCTACCACGTCAACGCGATGACGTGGGCGATCGCGCACATCACCCAGTTCGTGTCGCCGCCGACAACGGCCAACCCGGGCGGCTGGAGGTACGTTAACTCCGCCAGCGGCTACCTGCAGGGCCACCGCGCCGACGGCTCCTACGTCACGCTGGTCCGCGGCACCCGGGACCAGTGGTCCACCATCATCGAGACCACCGCGGGCGGCACCCGGGCCCAGCGGGCCCGGTTCACCGTCACCGGGGGCAACGCGCTGGCCAGCAAGACCGTGCACGTATGGTCGAGCAACTTCCGAACCGGCGGCCCGGCGCAGTGGTTCGTCCGCAGGCCGGACATTACGCCGGTCCACGGGAGATTCACCCTGACCATCAAGCCCGGGTATGTGTACTCGCTGACGACCACGTCCGGCCAGGGCAAGGGAACCGCGGTCGGCCCGCCCCCTGCTGCCCTGCCGCTTCCGTACCGCAACAGCCTCTCCGCCGGAAGCGGCGAGCCCACCATGCTGGCGGCTGAAGACGGGTCCTTCGAACTGGCCCGGTGCAACCCCCCCGGCGGCGGCACGACGTGCACCGAGCAGACGACCCGGCACAAGCCGGTGCTGTGGGTCAAAAGCAGGCATCGTCATCCGTACGCGATCATCGGCAGCAGCCGGGCCAGCTGCGTCATCACCGTGCATGTCATGCTTCCGCAGTCCGGCTCGGCCGGGCTCATCGGCCGGTATCACGCGGTGTCCGCGTCGCACGGCACCTACAACGCGTACATTTTCAAGGTCAGCACCGACGGCAACTTCGCGCTCAGGCTGAACAACGGCGCCACGGCGGCCGGCACCATCTCAGGGCAACGGCAGATCAGGCCGGGAACCGCCACCGTGCTGACCGCCGGCCAGACCTCGTTCACCCCGGGAAGATGGCACACCCTGTCCCTGTCCCTGTCCGGCAGCAGCATCCAGGCCAGCGTCGACGGCAGGCGGGTAGCCTCGCTGACCAACCGCGCGCTGGCCCGCGGGATACCCGGGATCGAAGTCGGCGGCTGGTATCCGGCCTACTTCTCCGGCCTGACCATAGCGAAGCCATGACCGGCGGGACTGTCATGATGAGGTCATGACCACGACCGCCCGGACGGCGCAGCAGGCTGCAGCCGGGCCGGCCGC
>WNFC01011512.1_pt1 | contig 16178 bp, 11 predicted proteins | sample 5400541 | NCBI WGS metagenome assembly WNFC01 (sample SAMN13153342, study PRJNA577476) | soil metagenome | isolation source: 120 cm saprolite under Douglas fir tree site 2 hole 2 replicate 1 | place: USA:California | collected 2015-04-18
GGGTGAGGGGCTCCAGCGTCAATCTTTAGGACGGTCTCGCAGAGCCAAGTCCAGCCGACGTCGGCGGACAGCATGCGCACCGCCATTCTCATCCCCCGGGAACGGCCGCGCCAGCGCCCATAAAATCTTTAGGTGTTTGCGCTTGTTCGGGGTGTTATGGTCTTCGTGTTCCGCGCCTGTCTTGGTGCCTGTTTTCCCGGTTGTGCTGGCGGTGTCCGGGCATAGCTGCTGTCCGCGTGTCGCGGCGGGTCTGGCGCGCGGTTCCACGTCCGCGTTCCCCGGCAGGCGGGGCGGTTCCTCCTTCCTGACGGGCTGCTTTCCTGGCGGCGGCTAGCAGAAGCCGGGTGCGAATACGGTGACCTGGGGTTTCCCGGTGATGGTTGTCTTGGTGGCGCTGGTGTGCGGGAATTTGGGGCGCGCTTTCTGGGCGCGTTTTGAGTGGCGCTGCCGGCCGGGGACGTTGAGGGTGTGCAGGGCGGCGCGGGCGGCGGCGTCGGCCGCGGCGGCGAGCGCCTCCAGCGATGATGAGGCCGTGACCTGGGAGGATGTCATGGACCGGATCGCGTGATGGCGGGCGGCGGTGAAAGATTCCTCGTCGGCAGTCACCGGGGCGCTGTCTTCCCGCCGCAGGGCGCGGGCCGCGGCGGCTTCGGTGCGCAGCGCCGCGGCGGCGCTGGCGCGCACGAGCTGGGTGGCGGTCAGCCAGGCCCAGGCTTCGGAGATGACCAGCCGCGGGGACCCGGACCGCAGCACCGGGCCGCTGGTGCGGTTCCCGGCGCCGGCGATCGTGGTCTTGTCCTCGCCGAACGTGGTCTCCGACGCGCTCCACCGGGTCAGGTACGTGTCCCGGACCGCGTCCGCGGGTGCGGCCTCGTGGTCCAGCAGGGTGGTGATCAGCGTGCAGGTCTCGGAGACCTCTTTCCCGTCGCCGCAGGGCAGGACCGCGTTGTGCTCGGCGGCGCGGACCGGCAGCCGGTCTTCTTTCTTCCCGGACGGGGCGTTCAGCCAGGTCAGGCGGGACCCGTCGGGCAGCCAGCCGCCGCCGGGCTCCAGCGGCAGGCTGATCCCGGCCTTCACCCGGGCGACGACGTGCCCGCCCGCGTCCAGGATCGCGGTGATCAGCTCATGACCGGGAAAGTTGCGATCGAAGCAGGTCACGCGGCCGGCGAACAGCTCCGGGCGGCGGCGCGCCAGCCGCTTGAGCAGCGTCTGCTCCCCGGCATGGCTGCTGCCCAGGACCGCGCCGAGCATGGCGCGGCCTGCGCGGGCAGTCAGCGCGACGACCCGCAGCTGCGGGAACGGCGCGGCGCCCTCGCCGTCCTGCTCCGCGGTGCCCGTGCAGCCGAACATCGCCCGGTTCGCCGGCGTGTCCGCCAGGTTCACCAGCATCCCGTCCGCCGCGCACACCGTCATCCCGGCCAGCAGCACCGCCGACGGCTCGCCGTCGGCGATGAGCGGCCCGGCCGCCTCCCAGAACACGGACTCCATCACGTCCGCCGGCACCAGCAGCCGCCAGTCCGTGACCACCTTCTCCGTGGGCACGTGCCACTCCAGGGCAAACGGGACGTCCGCCAGCAGCCCCGCCAGGCGGGCCAGCGACTCGCAGTACGACCCGTCCGGCATCAGGGTCATCGCGATCATCAGCCGGATGACCAGCGGATACGACATGATCCGCCGCCGCTCCCGTTTCCTGAGCCGGCCCTTCTCCAGCGCCGCGGCCGTTATCGCCTCGATCACCCCGTCACCGAGATGCCGCTCCAGCTCGCCCAGCCGCACCAGATCAGGCAGCCACCCGCCCGCCAGCACCGTCCCGTCCCGGCGGACCACGGCCGGGGCCGTCACCACCGGGCGGCAGAACACCGCCAGCTCGCCCGCCGACGGCACCGCATCCCCCGCAGTGACCGTCCCGCCGCCGCGAACCTGCAGGCCAGCCGCCCGCACCACCAGCGTCCCCGCAGGAGTCCCCGCATCCGGGAACCCCGGTGTCCGGCTTGCACCAGCAACGTCAGGCAGATAAGAAAGCACAAGGGGCTCCTGGAAAAGGGATGGACTCGACACCCACACCCTTACCAGGAGCCCCCTCCACATCCAAACCATTGCAAAATCCCAGGTCACAGCCTCATGGAGCCCAGCGTGCCTTAAGTCTCTGGTGTTGGCCCCCGGACGCCATCCGCGTCAGTCCCGAACGCACCACACACATACTCGATGGCGACTCGACCGGCGGCGGCCACCGGCATGGAGTCGGCAAGCCTGGCAAGACCGAGTTTCCTGCCAGCTGGGACGATGAGAAGGTCATCGCAACCGTGCTTGATTTCGCACGTAAACCTGATAAGCCGCCTACTCATCAGGATTGGAATGACACCTGGCTCTGTGCCGGCACCCGTGACAACGTGGATGTTTCAGCCGTGGTCGAGCGCAGCGGAGACATCTTGACCGGCTGGCCGGAAGAGGGTGGCCCCGGCGTGGTACGCAGCCCCAGGAAGGGAAGCCATGACCGAAACTGAGATCATCGAACGGGCCGAAGCACTCCCAGATCGGTTCGCTGACCGCCTTACCGAGAGTGCGCTATGGAGCATCAAGCGCATGCGCGGCGGAGGCGAATACGGCCTGCTGACGATAGAGCTCGCCGCATCTCTAGCCGCACACAAGATGCCAGTTACCCCTGAGGAAAGGGACGAACTGCGCGCTCTGCTGGAAGCGATGAGCATGCCCACCGATCCCATCGAGCAGCTCAACGTCCAAGGCTAGAGGCCACACGCCAGCACTAAAGCACGCGCGCTCATCAGGGGGATGGGCTCCGGCACTAGACTTCGTCTGCCGTGCGTTATCGTCGGCTCGCGGTGGGCATGCCAGGAGACACCGCGCCAGGGAGGGACTGTGGACATTGCCCAGCTGATCCTTGATGACCATCATGAGCAGCGCCGCCTGTTCGCGATCCTGGAGCAGGTCGATCGCGCGGAAACGGGGGTGTTGTCCGCGGTGTGGGACCGGCTGGCCGTATTCCTCGAGTTGCACGCGGCGGCCGAGGAAGAGATCTTCTATCCCGTGCTGCTGCAGGTGGGCTTGGCCGCACAGCGTGCCGCCGGGGTAGAGGAAGAGACCATCGATGCCATCCATGACCACAACGAGATCAGGGACGCGGTCACCGAGGTCGCGCGTCATCAGGTCGGCACCGACGCATGGTACGCCGCGGTCGCCGCGGCGAACCTGGCCAACAGCGATCACATGGCCGAGGAGGAACGCGAGGGCCTGACCGACTTCCGCCGCCTGGCCGGGTTGCAGCGCCGCCATCAGCTCGCCGTCGCCTTCGCCGCCTTTGAGGCGCGGAACTACGCCGGAGTCCCCGCCGTGGACAAGGATCCGACCACCTACGTGCGCGCGGTAGAAGAGGGGCAAGCGCCCGAAGGCGGATCCCTCAGCATCGGCAGCCTCAAGCGACACTGACCCGGCCATGGTCAATGCGGCCTTTGCCCCACCTCGGGCGTGCCGGGGGGTGTTACCCGGGCCTGACTGGGGGGCTGTGGCTGTGGAGGACTTTGGTCTTGTCCGGGTTCCAGGCGGTGGTGGTGCCGTCGGGGTTCAGCACCAGGGTCCATCCCCACTTGTGGATGACGATGTGGTGGTGGAACCAGCACAATAGAACACAGTCTCGAAGGCTGGTCTTGCCGCCGCGGGCCTTGTGCTTGACATGGTGCACCTCGCACGCCGCGGCCGGCTGGTTGCACCGCCCGGCCCACTGGCAATGGCGGTCCCGCAGGATCACCGCGTTGCGGATCCCGGCCGGCACGGTCTCGGCGTAGCCGACATCCAGCGGCAGGCTCGGGCCGCCCAGCCGGGCGCCGAGCTGACGGCGCCGCAGGAACGAGGCGAGCCCGCCCGGGCCGGAGACGAGGTCCACCGCTTTGCCGATGATGGCTTGCTCGAGGGCTTCCCAGGCCCGCGTGGTGTCCGGGCCGGGCGCCGCGCCGGACCCGGCCTGGGAACCGTCGCCCGCGCCGCCGGGGCGGTGGAGACGGGAGAGTTCGACGCACAGCCGGACCAGATCGTCCAGGGCGGCGGGGTTCACCTCGCCGGTGACCACCGGGGTGACCAAGGCGTCGCAGGCCACGGCCCGGGCGGCGTCGCCGTCCAGCCACGCCGCGCCGTCGCTGCCGCCGACCGAGGCTCCGGCGCGGTGCGCGGCCCAGGCCGCCCGGGCGGAGGCAATCCACTCCTCCAGCAGCGCGGAGCTGCCGTCCAGGACGAGCAGGTCGGCGAGGGAGATGTGGGCCCAGACTTTGACGGGCTGCCCGGCGCGTTCGGGGAGCAGGTCGGCGGCGACCAGCCGGCGCATCGCCTCCTGCAGGGCATCGTGGTACCGCTGCGCGTGCGTCCTGGTGTCCTCGGCGCCGGCCGGCGCGGACAGCGCGTCCAGTACCGCCGTTACGACTGCGGCGCACTCCGGGGTCAGGTCCCCATGCAGGACACCCGCGCCCCCGAACGTGGTCTCCAGATTCACGGCCCGGTCGTCGAACCCGTCGTCCGGGTCGCCGTCGGGGTCGGGCAGCGACCGCTGATAGATCTCTCCGGCCAGCGCGGCCAGATCTCGAAGGTCCATGCCCGCCGTGGCGGCCGCGATCAGGATCTTGTCCGCGGCCTCGCGGCAGTCCTCGGGGAGTTGGTCGGTCCACTGGCAGATCTTGCGGGCGACGGACTCGGACATCTCCCCGGCGGCGAGCGCCTGCGCGACCTCGGGGTGGGCGGCGGCGCGGCGGACCCACCCGGCATGCGCGAGCGCGGCGCCTTTGGTGATGCCGGTGCGGTTGATCAGCCACGCCTTGGGGCTGTAGTCCGCGTCGGCCGAGTACCCCTGGCCGGAGGTGAACGCGGCCAGGATCGAGGCCCGCGCCGCGGTGCCCATCGCGGTGACCTGCTCCAGGGCCTGCAGGCACTGCGCCTGCACTTCGGCTGGCATCGCCGCCGCGTCAGCCGCGTTGAGGAAACCCATCGCGGTGCGCAGCATCCCCAGCGCCTCGGTCGTGGTCGCGGGCGGCGTAACGGTACTCACCTGGCTCACCTCCTCAGGCATCTCGCGGGCCGACGGACGGGCTCCACTCCCCCGGCAGTCCAGGCCGGGCTCGTATTTTCACTATCTAGTTCGATTCTAGCAGCGACCGCCGACATTTCCGGGCAACCAGGCCGATCCCGGGTAAACGCCAGAAATAGATGACGATGGTCTTAGAGGTGTCCACGGTCCACCAGGTGAGCCGGCGACCCATGGTGCAAGTGCGTTGCGTAGGGAAGTTACGTAGGGAACTACCCTGGCCGTCAGGCGTGGTGACAGGTGCGGCGCAGGCTGTCCCGGGTCAGGTCGGCGAGGGTGGGGTAGCCATCCAGGGCCATGATCAGGTCCGCCTCGGCGAGGATGCTGCGCAGGACGTGGACGATGCCGTCGACGCCGCCGATCGCCAGGCCGTAGGCGTAGGGCCGGCCGACGGCGACCGCGGTGGCGCCCAGGGCCAGAGCCTTGATCACGTCGGCACCGGAGCGGATGCCGGAATCGAAGAGCACGGGCAGGCCGTCGGCGGCGTCCACCACCGCGGGCAGGCAGTCGAGCGCGGGCAGCCCGCCATCGGCCTGCCGGCCGCCGTGGGTCGAGCAGTAGATCCCGTCCACCCCTCCGTCCTTGGCGCGGCGGGCATCGTCCGGGTGGCAGATGCCCTTGACGAGCAGCGGGAGCGTGGTGAGGGAGCGCAGCCAGGGAAGGTCGTCCCAGGTGAGCGGGTTGCCGAAGAGCCGCGTGAACAGTCCCACGGTGGCGGCCACGTCGCTGGCCGGGTCTTGGCCGAGGCGGGCGCGGAAGACCGGGTCGGTGACGTAGTTGGCGAGGCAGTGCCCGCGTAGTTGCGGGAAGTTGCTGGCGGCCAGGTCACGCGGCCGCCAGCCGGTGAGCCAGGTATCGAGGGTGACCACGATGCCCCGGTATCCGGCGGCCTCGGCGCGGGATACCAGGCTCGCGGCCAGTTCCCGGTCGGTGGGCGTGTAGAGCTGGAAGAAACCAGGGGTGCCGCCGAACTGCGCGGCGACGTCCTCCAGGGGATCGGCGGAGAGCGTCGAGGCGATCATCGGAACTCCGGTGCGCGCCGCCGCGGCGGCGGTGGCCAGGTCGCCGTGCCCGTCCTGGGCGCATAGCCCGATCACGCCGATGGGCGCCATCAAAAGAGGGGACGGCAGCGTCATCCCGAACAGCTCGACGGACAGGTCCCGCTGAGCCGCGCCGACGAACATCCGCGGGATCAGGCCCCACTGAAGGAACGCGCTGACGTTGGCCTGCTGGGTGTGCTCGCTGCCCGCGCCGCCGGCCACGTAGGACAGCACCGAAGGCGCCAGGGCTTGCTCCGCCCTGGCCTCAAGCTCCGCGAATGCCATCGGGAACTTCGGCAGGACCCCGTGCAGCCCGGCCCCGTAGATCTCCAGCTGGTAGTCCCCGAAGGCGCCCGGCGGGCTGGTCATCAGGGGTTCCTCCTCAGGTCAGCGCAGGAACGATGGCCTCGATCAGGTGCGGTCCTGGTTCGGCGTACGCCCGGCGCAGCGCCTGGTCCAGTTCCCCGGTTGTGGTGACGCGGGTGGCGGGCACGCCGAGCCCGGCGCTGATCTGGGCGAAATCCGGAGTCGGGCCGGACAGGTCAAGCATCCGCGAGGCGCGTTCGCCCGGCCGCCCGGCGGCGGTGCGGGCCAGTTCCATCCGCAGGATCGCGTAGGCGGCGTTATTGATCAGCACCGTCGTGACGTTGAGCTGCTCGCGGGCCTGGGTCCACAGTGCCTGGATCGTGTAGAGCGCGCTGCCGTCGGCTTCCAGGGATAGGACCGGCCGGTCCGGGGCTGCGATCGCCGCGCCCGTCGCGGTCGGCAGACCCTGCCCGATCGAGCCGCCGGTGAGGGTCAGCAGTGTGTGCCGCGGCGCGGAGGCCAGGGCCACAGGCAGCGCGAATCCCGACGTGTTGGCCTCGTCGGCGATGATGGCGTGCTCCGGCAGCGACGCGGCGATCGTGTTGGCCAGGCTGATCGCCGTCAGCGGCCCAGGCTCCACGGCGGGCTGCGCAAAACCCGCCAGGACCGGCTCAGCCTCAGGCGCACACTTATCAGCCAGCCGTTCGAGCGCGGCCTCGACGTCATGATCGTGGTCGGCCAGGACGGTGACCGAACAGCCCGCCGGCACCAGGTCGCTCCGCCGGCCTGGATAGGAGAAAAACGACACCGGTGCGCGGGCGCCGGCCAGGATGAGGTGGTCAAGCTCGGCCAGCTGAGCTTCGGTCTGTTCGGCCAGGTAGGCCAGCCGGTCGACGGCCGGAATTCCGGCCCCGCGCTCCATCCGCGCGGGAAACGTCTCGGCGAGCAGCCGCGCCCGGGTCGCGGCGCTGATCCGGCTGGCCGCCCTCAGCCCGCGTTCGGTGAGGGCCTTCCCGCCGAGCAGGAGCATCGCGGAGGCCCCGGCGGAAACCAGGTCGGCCGCGGCCGAGATCTGATCGCTGTCGACCGCGGCCGGCCGGACCGCGGGCCGAGGCAAAGCGAGCGCGGCCCCGTCGCTCCACGACACGTCGGCCGGTAGCACCAGGGTGGCGATCTGCCCAGCACGAGCCGCCGCGACGGCCCGCATCGCGTCCTGGGCCAGCTCGCGAGTGGTGCCGCAGGTGTGGACCCAGCCCGACACGGTGCGCGCGAGGGACTCAATGTCGGACTGCAACGGCGCGTCGTAGCGGGCGTGGCCAGTGGCGTGAGCCCCCACGATGTTCACGATCGGGCTCCGGGCGCGGCGCGCGTTGTGCAGGTTGGCGAGCCCGTTGGCCAGGCCGGGCCCGAGGTGCAGCAGCACCGCGGCGGGCCGCCCGGCGATGCGCGCGTACCCGTCGGCGGCCCCGGTCGCGACGCCCTCGAATAGCGCGAGCACCCCGCGCATCGCAGGCACCGAATCCAGCGCGCTGACGAAGTGCATCTCCGACGTGCCCGGGTTCATGAAGCACACGTCGACGCCCGCGCCGGTCAGGCTGCCCACCAGGGCCTGCGCCCCGATCACCGTGATCGTCCAGAGTTCACGGGCTCGATCGTAAGCCCCGCAAGCCCCCGTGGGCCCCATAGGCTGACGAGATGGCACACGGGGACAAGATCGACGAGGACCGGATCGACGAGGTGGTCGAGGCGGCCGTCCGGCAGGGTCAGGCGCCCGGCGTGGTCGCGGCGGTGGCCCGGGGCGACGCGACGCACGTCAAAGCGGCGGGCGTGATGGCGATCGGCGGGCCGCCGATGCGGCCCGATACCTTGTTCCGCATTTCCTCGACCACCAAACCGATCACGGCGGCGGTCGTGCTCAGCCTGGTGGACGACGGCCTGCTCGACCTGAACGGGCCGGTCGACATGCTGCTGCCCGAACTGGCCGGCCGCCGGGTGCTGCGCCGCCCGGACGGTCCCCTCACCGACACGGTGCCGGCGGAACGGCCGGTGACCGTCCGCGACCTGCTCACCTTCACCTGGGGTTTCGGCATGCAGGGGGCCATGTTCATGGCGACGGAGCCGTGGCCGATCGTCACCGCGGTGGCGGAGCGCGAGCTTGCGTCGTTCGGGCCGCCGCAACCCGCCTCCACCCCCGACCCGGACACCTGGATGGCGCGGCTCGGGGAGCTGCCGCTGCTGGCGCAGCCCGGGGAGCGGTGGCTCTACCAGGCCGGATCCCAGGTGCTCGGCGTGCTGGCCGCCCGAGCCGCCGGCGCTCCGTTCGAGCACGTCATGCGCGAACGGGTGCTCGGCCCGCTCGGCATGCACGACACGGCTTTTCACGCAGAAGACACGGACAGGCTCGCCACCGCCTATGAGCGGCGCGACGGGCAGCTGGCGGTCAGCGACCCGCCGAACGGGCAGTGGTCGCGCCCGCCGCTGTTTCCCGGCGGCGGCGGCGGGCTGGTGTCCACGGCCGGTGACGTGCTCGCGTTCGGCCGGATGCTGCTCCGCGGCGGCAGCCCGGTGCTGGACAACGACATGGCAGCGGAGATGACCCGCGACCAGCTGACCGCGGCGCAGCGGGCCAGCGTCTGGCCCGGTTTCAGCTTCCTCGGCGACCGGGGCTGGGGCTACGGGGTCTCCGTGCTCGACGACGGCAGCTACACGTGGGAGGGCGGGCTCGGCACGGCCTGGTACAACGAGCCGTCACAGGACCTGACCGTGGTGGTGCTCACCCAGCGGGCCGCCGACGAGACCGGGATGCCCGCGGTCTGCGACGACGTGCTGGCCGCTGCTCGTTAGGGCCGGGCTAGGCGGGTGGCCACTTCCAGTCGCTGATCTCGGGCGCGTCCTCGCCCTGCTCGCGGGTGTAGGCGCGGCACGAGATGCGCTTGTCCGTCATCAGCTGCCTGACGTGGCCGGCCGAGGACGCCAGCCCGGGCACCCGGTCGATCACGTCCATGACCAGGTGGAACCGGTCCAGGTCGTTGAGCATGACCATGTCGAACGGCGTGGTGGTGGTGCCTTCCTCCTTGTAGCCGCGGACGTGCAGGTTGTCGTGCCCGTGCCGCCGGTAGGTCAGCCGGTGGATGAGCCACGGGTAGCCGTGATAGGCGAAGATCACCGGCTTGTCCGTGGTGAACAGGGCGTCGAACTCGGCGTCGGACATGCCGTGCGGATGTTCGGATTCCGGCTGCAGCCGCATCAGGTCCACCACGTTCACCACCCGCACCTTCAGGTCAGGAAGATGCGAGCGCAGCAGCGAAACGGCGGCGAGCGTCTCCAGCGTGGGAATGTCGCCGCAGCAGGCCATCACCACGTCGGGCGAACCCGGGGAGTCGTTGGAGGCCCACTCCCAGATCCCGGCGCCGCGGGTGCAGTGGATGACCGCGTCGTCCATGGACAGCCAGTTCCACTGCGGCTGCTTGCCGGCCACGATGACGTTGACGTAGTGTCGCGAGCGCAGGCAGTGGTCGGCCACCGAGAGCAGCGTGTTGGTGTCCGGCGGCAGGTAGACCCGGATGACCTCCGCCTTCTTGTTCACCACGTGGTCGATGAAGCCGGGATCCTGGTGCGAGAACCCGTTGTGGTCCTGCCGCCACACCAGCGAGGAGAGCAGGTAGTTCAGCGACGCGATCGGGCGCCGCCAGCCGATGCCACGCGTGACCTTGAGCCACTTGGCGTGCTGGTTGAACATCGAGTCGACGATGTGGATGAACGCCTCGTAGCAGTTGAACAGCCCGTGCCGCCCGGTCAGCAGGTAGCCCTCCAGCCACCCCTGGCACATGTGCTCGGACAGCACCTCCATCACCCGGCCGTCGGGCGCGAGATGGTTGTCGCCGGGCACGATCTGCCCGTCGAACGCCCGGTTGGTCACCTCGAAGACGTCGCCGAGCCGGTTGGACTCGGTCTCGTCCGGCCCGAACAGCCGGAAGTTCGACGGGTTGGCCCTGATCACGTCGCGCAGCCAGTCGCCGAGCACCCGGGTGGCTTCCGACTCTCCCGCGCCCGGCGCGCTGACCGTCACGGCGTAGTCCCGGAAGTCGGGCAAGCGGAGCTCGCGGAGCAGCAGGCCGCCGTTGGCGTGCGGGTTCGCGCTCATCCGCCGGTCGCCGCGCGGGGCGAGCGCGGCCAGCTCAGGCAGCAGCGCGCCGGAGTCGTCGAACAGCTCTTCCGCCCGGTAGGAGCGCAGCCACGACTCGAGCTGCGCCAGGTGCTCGGGGTTGTCGCGCGCCTCGGCGATGGGGACCTGGTGCGCCCGCCACGTCCCCTCCACCGGCAGCCCGTCCACGACCTTGGGCCCGGTCCACCCCTTGGGCGTGCGAAGCACGATGGCCGGCCAGGCCGGCCGGGTGAGATCACCCTCCGCCCGGGCCCGCCACTGGATCGCGCGGATCTCCCCGATCACCGCTTCCATGGTCGCGGCGAGTTGCTGGTGCACCAGCTTGGGGTCGTCGCCCTCGACCGTGTGCACCTGGTACCCGTAGCCGCGCACCAGCGACTCGAGCTCATCGTGCGGTATCCGGGCCAGCACCGTCGGATTGGCGATCTTGTACCCGTTCAGGTGCAGGATCGGCAGCACCGCGCCGTCCTGGGCCGGGTTGAGGAACTTGCTCGAGTGCCAGCTGGCGGCCAGCGGCCCGGTCTCGGCCTCGCCGTCGCCGATCACGCACGCCACGATCAGGTCCGGATTGTCGAACGCCGCCCCGTAGGCGTGCACGAGCGAGTAGCCGAGCTCGCCGCCCTCGTGGATGGAGCCCGGCGTCTCCGGCGCCGCGTGCGAGGGGATGCCACCGGGGAAGGAGAACTGCTTGAACAGCCTGCCCATCCCCGCGGTGTCCTGGGTGATGCCCGGGTAGAGCTCGGTGTAGGTCCCTTCGAGGTAGGTGTTCGCCACCATGCCCGGTCCGCCGTGCCCCGGCCCCGCGATGTAGATGACGTCCAGGTCCTGGTTCCTGATCACCCGGTTGAGGTGCGCGTAGATCAGGTTAAGACCGGGCGTGGTGCCCCAGTGCCCGAGCAGCCGCGGCTTGACGTGCTCGGGCCGCAGCGGCTCGGCCAGCAGCGGGTTGCCCAGCAGGTAGATCTGCCCCACGGACAGGTAGTTCGCCGCGCGCCACCAGGCGTCGAGCGTGTCAAGTTCGCTGGCCGTCAACGGTCCCTGCTCAGCTTCGGTCATTTAAACCCCTTTAGTCCGAACGGGCGCGGTGCGTGCCCCCGGTCACCTGCTTCGGTTCCCAGGCTATTTTCCCTGGTTTGGTGCCAGCTGGCCGGCCTAGCGGCCCAGCGTTAACGGGCGCGACACGTCAGCGCAACTTGCGCAGGAACGGGTCGTGCGGCTGGTAGGGCGCCACCTTGACCCGCGCGTCCAGCACGACCGCCCCGTCCCAGGTCGCGCAGCGGCCCCCCGGGGGGGTCCGGGGCGGTGGATCCCCCCCGGTCGCGGGGGGTTCCGGGGGGTCGCCCCCCCGGGCTGACACTCCTTATCAGCTTGTCCGCGTCGACATCGGTGAGCGGCGTGAGCCGGGCCGCCCGGTCCGCGAGGTTGGCCTCGCCGCCGACCCCGAAGACCAGCAGCGATCCGAACATGTGGTCATCGGCCACCTTGATGGTCACCTCGGTGCCCGGCGGCGCGAGATCGGCCAGCGCCAGCGGTATTCCGTAGCAGCGCAGCAGTTCAGCCGCCTGCTCCGGGGCGAGCCATCCACCGCCTGGCACCCGATGGAGGAACTCGCGCACCAGCGTACGGGCGTCCCCGACCCTGATATCGGCGAAGTCGGGCACATGGCCGCGCGGCTCGGCCCGCCAGGCCCCGTAGCCGGCCGCGCGGGCCAGCGCCCCCACCGCGGCTTCCGGGTAGCCGTAGGCCGGTACCTGGCCCTTAAGGCTGGGCAGCAGGCGGACGGATTCCGCCTGGTTCAGCACGACGGCGGCGAACGGGATGCCGACGTTCGCCTGCTGGATCTCGGCCACCAGGTCGCCGGTGGCGCCGGTGGGCAGGACGAGCGCGACAATCGCGTGCACGTCCTCGTCCGCGGCGAGCAGTTCGAGGCAGTGGCGGAAATCCTCGCCGGAAACCGTGGCCCTCGTGTCCACGGGCCCGGTGACCGTGCCGCGAGGGACGAGCGCCCGCAGCCGCCGCCTGGTCAGGCCGTGCGGATGGTGTATGGACAGGCCGAGGTCGGTGCAGGCGTCCGCCGCCAGAACCCCCGCGCTGCCGACGTTGGACACGATCGCGACGGTGCGCCCGGCCGGGACGGGCTGGGTGGCCAGCAGGGCGGTGGCCTCGATCAACTGGCCGAAGCCACATGTGGTGATGATGCCGGCCTGCTCGAACAGCGCTTCCCGGCTGACCAGGGGTGCGGCCGCGGGTTCGGACCGGCCCGCCTGCACGGTGAGCACGGGCATGGACGCGCCCACCCGGCGGGCCGTCCGGGCGAACTTGCGCGGGTTGCCGAACGACTCCAGGTACAGCACGGCGAGCTTGGTCACGCCGTCGTGTTCCCACCACATCAGCATGTCGTTGCCCGACACGTCGAGCTTCTCGCCCACCGACGCGAACGAGGAGATCCCGATGCCGAGCCGGGACAGGTGATCAACGACGGCGAAGCCCAGGCCTCCGGACTGCATGACCAGGCCGGTCACGCCCGGCTGCGCCGGGCGGGCGGCGAACGTGGCGTCCAGGCCGATGCTGGGCACGGCCACCCCGAAGCAGTCCGGGCCGACCAGCCGCATGCCGTGCCTGCGGCACACCGCGAGCAGGTCGGCGCAGGCGGCGGTGTCCAGCCCGGACGTGATCACCACCAGCGATCGCACGCCGCGCTGGCCGCACTGCTGCGCCGTGTCGAGCACCGCCGCGGCGGGGAGCGCGATCACCGCCAGGTCGACGGGCTCGGGCAGGTCAAGCACCGAGGCCAGGCACCGCTCGCCGCCGATCTGCCTGGCGCGCGGGTTCACCGTGTAGAGCCGGCCGGCGTAGCCGCCGGCCCGGATGTTATCCAGGATCGCGCGCCCCGCCGTCCCCCGCCGCCGGCTCGCGCCGATCACCACGACCGACTCGGGCGCGAGCACGTGGCGGAGGCTGGCGACCTCCGCGCGGCCTTCCCTTTCGGCCACGGCGTTCAGGTAGCTGTCGAGCGCGGGGCCGGCGTCCTCGCTGGGCAGCGGAAAGGTCATCTCGAAGACCCCGTGCGCAAAATGACGCTCGACGGGCAGGCCAGCGTCGGCGAACACGTTCAGCATCGCCTTGTTCTCCGTCAGGGTGTGCGCGGTGAACGTCGTGATCTGGTGGCTCCGGGCGAACGAGACCAGGTGCTCGAGCAACAGGGTGGCGATGCCCCGATGGTGCATGTGGTCGGCCACCGCGAAGGCGACCTCCGCCTGCCCGGAGCCGATCTCGGCGTAGCTGGCCACGCCGACCACCTCGCCGTCGGCCAGCGCGAGCAGCGCCACGTTTCCTGGCGCGGGGTTCCGGCAGATCCGCCTCGCCTCTATCTCGGCCGCCAGCCGGCTTACGTTGAAAAAGCGCAGGTAGGTGTTGTCGGGAGACATCGCCTCGTGCATGGCCCTGACGGCGTCGAAATCGTCCGGGCCAGCCGGACGGATCTCGACCGTCGTCCCGTCGGCCAGCAGTGCGTACACATGGCCGGTTTCCTGTGCCATGTTCATTAGTGTCTCCTGTCAGGTCCGGCCGGTCAGAAGAGCGGGGCGGCCTTTTGGAGGTCCTTGTGGTGCAGCAGGCCGGTGATCACGCCAGGGTCGGCCAGCGCTTCCTTGGCCAGCATGTCGGCCTCGGAGACGACGCCGATCACCTTCCCGTCATCGTCGATGACGGGAAACGCGCTCACCCGGAACTGGCGGAGGGTGGCCGCCATCTCCTTGAAGGTCGCGCCGCGCCTGACGGCCACTACCCGAGTGGTCATGATGTCCTTGACGATGGCGTTCATCGTTATCATCCCTTCTGGGGGCGGCCTCAGCGGCTGAGGACTACCTTGAGCGCGCTGGTGTCGGCGGCGCGGGTGAAGACGTCATACGCCTCATCGAATTCGTCAAGGCCGAAGTGGTGGGTGATGAACCGCTTGGCGTCGATCTGGCCGGTGGTGATCAGGCGCATCAGAGTGGGAGTGGAGGAGGTGTCCACCAGGCCCGTGGTGATCGTGATGTCCCTGATCCACTGATCTTCCAGGTGCAGCGTGGCGGCCTCGCCGTGCACGCCGATGTTCGCGATCCGGCCGCCCGGCCGGGCCAGGCTGACGGCCAGCTCGAAGGCGGCGGCCACGCCGACGGCCTCGATGGCCACGTCCACGCCCAAGCCGCCGGTCAGGTCCTTGATGGCGGCCAGCGGGTCCTCGCGGGAGTTGTTCACGGCCACGTCGGCGCCGAACTGCTTGGCCGCCTCCAGCCGGGCATCGGACAGGTCGATGGCCACGATGTGGCTGGGGCTGAACAGCTGCGCGCCGGTGATCGCGGACAGGCCGATCGGGCCGGCCCCGACGACGGCCACGACATCACCCGGGCGGACGCCCCCGGCCAGGACCCCGACCTCGTAGCCGGTCGGCAGGATGTCGGCCAGCATGAGGATCTCCTCGTCGGTTACGCCGTCGGGAACCCGGAACGTGGACGTGTCGGCGAACGGCACGCGGACGTACTCGGCCTGGGTGCCGTCGATCTTGTGACCGAGGACCCAGCCGCCGCCGTCCAGGCACTGCCCGTAGCGTGCCTCGCGGCAGAACCGGCAGGTCCCGCAGGCGCTGATGCAGGAGACCAGCACGCGGTCGCCCGGCCGCAGCCTGCGCACACCGTCGCCGGCCTCGTCGACGGTCCCGACGGCCTCGTGACCGAGGATCCGGCCCTTGTGCACCGCAGGTACGTCGCCTTTGAGAATGTGCAGGTCGGTCCCGCAGATAGTGACCGCGTCGACCCGCACGATGACGTCGCCATCGTCGGTGATCTCCGGGTCCGGCGCCTCTTCCCAGGTCTTCTGTCCGGGACCGTGGTAAACGAGGGCTCGCATGGCTGCCTCCACTAGCTCGCTAATTTCAGTACCAGCCTCGTCGCGAGCGCCGCATAAGGGCAGGGCCGAAGGTCCATTCCGGCCGGGTTGAAGGTCATGGGCGCGGTGCATGACGCTAAGGTCGTCACTAGGCCACACCCGGGAAGGACCAGGCATGTCTGACCGCACGATCGAGGAGCTCGACGAGGCTGAGTGCCTGCGGTTGATATCGCACGGCGGAGTCGGCCGGATCGCTTACCAGAGCCGGTTCGGCCCGGCCGTGCTGCCGGTGAACTACCAGTGGCACGACGGCGCGGTCGTGTTCCGGACCGCCCGGCACAGCGCGCTCGATGAGGACCTGCAGACCGGGATCGCGGGCGGGGACTACCTGGTGGCGTTCGAGATCGACGAGATCGACATGGCCGGGCGCGTGGGCTGGAGCGTGCTGATCCAGGGGCCGCCGGGGAAAGGGAACTGTTCGTGCGCATCGTCCCGTCCCGCGTCACCGGCCGCCGCATCAAGCCGGCCTAGGTTTAGGTCTGCTCAGGCTGCATCTCGATGGCTCCGCAGGGGCATTCGGCCGCGCAGATGCCGCAGCCCTTGCAGTAGTCGTAGTCGACCTCGTACTGGCCGTCGCCGAGCTTGATCACCGCGTTGTCCGGGCAGACACCGTAACAGTTGTCGCATCCGAAGCAGTTGCCGCAGGACATGCAGC
>WNFC01010752.1_pt1 | contig 16174 bp, 17 predicted proteins | sample 5400541 | NCBI WGS metagenome assembly WNFC01 (sample SAMN13153342, study PRJNA577476) | soil metagenome | isolation source: 120 cm saprolite under Douglas fir tree site 2 hole 2 replicate 1 | place: USA:California | collected 2015-04-18
GTGTTCACGAACAACTGCAGTTAGTCCACCGCGCCGGTAAAGAATTTCTTGACGCCCTCGAAGAAGGACTGTTCGCGCGGCTGATGGCTGCCCTGCCGTAACGAGGCCTCGAATTTCTTCAGCAGCTCTTTCTGCTCGGCTCCCAGGCCGACGGGAGTTTCGACCACCACCTTGCAAAAGAGATCGCCCGCCGCGCCGCCGCGCACCGGGCGAACGCCTTTTTCACGCATGCGAAATACACGACCGGATTGGGTCTCGCTCGGTATCTTCAGGATCACCTCACCATCGAGCGTCGGCACCTCCACCGAACCGCCGAGGGCGGCGGTCGTGAAGCTGATCGGGACCTCGCAGGATAAATGACTGCCTTCGCGCTCGAAGATGGCGTGTTCGCGAACCCGCACCTCGACATACAGGTCGCCGGCGGGTCCGCCGTTGCGGCCCGCCTCGCCCTCGCCGTTCAGGCGAATGCGGTCGCCGGTATCGACCCCGGCGGGTACGCTGACGGACAGGGTCTTTTCCTGGCGCACCCGGCCCTGACCGTAACAGGTATCGCAGGGGTTGCTGATGATCTTGCCGCGGCCCTTGCAGCGCGGGCAGGGTTGTTGGATGGTGAAAATCGACTGCTGCACGCGCACCTGGCCCTGACCGTGGCAGGTATCGCAGGTCTTGGGCGCGGTCCCCTTGGCGGCGCCCGAGCCCTTGCAGGTCTTGCACTCGGCCAGGGAGGGAATCTGGATCTCGGTGTCGGTGCCGAATACGGCCTGTTCGAGATCGAGCTCCAGCTCGTAGCGCAAATCGGCGCCGCGAAATACCTGCGACCGGCCGCGCTGCCCGCCCGAGAAAATGTCGCCGAACATTTCACCGAAGATGTCGCCGAACGCCTCGCCGGCACTGAAGCCGCCGCCGCGGCCGCCTTCGAGTCCGGCGTGTCCGAACTGATCGTAGACCGCCCGCTTCTGCGGGTCGCACAGGATCTCGTAGGCCTCCTTGGCCTCTTTGAATTTATGTTCCGACTCCGGATCGGGATTGCGATCCGGATGGTATTTCATGGCGAGGCGCCGATACGCCTTTTTGATGTCCGCCTCGGTCGCGGTTCTGGCCACATCGAGGAGCTTGTAATAATCCTGCTTCGCCATTGCTCACCTTATGGGGGACTCCCATAAAAATGAACCGCCGGTATCGTCGTGTCCCGGCGGCTCATCTCATCTGACTTTCGACCCTGAAGAAGCTTTAGGCCTTCTTACGATCGCTTTCCTTGACTTCTTCGAACTCGGCATCCAGCACGTCATCCTTGGGCTTTTCCGTGTGCCCGCCCGCCCCACCAGTATCGCCGCCGCCGCCGGCGCCCGCCGCCGACTGCTCGTACATTTTCTGCAGCAACGCGGTCGATGCCTGCTCGAGAGCCTGGGTCTTGCGCTCGATCTCCTCGCGGTCGTCGCCGCTCATCGCCGTCTTGACCGCCGCAACCGCCTCGCTCGCCGCCTTCTTCTCGTCGTCGGAGCTCTTGTCGCCGACATCCTTGAGCGCCTTTTCCACCGTATGGATGGTCGCATCCGCCTTGTTGCGCGCGGCTACGAGTTCGCGGAACTTCTTGTCCTCCTCGGCATGGGCCTCGGCATCGCTCACCATGCGCTTGATCTCGGCCTCCGACAAGCCGCTGGACGCCTTGATGACGATGCGCTGTTCCTTGCCCGTTTTCACATCCTTCGCCGAGACATTCAAAATGCCGTTCGCGTCGATGTCGAAAGCCACCTCGATCTGCGGCATGCCGCGCGGTGCCGGCGGAATATCCGTGAGATCGAACCGGCCCAGCGATTTATTGTCGCTGGCGCGGTCGCGCTCACCCTGCAGCACATGGATGGTCACACCCGTCTGATTGTCGTCCGCAGTCGAGAACGTCTGCGACGCCTTGGTCGGGATGGTGGTGTTCTTCTCGATCACCTTGGTCATGACGCCGCCCAGGGTTTCTATCCCCAAGGACAAGGGGGTCACGTCGAGCAACAGCACGTCCTTCACGTCTCCGGAGAGCACGCCGGCTTGGATCGCGGCACCGACCGCCACCGCCTCATCGGGGTTCACGTCCTTGCGCGGCTCCTTGCCGAACAGATCCTTCACCGCCTGCTGCACCATGGGCATGCGGGTCTGGCCGCCGACCAGGATGACCTCGCTCACGTCCTTCATCGACAGGCCCGCATCCTTCAGCGCGATACGGCAGGGCTCCATGGTCTTTTGGACCAGATCCTCGACCAGCGACTCGAGCTTGGCGCGGGTCAGCTTCATGTTCAGATGCTTGGGTCCCGCCGCATCCGCCGTGATGTACGGCAGATTGATTTCGGTCTGCTGGCTGGAGGAGAGCTCGATCTTGGCCTTCTCCGCCGCCTCTTTCAGGCGCTGCATGGCCAGAGGGTCCTTGCGCACATCGATGCCGCTTTCCTTCTTGAATTCGTCGGCGAGATAGTTGATGACGCGCAGGTCGAAGTCTTCCCCGCCCAGGAAGGTATCGCCGTTGGTCGACAACACCTCGAATTGACGCTCGTTGTCCACTTCGGCGATTTCGATCACGGAGATGTCGAAGGTGCCGCCGCCCAGGTCATAGACCGCGATCTTGCGGTCGCCGCCGTCCTTGTCGAGGCCGTAGGCCAATGCCGCCGCCGTGGGCTCATTGATGATGCGCTTGACGTTCAAGCCCGCGATGCGCCCGGCATCCTTGGTCGCCTGACGCTGCGAATCGTTGAAATAGGCCGGGACCGTGATGACGGCCTCGGTGACGGGTTCGCCCAGATAATCCTCGGCGGTCTTCTTCATCTTCATGAGGACCCGCGCCGAGATTTCCTGAGCCGCCATTTTCTTGCCCTGCACTTCCACCCAGGCGTCGCCGTTGTCGGCCTTGACGATCTTGTAGGACACCATGCTCATGTCCTTCTTCACCACGTCGTCGGTGAACTTACGGCCGATCAGCCGCTTGACCGCGGCCACCGTGTTCGCCGGGTTGGTCACGGCCTGGCGCTTGGCGGACTGCCCCACCAGCACCTCGCCGTCCTTGGTGAAGGCAACGATCGACGGCGTCGTCCGGTCGCCTTCACTGTTCTCGATGACCTTGGGCTTGCCGCCCTCCATGATCGCGACGCAAGAATTGGTCGTGCCGAGATCGATGCCAATCATTTTACCCATGTGAAAACCCTCTAAGAAATTCTTGACCTATGACCGCTAAGTGGGGGAGTCCCCGGCATTTTCAATTACCATCGCCGCCCGGAGTTCTACTCACGATGACCCGCGCCGGCCGCAATAATCGCCCGTTCAGCGAATAGCCCTTTTGAATCACCGACAGCACCGTATTCGCCGGATGCTCCTGGCTGTCCTGGACCGTCATGGCCTCATGCCACTCCGGATCGAAGGGCTGGCCCGCAGGGTCGATGATCTTGATCCCACCCTTGTCGAAAGCGCGGTACAGCTGCCGCAATGTGGCTTGGGCTCCTTCCAGCAGGGCCGGACCGGGAGTCGCCGCACCGGCATTGATCCCGGCCTCCAGGGCATCGCCGACGGTGACCAGTTCCTGCGCGAAGCGCTCGATGGCGAACTTGCGCGCATTTTCAACCTCGCGCTCGCTGCGCTTGCGGAAATTCTCCAGTTCCGCCACCGCGCGCAGATAGCTGTTCCGGTTCTCGGTAGCCCTGGCCTCGGCCGCGGCCAATGCCGCCGATGCGTCCGCGCCGCCCTGCGGGTTCATATCCGCAGGAATCGTGCCTTCGGCATGATTGGTTTCATTCACAAGCTTGACCTCAAAAGGAATGGCGGCATGAATGCCGCTCGAAGTGACCTGGGTGGGGGCTATTTACGGGCGTTCAAGGCCGAACCCAGCAGTTTTGCGGTCAGATCCACGATGGGAATGACCCTCTCGTAGGCCATGCGGGTCGGGCCGATGATGCCCAGCACCCCGACCACCCGGTTGTCCAGCGTATAGGGCGCCGCGACCACGCTGATATCGTCCAGAATCCGGTAGCCCGACTCTTGACCGATGAAAATTTGGATTCCTTCGGCCCGCAGGCAGCTATCCAGCAAGCGCAGAATATCGTGCTTCTCGTTGAACGCCTCGAACAGGCGCCGTAGCCGGTCGACATTGGACAGTTCCGCAAACCCCATCAAATTGGTTTCGCCCGCAATGACGTATTCGACCCCCTCGTCCGTCTTGGCATCGAAGACCTTCTGCGCCATTTGGATGGCGTCTTGCATGAGCTGGTTCATGTGCTGCCGGGTCTCCTGCAGCTGCCCGACCAGCTGGGCCCGGACATCCGTCAGCGAGCGTCCCGCGAACGCCTCATTGAGATAATTGGCGGCGCGCCGCAACTCCTCCGTCGAATAGTAGCGGTCGAGCTGGACCACCCGGTTCTGCACCTCGCGGTTGCTCATCACCATGATGGCGAGCGCGCGGTTCTCCGACAGAGCGATGAATTCGATCTGCGACAGCGCGACATAATTCGGGTTCGGCAAGGTCACCAGGCCCGCCATATGCGTGACGTTCGACAGCATCTGCGATACGGTCTGGACCAGCGAGCGGCCGTTGGCCGCATCTGACCTCAAGCGTCGCTCGATTTCCTCGATCTCCTCCTGGCGCAAGGGTTTGAGCTTGAGCAGGGTGTCGACGAACAAGCGGTAGCCCTTGTCGGTGGGTATGCGTCCCGCGGAGGTATGCGGCGAAGCGACCAGTCCCATATCTTCCAGGTCGGCCATGACATTGCGGATGGTGGCGGACGACAGACTCAAACCCGAATCGCGCGACAAAGTTCGCGAACCGACGGGCTGGCCGTCGCGAATATAATTCTCGATCAGGGCCTTGAGCAGAAGCTGCGCCCGCTCGTTCAGCCCTTCCTCGGTACCTTCTGTCATACGCTCCATATAACATGTTTGAAGGTGCCCCGCGTAAAGTCAAGAGCCGCGATTCGGCCTAAACTCGAGTTTAAGCGCGTGACCGGCTCGGCGCGGTCATGCTACAAGGAATCGCTCATGTCCCAAACGTTTCAATCCATCGCGCTGGTCGGCAGGCCTACGGATTTGCGCGTCGCCGAATGCATGCTGGGCCTCGCCGGTCATTTCCATTCGCGAGGCGTGCGCACCCTGGTCGATCCCGGCGTGGGACTCGCCTTTCAGGCGGACAGCGTGGTGCCCTGCCCGGAAGCCCACTTCCCCACCCGGGCGGACCTCATCATCGCCATCGGCGGCGACGGCACTCTGTTGTACGCGGCGCGGTTGGTGGCCGGACACTCGGTGCCCTTGCTCGGAATCAATCGCGGACGGCTGGGATTCTTGACCGACGTCAGCCCCGATTCGATGCTGGAAGATGTGGACACCGTGCTCGCCGGGCGCTACAGCGAGGATCGGCGCTCGTTGCTGGCCGCGCGGCTGGAAAAACAGGGCGGCGAGACGGTGAGCGCCCTGGCCTTGAACGACGTGGTGGTGAATAAGTGGGAGACCGGCCGCACCATGGATTTCGAAACCTCGATCAATGGGCGTTTCGTCAACTCGCATGGCGGCGACGGCATGGTGATCGCGACGGCCACCGGCTCGACCGCCTATGCGCTCTCCTGCGGCGGCCCCATCGTCGAGCCCAACCTCGACGTGTGGGTGCTGGCTCCCATCAGCCCGCACACTTTGAGCGACCGTCCCATCGTGGTGCGGGCGGGCAGCAAGGTCCAGCTGCGCATGTCGGATCGCTTCGAGTCGCGGGCCCAGGTCACCTGCGACGGCAGCGCCCTCGGTGACCTCGAGCAGGGCGACAATCTGTACGTCGAGGGAGCCGACGCCCAAATCACCCTGCTGCATCCGCCGGGTTACGACTACTACCGCCTGCTGCGCTCGAAGCTGCATTGGGGCCGCGGCGCGTACGGCCAGAGCAACAACGGCGACACCGATTAGGCCCGCATGCTCACCCACCTTCAGCTGCGCGATCTCGTCCTCGTCGATCAAGCCGAGCTCGAACTCAAACCCGGCCTGACCGCCCTCACCGGCGAAACCGGCGCCGGCAAGTCCATCGTCGTCGATGCGCTGCTGCTCATCTCCGGCGGCCGCGCCGCAGGCGACGTGGTGCGCCAAGGCGCGGAACGCGCCGAGGTGGCGGCCAGTTTCGACGCCCTTCCCCCTGCGGCAAAAGCCTGGCTCGAGTCGCAGGCGATCGAGCACAACGGAGACCTCGTGGTGCGGCGGGTGATCGGCGCCGACGGCCGTTCGCGCGCCTATGTGAACGGCCAGATGGTGCCGATGCAGGCACTGCGCGAACTGACGGAGTTCCTCATCGAAATCCACGGCCAACAAGAATTCCAGCGCCTGGTGAATCGCGGCGCCCAGCGCGAGATGCTGGACGAACACTTGGCTGATCGGGGCCTGCGCGAGGCCGTCTCCGAGCTCTACGAGCGCTATCGCGCCCGCCGCCGCGACTTCGAATCGCTCGAGTCCGCCGCCGAGAATCGCGACTCCCGCCTCGATCTGCTGCGCTATCAGCTCGCCGAGCTCAAGGCCGAGGTCACCACGGTGGCCGCCATCGAAGAGCTCTTTGTCGACCAGAAACGCATTGCCGGCCGCGGCCGTCTCGCGGCCGCGGCTCGGACCGCATTGACCGCCGCCTACGAGGCGGATGGCGACAGCGCCCACGATTTATTGGGCAGAGCTCACGCGGCGCTGCGTCACGTCGGGGATGCCGACCCAACCCTCGCTCCTGCGGCCACGCTGCTGGAAGAAGCGCTGATCAACACCCGGGAAGCCGCGGAAGCGCTGCGGCATTACCTGGACGTTCTCGACATCGATCCCGCCCGCCAGGAAGAGATCGAGCGCCATGCCGCCGCGCTCGAGGCCTTGGGCCGAAAGCACCGCGTGGGCGTTTTGGACCTTCCCGAGCAGCTGTCGCGCATCGAAACGGAACTGGCCGCGCTCGACAACGCCGAGCTCAGCCTGGCCGCCCTCGAGGCGGAACTGGCCACGCTGACTCGCGAGTACCGCGCCGCCGCACAGCGTCTGACCTCGGCCCGCAAGGCCGCCGCCGACCACTTGAGCCGCCACATCACCCAGCTCATGCAGGGACTCGGCATGGCCGGTGGCCGGTTTGCGGTCAGTATCACGCCGAACGATGCGGAATTTGGCGCGCAGGGCAGCGATGACATCGAATTCCTGGTGAGTGCGAATCCCGGACAAGCGCCCAAAAGCCTCGCCAGGGTCGCGTCCGGCGGCGAACTATCGCGCATCAGCCTCGCGGTGCAGGTGGCGGCGGCCGCCAAGACCTCGGCCCTTTGCATGGTGTTCGACGAGGTGGATGCCGGCATCGGCGGTGCGGTGGCGGAAATCGTCGGGCGGCAATTGCGCGACTTGGGCGAACGTGCCCAGGTGTTGTGCGTGACTCACCTTGCGCAAGTGGCGTCGCAGGCTCACAGCCAGTTTCGAGTCACCAAGCTCTCCGACGGCAAGATCACGCGTACGTCGGTGAAGACTTTGGGCCCGCTCGAGCGCGTCGACGAAATTGCGCGCATGTTGGGTGGCATCGACATCACCGAGCAGGCCCGCGCCCATGCGCGCGAGATGTTGACGCGCGCCGCGCCGGCTGAGGCCAATCTCAAGAAAAAACGCGCTCCTTCGGCGCGGCGCTGAGCGCAGCTCGAGGCGCAGGCGTCGGCCTACTTGACGTTCGGACGTTTCTGATTGGGACAATTCGGCTTGCGGCAATGTCCATACAGAATCAACGCATGATCGCTGATCTCGAATCCTAAGCGCTTAGCCACCGCGTTCTGGCGCTCTTCGATTCCACCGTCCATGAACTCTTCGACCTTGCCGCAGTCCACACACACGATGTGATCGTGGTGCCCACCCTGATTGAGCTCGAACACCGCCATGCCGCCTTCGAAATGATGACGCGTGACGAGACCGGCCGCCTCGAATTGGGTCAGCACTCGGTAGACGGTCGCAAGGCCGATGTCTTCGTTGGAGACCAGCAGCTTCTTGTAGATGTCTTCAGCGCTCATGTGGCGCGCCGAGCCGTCCGCCAGAATGTCGAGGATTTTCAGGCGCGGCAGCGTCACCTTGAGGCCTGCATTGCGCAGGTCGTTGCTTTCGCTGGTCGTGTCGGATTTCAGGCGCTGCGGCATGCTGTGCCCTCGGGTATGATACGGGTCCGATTATCAATCATTTAACGGCTGCGCACCACTTTGACGAAAATATTTTATCGGGTTCTCTTGGGAATGGCCTTGGGCGCGCTCGCGTCGGGATGCGTCTACCGCATCAACATTCAGCAGGGCAATTACCTGGATCAAGCGGCGGTCGAACAAGTCAAGGCCGGCATGACGCGCAGCCAGGTCCGGTACCTCCTCGGCACGCCGATGGTCGCCGACAGCTTCAACAAGGAACGCTGGGATTACATCTACTACCTGAAGAAGGGGCGCAGCCGTCACGTCGATTCGCGGCGCGTCACGGTGTATTTCGACGGCGACAAGGTCGCGCGGCTCGACAAGCCGACGGCGGCCGAGGCGGCGGCGCAGGATGCTTCCGCGGCGAAGATCAAGAACGGCCGGACTTATTGAGGCGCTGGCGGGCTTGTTTGGCGCGTTCGCGGCGGGCGACTTTGGGATCGGCGGCGAGCGGCCGATAGATTTCGATTCGATCGCCTTGCTGCAGGGCGTGATCCCGCGGGGTCAGTCTGCCGAAGATGCCGAGCGGGGAATTCGCGAGATCCACGCCGATGAAATCAGGGTCGAGAGCGGCCAGGCGCAGGGCGTCGGCTACGCGGGAACCCGGTGGGAGGGTCAGGGCCTTGACTATGACGCGCTGCGGCTCTGCCGCGTAGGCGATCTCGATCTGGAGCGGTGCGTCGCTCAATGGCTAACCTGGATAGATTGTCCGCGCCCGCAGCACGAAGGCATCGATGATGGTGCCGCACATCGACTCGAACACGGCGTTGAACGCGGTCGCTGACAGGCGGTTCTTGAACTCGAACTCGATCCGAAAACTCACGCGCGAGCCGCGCGCGCCGATCGGCTCGAAGCGCCATTCGCCGGTCAAATTGCGGAATGGGCCGTGCATCAGCTGCATGTCAATTTGCGCATCTTGCTGCAGGGTATTGCGAGTGGTGAATGCGGTCTGCAGGACGCCGCGCGCCACTTTCAGGGTCGCTATGCGTTCGCCGGAGGAAACGTCCTCGACGCGCGCGCCCACGCACCAGGGCAGAAATTCCGGATAGCAAGGGACATCGTTCACCAAAGCGAACATCTGCGCGGCCGTATAGGTCACCAGTGCGCTGCGCTCGACTACCTGCATTCGTGCTCCCCAGCGGCATCGCCGCTCATGCGGATTCTCCGGCAAAAGCGCGGGCGCCGCCACCGTCGGTTCGGTAGAATTCTCATGCGCTTCGCGCAACCGTCAACGGGGCCGAGGCGGCCCCGTCCGAAAATTGTCGTGAATAAACATGAAAACCCCCGATAAATTGCCGCCGATCGCCGTCAACCGCAAGGCGCGCTTCGACTACTTCATCGAAGAGCGCTTCGAGGCCGGCATCTCCCTCATGGGTTGGGAGGTCAAAAGCATGCGCGCCGGCAAGGCGCAAATTGCCGAAGCCTACGTGTATCTGAAAGGCGGGGAAGCCTTCCTCTTCGGTGCCCACATCAACGCGCTGAACTCGGCGTCGACTCACGTCGACACCGATCCCACGCGCACGCGCAAGCTCCTGCTCAACAGGCGCCAGCTCGATCACATGGTCGGAGCGGTCGAGCGGCGCGGATACACCATCGTGCCGCTGGAACTGTACTGGAAGGAAGGCCGGGCCAAGCTGGAAATCGGCCTGGCGAAGGGCAAGAAGCAGCACGACAAGCGCGCCAATGAGAAGGACCGCGACTGGCAGCGCGACAAGGGCCGGATCCTCAAAGCCGCTCGGCGCTGACGGGGCGCCGGCCGGGTCATTTGGTTCGGGGGAACATACCGCGTACACTACCGGTTCGATTGGGGCCGACCGGTTTCGACATGGGTTGCGAAACTGCAGGGGCGTACCGAGGTGCAGGTTCCTCGTTAAACCATTTGCAAACTTATAGTTGCCAATCAAGACAACTACGCTCTAGCCGCCTAATCGCGGTTGAAACCCAAGCGGCTCGTGCTGATGCGAACGTTTGGGTGTAGCGCTCATCAGATAGTGGGGCACACGTGTCTGGGGTGTGGGGTAGTGCGCGGTGAGAACAATAGACGTGGCTACGTACGTAGATCTTGTAGCGTAGGACTTATGGACGGGGGTTCGATTCCCCCCGGCTCCACCATTTAGATGGTCCGATAACATCCGAAAACGTCCGAGGACTTCCACTAAACCCGCATAAAACGCGGGTTTTTTTATGATTTCGTGGTCCCAGGCTCGTGTCGCGTCCGCCATCTTTGGTGCTGCCGCCGCTGCAAGCGGCGTAAGCCGCACTGTGCATATTTCAGCATTCCTCGTCTTACAGCGAGGCCCACATAGGAGACAATGCAATGCCACAAATCGATGTCCATCTGATCAAAGATGTGCTCAACGCCGAGCAAAAAAAGCAGGTCATTCAAAAGCTGACCGATGCCATAGTTTCAATTGCAGGTGAAAACTTGCGCGGCGCGACATGGGTGAAGATTTATGAGGTCAATAGCGGCGAGTGGGGCATTGGTGGCAAGCCGCTGACAACCGTGCGGGGCACTTCGGCCTTCATGGCATGCGCGAGCGCGCCAAGCTGATGGGCGGCAAGCTGACCGTTTGGACTGCGGCGGAATCCGGTACGGAGAACCCACGCCGCCATGATCGGACTCAAGCGCGGGATCATCGAGTTCTGATCGCTCGAAAGAGTCTTGGAAATCAGCCTATTGGGGGTTTCCGCGTGGAGCGGTTAGCCCATAACCTCGTGGCGTTATGCGTCGACTATTCTCCACCTTTGCCCACGGCCCGCCCGGCGTCGGACTCTTGCTGATGCGCTTGTCGGCCGGAATGGCGATGGTCGTTCAAGGGGTCTTGGCGCTGCTGGCCGGGCCACCGCTGGGAGCCGTCCTATTTCAGATGCTCTCGATTGCTCTGGGGCTACTCCTGCTCGCGGGGCTATGGACTCCGGTGGCGGGAACGCTGGTGGCGGCCGAGGCGCTGTGGAATGTCTTTACGTCCGGACATCCGTGGCGTTGGATCATGCTGGCAACCCTGGGCGCCGCCCTGGCACTGATCGGGCCGGGCGCGTGGTCTATCGACGCACGCCTTTTTGGTTGGAGGCGACTCGAGATTCGCGATCGAAAGAGTCAGGACTCGCCGCCCTGATGAGTGAGTTCTCCCACCCTTAAGTGGGTATTCCTTGGTCCCGACGAAGCCCATTCGCGGCTCAACAGAGGCCACCAGTCATCCGATATGGCCGAAACACCACTCGAATTGGGGCTGCGCGCTGGTGGCAACTGGTTGCACGATGCACATCAGGACGACAGGGGTCAACAACCAGCAGACAGGGCCTCAGCATGCTCATCGCACATGACAATCGGCAGGTCGCGGCGTTTCTGGCCGCCGGTAGTCTCATTCGCCGGGATGCTGCCGCCGGCGCGGTCGGTTTCGAGGTAGGTCCCGCGCACGGCGGCTCGGTTTTCGTCGGGAGATCATCATGGGCGATGTGACAGCGGTCGTCTTCGTCATCGACAATGACCCATCGATGCGTGCAGCGCTCGAGGATCTCGTCGGTTCGGTCCAACTGGAGGTGCGGTTGTTCGCTTCACCTCAGGAGTTCCTGGCGAGCAAGCCGCCGGACGTCCCGGGCTGTCTCGTGCTAGATGTGAGATTGCCGGGGATGAGCGGACTGACGTTTCAGAACGAGCTCGCAAGAATGGGCGTCGATCTGCCTGTGATCTTCATCACGCGCCATGGGGATATCCGGATGAGCGTTCGGGCAATGAAGGCCGGCGCCTTCGACTTCCTGACCAAGCCCTTCCGGGATCAGGACGTGCTCGATGCGATTCAGGCGGCGATCGAGCGCGATAGGGACAGGCGCCGGGACGCCGCGCTCGTCTCCGATCTGCGGCAGCGCTACGCCACCCTGACCGAGCGCGAGCGGCACATCATGAGACTTGTCGTCATCGGGCGCGCGAACAAGCAGATCGCCGCCGAGCTCGATCTGAGCGAGATGACGGTGAAGGTTCATCGCGGCCAAGTCATGCGGAAGATGCGGGCCCGCTCCCTGCCCGAGCTCGTGCGCACAGCCGACCGGCTGGCCGGGGCCTGCTCTAACGTCGTAGGCGATCTCTATCAAAATCGTAGCGCGAGCAGACCTTCGTCTCCTGAATCTGTTCCAGCCGCGGACGAACACGCTCGTGCAAATGGGTTTGCGCGATCCCGTGGGACTCATCTCGCTCTCGCGAATCTATAGCGCTGCTCCCGCCTGCCGGCGATTCCTTAGCCGCCGGCATTCATTCTTGCTGCGTTGCAGCGGGTTCCCGGTTCTGACGTTTCCGCGGAAACGCCCGCGGTGACCTCAGGCGAACGCTCGCTGCCGCCGGCGCGATAACCACAAACCCTCGCCCGCGTAGATCAGCAGCGCCGCCCAGATGAGCGCGAAGCCGATGGCGCGCGTGCGCGCGAACGGTTCGTGAAACGCGAACACGCCGCACGCGAACTGCAATGTCGGCGCGATGTATTGAAGTACTCCGACGGTGGAGTACGGAAGCCGGCGCGCTCCGTACGCGAACAGGAAGAGCGCGATCGCTGTCAGCGGCCCGCTTCCGATCAGCAGTGCATGGATCGCTGGTCCCGCATGACCCAGCGCGCCGGTGCCCGCCGACTCACACCAGAAAAGATACGCCACGGCGAACGGGAGCAGCACGAGCGTTTCGGTGGCGAGCCCGGGCAGCGATTCGACTTTCACGACCTTGCGGATGAGACCGTAGGTTCCAAACGACAATGCCAGAGTCAGCGCGATCCACGGCGGACTGCCGGCCATGATGGTGAGATAGACGACACCGGTTGCTGCCAGCGCAACCGCGATCCATTGCGCGCGGGTCAGTCTCTCGGACAGCAGGGCCACTCCGAGCAACACATTGACCAGCGGGTTGATGAAATATCCCAGACTGCTCTCGACCACATGGCCGTTCGCGACGGCCCAGACATAGACTATCCAGTTGGTGGTTATCAACGTCGCGCTGACGGCGAGTCGCCAGACGACGCTGCGATTTGCCAGGGTGGCGCGTAGGCTGGACAGCTCACCTCGTATTGCCATCCAGACGAGCACGAAGATGCACGACCAGACCACGCGATGTGCGATGACCTGGAACGGCGAGACCTGCTGCAGCGGGCGCAAGTAGAGAGGAAATACGCCCCAAATCGCGAACGCAGCGGCGGCGGCGGTGAAACCCTTGCTGGTCTTCGTCATGCGAAATTCTCAACTCATTCCGGGAATAAACCGCGGCCGCCCTCAGTCTTTTACGACGTCGCCGGCAAGAACCGTTTCTCGCCGCGCTCGACGGGCACTGTGCGGACCGAACGTTCTCGAGGGGGCGAACATCATGAAGTATAGACTGGCTGCGCTGATGGTTTGGATGTTCGGCACGCAGGGGCCGCTACAGGCGGAAGCTGCGCAGCAGCCTGCGACCGAGGCGCCGGCGGGCTTTGATACTCCCACGCTCGTCAAGAATCCCGGCTCCAAGAGCCAAAGCAACGGAATTGCCGAGCCACCCGGCGACAGTTTTGCGCTGGACCAGCAGATCTATGAAACGCAGCACGACGTGAACAGCGGACTGGGTCCGGTGTTCAACGGCCGCGCATGCGCCGAATGCCATCAGAACCCCGTCACCGGCGGCGCCAGCCAATTTACCGAGCTGCGGGTCGGGCATCTCGACGCCAACGGCAACTTCGTGAATCCCACGGTGCTCATCGACCACGGCGCGGCCCGCATTTCCGGCCGTTCTATCATCAACGATCGGGCGGTTCTGCCCGAAGCGCAGGAGCACATCCCGGTGAGCGAAAACATCCGGGCCCTGCGCGCTGCGCTGAACACGCTCGGAGACGGATTCGTCGAAGCGATAGACGACAGTACGTTGCTCGCCATTGCGGCCAGGCAGCCCGAGCAGAGCGGAGGCCGGATTCATGGCGAAGCCATCGATGTTGCCGTCCTGGAGGCGCCGGGCCAGACCCGCATCGGCCGCTTCGGCTGGAAAGACCAGCACAGCAGTCTGCTCTCGTTCATCGGGGACGCCTACCTGAACGAGATGGGAGTCACGAACCGCCTTCGGCCCAAGGACGTGACGACCGTAGGGAAGGTTACGCCGGATCCGGAAGATGTTCCTGATGAGCTGGGGTTGGCCGACATCGATCACTTTGCGCAGTTCGTCCGCGGCACGAAAGTTCCGCCGCGCGATACGACCCTGGCGGCAACCCCGACAGCGCTTGCGGGCGAGCATCTATTCGCGCAGATCGGCTGCGGCGCCTGCCATGTCTCATCGATCACGACCGCCCGGCCCGGCACCGTCATCAACGGCGGCGCATTCCTCGTGCCCGAGGCATTGGGAAACAAAATCATCCACCCCTACAGCGATTTCCTGCTGCATGACATCGGAACCGGCGATGGCATCGTGCAGGCAGGTCCGCAGGACACGGCGAACAAGTTGCGAACCGCCGCTCTTTGGGACCTGCGGATGCGGCCTCGATACATGCACGACCTGAGATCCCTGACCCTGCGCAACGCCATCGAACGCCATGACGGCGAGGCGGAACACGTGACAAGGCGGTTCCGGGATCTGACCGAGACCCAGAAGGACGAACTGCTGACCTTTCTCGAGTCGCTCTGACTCCCATGGGAATCTTGGCAAGCGGCGCCGCATGCGCCGCTTGCCCCCGCCGATCGAAACCCCTGCGCGATGTTGCGGATCTGCTGACGCAAACGACAAGTCCCACGAATCGCTTGCGCGTTGTCTCGAGCGACGAGCGATACTCGCTGGCACAACCCCGTCCTCTTGGAGTAATCTGGAATTCACACGCCGGTTACGCGGTTAAGCGCATGGACTAACGCCCCGGCCCACCAACATTTCGGCCGATCGTGGCCTTGAGGCGTTCTAAACTCATGACCCGGATTGAAGTTCCGAATTCCACGGGAAGGCGCCGGTCGTCCGGCCGTCTCGGCCGTTGGCTCGTGATATTGCTGCTGTTGATCATGGTCGGCGTCGGATTGTGGACATGGCTGGCCTTGTCCTGGGCCTATTCGGACGGCGAGCGGGCCGGGGTACTGCAGAAGTTTTCGCGACGCGGCTGGGTCTGCAAGACCCAGGAGGGTGAATTGGCGCAATACGTGGTCGCAGGGGTCTCGCCGCAGATTTGGGCATTCAGCGTGCGCGATCCCGTCGTCGGTGCCCAGCTCAATAAGGTGGTAGGCCGCAAGCTGCAACTCCACTACACCGAGCATGCCGGCGTGCCCTCCTCCTGTTTTGGCGATACTCGCTACTACGTCGATCGCGTGACTGTGGTCGACAGCCAGTCAGGCATCCCACCCTAGTTGCGGGCAATCGCCTCCCACCGTGGGTATCCGCCCGGTCGCGAGCAGCGCGCTAGACGGAAAACTGTTTCCGTGAACTCGCCACTTGCTCGGCGATGCTCACGGCGGTGCGCAGCGCGAGCAGTCCATCTTCGCCGCTCACCGGAGGTGCGCAGCCGGTCGCCGCCGATTCGAGGAAGGCGGCGATTTCGTCTTTGAGCGCATCGCCCTGCTCGTAGGTATTCTCCTCGATGGCGACCTGCGGCATGCCGTCTGCACCGACGCCGGTGCCCTTGCGAATCACCGTCAGCACCTTCTGCTGCAAATCGACCGAAATATAGGCGTCATCCTGGAATAGGCGCAGCTTGCGCTCGGTCTTCAAGCTCACACGGCTGGCAGTTGCGTTCGCAACGCAGCCGTTGGCGAAGCGCAGACGCGCATTCGCTATATCGATTTCCTTGGAAAATACGCTGGTGCCGATCGCGTCGACCGCCACCACCGGAGAGCGCACGATGCTCAAGATCAAATCGATGTCGTGGATCATGAGATCCAACACCACATCGACGTCCGTGCCGCGATACTTGAACGGCGCCAGCCGCGCCGACTCGACGAAGCGGGGAACGGTCAAGCTGGGCTGCACCGCCTGCACGGCGGCGTTGAAGCGTTCCAAGTGACCGACTTGCAGAACGCGGTTGGCGCGGCGCGCCAGCTCG
>WNFC01003931.1_pt1 | contig 16173 bp, 17 predicted proteins | sample 5400541 | NCBI WGS metagenome assembly WNFC01 (sample SAMN13153342, study PRJNA577476) | soil metagenome | isolation source: 120 cm saprolite under Douglas fir tree site 2 hole 2 replicate 1 | place: USA:California | collected 2015-04-18
ATGGCGGCCGGAAAATATGGCCCGGGCCATAATCGCGAAGGATGGCGGCCGGAAAATATGGCCCGGGCCATAATCGCGAAAGATGGCGGCCGGAAAATATGGCCCGGGCCATAATCGCGAAAGATGGCGGCCGGAAAATATGGCCCGGGCCTGGCTCGCGCCACCACTTATCCACAGCCCTCCTCTTCACTCCGGTGGCGCGGGACATCAAAAATCTCGAACGCTCATGCAGCCCGATGGCCCGGACCATCAACCCGATCACTTTGCACTGGGCGCAACTCGCTCGCGGGCCCGCCGGTGAAAAACGGTCGCGTAGATCGCCGCATTGGCGACCAGCACGACTAAGCCAAGCACCCAGTGAAGTCGCGGACCTATGCCGATCGGGTACAGCACCGGCAGAACATGGTGCTCAACGAACCCGTCTGGGTACGTCGCAACTCCGCCGCGCGCTCGAAACCAGTTCTCCAGCGGCGTCAGCGGACAGACCCAGGACATCCATTGAACCACCACGCCCCAGAGCGCCACCGGCAGGTGGACCCACGCCATTCGCGGCCAGAAAAGGGCCAGCAGTCCACCGAACACGATGAACGCAATGAAAAGCAGGTGAAGCAGAACCGTCGCGTTGGCCAGCAGCCGAAACACGAAGGCTCAACGGAGCATCGCCCCGACCTGCTCCGCTATTCCAGGGGCGTCCATCTTGTGTTTCGCGAGCAACTCATCGGGAGCGCCGCTTTCTCCGAATACGTCCTTCACCCCGATCCGCAGCAGCCGGCGACCCACGCCAGCTTCGGCGATCGCCTCCGCAACCGCCGACCCCAGTCCGCCCGTGATCTGATGGTCCTCCGCGGTGACCACCAGATTGGTCCGGCGCGCCGCATCGACCACGGCCGCGCTGTCCAAAGGCTTGATGGTGTGAATGTTGATCACGCCGACGCTCAAACCCTGCTTCTGGAGCAAGTCGGCCGCCTGAATGGACAGGTAGACTTCTCCGCCGGATGCAAAGATCACGGCGTCCTTGCCGACCGGCCGCAGCTCAACCGCCTTACCGAAGCGAAATTGGTATCCATCGCGGTTGACGCGCTCGAGCTTTTGCCGCGTGGTTCGCAAGTACGCCGGTCCGCGGTGACTGCAGAGATATTCCACCGCGCCCTCGGTCTCGAGGTCATCCGCCGGCTGGATGATCGCCATCCCAGGCAGGCTCCGCAACAGGGCCAGATCCTCCAGCCCTTGCTGCGAGTAGCCATCCTCTCCAATCGCGATCCCGGCGTGGCTTCCCACCAGTCGGACGTTCGCTTGCGAGTACGCGACGGAAATTCGAATCTGGTCGAAACGGCTGCTGATGAAGCACGCGAATGAGCACGCGAACGGAATCCGGCCGGACAAGCCCAGCCCTGCGGCAGTGCTCACCATGTTCGCTTCTGCAATCCCGAAGTCGAAGAAACGATCGGGAAATTTCTTCGCGAAGGTCTCCGACTTGGTGCTCTTCGCTAGATCCGCGTCCAGCGCCACCACCTCCGGATAGCGTTCGCCCATTTTCGCGAGGGCTTCTCCGAAGGCATCTCGAGTCGCTTTGGCGCTCATCGGTCAACGCCCTCCTTTCAAACGCGCGTATTGCGCACGAAGCTCGGCGAGCGCCTTCTCCGCCTGCTCGGGATTCGGCGCGGTACCGTGCCAGGCGATCTGATTTTCCATGAAGCTGACTCCCTTTCCTTTGATGGTGTGCGCCCAGATCAGCGTCGGCCGACCTCGGGTCGCCTTGGCCTGCTTCAACGCTTCGAGAATCTGCTGAAAATCGTGCCCGTTGATTTCCAGAACGTTCCAATTGAACGCCCGCCACTTGGCGTCGATCGGATCGAGCGGCATCACTTCGGTGACGTGCCCATCGATCTGCCCGTTGTTGTTGTCGAGGATGACGGTGAGGGTGTCGAGCTTGAATTTGGGAGCGCTCATCGCCGCCTCCCAGATCTGCCCCTCCTGCGATTCCCCATCCCCGATCACGCAGTAGACGTGGAACTTGTCGCCACCGAGCTTGGACGCGAGCGCCATTCCCTGGGCGATGGAGAGCCCCTGGCCCAGCGCTCCGGTGCAGGCCTCGATGCCCGGTAGGGCGGAGTTCACCGGATGGCCTTGAAGCCGGCTGTTAATCCGGCGCAGCGTCATCAATTCCTGGCGCGGAAAGTATCCGGCCTCCGCCATCACCGCGTACAGCGCCGGCACCGCATGCCCCTTGGAGAGGACAAATCGATCTCGATCCGGCCAGTCGGGCTTTTTGGGATCGTGGCGCATCTGGGAAAAGTAGAGGCAGGTCAGAATGTCGATCACCGAAAGCGAGCCGCCCGGGTGACCGGATCCCGCCTTCGCCAGCATCTCGATGATGTCAATTCGCAGTCGCGCTGCGATTTCCTGCAGGCGCGGAATCTCTGAGGACGTCGTGACCGTTTGAGCGACCGCCATGCCTTGGGCTCCGGAGAAGCACCCGTGGATGGGTGCACCGGGTCATCTACCGAAACCCTTGGGTCCCTTCAAGGAGAAGCACCCGCTCATGGGCGCATCGAGTCGTGTACCGAAACCGTCAGGCTCAGTTCGAGGGCGGCAAGGTGGCGCCGTTTGCTCCAAGCGAAGGATCGAGCGATCAGTCTATTGATCGCCTTCGCCCGACAGATAGCTGAGGATGACCTCGTCCAGGCTCTTTTCAGAAATCAGGTCCTCGCCGAAGAGATTGTCCACCCCGCCTTGTTTCTTCGCCGCTGCCCGGGGCGAGACTTTGGGCATTGACGGCGGAACATTCGCGGGTGCCTCGCCGGCCGGAGCGGCGGGACTCGGCTTCATGGCCTCGATTTCGCCGATCTCGTAGTGCTTGGGCACGGCTCCCGACTCGAGATTGTCGAATGCGCCGGCCATCAAATTTCGCAGCATCTCCTTGTGCTGCTCCTCCATCAGCTCGCGGACGATTTCCGGCAGGTGCTCGGCGCTGACGATGTCCGCATAGGACGTCTTCTTCGAGGCCACGATGTTTCCGCCGACAAACAGGTGGGTGATGATGTGAGGGTTGGACACGCCCGAGTCCTCGGTCTGGACGTGATACATCTTCCCCCGGTGTTTGAGGTTGTGGTTGAAACCGGTGAGAACTTTTTCGAAGTTCCGGGCCATTGGGGCGGTAGGAAAAGTATCGACCAGAGATCCCAACAGATCAAGGAGCGGCGGTGCCGAGGTCGGGCAGTTGCACTCCAAAGCGGACGAGATCCTCCGGGGTATTGATACTCACAATGGCACGCATCCCAGGGTCGACTGTTTTGAGCTTTTCTTCCGAAAAAAGCGTGGTGCGAAACAGGCGAAAGAGATCGCGGAAGGAGGGGTGCGAAGAAAGAGCACTCCCCCATGTGGCTGCAATTGCACGGCGATAGAGCGCCAGGAGCGGTTCGAGCCGTCCGTTGATCTCGAATGCGATGATGTCTGACTCGTCCGCACGCGCCGAGAGCAGAAGCTCGACCGCCGGTCGGGTCACGAAAGGCATGTCGCAACCCACCGCCAGAACCCATTCGGTCCGTGCGTGCGCAAGGGCTGCATGCACACCCCCGGGCGCACCGCGGTCGGGGATGACGTCGGCCACGGTGCGCAGAGAATACGCCACGTAGGGGGCCGGTTCGTTGGCGACGAGCAGCACCTCGGCAAAGGCGGACTGCAAATCGAGCAGGCGCGAGAGCAGGGATCGGCCCTCGAAGGTCAGGAGCCCCTTGGCAGTCCCCGCCAGGCGGCTTCCCTGTCCGCCGGCGATCACCGCGAGCGCTGCGTTGGAATGCCTTTCCATCTTCCAGAAAGCCGTAACAGCAGCGTATACGGAATTCGGACGTATATGGCAGCCATGGTCCCACTTGACCAAGCCAAAGCCCTCGCGCTCGAGGTCATCGAGATCGGCGACCCAGTGGAGGCTCCGCTCGAAGCGGCCCATGGGCGTTTCCTCGCCGAACCGTTGCGCGCAACGCGGTCACTGCCGAATTTCGACAACTCAGCCATGGATGGATATGCGCTGAAAAGCGCGGACACTTCGGGGGCGAATCGCGATCGACCTGCGCGGATGCGGGTGATCGAGATCATCTACGCCGGGATGGTTCCGAAAGGATCGATCGGCACCTCGCAGGCGGCCCGGATTTTCACCGGTGCGCCGATACCCAAAGGCGCCGACTGCGTGGTGCGGCAGGAGGCGACGCGCGCCGAGGGCGACGAGGTTCAGGTCTTCGTGGAGGCAGCGCGCCAGAGCAACATCCGCCGGGTGGGAGAGGAGTTGCCGCTGGGCGAGAGGGTCTTCTCCGCCGGCCAACGCCTGGATGCGTACGCGCTGGCTTTGCTCGCCTCGCTCGGCCTGGAGAGGGTGGCCGTTCGGCGCCAGCCCACCGTCTCCATCCTGACCGTGGGCGATGAGCTGGTCCCGCCGGGCCGCCCTGCCGCCGGACACCAGATCTACAATTCCAATGCCGCGCTTCTGGGCGCTCTGAGCGTTGAGGCCGGGGCGAGAGTGATCCTTTCCGCACATGCCGGTGACGAGGAAGCCGCGCTGCGCGCCGCGTTGGAGAAGATGGCGCCGAGCGCGGATCTGCTGATCACTGCCGGGGGGGCTTCCGTCGGCGACAAAGATCTGGTGAAGCGGGTGCTCCGGGCGCTCGGCGGAGTGACGGTCTTCGATGGCGTGGCGCTCAAGCCGGGCAAACCGGCCGGGGTGGTGATGCTCGACAAACTCCCGATCTTGATTCTCCCTGGAAATCCCGGCGCCGCCGCGGTCGCGTTCGATCAGTTCGCTCGGGCAATGCTGCTCAAACGACAAGGGGTGACCGAGATTCGGCAAAGGCTACGCGTCAGTCTCGGGTCTTCCCAGCACAAACAGGCGGGGCTGACCTATCTCTTGTCCGCAAAGCTGCGGCAAGATGACGACGGAACAAGGGCGACCGCAACCATCCGGCCCCAGGGATCCGGCCAACTGCTGCAAAACGTCGGCGCGGACGGATGGGTTGTCTTGCCGTCCGGTCGCGCGGATTTCGCGGCCGGAGAGGAGGCGGCGATGGAGCTTTTTGCCAGACCAACCTTCGACGCGGTACCGCCCGCGCGCGATGAATCGTCGGCCGACGGCCGGAGCGAAAGTCGATGAAAGCGCCCTGGGTCAGCGTGATCGGGTGGTCCGGAAGTGGAAAAACGGCATTGCTCACCCATCTGGTGAGAATCCTTCGGCAGCGCGGGTTGACGGTCGCGGCGGTGAAGCACTCGAGCGATGCCCATGGGCTTCACAAGCCTGGCTCGGACTCCGAGGCACTGGAGAAGGCCGGCGCCGCCACGGTGGGACTTGCCACCCCGGCAGGAGTGCAGTTGACGTTTCCGGGAGAGACGGCGGCCGCCCTTCCGGCGATGTTGGAGAGCCTTGCCCCCGAGGCGGACCTCGTCCTGGTCGAGGGTTGGAAGGATGGCCCATTTCCCAAGATCGAGGTGTGGCGCAAGGACCTGGGTCCGCTGATCGCCACTGGACGCAGCGATGTGCTCGCGGTGGTTACCGATGAGCCGCTGCCGCATCATTTCCGGCGGTTCAGCGCCGCGGCGGTGCCCGAGCTTGCGGATTTTCTGACCCAATGGGTTGCCGAGCGCGTTAGAGCTTCGCACCGGGATTCGGCCGAGCGGGACATTTCCCATCTGACGTCCGAGGACTAGGGTGCGCCTTTGAAGGGAATCGTCGAGCGAAAGGTCGTGCAGTTTGCCGGCGAGAGCGCGGAGCGCACCAGCCGGATGGACTGGATCGCGGTCGAGGAGCCCCTCGAGATCCGGGTCGCAACCGAGCCGGTCGCGATCACGATGCGAACGCCCGGCGACGACGCTTTGCTGGCGCTCGGGTTCCTCCTCTCGGAGGGAATCATTCGATCGATCGACGATGTCGGCTCGGTGGCCCATTGCGGACGCCCCGGCGAAGAGGGGTTCGGCAACGTGATCGACGTCACCGCGGCGCCCGGGGTCTCGCTGGACGTCGACAAGGTGCAAGCGACCCGGCGGGGAACACTCACCACCTCCGCCTGCGGCGTTTGCGGCCGCCGAAGCGTCGATGACCTGTTTGCGATCTGCGGCCAGGTGCCTCCAGGGCCAATCCTGGATTTGCACGTCGTGGCCTCGGCGACCGAGCGGCTGAGGAATGCCCAGCACAATTTTTCGCAAACCGGAGGGGTGCATGCGGCGGCGGCGCTGAATGCGCAGGGCGATATCCTTGCCGCCCACGAAGACGTCGGCCGGCACAACGCGGTAGATAAGGTCGTCGGCGCCCTGATCCAGAAGCGGCTGGTGTCGGCGGAATCGGCGATTCGCCTCGGGAACCGCCCCGCCACCGCACCCGACAGCGCGCCCGCCCTGTTGGTGGTCAGCGGAAGAGCGAGCTTCGAGATCGTGCAGAAAGCCACCGTGGCTCGAATCCCGATCGTGGCCAGCGTTTCTGCGCCGAGCTCGCTCGCCATCGATCTCGCGCAGCGCTCGGGGATCACCCTGGCGGGTTTCGTACGACGCGGGAGCCTGAACGCCTACACCCACCCCGAGCGGATCGCCGGCTTGGTCCGCTAGGTCCCGTTCCATCCCTGGTCCGAAGATCCGGGCCCTTCGCTGCGAGGTGGCCCGAACACCCGGTCTAAATCCGATTCCCAGTAGGGTTCAATATTGGATAGTCTAGTGCCGACGCGAGGATCGGACTCGGATGGCAACTTCCCGACACCCTCTCTGGCTTCGACAGCGAGATGCGGCGAGCCTCGCCCGCGGATACTCGCGACCCTTCCGGCTGGTCGAGCTGAGCAGCATCCTCGTGTTTTTCGGAATGCTTGGATGTCTGTTCGCCCGGCTGTGGCATCCCGCCAGGGCCAATCCCTGGCTCGTCCTCAGCGCAGTGATGGTTGGATACCTTGCGGCGGATTTCTTGTCCGGCCTGGTGCACTGGCTGGGAGATACCTGGGGCTCCGCCGACCTTCCGCTGCTCGGCGCCTCGGTGATCCGGCCTTTTCGCGAGCACCATGTCAATCAAACTGCAATCACCCGCCACGACTTCATTGAGACGAATGGCGCGAATTGCCTGATCTCGCTTCCCACCGCCGCAGCGAGCCTTCTGATACCGGTGGGGACAAATGAGGACGTCGGGCTTTTCGCCGCAACCTTTCTCGGTTCGCTGATCCTCTGGGTTTTTGGCACCAACCAATTCCACAAATGGGCGCACCTGGCCAACCCGCCCACGTTGATTGCCACGATGCAGCGGTGGCGCCTCATTCTCTCACCGGAACACCATTCGATTCATCACGCCGCTCCATTCAGAAGCTACTACTGCATCACCGCCGGATGGTTGAACTGGCCGCTGACCAAGATCCGCTTCTTCCCGATGCTCGAACAGGTCATCACCTCCTTGACTGGCGCGCTGCCGCGACGGGACGACATCGGAGAGACCGCAGCGCGAATCGTCGCTGAAGCGCAGCGGGAAGAGTCAGGTGTGTTGGCGGTCGCGTCGGTAAACGGCGCGTCGGACTGCGCAACCACGCGCATCTGAAAACGCCGCGCCCGAGCACTCGAATCGTGTCCGGGAAGCGGCGTCAGGCGATATCGACCTGCTCCGCCGACCTGATCGAGTGTCCGAGGAACCGTTCGCCTACGCGGACAAAGTCCTCCGGCACATCGGTGACGTAGTACCGATGGACGGGTTCCTCGACTCCGGTTGCGAGCTGCGCCCGGGACGAGAGCAGGTCGACGACCGCCGCGGAGCTCGCCTCCGCCGAATCCACGAGCGCTACCCCCGGACCGACGGCCTGCGCGATCACGCCTCGAAGAACCGGATAATGGGTGCAGCCGAGGACCAGCGTATCGATGCCGCTTCCCGCAAAGTCCTCGAGGTAGCTCCGGGCTACTCGGGCAGGCACTTCTCCCGTCACCCATCCTTCCTCGGCGAGTGGAACGAAGAGCGGACAGGCCTTGTCCACCACGGTGACGCCAGATCTGGCGGCCTCGAGCGCGCGCCGGTAGGCCCCCGACCGGATGGTGCCGAGGGTACCGATGACTCCGACCCTCCCGGAACGCGAGCGCTCTGCCGCCAGCTTGGCGCCGGGTTCGATCACCCCGAGCACCGGAATCGGCAATACGGCCGCCATCTTCGGCAGCGCCATCGCGGATGCGGTATTGCACGCCACGAGCAGGAGCTTGATGTCACTCTGGAGAAGAAACCGCGCGTTGGTCAGCGAGTACCGGGTCACGACTTCTGCGGACTTCGTGCCGTAGGGGACACGCGCGGTGTCGCCCAGGTACACCGTGCTCTCGCGCGGCAATTTCTCGATCAGCGCTTTGAGAACGGTGAGTCCGCCCACGCCGGAATCAAAGACGCCAATGGCCCTCTCATCGCCCACGCTCATGGCGAGCTTGGTATCACGAAATGACGCCTGCACACGGCAACCGCTGCCTTAGCCGACGTCGAGCCCGCCCCGCTTGAATCGCAGTCAGCCCCGTCAAATCACGGGTGCAAGACGCTGCCGATCGTCCGGGAATCGGAGAAGACTCCAGCGGTGATCACGACGGGAGGAAAAGGGCTGTTGGTGAAAACCCCTCCCCCGAACGACTGGCCCTGCAAGATGAGGGAGTAGTTTCCAGCCGGCAGGTAGTTGTACCGGATTGCGCCGCTGGGAGCCAAGCCATCCAAGCAGTTCTGCCGGTCACCGCTACCGGGATAGAGGGAGCGTCCGGCGGCATCGCTGAAGTTGACGTAGACGTAGGGGATATTGGAGCAATCGCTGCCGTTGATCTGCCACTGGACAGCCACCCCGCCGACCGCCCATTGCAGGCCATAAGCGGCAGAAACGGGGGTGCCGGCGGTGGTCTGCAGAGAGCTGATCAATTGATAGTAGGGGTAGCCGGCAGTCCGGTTCGAAGCGGCGATCGTGATGCTGTGGGTGCCTGGATTGAGCGGAACGCTGACCACACCCGGCTGGACTTGACCGGCGTCGCAGCTATATCGCTGGGTCGCGCCTTGATCGATCGTCACGTCGACGACGTCGACTCCGGCCTGCAAGCACGTCGGGTTCTGGCTCTGACTGTTGGGCGGAAAGGACCAGGTCAAATAGGCCGGCACGATCGCCGCCGAGGTGGGCGAGAGATCGACGCTGACGACGACATCTCCGTTCACCGTGAAGCTGCCGTCCGCGGCGTACAGCGCCGTTCCGTTGGCATCGAGCCCCTGAAGGGTGAAGGAATAGGTGCCGGGCAGGAAGTCATGGAGGACAATTCCGGGATAGTTGTTTGTCAGGCAGGGGAACACGCCGTTGTTCTGCAATACCTCTCCCGGAATGTTGATCGCGATGGAGGTGACTTGCGGTACGTTGGAGCAGGTCAATCCACCCAATGTCCAGGTGAACTGCACGTTTCCGCTGTAAGACCCGTTGCCGTTGATGACACAACCACTCAAGCTGCTGACCACGAGAAATAAGGCGAGAGTTTTGGTGTTCATGAGGGTGTCCCGAATGCGCTGGGCGGCCGGCCAGTTGCTTGGGCTCCAGACGCACCGCGGACAATCGCATTCAATAGGGTCGAAGCCAACCCCGCGCGAGGAGGCTACATTGCAGTCGGACATCGCCCGCGCGCTTCGGATAGTTTGACCCACTCCCCGGCCGAAGGTATCGACGTACCCCATGACTTTTCTCGAATCTGCACCGCTGGCGGCACTCAACTACGTTGACATCATCCGAAACGGATCGGTGGTCGAGCTGTCGGTACTAGCCCTGCTGGCTTGTGCCTCCGCTTTTTCCTGGGCGCTGATCGCCGTCAAGCTCAGGCAGCTGTCGCGGGCGCGCCACCAGTCACTCGCGTTCCTCGACATCTTCTGGAAGGCCTCGCGTCTCGACTCGATCTACCAGACCGCGCAAACATTGACCTCGTCTCCGCTCTCGAAGGTCTTTTGCGCCGGGTATGAGGAGCTTTCTCGCCTCGCCCAGTCGAAGACTCCGCAGGAAGGGGCGATGGCCGAGAGGCTGGGGGGAATCGAGAATGTGGAGCGGGCGCTCAATCGCGCATCCACCTCCGAGATCACCTACCTCGAATCGAAAGTCCCATTTCTGGCCACCGTGGGATCGTCCGCGCCTTTCGTGGGACTGTTTGGGACCGTGATGGGCATTCTGAGCGCGTTCAACGAGATCGCCGAGAAGGGCAACGCCACCCTGTCCACGGTGGCCGCCCCGATTGGAAACGCGCTCTTCGCCACCGCCGCGGGCCTATTTGCCGCCATTCCGGCGGTGGTCGCCTACAACTCGTTCGTCTCGCGAATCAAGATCTTCGACACCGAGATGTCCAACTTTTCGTCCGACTTCCTGAACATCGTGAAAAGGCACTTCTTCAAGTAACCCATGGCGACGGCCTCTGGAAAAGAACCCGGTCGCACCACGATGAGCGAGATCAACGTCACGCCCATGGTGGACGTGATGCTGGTGCTCCTCATCATCTTCATGGTAACCGCTCCGTTGATCCAGCAGGGGGTCAAGGTGAATCTGCCCCCGGCGAAGGCTGCGCCCATCGAAGCAAAAGAGACGAAGATCGTGCTGTCGATCGACAAGGGCAGACACGTCTTCATCGGCGAGGCGGAGGTACCGATCGATCAGCTCGAGCAGAAGCTGAAAACGAATGCCAAGGTGCAGGCGGACAAAGAGCTGTATTTGCAGGCGGACACCGACGTCAATTATGGGACGGTGATCCAGGTCATGGCCGCCGCCCAGCGGGCGGGAATTCCCTTCGTCGGGATGATCACCGATCCCTTAACGCCTCCCAAACGTCGATAGACATGGCCACTGTTGAAGCCGGAATACACCCCGCGGTCGCGCAAAGCCTGCTGATCGGAAAACCGCTCCGGATTCGACCTTTTCTGTTGGCTTCGCTCGTCGCGCACATCGCCCTGTTCGGGGCGATCGCCGCCGCCAGCTATCTTCAGTTCGGTCCCTCGATCGATTTGAACCAACAGCCGATCAAGGCCTCTCTGGTCCGGCTCGGCAAGCCTCGCGATCCCAAGCTTCTGCCCAGAATCGAGGAAGCCCCTCCCGAACCTGAACAGAAAACCGCCGCACCCGACCCGCCCAAGCCGGCAGAGCCCCCGCCCCCTGCCGCCCCGGACACCAAGGCAGTTTCGATCTCACCCGGCCCGAAAAGGCCGCCTGAAAAAAGCAACGCGGATCGGCGAAAGCAGCTCATCAGCGCCTTCAACCGCACTGACAAGCCAACCGGTTCCAGGACGGCGAAGGCGATCGAAGAGATGGAGGGGCAGCTCGACGGGGATCCCCGTGGCGACTCTGCAACCCAGGAAGGCGAGCGCTACTTCGGCCAGCTTAAAGCGCAGATCCAGCATTACTACGACGTCTCGCAAACCATTCCCGAGCAAGAGCGCCTGCACCTGAAAGCTCAAGTGATCGTTCTCATCGGTCGGACCGGTGAGGTGCTCAAGGTCCAGCTCGCGCGCCGCTCCGGGAATGAGCTGTTCGACAGCTCCGTTCTCGCCGCGGTGAAGAAAGCGTCTCCCTTCTCTCCTCCCCCCGACCACTTGCGCGATGCCCTTCAAAGACGGGGAATCGCATTGGAGTTTCGACCTTGAACGCTGGCCTCGCATGCTTGCTGATCGTCAATTCAGCCGGTGCACAGGTTCCGGTTTTGGAGATCTCAGGCGCGAACTTCCGGCCGATGCCGCTGGCCGTTGCCGCGCCGCAGTCGACGGATCCCAATGCACAGGTCAAGTCGGCGGAGCTCGACAGCACGCTGCTGTTCGATCTATCGGCCTCGGGAATCTTCCAGGTCCTCGATCGGAAAAGCTTCCTCGCCGATCCCGGCGAAGGGGTCACCGCCAGCTCGATCAACTTTGGCCGCTGGGCCAACGTCGGAGCGGATGGTCTGGTGAAGACCCAGGTGAGCTTGGCGGGAGACCAGCTCCGTGTCGAGCTCCACTTCTTCAGCGTGGGAACTGGCAAAGAGGAGTTCAAGCTCACCCAGGCGGGGTCCCAGCGCGACGTCCGTAAGATCGCCCATCTGATGGCCGATGCGCTCTATCGCAGCCTGACGCGCGAGCCGGGGCCCTTCCAGAGCCACCTCGCCTTCGTCAAAAAGACACCGTCGGCGAAGGAAGTCTGGGTCTCAGACTGGGACGGAAAAAATGCGCAGCTGATTGCCCCCGGCGGGCCCAACGTCCTGAACCTGCTTCCGTCGTTGCTGCCCGACGGCACCGGCGTGGCGTTCACCACCTACCGCACCGGCAAGCCGATGATTTTCCTCCAGCGCTTCGGATCGCAAGCGGCGCCGTTGGTGAGGTCCGAGCACATGGCGACTGGAATTTCATTCTCGCCAGACGGAAAGCGGATCGCCTATTCCCTCGCCGGCGCGGACAGCACCCAGATCTGGGTCGCCCAGGCGGATGGCAGCGGCGCCAGGCAGATCACCGACACCCCATACTTCATCAACACCAGCCCGTGCTGGGGTCCGGACTCCAAGAGGATCGCCTTCGTCTCGAACCAGGGTGGGTCTCCGCAGATCTACGTGATGAATGCCGATGGCAGCGGCGTCCGTCGCTTGACCTTCCAGGGGAACTACAACCAGACCCCGGACTGGTCGCCGCGCGGGGATCTGATCGCCTTCACTGCTCGCGACGAGCGGCGGGCGTTCGACCTGTTCACCGTCAACGCGGACTCGGGCAAGGTCACCCGGCTGACCCAGGATCAGGGGGACAACGAGGAACCGACTTTCTCACCGAATGGTCGCTTGCTGATTTTCGCCTCGCATCGAACGGGCACCTCCCGGCTGTTCGTGATGAGCTCCGACGGCACCAATCAGTTGCCGCTGCCCATGGAAAGCGGCAGCTACGGCACGCCCGACTGGGGGCGCTAAAGGTGTCGGCCGCGCCTCGCTGGGCCGATCTCTGGCAGCTCGATCCCGGCGTCACCTTCCTGAACCACGGCTCGTTCGGCGCCTGCCCCCGCGCCGTCCTCCTCGCGCAACAACAGATTCGCGATCGCATGGAACGAGAGCCGGTCCGGTTTTTTGTCCGGGGCCTGGAGTCCGAGCTCGATTCTGCTCGCGGGGAGCTGGCGGCGTTCCTTGGAGCCGATTCAGAGGCGTTGGCGTTCGTCCCCAACGCCACCACCGGCGTCAATACCGTTCTCAGCTCGCTTCGGTTTCGTGCGGGCGATGAGCTGCTCACCACCAACCACGCCTACAACGCTTGCCGCAATGCCCTCGACTTCGTCGCCGCCAAGACCGGTGCGCAGGTCACCGTCGCCGAGGTCCCCTTTCCGATTCGTGCTCCCGACGAAGCGCTCGAGCAGGTGATGGCGAAAGTCACCTCGCGGACCCGCCTTGCTTTGTTGGACCACGTCACCAGTCCCACCGCGCTGGTGTTGCCGCTCGCGCGAATCGTCGCCGCGCTGAACGAACGGGGAGTCGACGCGCTGGTGGATGGGGCTCACGGTCCGGGAATGCTGCCGCTTGACCTGCGATCGATCGGCGCCGCCTATTACACCGGCAATTGCCATAAGTGGATCTGTGCGCCGAAGGGGGCGGGCTTTCTGTACGTGAGGGAGGATCGGCGCGGGGACATCCGTCCGCTTTCGATCAGCCATGGGATGAATGCGACGCGAAAGGATCGCTCGCGCTTTCGGCTCGAGTTCGATTGGACCGGCACCGATGATTTTTCCCCCTTTCTCTGCATCCCGGTGGCGATTCGCTTCCTCGCCGGGCTACTCCCTGGAGGATGGCCCGCGCTGATCGCTCACAACCACCAGCTGGCGATCGCCGCGAGGAACGTTCTCTGCGGGTCGTTGGGAATCTCTCCGCCGGCGCCTGACGAGATGCTGGGGAGCATGGCCGCGCTGCCGATTGGCGATGGCTCCCGCGAGCCACCGATCTCGGCCCTCTGCAACGATCCTCTACAAGTCGCGCTCTTCGAACAGTTCGCGGTGGAGGTGCCGATCGTTCCCTGGCCTCGTCCACCCAAGCGGCTGATTCGAGTCTCCGCCCAGATCTACAACGACCTGTCCGATTACCATCGACTGGCGGCGGCGGTTCGGGAGATGATGCCCCCGACGTAACGTTTGATGAAGCCGCGCTACGCTTCGATCGACATCGGGACGAATACCGTCCTTCTTCTTATCGCCGAGCGAAGAGAGGACGGCAGTTTCGCGCCGATCCTCGAGCTCGCCGAGATCACCCGCCTGGGGCGAGGGGTTGATCGATCAGGCGTTCTTTCCGCGCAAGGCATGGAGGATACCCTTCGCGTTCTCACCCGCTTCACCGATCAGGCCCGGCAGCAGGGGGCTGGTGAAATCGCGGTGTCCGCCACCAGCGCGGCGCGGGACGCGATGAATGGGGCGGTTTTTCTCGAAGCGGCTCGGCGGCAGGCAGGCGTGGAGCCGGAGGTGATCTCCGGCGATCGAGAGGCCCAGCTTACTTTTAGACCGGTGTACGACGATTTCGGCCGCGGCGATCCGCATCGCCCGCTGGTGATGATCGACATCGGCGGAGGATCCACCGAGATCGTCTTTGGCAGTCAGGACGGGGGTTCCGGGATCGCCTTTCGCCGCAGCTTCGACGTCGGCTCGGTGAGGCTGACCGAGCGCTACTTCCACGCGGATCCGGTCGCCCAATCCGAATGGGACGCCCTGCTGGGTTACCTGCGCCGCGCGCTCGATCTACCTCCGGTTGCGCCGGGATTCCGCTTCGTTGGGGTCGCGGGGACGGTGACGACGCTCTACGCCATCCGACACCGGATCGAACCCTACGACGCCAAGCGCGTGCACGGCGGGAAGCTGTTTCGAAGCGAGTTGGAGGAGCTGTCGGGTAGGCTTCGCCGGATGCCGCTGGCGGAGCGCCTTTCTGTCCCCGGGCTCGACCCCAAACGCGCCGATGTCATTTGCGCCGGAGCAGCGATCCTCCTGACCGCAATGGAGCTCCTCAAGACCGAAGAGTGCCTGGTCAGCGATCGCGGGCTTCGCTGGGGACTCCTGCTCGACCGCTTCGGAGCCCCATGAGTCAGATCGCGGTCGCGGATACGACGACGCCGAAGGCTTCGCCGCGGGCGATGTTCGGGCTCACCGTGCTTTCGCTGATCAACTTCTTCAACTATCTCGACCGGTACATCGTGGCCGGCGTGGTTCCCCTGGTGGAATCCGAGCTTCGGATCGACCACGAACGCGCCGGGCTGTTGGCCAGCGTCTTCATGATCGTCTACATGCTGGCCTCGCCTGTCGGCGGCTATCTCGGCGATCGGGTCCAGCGGCGATTCCTCGTCGCGGGCGGAGTCTTCATCTGGAGCCTCGCCACGGTCGGGTCCGGCCTGGCGATGACTTTCGGCGTCCTGCTCCTCGCGCGCGCGGTGATCGGAATTGGCGAAGCGGGCTATGCCTCGGTTGCCCCGGCGGTGATCTCCGACCTGTTTCCCCGGAGCAGGCGAACGCGGATGCTGGCGTTTTTCTACGTCGCCCTGCCGGTGGGGGCGGCGGCAGGGTTCGGAATCGGCGGTTGGGTGGGGGAACACTACTCCTGGCACGCGGCATTCTTCATCGGCGGGGTTCCCGGCCTCGCCCTCGCGGTGATGGCGCTCTTCCTTCCCGAGCCCAAGCGAGGGGCCACCGAAGAGGTCGCCGGCCCGGAGAAGATTCCCTTCCGGATCGGCCTTGGCCAACTGCGCCGAAATGCCACTTTCTGGATCGTCACCGCCGGCCTGACCTTGATGACCTTCTCCATCGGAGGGTTGGCCAACTGGATGCCTGCCTTTTTGAACCTCGAGCGCGGCGTGCCGCTCGGCAGCGCGGGACTCATCTTCGGAGGGATCACCGCGGTCGCGGGGACGATGGGAACGTTTGCCGGAGGCGTCCTGGGCGACTGGGCGGAGCGAAGGAACGCCAACGGCGGTATCTGGCTTTCGGGCATCGGCCTCGTCCTCGCGGCTCCGTTCGTTTTCTTCGCCGCGCGGATTGGCGATCCGCGGGCGATCTATGGCCTGAGCTTTGCCGCTCAATTTCTGATCTTCTTGAACACCGGTCCGCTGAATGCGGCGATCGTCAACTGCGTCGCTCCCGCTTTCCGGTCCTTTGCGATGGGAATCAACGTCCTGCTCTTCCACCTGCTCGGCGATGCGCTGTCTCCCACCGTGATCGGCGCGATCGCCAAGCG
>WNFC01003932.1_pt1 | contig 16173 bp, 18 predicted proteins | sample 5400541 | NCBI WGS metagenome assembly WNFC01 (sample SAMN13153342, study PRJNA577476) | soil metagenome | isolation source: 120 cm saprolite under Douglas fir tree site 2 hole 2 replicate 1 | place: USA:California | collected 2015-04-18
CGGGGTGGTATGCGGCGCTGGCCGCCTGGGTGGTGGTGGTCGACGCCCTGGCGACCGAGATGGCCGACGACCCGGCCCCCGGGGCCGAGGACGTCTGGCCGTTTGCGGTGGTGCCTGGGCTCGCCATCGCGCGGCTGGGCCTGGTGGCCCGCGGCCGCGCCTGGCTGATCGGAGCGGTGCTGCTGCTCATCCTGATCCAGGGCGACGCCTATGCACCCCAGCAATTCGCCTTCTTTGGCGCGGAGGGCGGCCTGCCCGACCCTCGGTCCCGGCTCCCGGCCGCGGCAGTCGCGGTTGCCCTCGTGATCCTGTACGCGGGCAGCCTCTGGGATACGCAGCGCCTGGTCCAGCACCTGCGCCGATCAGCCGCCAAGCTACAGGTGCTCCGAGGCGGGTCGCGCGAAGACTAGGATTGCCTGGGCGTGGGCAATTACACTGGCCTCGTTGTCGGCATCATCCTGCTCCTGGCCGGCTTCCTACTGGCCTTCGGCGCGCTGACCATTATCTGGCGCCGCCACTGGGAGACTCTCGGACCCGCCGAGTCACTGCTGGCCCGGCTGGCGGCGGCGGTGTTGCTCTGGCTGTTCGCCATACTCGGCGACCAGTACATCCTCTACACGATCCTGAATGTCGTGCAGCCAGGCCAGAGTCCTTTCGGCCCGAACTCTAGTGATCCGGCCGTCGGTCGCAACAGGTCCCTGGCCGTGGTGGCCGTTGCGTTGGCGCTGACCGTCATCGCGGTGCTCCGGATTGAGCTGTACCATCGCCGGGCAATCGGCGTCAGCCACCGCAGCGAGAGCGAAGAGGAATGGCAGACCGAGGAGCCGGACGAAAAGCGAGCGCCCCGCGAGCGCTAAGCATCCTAGTTCTCCCCTCCGGGGACCGGCGCCATTGATCTCCCTCCCCCTCAGAGTCAGGGTGGGGGTGTCTCGAGAGGCTCTATCCGAGCCAGGAAAGCGAACCCCGGGCGGTCACGGCACCACGATCTCAACCGAGTGTGCAAAGCGATAGATCGAGAAGTCTCGGCCATCGACGGTCAGGATCTGATCGAGAGTGGGATCGTCGTCCACGACGGCAAACACAGCCGCGTCGACATAAGAGAACGACTGATCGATGTACTGGGCCAGTATGTCTCGCGCCCGTTGGTAAGCACCACGACCGAGTGGGCGCACATCAAACAGTTCTGGGATACCGTCCACCAATTTAAAGACGCTCAATGCAACGCTGGCGTCCTTTCGCGGACTAACTCTGCGATCGTATCGGAGCTTCGTAAATGCCTCGCCCACGATCAGGTCCGGGACTGCGATCCTCGTGCGTTGCACCCGAGCCGCGAGGACGTGCTGCGTGGCCCAGGCATGATGCCGGTCGCCTCGGTTGACTGCCGCGATCAGTAGGCCGCTGTCAGCGAGGGCGGCCAGCGCCGTACACCGTCTTATCAACGGTTGCGGAGAGGTCCGCTGGCCCCTCAATGGAGCCGAGGTACCGGAAAAGGGGGTCGCCCTCTCCTGATTCGGTCGCCAATCCAAGAGCGACCAAATGCACGATCAATCCGCTCTGGGATGCCCCGCGTGCCTTTGCGAGTTTTCGCAACCGGGCATCCATCCCAGCCGGAAGCATGATGTTTTTTCGCACATGCCGGCGCATTGTGTGGTTTATTATACACATCCGCTATCGATGTGTACACACTCTAGAGAGCGCGCCGTGTGGCTGGCCGTCCGCTCCCTTGGCTCGGGCTCCAGCGTCTCGAAACAGCCCCACCCTACTCTCCCCCTGAGGGGAGGGCGATTCAGTCCTCAGACTGGGTTGAGGAGCTTGGCGAGTTTGGCGAGCTCACTCTCCCAGCCCATGACCGCCAGCTGTGTCCAGTGGTCGTCATGCATGGCATCCAGGGTAAGGACCATCCGCACGCCCTGCGGACTCGTCTCCAAGGCGACCGTCGTCTCCACCTCGTAGGGCTTGACGCCGGGGATGAAGTCGGCCATTTGCCGGAAGCCGAGCCGCCTCAGCGGCTCGACCTCCGTGTACGTGACCAGAGACTCGGTCGTCTGCGGCATCCCTGCCTTCTTCAGGAACTCGATCTGCTCGGGAGCAATCGCGGTCATCGCGTACAGCAGCTCGCCGCCCAGGCGAAAGTCCAGCCGGCGGACTTTCACGGTGAAACCGTCTGGGCCCCACCAGGATTCGATGCCCTCTTTCGTTGTCCAGAGCTCCCACACGTCTTCGACGGCCGCGTTGAATGTGCGCTCGATGCTGACTCTCCGGCGAGCGGGCTGGACCTGCGAGGCCAAGGCTAGGCGCCGCTCCGATACGCCTGCTTGAGCGTGGCGAGATCGAGCTTGCGCATCTTCAGCAAGGCTTCCATGACTCTTGCCGGGTTCCCGGATTTCGGGTCGCCCATCATCTGCCCCAAGGCGGCGGGCACGACCTGCCATGACACGCCGAATCGATCCTTGAGCCAGCCGCACGGTCCTTCCTCGCCGCCCTCCGTGAGCCGCGTCCAGACCTCATCGATCTCTTCCTGGGTCTCGCAGGTCGCGACAAGCGAGAAGCCTTCCGTGAACGTAAAGGACGGTCTGCCATCGAAGGCCGTGTATTCCTGTCCGTCGAGCTGGAAGCGGGCGTGCAACACGCTGCCTTCAGGGAGAGGGCCCTTTCCGTCAGCCTTTAGCAAACTCAGGACCTTGGAATTCGGAAACAGCGAGACATAGAAATTCACCGCCTCCTCAGTCCGGTCCTTGAATGTCAAACACGGTCTGACGCTCTGCACCTGTATCTTGCTGGCCACCGCCGTCGTCCGTGTACCTGCTTGGGTCATGCGCGTGCCTCCTTATTTTTCGGTCGGGTCCTGCCCCGCCGGTCGAGTTCTGCCGCAAACCTCTTGAGGCGGGCCTCCCACATCCCGCGGTAGCCCAATATCCAGTCGTCCAGCTCGCGAAACCGCTCCGGGCGCAGAGCGTAGAGTCTCCGCCGGCCCTCAGGGCGGACGACCACAAACCGAGCGTCCTGCAGGATGGCGAGCTGCCGTGAAACGCCGGGCTGACCGATCTCCACGACATCGACCAGCTCGCTCACCGAGCGCTCGCCGTCGCGGAGTGCGTCGACGAGGCGACGCCGGGTGGGGTCGGCCAGGATCTGGAAGACGTCGGGCATGGGCAACATATTACTACAGCGACATATGTCGTGTCAACAATATGTCTGGGCAAATCCGCGGCACCCTCCCCTACCCCTCCCTGGAGGGAGGGGACGATCTTGGGGAGGGAACAGAAAGAAGAGCTAGAGCGCAGGGCTGGGCGAGAAGATCACCTGGGAGGCTGGGATCTCACCGTCCAGCAGGTTCCATTTGATCAGCAGCCGGCGATACGTGCCATCCAGCATGATCTCGGTCATCGCCTGCTCCAGCGCCTTGAGCAACTCGGCGTTGCTGGGGCTGACCGCGATCCCCTGGCGAGTGGTCTGGATCGGCGGGCCGGCCACGTCGTACACGTTGGGCACCTGCTGGACGAAGTAGGCGGCCACCGGCGAGGCGTCGATGGCGGCGTCCGCGGTGCCCGCCTGCACCAGCTTGAGCGCTTCGGTGTCCGTGGTCGTGAACTGGATGTTGATGGGCATCCCCTTGCACACGTCACCGTTGGCCCCGGTCAGGGTCAGGGCCTCGGTGGTGGCCACCTCCGCCGCGGCCCGTTTGCCGCACAGGTCCCGAAGGCCCTGGATGTTGGCCGGATTGCCTCTGCGCACCACGATGGCCTCGCCCGCCTGGAAGTAGCCTACAAAGGCCACCCGCTTCTGCCGTTCGGGCGTCACCGCCATGGCCGAGATGATGGCGTCGCCCTGCTTGGCCAGCAGGGACGGGATCAAGACTTCAAACGGCGTCGACTTGATCTGCGCCGACAGCCCGATCTTGGTGGCCAGGGCCTGGGCGATATCGATGTCGAAGCCGACCGGCTTGCCGTTGTCGATCGATTCCTGGGGCGGGTAGTCGGTGGAGGACAAGAACGTGATGGCTCCGGGATGGATGAGCGTGGTGGGCACCCGGATCACGTTGGCCGAGGCGGTGGCCTGGGCCTCGGCGGTGCCCGAGGGCAGGGCAGGCATACTCGACGGCAGGGAACAGGCCGTCAGCGCCACGCCGAGAGCCGCGAGCCTGGTGAAGAAACGAACTGTTGTAAGAGCCATGCTCCGGCTGGAGTGAGGATCAGCGCGCGGGCCGACCAATTGGGCGACATTCTATCGCCGAGCCGACGACTTGTAAAGTTAACGCCGTGAGCCTGCGCCTGGACGGTGCCACGCTTTCCTGCCGCGACGTGGTAGGCGTGGCCCGCAACCGGACGCGGGTCGAGCTCGACCCCACCGCCGAGGCCCGCCTGCAGCGGATCCGGACGGTGGTCGACGGCCTGGTCGCCACCGGCCAGGTGGTATACGGGCTGACCACCGGGGTGGGCGACCTGCGCACCACCCGGATCCCCCCGGAGCACGTCAAGCAGCTGCAGCGGAATCTGCTGATGAGTCATGCCGTCGGGGTCGGACCGGCCCTCCCCGAGGACGTGGTGCGAGCCGCGATGGTCGCCCGCGTCAACCAGTTTGCCCAGGGGTCATCGGGGGTCCGGCCCCAGATCGCCCGCGCGCTGATCGATCTCCTGAACGCCGACATCTGCCCGCGCATCCCGGAGAGGGGATCGCTGGGCGCCAGTGGCGACCTGGCCCCCTCCGCCCACATGGGGCTGGTGCTGATCGGCGAAGGTGAGGTGGTGCGCGACGGCGATGTGCAACCGGGCGGCGAGGCGCTGCGGGCGGTCGGCCTGCAGCCGGTGGACCTGGACGCCAAGGATGGGCTCGCCATCCTCAACGGCACCCACTTCATGGCCGGCGCCGCTGCCCTGCTGGTGGCCGACGCGGAGCGGGTGCTGAAGACGGCCGATGTGGTGCTGGCCATGAGCGTGGAGGCGCTGCGCGCCTCGCGCACCCCGTTTGACGCGCGCATTCACGCCGCGCGCCCGCACCCAGGCCAGGTGGCGTCGGCCGCCCGCGTCTGGCAGCTCACCGAGGGGAGTGGCATCGTGGAATCGCACGCGCTGTGCGACCGGGTCCAGGACGCCTATTCGCTCCGCTGCGCGCCCCAGGTCCACGGCGCCTCGGCCGATGCCATCGCCTACCTGAAGCAGATCGTGGAGGTCGACTTGAACGCCGGCACCGACAACCCCATGGTGTTCGCGGACGGCCCGTCGGTCCTCTCCGGCGGCAACTTCCACGGGCAGCCGTTGGCGTTGGGTCTCGACTTCGCTGGCCTGGCGCTGGCCGAGATTGGCAGCATCGCCGAGCGCCGCCTGTTCCGGCTGCTGACCGGACACCTGAGCGAGCTACCGCCGTTCTTGACCCGGCACTCGGGGCTGGACAGCGGCTACATGCTGCTGCAGTACGCGGCCGTGGCCCTGGTCAGCGAGAACCAGGTGCTCGCTACTCCGGCGAGCATCCACTCCCTGTCCACCTCGGCCGACCAGGAAGACGACAACAGCATGGGCTGGACGGCCGCCCTGAAAGCGCGCCAGATCCTGGCCAACGTGGAGACCATCCTGGCCCTGGAGGCGCTGGCGGCGGCCCAGGGGATCGACCTGCTGGCGCCGCTCACCCCGGCTCCGGCCACCAACGCGGCGCACGATGTCATCCGTAACCGAGTTCCCACGCTGGAGCACGATCGGGTCCTCGAGCCCGAGATCCGGGCCGCCACCGAGCTGGTCCACTCCGGCGCGCTGGCGCGGGTGGTCGACGCGCTCGCGTCTTCTCGATGAGCGACGCGCCCACGATTCGGGCACCGCGGGGCACCCAGCTGACCTGCCGGGGGTGGGCGCAGGAGGCCGCCTACCGGATGCTCTGCAACAACCTCGACCCCGAGGTGGCGGAACGGCCGCAGGACCTGGTCGTCTACGGCGGCACCGGCAAGGCCGCTCGCGACTGGCCGTCCTTCCATCGCATCGTGGCCGCGCTGAAGCGGCTGAAGGATGACGAGACGCTGCTGGTCCAATCGGGGAAGCCGGTGGGCATCTTCCGGACGCACGAATACGCGCCTCGGGTCCTGATCGCCAACAGCCTGCTGGTACCGCACTGGGCGACCTGGGAGCACTTCTGGGAGCTGGAGCGGATGGGCTTGATGATGTACGGCCAGATGACCGCGGGCAGCTGGATCTACATCGGCACCCAGGGCATCCTTCAGGGGACCTACGAGACCTTCAACGCCGTGGCCGCCAAGCGGTTCGGTGGGAGCCTGAAGGGGCGGGTCGTCCTGACCAGCGGTCTGGGCGGCATGGGTGGCGCGCAGCCGCTGGCGGTCACCATGAACGGGGGCGTCGCGCTCTGCATCGAGGTTGACCCGGCGCGCATCGACCGGCGGGTGAAGACCAGGTACCTGGATCGCGCCACCCGCAATCTGGAGGAGGCGCTGCGCTGGGCGGACGAGGCCCGGTCGGCAGGAGAGGCGGCCTCCATCGGCGTCCAGGGCAATGCCGCCGAGGTGTACCCGGCGCTGCTGGCCGCCGGGTTTCATCCGGACGTGGTCACCGATCAAACCTCGGCCCACGATCCGCTGCGCGGCTACATCCCCGCGCCGCTGTCGGTGGATGAAGCCGCCGACATCCGGGCCAGGGATCCCGAGGAATACCTCCAGATGGTGAAGCACTCGGTCGCTGCCCATGTCACGGCTATGCGCGGCTTTCAGCGGCAGGGCGCCGAGGTCTTCGACTACGGGAACAACCTGCGCGGCCAGGCCCTGGCGGCCGGGGTGATGGATGCCTTCGAGATTCCCGGATTCGTGGTGGCGTACATTCGCCCACTGTTCTGCGAGGGCAAGGGCCCCTTCCGCTGGGTGGCGCTCTCCGGAGAGGCGGCGGATATCTACAAAACGGACCAGGCAGTGCTCGACGAGTTCCCGGACAACGAACCCCTTCGGCGCTGGCTGACGCTGGCCCGCGACCGGGTGCAGTTCCAGGGCCTGCCGGCGCGCATCTGCTGGCTTGGCTACGGCGAGCGGGAGCGCGCCGGCCGCCGCTTCAACCGGATGGTCAAGAGCGGCGAGCTGAAGGCCCCCATCGTCATCGGCCGGGACCACCTCGACGCCGGCTCGGTGGCGTCCCCCTATCGCGAGACGGAGGGCATGCGCGACGGCAGCGATGCGGTCGCCGACTGGCCGATCCTGAACGCGCTGGTGAACACCGCCGCCGGCGCCAGCTGGGTCTCGGTCCATCATGGGGGCGGAGTGGGGATGGGGAACTCCATTCACGCCGGGATGGTGGTGGTAGCGGATGGGACCGACGCCATGGACGAGCGCCTGCAGCGGGTGCTGTCCACCGATCCCGGGATGGGCGTGATCCGCCACGCCGACGCCGGGTACGAGACCGCCGTCGAGTTCGCCCGCGCGCACCACATCGATCGAGCGGAGTGATCCAGGCCGATCTCGTTGTCCGACGCGCGGGGCTGCTGTGCACCATGGTGGCGCGCGACGGCGATCCCTTGGGGCGGGTGCGGGACGGTGCCGTCGCGGCGCGCGACGGGCGGGTGGTCTGGGTGGGCCGCGATGGCGACCTCGAGGCAGCGGTCAAGCTGGAGGGCGACCTGATCGATGCCGGGGGCCGATGCGTCCTCCCCGGCCTGGTCGATCCGCACACGCATCCGGTCTTCGCCGGGACGCGGGAGAGCGATTTCTACGTGCGCCTCTCCACGGGAAAAGCCAGGGGAGGTATCCCACTGACCGTGAGCCTCACCCGCGAAGCCGACCCCGAGACCCTGCTGGCAAACGCCCGCGAGCACGCCATCCGGTTCCTGGCCCATGGGACCACGACCATCGAAGCCAAGACCGGATATGGACTCGACCTCGAACAGGAAGACAAGCTGCTGACCGTCCTGGCGAAGCTTCCGAACGTGACCCCGATGCGGGTGATCCCCACTTTTCTGGGGGCCCACGTGGTTCCCGCCGGGGTGAGGCGCGAGCAATACGTCGCCGCGATCGTCGACCAGATGCTCCCGGCGTTCAAGGGCCGGGCACGCTTCTGCGACGCCTGGTGCGATCCGCCGGCATTTACCGCCGCCGAGACGCGCCGCATCCTCGGTCGGGCGAAAGAGCTCGGCTACGGCTTGCGCCTCCACGCCGCCCAGATCGCTCCGGGAGAAGGGCCGACGATCGCCGCGGAACTGGGCGCGGCCAGCGCCGATCACCTCGAATATGCGACTCCCGACCAGGCCCGAGCCCTGGCCCGAGCCGGCGTGGTGGCGGTCCTCTGCCCGGGCGCCAATTTCACCATCCCCGGCAGTCCGAGCCCGCCCATCGAGGAGTTTCGCAAGGCCGGCGTGACCATGGCCATCGCTTCGGACCTCAATCCGGGAACCTCGTATTCGGAGAGCCTGACCTTCGCCATGACACTGGCCTGCGTGCGGTGGGGCATGACGCTGGATGAGGTCATGCTGGGCGCCACCCGGCACGCGGCGCACTCGCTCGGCCTCAAAGGCGTCGCCGGCTGCCTGGCCCCCGGGAGCTACGCGGACGCAGTCGTCTTCGACGTCGAGGCGCCGGAAGAGATTCCGTACCATGTCGGGGTGAACCGGGCCGTCGTGACCATCGTCGGCGGGCGCGCCTGGACCGCTCCGTGACTCAAATCGTCGAGTCCGTCCCCAACTTCTCAGACGGCCGGCGCCCAGAGGTCATGGATGCCATCGTGGGCGCGATTCGTGGCCCGGGTGGACGCGTCATCGACGTCCAGGTTGACCCGGCGCACAACCGGTCGGTGGTCACCTTCGTAGCGGAGACCCAGGTCGCCGAAGACGCCATCGTGGCCGCCGGCCGGGTGGCGGTGGACCGGATCGACCTGACCGCCCACGAGGGGGAGCATCCGCGCATGGGCGCCATGGACGTGGTTCCATTTGTCCCATTCGCCGACACCCCGATGAGCACCTGCATCGAGCTGGCGCACCGGACGGGGGCCCGGCTGGCTCGAGAGCTGAGGCTGCCGATTTACTACTACGGCGAGGCCGCTCGAACGCCCGAGCGTCGGGAGTTGGAGCGGGTGCGGCGCAAGGGGTTCGAAGAGCTCCGCGAGCACATCGGCGATGCCGACCGGATCCCCGACGAGGGGCCGAGGACGATTCATCCGACCGCGGGGGCGACCGCGGTGGGGGCCAGGATTCCGTTGATCGCCTACAACGTCAACCTGAAGACGCGCGACCTCGGCATCGCCAAGGAGATCGCCAAAACGATTCGGGCCTCGTCGGGAGGGCTACCCAACGTCAAGGCGCTCGGCTTCGACCTGGCCGATCGGGGGCTGGTCCAGGTGTCGATGAACCTGACGGATTACCGGGTCAGCAACATGTGGCGGGTGTTCACCGCGATCCAGGCGGAGGCGGCCAAGCGTGGCGTGGAGGTGGTCGAATCTGAGATCGTAGGGGCGATCCCGCTGGATGCGGCGGTGCGCACCATCCGCGAGGTCCTGATCGAGCCCAAGTTCAACATGGACCAGATCCTGGAGAAGAAGGTATGGGCGGGCGAGTGACGGCGGTCAAACCGGTCGTGGAGCTGGCGGTGGGCGAGTATCTCAGCGGACTGGCAGCCGCCACGCCCGTCCCCGGGGGCGGCAGCGCGGCGGCCCTGGCTGGGGCGATGGGCAGCGGCCTCCTCTGCATGGTGACCCGCATCGCCATGCGCAAGGCCAAGGACGCGCCCGCCCAGGAATCGCTGCGCTGGCTGGAGATCGAGTTCGAGCGCTGCATGGAGGATCTCGGCGTGCTCAGCCAGGAAGACATCGACGCCTACGACGGCGTGGTGCTGGCCCGCAAGGAGGCCGGCAAGGAGAGCCGCCGGTTCGCCGATTGCGTGGCCGAGGCCACCCGCGTCCCGCTGGACACCGCGGACGCCGCCGACCGGGCTTTGCGCATCGCGGACCGGCTCCGGCCGCTGGCGTTGCCGGTGACCGCATCGGACTTCGAAACCGGCTGCTACCTACTGGAGACGGCCTTCAAGGGCGGCATGGCCAACGCGGCCATCAACCTTCCCGATCTCCACCCCGACCACCGCGAGCAGTTCCAGCAGCGGTACGAGGGCCTGAGCAAGAAGCGCAGCAAGTAGGCCTGCGGGGCCGGTTAGGCCGCCGTGATGTCGCCGGGAGTGCGCATCGACGGAAACCGTCCTGGCTCTGGAGGGATCGTGAGCAGTCGTCCGTCATCGGTCCGGACGAGTTGCCAGCCGCCTTCGTGAGCCAGCCAGTGATGGCGGTGACATAGGAGCACCAGGTTGGACAGATTGGTCGTGCCACCGCGGGTCCAATGCACGACGTGATGCGCCGCGCTCCAGGAGGGCGGCCGGTCACATCTCGGCCACTGGCAGTGTCCGTCTCTCGCATCCACGGCACGCCTGGTGGTCCCGGCGACGACCCGCTTTGCCCGGCCAACGTCGATCACGACTGACTGCGATCCAAGCACCACCCGGGTGATGGTGCTGTCACAAGCCAGGCGCTGGACCGTCGTGGCCGAGATCGGCAGCGAGAACTCCAGCTCACCGGCCGGCGACCCGGCCAATCCGCGCAGCGTCTCCAGCGTGGTGGTGACCTGAAGGTGCGGTCGCTGGCCGGCCCGCTGCGGCACCAGCCCGGCGTCGAGAGTGTGTGTCGCGAGCTCAACCAGCGCGTCGGCGAGTCGGCGTTCGCGGCAGCGGTCATCTTCGGCTCCGGCCGGACGAGCGAGAGGCTCGAGCGCCGTGCGCAGAGCAGCCCCGCCCGCCGAGTCCAACCACCCGTCTACCAACAACGACCCGTCCTCACACGGACTGAGCTGCAACCTGCGCCGCTCGACGGCGTCCGCTTCGTCGGCGGCGAAGCCCTTCGGGTCCGCGGCGTGGCGAACGTGATGGCAGAAGCGCCAGAGCCGACCCACGCTCAGCGTTTTCGCCTCGTTCAACACGAGCTGCTCGTCAAAACCCTTCGCCGTGTCGGAACTGGTCAGCGCCTCCGCGGTGCGGGCGAGCACGGCCATGTGAGCAAAGCCAATCTGACCGTCAGCCAGTGCCTGGCTGCTCAAAGGGAGGCGCGCCAACTGCTCCCCCACGCAGACGCGGTCCGCCGCGGCGCCACCGCCCATCTTGCACTCGTAGCGAATCCACTGGATGGGGCTGACTGAGCCCCAGTCCTCCCACGCATTGGTCTGGGCAAACTCAGCAGCCGTCTGGGAGAACCGGACTTCGAGGTGGTCGATCAGATGGCGGAGCTGAGTCAGCTCATCGGCCAATGCGTCCGGCGTGCGATCCACTCGAGGTGAGCCAGTGAACCGCTCGATGGCGGCCGCCAGATCGTCCAGCGGGAGAACCCCCGGCGACGCTCCCCCTTCCCCCACCACCACGCCTCTATTATACGAACACTTGTTTGTTTGTCAAGTCCTAACCACACGCCTGTGCACCCAGGGCTTGGTCGTGGCGTGATCACGCCTGGAGGCGTCGCCGCAGGGGGCTAAACGCCAGCAGCACGCCGAGGACCAGACCGTACATCAGGTGACCGAGAACCCACGACCATTCGGGGTTGGCGGTCAGGAATGACCCGCTCGTGCCCAACAGCAGGCCGCGCAGCACCAGGTCATACATGACTACGTATACGACGATCCCGTAGACCATCCCGGCGATGACCAGGAGACCACCCCGGAGGCGCAATGCTTCCACGATCCCGAAGAAGACCAGGCCAATGACGATGGAGTTCATCATGTGGCCCATCAGGCCCACGATCAGCGGAACCGGCTGGAAGTCGTGGCCCGCCTGGCCGATCCCAATCGACTGGGCGATCCCCTGAGGCGCCGCCCAGAGAGTGGTGGTAAAGATTCCAACGGCCATCGCCCACATCGCAAAGACCAGGCCCGCGATCAGGCCAGCGGCTCCGGCGCTGACCCAGGGTCGGGTGTCGAATCGGGTCGAAACCACAGTGGCATTCATCGCATTTCCTCCCAGGTGAGTGATCTGCCTCTGAGCCTAGGGGCGCGCCGCGGCCAATTCTGTGATCTCCGTCACAATGCCGCCGGGCCGGGAGGACTAGCCTTAGAACGTGCCGGACAAGCTCTGGTTTCTTCGGCGCCTCAACCTCTTCGATGGCATGAGCGACGCGGAGGTCGAGGACGTCTCCCGCGAGCTCCGGATGCGCCACTGCCTGCCCCGGACGCCGATCCTGGAGAGTCCCGCCGAGCGCGTGTATGTCATCAAGGAAGGGCGCGTCCGTCTCTATCATCTGTCCGCGCAAGGGCAGGAGGTGACCACCGCCGTGCTGGGTCCCGGCCAGCTGTTCGGCCTGGGCTCGCTCTTTGGGAAGAGCAGCGAGGCCACGCACGCCGAGCCCATCCAGGACAGCTACGTCTGCGATGCCAGCGCCCCGGAGTTCCTGCAGATGCTGGCCAAACATCCCCTGCTGATGGCCAGGGTGATGATGGCCATGGCCAAGCAGATCGTCCACCTGCAGGACACGCTCGAGAGCGTTGTGTCGCGACCGGTCGCCGGCCGCCTGGCGACCTTCTTGGTGTCCATGCTGGACCAGGCCGAGCGGATGCCAGAGGGTCTGCTGCTGCCGGCCATCTCTCACGAGGATCTGGGGAAGATGATCGGCGCCACCCGGGAGTCCGTCTCGCGGACCCTGGCTGACTGGCGACGACACGGGATCGTGGTCAACCGGGGCCGCCGCATTCTGATCCGCAAGCTGCAAGTGCTCCGCGACCACGACCAGCCGGCCGCCTGACCGACCGCCGTTGATGGTTTCCGGTCTCATCGGCATCGGCGTAGGCTCGCCGTGGCCCTTTCACGGATCGGCGGAACCTGCAGTGGAGGCGGCTTCGGCCACGGCTGTGCCGGCAATGACGAGGGGCACCAGGTCGCCGCGCCGGAAGATCGCGCCCACCGCTAGGCCCAGGCGGCGATAGACCGTCGCCGGCACCGAGATGTCGGCCAGGTAGAGGTCGCCCGTCCATTCCCGCGCGGGCGGCCCCAGCAGTCCGACTTTGGGGAGGGCGAGGGTGACGGTGGCGGCGGCCCTGATGGTTGGGTCAGACGGCTGGCCGGTGTCGGCATCGAGGCCCGAGGGGATATCGAGCGCCAGCACCGGCGTGCCTGAGGCGTTCGCCTGGCGAATCAAGGCAGCCATCGGTTCCCGGGGCGCGCCCCGCAGGCTGTAGCCAATCAGCGCGTCGAGGATCAGATCGGATGCCAGGCCGTCATTGGCACCGATCTGCTGAGGACCGTGGATCTGGACCTGCATGCGGTCCAGGGCGGCCAGCTGCTGCGCCGGCACGCCCTGAATCGCGTCACGCGTCTGCCCCAAGACGACGAAGACCTGCGCGCCCCAGATCGAGAGCCGCCGCGCCGCCGCCAGTCCACCGCCACCGTTGCCGCCGGGCCCCGCCAGGACTTTGATCCGGTGCCCACCGACGTCACCGCCCAGCATCCGGCGCGCTTGCTCGGCCAGGGCACGGCCAGCGTTCTCCATCATCTGCAGCAGGCTGATGCCCATCTCCTCGACCATCAGCCGATCGACTTCCCGCATCTGATCGACGGTCACGCTAGTCATACAGGAGCCGGGCCCATTGCTCGCCCGAAAAGTCCAGGTGGAGGCCTCGAAACGGATGGATGCCGCCGACGGTGACGGGAATGGTGCGCGGCATGCGGGGCAGGATGCGCCGATCGAGCAGGATCCGGCGATCCGCCACTTCCCCGATGTGGATCAGCTTCGCGGAATGATCATCCTGGCTGTGGCTCCTCCGGAGCCGGAGGTCGCGGATGTGACCGCCGCCGCAACATCGGCTGTCCTCGAAAGCAATCACCAGCGCGTCCTGGCTGGGATGCTCTTCCAGCCAGCGGCGCGCCTTCTCGTCGAACGTGACCAGGAACGAGGGATCCACTAGCAGCGGCCGTGGTTGCTGCACAGGAGCGGTTGATCGGCCCGGTCGCGCGGGGTGATCACCAGGTCCTGCCAGCCGGCCGTCCGGGGGATCGACAACATGATCGTGCAGGAACCGTCCTTGCTGGTCATAAAGGTCGCCAGCATCATGGGCGGATGCTCGCCGTAGGACCACAGCTCGTAGTACTGCTCGGCACCGGGCTGGAGGTGCTGGACGCTGAGTTCCAGCGGCCGGTTCGATCCGTTCGGGCTGCCAATCCTGGCCTCGGCAACCCCAGCTCCACTGCCGCGCAGCTCGACGGCGGCGACGGACTGGAAGGACGGGCTCTGATGCGTCACGACGAGTGCGGCTCCCGCCAGTACCGCCAGGGCCAGCGCCGCCGCAACACCTAACCGGAGGACGTTCGGGCGCGCCCTGCCGCCCCCGGGCACATTGAGCACGGCTCGGTGCAACCGCTCCGGCGGATTCTCGGGCGGGCCGGCTCGCCGGAGCTGGGCCTCCACGTCGTCCAGGTTCATGCGCGGGCTTCCTCCAGGTATTTCTGCAGCCGGTGTAAGCCGGAACGAATCCGCGTTTTCACAGTCCCCAGCGGGAGGCTCAACTGGTCGGCGATCTGGCTGTGGCTCAGGTCGTCAAAGTACGCCAGCTCGAGCACCTGTCGCTCTGTGGCGGGGATCCGGGTCAGGGCGGCGTGAACCACCAGCCGGGTCACGGCGTCTTCCTCATCGGCGGCCTGCTCCTCGTCTAGCACGGCCACCGGAATCGCGTCGCGGCGGCGATGGCGAGCTTCCTGGGCCGCGGCGTTCCGCGCCACGGCATACAGCCACCCGGCGGCGGAACCGCGACCAGGGTCGAACGTGGCGGCCCTTCGCCAGACGCTGGCGAACGCCTCCTGGGTCGCGTCCTCGGCCGCGCCGCGATCGGAGAGCCGGCGCAGGCAGAGCGAGAAGACGGCAGCGCCGTACCGCTGCCACACCGTGCGAAAGGCCAGCTCGCTGCCACTGGCCACCAGCGTCAGCACCTCCTCATCCGAAGGATCCGCCAGGCCATGCCGGCCCCGACCGCCCGGCATGGGGAGCCGCGCAAGGATCGGCCGTCCAGGTCGCTCGTCACTCATCTCTAGTCCGTTCCGATCGTAAACGGATTCGCCGTCGGGCCATGCGCGCCAAATCCAATCACCCCGTGGAGTGCATATGACGAGATAACCAGCCAACCGGAGGTGTGTTCATGCTCCGTTCGCGCCGTCCCATGGCGATCGTCCTAGTGCTCCCATTCCTGGTGGCCGCCTGCGGTGGCGCCCAGGCGACGTCCCCACCGGCAAGCACCACCCCGGCTCCATCTGGGGGCCCGGTGACGAAGTTCGTGAGCCCAAAGGACGGCGCCACCGTCACCGGGAACAGCCTCGACGTCCAGATCGCGTTCAGCGGGTTCCGCCTGAGTTGCGCGCAGGCCGGCAAGCCGGTGGTGGCGGGCGTGGGCCACTACCATATCGAGCTCGACCATGCCCTGGTCAACATGTACTGCACCGAGAAGGCCACCATCAGCATGCAGAATGTCGCCCCGGGTCAGCACACGCTGACCGTCCTCCCGGCGATGAACAACCACATGGAGGTGGAGGAGGGGAAGCAGAGCATCACGCTGAACTACCAGCCGGCCCAGCCACTACCGGCCATTGCCGCCTCGACGGCGACCAAGCCGAGTATCAAGATCCTCACGCCGCACGCCGGTGACAAGGTGTCGGGGACCTTCACGATCACGGTCGCCATCTCCAACTTCAATCCGTCCTGCGACCTGTTCGGCAAGGCCGACCTGGCCGGCTACGGTCACTGGCACGTCAACGTGGACAGCATGAGTGGACCGATGATGGGGATGGGCACCATGCTCGGCATGGCCTGCTCCAATTCTTTCCAGGGATCCACCGAGGGCCTCACCCCGGGCACCCACTCGTTCTTCGCGCTGCTGGTCGACAACCAGCACGCCCCCCTCATGCCCGACATCTTTGACAAGGTCGATCTCGTCGTCCAGTAGCTGCCGGCGTTTCTGCACGGTGGTCCCTCGCCCCCCAGGGATCGCCGTGCTCGCAGCCCTGCTGCTGATCCTGGCGGGTTGTTCGGTGCCGGGCTCGGCGGCCTCGCCAGCCTCGGTCACGATCCACCTGTCTGAATACAAACTGGTCCCGAACGCCCTGAGCGTGAGCGAGGGCACCTACACCATCACCGCCGTGAACAGCGGCACGATCAGTCACGCCCTGGAGCTGACGGGCAACGGCATCGACGTTCATAC
>WNFC01016899.1_pt1 | contig 16173 bp, 14 predicted proteins | sample 5400541 | NCBI WGS metagenome assembly WNFC01 (sample SAMN13153342, study PRJNA577476) | soil metagenome | isolation source: 120 cm saprolite under Douglas fir tree site 2 hole 2 replicate 1 | place: USA:California | collected 2015-04-18
CTCTCCAGCAGAGTGAGAGCTTTTTCATGATCGCCCAGCACCGTATAAATGCCGGCCAAATCCACAGGCGAAACATAACGCCGCGTCGCTTCAGATTCCAAGCGGCGCAAAATCAAAAGTCCTTCTTTCTTCTCGCCGCCTTCTATGAGTGCCCGCGCCAGGTCCGCTTGTCCTTCCAGCGTTTCTCCTGCGAGGCTCACGCCCTTCTTATATTGTAGGTTGTAATCGCCTCTGGAAACATCTTGTGAGATTCATATGCGTAGCCCAGGTGCCCGTACACTCGCAGGTAGTTTGGATCAAGTGCAATCGTCTTCTTGAACTGCTCCAGCGCTTCTTCGAAACGCCCCGCCTTCACGTACGCCAATCCCAGGTGTGAGTTCATGTGCGACGAGAGCGGATCTAATCGCAACAAGAGTTGGGATTCCTCGATCGCTTCCTCGTGGCGTCCCGCCAGCGTGAGGTAATGAGAGTAGGAGTGATGGGCTTCCTCGTACGTGGGCTTCAGCTCCAGGGCGCGCTTGTATTCGCGATCCGCGCCGGCCCACTTCCATTCGCCATAGAACAGCTCGTTCGCCATCGACACGTGGGCCTCCGCAAGATCCGGATTGATGCTGAGTGCGCGCATCGCGGCTTCTCTCGACAGCTCGAAGGCCTTCTTGGGATCCAAATCAGCGTCGGCCCGTTCGGCGTACGCGTCCGCCAGGCCGGCGTAGGCTAGCGCGAAACTCGGGTCGAGTCCGATGGCCCGCTGAAAGTACTGGAGGGCCACCCCGATGGTGGCCTCGGTCTTATTGTCGAGCAGCAGATGGCGTCCTTTGAGATAGGCGGAATAGGCCTCCCAGCTGAGCTGCGTGGCGGGCTGAGGCGCTGCGCGGCGCTGGCCCAGCCCGACGTCGATACGTCGCGCGATCGCCTGGGCCACATCTGATTGGAGCTCGACCACGTTTTTGAAGCCCCGGTCGAAGCTCTCCGACCAGACGTGCATCTGGTCGCTCACGCGGATAAGCTGTGCGGTAACCCGCACACGCGAGCCGGCCTCGCGCACGCTACCTTCCAGCACATAGTCAACGCCCAGCTCGTGCCCGATTTGGTCGATGCCCTTGCCGCTGTTCTTGTATTTCACCGCCGACGTGCGGGCGATGACGCCGAGCCGCTTCGGATCCATTGCGCCAAGTTGTGAGATCATCTCCTCCGTCATGCCATCTGCGAAAAACTCCTGACGGGGATCTCCTGTTAGGTTCTGGAAGGGCAGCACCACGATGCGCATCTGTACCGCCGGACGCTTCGGCGTCGCAAAGCGATAGGCGATTACCGCGGCAATCAGCACCACCACGGCGCCCAGCGCCAACCATGGTCGCGCACGCGAGCCATGAAGGACCGAATGCTCAATCACCGCCGGACCATGCGAACCTGCTTCCTGCCCTTCGCTTGAAACCTGCGCTAACGCGGGTTCGGCTACTACCGCCGGCGCAGGCTTCGCAATGAACCGATATCCGCGCCGTGGCAGGGTCGCGATGACCCGCGGACGCTCTGCGTCGTCGTTCAGAACCGCCCGGATCTGCTTGATGGCCTGGTTGATGGCCAGATCGAAATCGACGAAAGTGTCGCCCGGCCAAACGTGGTCGCGCAGCTCACGCCGGGTGATCAACTCGCGAGGACGGCTTGCAAGGTATGCCAGGATCTTGAATGGCTGGGGTTGCAGTTTTAGAGAGGAGCCCTGTTTCCGTAGTTCCTCGGCAGCGAGGTCGAGTTCGTAGTTCTCGAAACGGATGACGCTCGGATTTTGCGTCCCTGGACGCATGCCTGTAATCGCGCTTGGCCGGGATTATAGCCCAAAAGCCCCTTTCGCTCGTATGGCTTACCTCATCACATCTCTATCACTCAGAAAGCATCGGCCGAACATTGCGTCGCGGCAGCCCTCGGTGCACCGTGGCCGCTTAGGAGGACCCCATGCGTAATATCCAGAATCACCTTGCACAGCCCACTCTTATCTTTGGCGCTTTGATAGCTATCTGCATCAGCATTTTGCTGCCGGTTCAGGCGCAATGCCCGGCAACCCCAAACATCTTTCAAACCAGCTTGCTCGAACCGCCCCAGCCCGGAAAAGAGTTAAGCACCGAGCAGCTTCAGCAGATCCTAGCTTCCGGTAGCATGCCGGTCTTCGACGTGCGCTTCGAGCTGGAATACGCGATCTCGCACATCCCCGGCGCCATCAACATCCCTCCCCTCAACAACACCTCCGTGGAACGCGAGGTGAGCCAGATCTCTGCTCTCTTCCCCATCAATCCGCACGCCGAGTTTGTCCTCACCTGCAATGGCTCCTTCTGCGGCAAGAGCAAACGCGTGGCAGCCGCATTGGCTGTCGCTGGCCATGACAATTTTTATCGATATCAACTCGGCTTACCGGTGTGGCGCGCACTGGGCAACACAGTGCGAACCGATTTTGAAGGCTTCGCCTACATCTTCAATCGTGACCACACCGCCGTCTTTGTCGACGCCCGCACTCCACAGGATTTCCTGGCCGATACAGTCACCTGCGCCGTAAACATCCAGCCAGGCGAAGCGACTGCCGCGAATGACAACGGCCGTCTGCCGCTCTGGGACAAAGGCGCGCGCGTGGTCGTCTTTGCCGATGATCCTCAGCTTGCAAAGAAGGTTGCCTCCGAAATCGCCAAGAAAGCCTATTGGAGCAGCAGCTATTTCAGCGGCAGCTTCGCGGACCTGGACAACAGTCACCTCCGCATCCACAGCTCGCGCCGCTGCCCCAACGGCCTACCTTCTGCCGATGGTGAATAGACCAGCCTCCGGCAGGGCTTTACAGTGCGGGCGCGCCGAGGCGGATGGCCCGGACAACAGATCTTGCGACAAAATTGAGCTGATGAGATGACGGCGTCGGCTACCACGTCCGCCGCCGCAAGTCCTACCTCACCGGCGCCCAATGATTGCGCGCAGTCTTCCGAGAGCCGCCACTTTCAATCAGGCTTGGGACAATCTCCACCATTGGCGACGCTTTATAAAAAGCCCTATTGAAGATTGTTTGTGTGTGCCGGTTCCGCTATTTTCAGCTGTTGGTCAGCCTTTTCGAGCGCCTGAGTCCTAGCCTGGTGGTAATAGTCTGCGAGACCGTTGTGATTCTCATAGGTTGTCGGATATTGCTTGCCGTACATGCTGGGGTGCGTGAGGTAGTAATTCGCCAAATCCCGCTCTTCCTTTTCCTTTATTTGTAGCTTTTTCGCCTGCTTCTGGTAGTAATTGGCAATCCGCTGGTGATCTTCCGAGGTTTTGGCGGTCTTCAGGGCAACTTTCAAATCCTTCTTATTTACAATCGTCTCGGGTGCGGCAGATAGGGACTCGCTGAAACAGGCTAAGCATGCGAATAGAATCATTGCAAACTGCATCTTCTTGACGACTGACATGGGAATAGGCCTCCTGGCTCATAAGGTGTCGTGAGCGAGCCGTTTGCTTCATCACGGCCTCGCACGCCATAAGCGTACAAAGCCGGCAATAAAGAAGCTCGGAAGGATTCATAAGGATTTAGTTTGAATGGGCGGCTAGCCAATTCGCGAAAAGAGACGCGGACGACCGAGCCATCCGCCGTTGACGGGGTAGGTGGCACACCCTAAGTGCTTGGCTCTCAATCGGGTGGCCTACCCTTTTGCGATCTTGTTTTTTGCAAAGGGTGGGACATTCTTCGCTTCGTCTCGCCTCCGCGGGAATCCTTCCACCCGTCCCCGCAGCCGTTCAACCCTCAATTTCGACCATTCTCTGCAAAATACTTAATAGCTGATACCCGCGTGCTATCCTGTCCCCGTGTTCGCCGAAATGGATCCTCGACAGGCCTTTCCTTCCTCTAACCTGTCCGCTGTTCCCCTGGCTCACTATCCCCCTAAGTCCTTCCGCCTCGTAATTTTTCCCGACCCCCACCCTCTAAACCCTGTTGCATCAATCTTTTACAGAAGCATAGGGGGGAGGGGGACACTGAGGGGAACACCTCCAATTTTCCATTCCCTATCACCTATTCCCCATAACCTATCCCCTTTCTTTTCACATCCTTGCGCACTCTTTTCCACTTACGAAAAACTCAACGCTTTTATTTTCAAGCGCTTCCGCACTCTTTGCGAAAAACCACCCGGAGTAGGGGCATGGCTGCTCCCGCGTGCTCCGCGCTTCGCGGAGAGGGGACCACGCTCATTCAATTTCTCAGCAAGCAAACTCGGCTTGCCTCTGATGATAAAGTGAAGAAGGCCATCGGGCAGCGCGCAGACCGATACTTCGGAGAACCACTAGTTTTCGCCATGACCAAGAACTATCTCCAAGTCGCCGTAGAAATTGCCCAGGAAGCCGGCAAAATCCTCATCGAAGAATTGTCCCGTCCGTTGGACATCGCCTACAAAGGCGATGAGGTCGATCTCGTCACGCAGGCGGACAAGCGCTCGGAACGGCTCATCGTCGAGCGGCTAACCAAATACTTTCCCGACCATGCCATTGCAGCCGAAGAGGGAACGGGGCATGAGAGCGCTTCGGCTTCGGAATTTCGCTGGCACGTCGATCCGCTCGACGGCACCACGAATTTCGCCCACCGGTATCCTTGCTTCTGCGTCTCGATCGCTCTCGCCCAGCGGGATACGCTTCTCGCCGCCGTCGTCTTCAATCCGTTTTACAATGAACTCTTCACCGCCGCGCGCGGCGAAGGCGCGACCTTCAACGGCAAAAAAATCCACGTTTCCAAGGTCGCCACGCTCTCGACAAGTCTGCTCTGCACCGGCTTTCCCGTGCGCAACCGCAAGGCCAGTCCGAATCTTCAATACTACGGCGACTTCACCCAGCGCTCTCATGGCGTGCGCCGCGACGGCTCCGCCGCGCTCGATCTGGCCGCTGTCGCCGCCGGCCGCTTTGACGGCTTCTGGGAATTCGGCCTGCAGAAATGGGACACGGCCGCGGGCGTGCTGCTAGTTGAAGAAGCCGGCGGAAAAGTGAGCGATTTCGCCGGAAATCCTTATCAACTTGGCGGCCCCGTCATTCTCGCCACCAACGGGCTGATCCACGAAGAGATGCGAGCCATGGCGCTGGAGATCTCCCTCCGGGCCCTGCCCGCTCCTGCCCATTCGGCTGCAAACCCTTGAAAAGTCTTCTCTTTACGCCCTAATCACAACCTTACGCCGGGCTTATGACTTCCTTACGCCAGCAAAGCTAGCATTCCGTGGCAACGACGAATCATTCTGCGCCTGTCAAAGACGCATTTTGATCCACCAACGATCTGTTGCCATGCATCAACATTCCTAGGAGAGAAAGATGCGCGCGTTTAATCAAGATAGAGGGATTTTTCAGCTGCTTCTTGCGGCACTACTATGTGCCAGCATCGTTCCAAATCGCTTGCTGGCCGATGACAAAGATACGGGCAATCCACCCTCAAAATCAGCCCCGGCGAAGAGCGATGCCCCCAAGATTGAGGCGCCCGCTCCGTTGACGGAGCGCGAGCGGTGGCTGCTGGATCGCGTGGAACTGCTCGAAAAGCGCGTTGCGGAACTCGAGACCAAGAGCAATTCGCCCGCGGTTGCGCCCGGTGCAGCGCGGTCTTCGTCAGCGGCGGAAGTCAATCCGAATGTCATTCCAGTAGAAAATGTCGTCGCTTCTGTCGACGCGCAAGCCACGGAAAAGGGCAAATTGGGCACGGCGAAACCGCTGGCAACGGAACCCTTTGCGTTCGCGGACTCTACCTGGCTGACCGGCAACGCGCGCACCAAAGAATCGCCGATGGATACGGAATTCTTTACCCCGGAAATTCGGGCGGACGTTGACTATATCTACGATTTCAACCATCCCAAAGACAACACGATCAGCGGGTCGAGCGAGGTTTTCAGGGCCAATGAAGTTCAGCTAACGCAGCTCGGTGTCGGAGGAGATTTCCACTATGACAATGTGCGTGCCAGGTTCATGACGCAATTCGGTTTGTATTCGCAGACCACACCACGCAATGACGCCAGCCCTTCGCGCGGGCAATGGAACCTTGATAACGCCTATCGCTATCTTTCGGAGGCATACGGTGGCTACCACTTCAATGCACTGCATGGAGTCAATGTCGACGCCGGAATCTTCATGTCGTATATCGGGCTGTTCAGCTACTACCAATTCGACAACTGGGCGTATCAGCCGTCGTATGTTTCATCGAACACACCGTGGTTTTTCAATGGCGTACGCATTCAGATTTTTCCGACGGAGCATCTAAAGATCGAGCCGTGGTTTACGAACGGCTGGCAGTCCTACGGACGATCCAACGGCCGGCCGGGAGTCGGATTCCAACTCCTCTGGCGGCCGAATGGCTGGCTATCGGTCCTGGGAAATCAGTACGCGCTGGGTGAGGATGCCCTGAACACGCCGGGCCGAGTCCGCTATCACACCGACGATAGCATTCAGATCAAATACTTCGACAACCCAGAAAGATTTTTGGACAAAGCCGCCTTCTCGCTTACCGGAGATATGGGATGCGAGCATGGTGGCGGCGTCAGCTGCGCCGGCAATTCTGCGAAGGGTCCCAAGCAGATCTTTCTGGGTTACATGATCTACAATCGCCTCTGGTTCGATCGAGACAGTACGGTCTGACGATTGGCGGCGCACAGATCAATAATCCTGGGCGGTATTTGGTCTTGCTGCCGCCGATCAACGGTGCGACGGCTGCTTCGGGCACGCCCTACTTCACGGAGAATCCCGGCGATCCGTACAAGGCTTGGGATATGTCGGGGACGTTTGATTGGATGCCGAGCCAATATATTACGTTCCGTTGGGAGTAAAACCATCGGGCGGCGAACGTACCTTATTTTTCCGGGTCTGGAGGCGTGACACCGCCGGGCGGCAATACTGGCGCGGCAGGATCAATGGTATGCCTCAGCGGATTCACGACCTGTAACGGTTCGCCAACAAATACCTGGCTCCCGGATCTCCGCAAGACCGAGAACCGGCTGAACATGGCCATTCTCGTCAAATTCTAATCTCGGCGCAGAGAATCCCAACCGCATTCAGGCCCAGAGTCTCGCGCAGGTCAGTGGTTGTTCCATCCATCCGGTCTACGTCGTAGAATGTTGATTGTGGCGATAAAGAAAACCAAGAGAGGCGTCAAGCGCAGGAAAAGCCCCAAGGCAAACGTGCCAGCGATCCCGAACGGTACCTGCTTTGCGGAAGCAGCCGCCTGCCTGGCGGAGATTGGAAAGGGCTTCCACGCGCGCGGCTGGGTTTTGGGGACGAGTGGAAACTTCAGCGCGGTGATTTCCCGCGAGCCGCTGCGACTGGCCATTACTTCAACAGGCTTGGACAAGGGCAGCCTTACGTCCGCGCAGTTTCTGGAGATGGACGACGCAGCCAACGTCGTCCGCGGCGATAGCCGCCCGTCTGCTGAAGCTCTGCTCCATCTCGCCATCGCGCGCGGCGTGGACGCCGGCGCGGTCTTGCATACTCATTCGGTTTGGAGCACCGTCCTTTCAGGCTCGCATGCATCACAGGGCGGCATCGCCCTAGAAGGATACGAAATGCTCAAAGGATTGGAAGGCGTTCGAACGCACAAGCATCGCGAGTGGCTGCCCATTCTAGAGAATTCGCAGGACATGGTTGAACTGGGGGAACGCGTTTCAAAAACCCTGCGGGATAGCCCCGGCATCCATGGTTTTCTTTTGAGGGAGCATGGGCTTTATACTTGGGGGGCGAGCTTGCAGGAAGCCAAGCGCCATGTTGAAATCCTGGAGTTCCTGATGGAAGTACTGGTTCGCTCCGGCGCCGCACAGAGTGCGTGATTCCCGCGCTGCCTGAGCCTGGAGATAAATTGGCGTGGCCGTCCTTCGAATCCCCGATGAAAACCGTTCGCTCCGCGAACACGATGAGGTGCGAGATTACCTCGCCGGGATTGGCATTGACTACGAGCGCTGGGAGTCTCCGGCCGACCTGCCAGAGGATGCTTCCGCCGAGCAAGTCCTGAGCGCGTACAGCGACCAAGTCGAAAAGCTCAAACAGCAGGGTGGCTACGTCACGGCGGATGTGATCGACGTCAATGCGGATACTCCCGGGCTGGATGCGATGCTTGCTAGATTCAACATCGAACATACACACGATGAGGACGAAGTTCGTTACATCGTCGCCGGGCGCGGGCTGTTTCATATCCATCCGCAGCAGGGCCCGGTTGTCCGCCGCATTCGCGCCATTCGTCTGTTCCAGGACAAGTCCGGCTGGACGCCCCACTATACGGCCAGCGGAGTCGACCGGAATTACGAACCCGTTTGCTGGGGACCTAGGTACATTCCGCCGCAAACGGTGGCGAAGTAGCTCGTGTGTCTCCGATCGACGAATCCCAGATTCGCGTCATTCTTCTTGACATCGAAGGCACGACAACACCCGTTGAATTCGTTTATCAAACGCTTTTCCCCTATGCAAGCCGCAAGCTAGAGTCTTTTCTTCGAGAACACTCTCAAGATCCAGAAATTCATTCTTTGATTCAGGATCTGCGCGCGCACCACGAGGTGGATGAGCGCAATGGCCTTGAACCGCCGGGCTGGCTGGACCACCTGGAAGAAGCGCGGCTGCAATCGAGCGTCAGCTACGGCCAATGGCTGATCGCGCGAGACAGCAAGTGCACGCCCCTCAAGTCTCTCCAGGGGAAAATATGGCAGCAGGGATTCGCAGGCGGGGAATTGCGCGGCGAAGTGTTTCCCGATGTGCCCATCGCTTTCGAACGATGGCGGCGGCAGGAAAAAATCATCTGTACGTACTCGTCGGGAAGCGTCGTAGCGCAGCAACTTCTGTTTCGCACCACGGCCTCAGGCGACCTGACGCCGTACATCTCCGGTTTCTTCGACACCCGCGTCGGAGCGAAAACAGAAGGGGAAAGCTACAAGAAAATCGCGGCTTCGTTTTCGTATGCGCCACACCTGTTTTTTTTTGTTTCCGATGCGGTGAAGGAAATCGAAGCGGCGCGGTCCGTCGGAATGCAGGCCATCCTTTGCGAACGCGATAGTCGGGCATCCTCTTCGCCAACCGCGCGAGGTGTCATTCGCAGCTTCGACGGCGTTCTTCTCGACCAGCGTCCCGGGCCGCGCTAGTGCCGCCTCGTCCTAGCGCCGCCGCGGTTACTTGGCTCCCCACTCCGCATACAGCTTCAGAATCGCCGGTCCAATGGAAAAGTCCCAGGCAAAAATACCGATGTTCTTGTATTTTTCCGGAATTTCGTAAAGATCCGCGGCCTCCGCTGCCGGCACGCCTGCTTTGCGCATCTTCTGGGCCTGCTCCTCGATGTCGTCGAAGAGCGCCCGGGAGAGTGCAATCCCTTCTTGCCCACAAATCGGGCCATGTCCAGGCACAAACAGCGTGTCCTTGTCCCAGGAGGCGAATGTCTTCAACGTCTGCCTCCACCCGGACACAGTAGCCTGCGCGTCGAAGCAGACCGGGTACATGCCGGAAAACAACAGATCGCCGGTATAGACCACGTTTTGTTCCGGAACCCGCACGATTACGTCCGTCCCCGAATGTCCCGGATAGCTCTCGATCACCGCGGTCATTCCGCCCAAGTCCACCTTCATCGGCAACTTCGCCGGATCAATGGGATGATTCGGCAGTGCCAGCACCGTGGAATTTGTCACGTTGTACAGATTTGTTGCAGAGGCCAGATTGCCTTCGCGGTGTTTCCGCGCCGTTTCTGTTTTGGCCTCTTTGATCGTCTTCTCGATGGGTCCCAGGAAGGCCGCCTTGTCGGCGCCCTGCAGCGCCCCATAGCTCTCCACAATCCGCTTGGCCACGTTGGCATGCGCCCACAAAGGAATCCCGTTGGCACCGTAGAACGCATTCCCCATCGAATGATCGAAGTGATAGTGCGTGTCCAGCGCGCCTTTTACGGGAACTTGGCTGACCGTCCGCAGTGCATCCATCTGAAAGGCGGCGCCGGGCGCGCTTATAAAACCCTCTATCAGTAGCGCGCCATCTTTGCCAACCAGGAATCCTCCGTTGCATACCGTCTGAAATCCTTTCGAGGGATCGGAGATTGTCGCGTACAGCCCTTCACCGATCTTTCTCACCGACGCGAAGCCCTTATCGACAATCGGTGTTTGAGACACCCGCGAGTCGGTCGCCAGCTCTGCCGCCAGCGCCGGCATCCGGAGCAACTTGGCGGCGGCATACAACGCTCCGAAATACGATGTCTTGGCCAGAAAACTCCGCCGTGAAAACGGCAGCGAGTTAACCGTTTGGCGGTCACTTCTGCCGCCGGCCGTTTCATAGTTTCCCCTGTTAAAGTCGATCATGACTCCTCCGACCGAATTAAGTTTCCGCTCGTGGTGACTCTCTTTGGAAGGGGACTATTCTAGCAGAGCGTTAAAGCGAAACTAGTTTCTTATATTTCGTGCGGATTTATTGAAACATCGACCGGCCCGTGACGCTAGGAGAGCTTGTCATTCACAACACGCATGTTATCTATATGATGGATATACGTAATCTATCTTCCGTACCATAGAGTGGTCAGCAACAACTCTTTCCTAAATTGTTCCGGCGGAATTCCGTTACTCCTTGAGGAGGCACTCCGGCATGACCAAGATTAAGGGTACGCTAGCATTGGCAATAGGGTTGGTGCTCGCTCCTTCCTGGCAAGCGCAAGAAACCTGGCGGCAGGCGTGCATCCAGCAGTGTTACGCTCAGCCTGCGCCCAGCGATCCTGAACTTCAGAGGCAGGAGATCGTCAGCCTGGAAAAAGAAGCCGCACATGCCATCCAATTAAACAGCAGTACTTTCTTTTATCGTATTTACAGTGATGATTTTTCTGGCACACTTTCTCACGGCCAACTGATAAACAAGGCGCAGTGGATTGCGGCGATCGAATCGCCTTTGGTCAAGCGTGAATCGTTCAGCGTCTCCGACATTAGAGTCCGCATTTTTCAAGACATTGCCGTCGCAACTTGCCTCTGGTCATCGCGGTTCATTCTGAATGGCCAGCACCTCAGCAGCCAGATCCGCGCTTTACATGTTTACATCAACACCCCCCATGGTTGGCACGTCATCGCCGGCCAGACGACCAACCTGCCCCCGGACGTGCAACAGCCACTGTAGGGATTTGCCGATCTCAAGCGTGTGCCTCGCGTTGACGCCCCGTACAGCGGATGTTACGCTCGCCGTTCGCTTTCCAAAACGCATGCGCGCCGTCGACCTGATTCGCAAGAAACGTGATTCCGGAGAACTCTCCCGCGAAGAAATCAATTTTCTGGTTTCTGGCTACACCTGCGGCGAAATACCCGATTACCAGATGGCTGCGTGGCTCATGGCCGTGTGGATTCGCGGTTTGAACCGCTCCGAGCTCGCGGCCCTCACCGAGGTGATGCTTTATTCCGGAGAAGTCCTCAACCATTCCGAGATCGCCGGCAAGAAAGTGGACAAGCACTCCACCGGAGGGATTGGCGACAAGACTTCTCTCATTCTTGCTCCCATCGTCGCGGCGGGCGGCCTAACGGTTCCGATGATCAGCGGCCGCGGCCTCGGCCACACCGGCGGCACGCTCGACAAACTGGAAGCGATTCCGGGCTTCAACGTGAATCTGTCTCTCGAAGAATTTCACCGCGTCCTCCGCGAATGCGGCATGGGCTTGATCGGGCAGACAGCGGAGATTGCTCCTGCCGACAAGAAAATCTACGCGCTCCGTGACGCTACTTCCACCGTCGAGAATATCGGTCTCATCTGCGCGTCGATCATGAGCAAGAAACTCGCCGAAGGCATTGACGCCCTGGTGCTCGACGTGAAGACGGGCTCCGGCGCTTTCATGAAGAAAGAGGAAGACTCCGTTCGCCTCGCCGAAGTCATGGTGGAGACCGGGAAGCGCATGGGCAAAAAAGTGATGGCGCTCATCACCGGCATGGATCAGCCGCTTGGCCGCATGGCGGGCCATTCGAATGAAGTCGCCGAGTCCATCCAAGTCCTCAACGGCCGTGGCCCGGCCGATGTTCGTGACTTGAGCCTCGAACTCTCCGCCTGGATGTTCTATCTCGGTGAGAGAACGAAGAGCGTGGAAGAAGGCCGCCGCCTGGCCGAAACCATGATCGTCACCGGCCAGGCACTCGAAAAATTCCGGCAAGGGATTCGCCTGCAAGGCGGCGATGAACGCGTCGTTGACGAACCGGAACGCTTGCCCACCGCGCGCCTGCATTTCCGCGTAGCGAGTTCCGCCAGCGGCTTCGTCACCGGCACCAACTGCGAGCAGTTTGGCATCGCGCTCGCGTTGCTCGGCGGAGGCCGGGAAAAGAAGGAAGACAAGATCGATCACGGCGTTGGGCTCGAATTCCACAAGCGCATCGGCGATCGCGTGGAAAAGGGAGAACCGCTGGCCACGATTCATTACAATAGCGACGCCAAACTTGCCGAAGCGAAGAGCCGCATCGCGGATAGTTATCACATCGGCGAGGAAGCTCCGCGCGAGAAGCGGCCTCTTGTGCGCCGGGTGATTGGCGCTTGAATTTGCTGTGTGGAGAGAGGTGTTTATGGGACGTTTCACCGGAGTACTCGGCATGGCCGTGATACTGGGGCTCGCCTGGCTCTTCTCCACCGACCGGCGCGCCATCAAGCTCAAGACGATCGCTTGGGGGCTTGGGCTCCAGTTGGCGCTAGGCTTTTTCGTTCTCCGTTCCGGTGTAGGTAGTTCGGTGTTTGGTTTCCTTGGTGCAGGCGCAAATAAGCTGTTGAGCTTTTCTTACGCGGGGTCCGCGTTCGTATTCGGCGACCTTGGTTTGCCGAAGGAACTTTCCCGGTTGGGCTTTTCGTTTGCGTTCCAAGTGCTTCCCACGATCATCTTCATTGCCGCCTTCTTCGCTGTGCTCTATCACCTCGGAGTGATGCAGCTGATCATCCGCGCTGCGGCGTGGATTATGACGCGCGTGATGGGCGCCAGCGGCGCGGAGTCCCTCAACGTTGCCGCCAGCATCTTTATGGGCCAGACGGAAGCTCCGCTCACCATCCGCCCCTTTCTTCCCACCCTCACCAAGTCGGAACTGATGGTCGTCATGACCAGTGGGATGGCGCACATCTCCGGCGGCATGATGGCCGGGTACATCCAGGTGGGGGGCGCCGATCCCAAGAATCTTTTGACTGCCGTCATCATGACCGCGCCGGGAACATTGCTCATGGCCAAGATGCTCGTCCCGGAAACCGAGCAGCCGCTCACCGCCGGCCGCGTGGAAATGCCCCCCATGGAAAAAGAAACCAATCTTCTGGGCGCCGTCGCCCGGGGCACAACTGACGGCTTGCATCTCGCGCTCAATGTCGGCGCCATGCTGATTACCTTCATCGCTTTGCTTGCGCTGCTGAACGCCATCATGGGCGGCATCCACAACTGGCCCCACATGGCCTGGTTCCCGGAAAGTCTGCAGACCGTCTTCGGCTGGATGTTCGCGCCGGTTGCCTGGCTGATCGGTGTGCCCTGGCATGACGCAGCGAAGATTGGCAACCTGCTCGGGACGCGCATGGTCATCAATGAATTTGTCGCTTTTGGCCAGCTTGGCCTAATGAAGGGCTCGCTCGATCCGCGCACTTTTGCGATCGCCACCTTTGCTCTCTGCGGCTTCGCCAACTTCAGCTCCATCGGCATTCAGATCGGCGGCATCGGCGCGCTCGCACCGGAGCAGCGCAGCCAGCTCGCAAAATTCGGCATCCGCGCTATGCTCGCGGGCACGATGGCAAACTTGATGTCCGCTTCCATCGTGGGGATCCTTTCGTGAGCGCAAAAAAAAGCTCTAATACCAAGACTCCGAAAACGATTCCGTCCGGAAAAATCGCTACTGCAACCCCTACTGGCAGTTCGCCGGGTGGCGAGTTTGAGCGCGCGGGAGAGGCGGCTGACTTCGTTTTTTCTCAGACGAAGCTGCGTCCCCAGATTGCCCTCGTCCTGGGTTCCGGCCTTGGCGGTTTCGCGGACGAATTCGCTGATGCCGCCAAAATTCCGTACGCGAAAATTCCGCACTTCCCTCAATCTACCGCCATTGGCCACGCGGGGAAGCTCGTCATCGGAAAAGTGGGAGCAATTTCCATTGCAGGGATGCAGGGCCGCGTCCATCTTTATGAAGGTTATTCCGCGAAAGAGGTGGCCTTTCCCATCCGCGTTTTCGCGCGCATGGGCGTCAAGGCGGTGATCCTCACCAACGCCGCGGGCGGCATTAAACGCGAATTTGTGCAGGGCCGGCTGGTGGTGATCAGCGATCACATCAATTTGCAGGGCGTCAATCCGCTCACCGGGCCAAACGACGGGCGATTTGGCCTGCGCTTCCACGACATGACCGCGGCCTACGACAAGCGCTTTCGCGAAATGACCGTCGGCGAAGGAAACCGTATCGGACTCGGGATGTATGAGGGCGTCTACGCGGCGGTCCTCGGGCCGAGCTACGAGACGCCGGCGGAGATCCGCTACCTGCGCGCGATCGGCGCCGATCTTGTCGGCATGTCCACGGTCCCGGAAGTGATCGCCGCGCGGCATAGTGGCATTCGCGTGCTGGGCATCTCCTGCGTGACGAATGCGGCGGCGGGAATCCTGGATCAGCCGCTCAACCACCTGGAAGTGCTGGAGGTGGCAGAACGTGTGAAAGGGCAGTTCATCGGCTTGCTGAAAGCGGTCATTCCGCGAATTGCAGAGGCGATTGCATGAGCGAATATGAAACTCTGATTTCGGCTGCCGGGCAGGCAAGGGAAAACGCGCATGCGCCGTACTCCAATTTTCGCGTGGGCGCAGCGCTCCGGGCCACGTCCGGAAGAATTTTTGGCGGCTGCAACGTCGAAAACGCCACTTATGGCCTCACCGTGTGCGCCGAGCGCATCGCCATTTTCAAAGCAATCAGCGAAGGCGAGCGCGGCTTCGACGCCATTTCCGTGGTGACGGACGCCGAGACGTTAACGCCTCCATGCGGCGCTTGCCGTCAGCTGATCTGGGAATTTTGCGGCGACGTTCCCGTGATCCTGGCGAACCTCAAAGGCAAAACCGAAATATTCCAGATGCGCGAACTGTTTCCGAAGCCGTTTGATTCCTCGAATTTATAGAAACTGGAAAATAGAAAATGGAAAAGCGAAATTGGATGCGCAGTTTCCCTTCGTGGCTGGTCGTTGTTCTAGCTCCCATTTTCTATTTTCTATTCTCCGCTTGCTTTCACGCGCAAAACGCAAAAAAAGAAAAAATCGACATGCTCGTCGCGGGCGGCACGGTCGTTACGATGAATGCAGAACGCCGCATCATCGAGGACGGTGCGGTGGCGGTAAAGGGCGACGCGATCGTGGCCGTAGGATCGCGGGCGAACATCGAGGCGAAGTACGCTGCCGCGCAGACCATCAATGCCGGCGGGAAACTCGTGCTCCCTGGTTTCATCAACGGGCACACGCACGTGCCGATGACGCTGCTTCGCGGGTTGCGTGACGACGTGACGCTCGACGAGTGGCTGCGGAAATACATCTTCCCGGCGGAGGCCAAAAATGTGACGGAAGAATTTGTCCGCTGGGGCACGCGGCTGGCCGCGACGGAACAGATTCGCGGAGGAGTGACCACCTTCGCCGACATGTACTACTTCGAAGATGCCGTTGCCGAAGAGACCAAAGCCGCGGGAATGCGCGGCGTACTGGGCGAAACGATTCTTGATTTTCCTGCGCCGGACAATAAATCCAACGCTGCCATGCTGGAATACACCGATAAATTTCTGAAGCGCTGGCAAGGCGATGCGCTGATTCACGCCGCGGTCGCGCCGCATTCGATTTATACCTGTTCGCAAAAGACGCTTCAGGATTCGGCGGCGCTGGCGCGGAAGTACAGCGCACCGATCCTCATCCACGTCGCAGAAATGAAAAAAGAATTGGACGACAGCCGCGCGCAGAACGGCACGACACCGGTGCAGTATCTCGACAAACTCGGAATTCTCGGGCCGGACACAGTGGCAGCGCACTGCATTTATGTTGACGAGACGGACCGCAAGATCCTGGCGCAGCGGCAGGTCGGGTGCGTGCACAATCCTTCGAGCAACATGATGCTGGCGAGCGGCGTTGCTCCGGTGATGGAAGAGCGCGCGGCGGGCGTCGCCGTCGGGCTGGGCACGGACGGCCCGGCGGGCAGCAACAATGACCTGGACTTGATGGAAGAGATGGACCTGGCGGCGAAGCTTCAGAAGATCACCAAGATGGACCCGCAGGCGCTGG
>WNFC01003934.1_pt1 | contig 16169 bp, 16 predicted proteins | sample 5400541 | NCBI WGS metagenome assembly WNFC01 (sample SAMN13153342, study PRJNA577476) | soil metagenome | isolation source: 120 cm saprolite under Douglas fir tree site 2 hole 2 replicate 1 | place: USA:California | collected 2015-04-18
TGGACTTGCTGCGGGGTCCGGTACTGAAGTCCGGAGTGCCGACGTTTAGAATTGTACCAGAATTCGATGTACCTGACAACGTCCCGGCGCGCGTGCTCGCGAGTCGGATACTGGGTACGGTGAACCCGCTCGTTCTTCAAGGCAGCGAAGAACGACTCCGCCATCGCATTATCGTAGCAGATCCCGGTGCGGCCCACGGAATGCCGGATGTCATATTTCTTCAGCGTCGCCGCGAACTGGCAGGACGTATAGTTGCTGCCCCGGTCGGAGTGAAAGATAGCACCCGCGGCGAGCGGGTAATTGCGGGCGGCCATCTCGATGGCCTTCTCGATGAGCGGGGTCTTGTAGTTATCGTCCGTGGCCCAGCCGATCACGGCTTTGGTGTGGCAGTCGATGACCGTGGCCAGGAAAAGCCAGCCCTCCCAGGTCGGGATATAGGTAATGTCACCGACCATTTTCTGGCCGGGCGCCGCGGCGGTGAAATCCCGTGCCACCAGATCGGGGATGTCGTGCGCCTGGCCGTCGCCCTCGGTCAGGCTGACCCGCCAGGGCCGCGGCTGGCAGGGCTCCAGGCCCAGCTCGCGCATCAGCGACCGCACCAGCTCCGGGCCGGCCGGCACGCCCCAGGCCACCAGGTCCGTGTGCACCCGCCGGTACCCGTATGTCCCATCCGATTCATCGAATGACTTCTGCACGATCAAAGCCAGTTCCCTGTGCCTTTTCGCTGTTGCTGATTCCGGCGCGTTCCGCCATTCATAGAACCCGGACCGTGACACCTCCATCCACCTGCACATCTGCACGATCGACGGCACGTACTGCTCATCTGATTCCTGGTAAGCCGCATACTCCGCGTCGATGAACTCGAATTTCTCGGTCACCGATGGTCGCGGGCGAAGTATGCCGCGGCTTTTTTCAGGAACTCGAGCTCCATTTTCTGTTCCCGGGTTTCCCGCTCGAGCTCGCGCAGCCGCGCGCGCTCATTCACGGTCAGCGGCGGCTCTTCGCCGGCATGCTCACGGCGGTAGGCTGCCACCCAGTTACCGAGGGTGCCTTCGTTGATACCGAGCTCCTTCGCCACCCGGGCAATCGGACGCGAGGTCTCGATCACCATCTTCACGGCTTCCTCCTTGAATTCCGGAGAGAAGCTCTTCTTCGGCCGGGGCAATTACTTCACCTTTCCAGACGTCCATCCTATTGGATGGATTGTCCGGAAGCTTCGGGGCACCCCACTTGCATTGGCATATCAGACCAGCTCGTGCGGGATAGTGCTTGACGTCGGACTTTATCTGCTTGCTGACCGCTGAGCATCAGGAGTGTTTAGGGTGGTTGCTACAAGCAGTGGCTACAGAGGAGCAGGGCTCCGTCCTGGTTACTCCTCCGATATGAACTCGGTGAGCGACTATGGGTCGAACCAGTGACCTCCTGAGTGTGGTCTAGTCGCACAGAGCCGATGCTGCTCGTTTTAGTACAGATCAGAGGGCTTGGGCTGGTCGCCAGAGGTCGATCGATACTCAATGCGAGAAGCGATCCGGTGGCGGCTGATACCGGGGAATATCAATGACGGTTATCCAGGCGAGCCCGGGTAAGCGAGTGGAGCCGCACCGTGTGTACCGCCCGGGACGGCCCCGCCGGGTCGGCCACCACGATCATGAGACGGGGGCTTGCTCTACCTCCAGGCCAGATTCGCGGATCACGGCCTCGATCTTGCGGTAGATGTCATGGAGCTGTTCCGGCGTGGCGTCCTTGCGGACGAGCGCGATGACGGGCTGGGCGTTGCGCATCGCGTGCTGAAGTAGCTGCCGCACGGCCAGTGCCTGCCCCGTGGTCCAGTCGTCGGGCACGGAAACCTCAATAGTCATGATCCCTCCAAGAAGCGCAACCCAGTCCCGTGCGCGCCGCCGGCCCCGGGCATCTGGCAGTAGAGAGCCTTTTGCGCCTTTGCCTGCATGCTGCCGGGCCGGGCCTGCCGTGACCCGTGCCACGGGCGTTTCGCCCCGGCTGCCGAAACCTTCGGCGACTGCAGCCATCCTCCCACCAGAAGGGATGCCCGGGATCTTCGTGGACAGTGTTCCGCAGGCCAGTCGCGTCGCCGGTCCCCGATGGCATCCGGCCAGCCGGTAATGATCGCCAGCGTCCACACCGTCATCGAGTTCGTGCCAGGAACAAATGTCGCGGGGAACCTGCCCGATGTCCCGATCTTCCTTGATCAGGGCCATGACGGCGTCCGCGTAGTGCTGCACGTCTTCGGTGTCAGTCATGACCTGCCTTCCTTGTCAGCCGCCAGGACTTATGTGCCGTCGAGCGCGTGCGCGACCAAAAGGCCAGGCCGGCTGACAGCAGTCCTTGCCCGGCCCGGCGCAGGCGCAGCAATCGCTCGCCGCGCCGGCCACCCTCAAAGCCGTGCAGCAGGCCAGGCCGCCTACTCCGGCATGGTGCCTGAGCATGGCTCACTGTCTGGCCGGCCGGACGGCCGATGGCGGGGCAGTTCGGCCCCACCCCCCGCGGGCCTTCGGTCACCGGTTTCCCCTGCCGCGGCCGCGGTGCCATAGCGCGAACCCGGGATGCCGGTGGTGATCTGCGGCTGGCCCATGTGACACCGCCGGATCAGCAAGCCTGAGCTGCTGCCACGCGGGACACCGGCCGCGGAGCCAGGCCGGCGCACAGGTGCCGGCAGCCGCCCGAGCCGCGAGCTGGCAGCAAGCGGATGCCATCGGCGCCCTGCGGCGCCGACCGCCTCGCGCCAGGACGCTCGCGGCGCCGTCGAACACCGACCGGAAGGACACCGCCCGGCCGCGCTTGCCTGGCCAGTATCGCCCGCGCGCTTGGCCCGGGCCACAGCCTGGGGCTGGTTCTAAGGTGACCAGGGTCCCTGGCGGTACCGCCCGGCTGCGAGGAAGCTTGCCATGAGGGGTTGTCATGGTTTTCGCCGATCGTGATGATGCGGGACGGCGGCTTGCCGCCCGGCTGGGGCACCTGCGGGGCGAGCCCGTCGTTGTCCTCGGCCTGCCGCGGGGCGGCGTCCCGGTCGCGTTCCAGGTGGCACAGGCGCTGGGCGCGCCGCTGGATGTCATCATCGTGCGTAAGCTCGGGGTGCCGTTCCAGCCCGAGCTGGGCATGGGCGCAGTCGGGGAGGACGGGGTGCGGGTCATCCACCCCGAGATCGTCCACACGGCCAGGGTGCCGGAGAGCAAGCTCGCGGCGGTCCAGGCGCGGGAGCAGGCGGCGGTGGAAGCCCGCGCTGCGCGCTACCGGGTCCGGCGGCCGCGCCAGACACTGGATGGGCGGGTCGCCGTGGTGGTCGACGACGGCGTCGCCACCGGGTCCACGGCCCGGGCCGCCTGCCAGGTCGCCCGGGCGCAGGGAGCGGCGCGGGTGGTGCTCGCCGTGCCTGTCGCGCCGCCCGGGTGGCAGGCAAGGATCGGCGCGGATGCCGACGAGCTGGTCTGCGTGGACACGCCGAGGGGATTCTTCGCCATCGGGCAGTTCTACGCCCGGTTCCCCCAGGTGTCCGACGACGAGGTAATCGCCTGCCTGGAGCGCGCAGCCACGCCGCAGTCCCCGGCACAGGCCAGCACCGCGCGCGCCGCCGGTATCGATGACCCGCCGGCCCGGAGCGAGGAAGTCGAGCCCCGCGCCGGGGTTGTCCGGCTGGCCGGCTATCTGGCCGTGCCGGAGAACCCCCGGGGGATCGTGGTCTTCGCCCACGGCAGCGGCAGCAGCAGGCACAGCCCCCGCAACCGGTATGTCGCCGGCGTCCTGAACGATGCAGGCCTGGGCACGCTCCTTTTCGACCTGCTCACCCCCGAAGAGGAACTCGACCGGGCCAACGTGTTCGACATCGGCCTGCTCGCCGGGCGCCTGGTTGAGGTCACCGAATGGCTGCGCGCCCAGCCGCGTGCGGCCCAGGCCGCTGTCGGCTACTTCGGTGCCAGCACTGGTGCCGCGGCGGCGCTGTGGGCGGCGGCCGAGCCCGGCGCTGGCATCGCGGCCGTGGTGTCCCGCGGCGGCCGCCCCGATCTTGCCCGCCCCCGGCTTGCGGCCGTGACCGCACCGACGCTGCTCATCGTCGGCGGACGTGACGAGGTGGTGCTGGACCTCAACCGCCGGGCCCAGGCGGAGCTGCGCTGGGAGAACGACCTAGCCGTGGTGCCCGGCGCCACCCACCTGTTCCAGGAGCCAGGCACCCTCGACGCCGCCGCCGGGCTGGCCCGGGACTGGTTCATCAGCCACCTCACGCATGGCCCCGCCCGGTGAACCAGGGACGACTGCGGGCACCGCGTCAACCCCACGCCGCCGTCGGCCGGATAAGTCTGACCGGGACGTGATGTGGTTACGGTCGGCTATGACGGGGAAGCACGACCTCGCGGTGCTGCGTATGGGGGTACGTGCGGCCGTTCCGGAAAGCGCGGCGGCGGATGGGCATGACCGAGCCGGTTTCCCCTGGCTACCAGGTTCACGCTCTTGGGGATCGGGGCGATGAACTCGCCGCGCTACACCCCGGCCGGACTGCTCATCGAGCACGGCCAGGTGAGGGTTGCCATTGACGGCGACCCCGGCGCCGAGCCGGACGGCCCGGTCGCGGCCTGGCTGGTGACCGACGAGCGGGCGGAACTCATCCGCCAGCTCCGCCGGCTGGCCGCGGCACACGGCCTCACCCGGCGGTCGGCGCCTACCGCGACGGCGGGCTTACGATCAAGCCGCAGACGGTCGTCCACACCTCACATCCGACCTACGGGTACCTCATCGAAGCCGACGGCAAGCGGCCCGCCTAGGCACCGGAATTCCTCGAAATCCCCGCCTGGGCCGCGGGCGCCGACTTGATGTTCGCCGAGGCGGCAGGCTGGGCGCGTCCCATCCGCTTCGCCAAAGGCACCGGAGGGCACGCGCCAGCACTGGCGGTAGCAGAGCAGGCCGCCCGCCACGGCGTGCGGCGCCTCGTGTTCGCGCACATCGGCCGGCCCGCCATCACCGCGCCGGACGCGGGGCACCTCCCACCTTTCGGAGAGATCGGAGTGGAAGACACCGTGTACACGGTCAGCAACGGCGCCGGCCGCAGCGACTGACGGACCCGGCTGGCGAGCCCCAGCCCGGCTGGCACCGGGCGGTCGCGAACCACCGATGGCCGCCGACGGGCACGGGACTGGCGCCGGGCGAGGAGGGGACGTTCGGCCCTGATGGCCGGCTGGGACTGCGGGCCCGCTGCTGGCGTGAGCCTTCGATCTGCCTGGTTGAGCCGCGCCCGGCGGGTCACCATGTCTATGACGAGGTGCTGCTGCCCCGCCTCGGCCTTCCGCTAATCGCCACGATGCTCGCCCGGGCCGGGCACGACACCACGGTTTACTGCGAGGTCCTGGCACCGGCGGACCTGGCGTGCCTGGCCGCCGACCTGGCAGGGATCTCTTCCGCCACCTCCACCGCGCCGGCTGGCGGACACCCTTGAGGCTGCCTGGCGTGCCAGTGGTGCCCGGCGGCCCGCACGTGACGTTCCTGCCGGATGAGACCCTGGATCATGCCCGCCATGTGGTCAGGGCGAGGGCGAGCAGACGCTGCTCGAGCTCATCGCCGCCGTTGAGCGGGGCGCCCCGGTGGACCGGATCGCGGGCCTGTCGTGGCGGTACGGGCAACGGCCGCCCGCGGCATAATCCAGCCCGGCTACGCTGCTCGCAGGCGGGCTTGGAGGCCCTCCCGTCCCCGGCCTGTCGCTGATCGACGGTCACCAGCGGATGGGATCAAGCCGCTGATGACGCAGTGGGGCTGCCCGTACGACTGTGAGTTCTGCCCGGTGACCGATGCGCGCGGCCGGATGCACGCGGTTATGGTCCGAGAGCATCAGCGACGAGGCGCTAGCCCGGGTCGGCAAGCGCGAAAGCGTCGCCGACCGCACCGGCACGCCGAGAAAGCTCCTCGTCACCGGGTGCCCCGGAAAGCCGGACGAGCCGGGGTACCGGGCGGCATCAGGAAGCCCAGCGGACGGGGGTCGCGGATCAGCTGTCCGAGGACACCAGGGCCTTCCGGCCAGTGACCGGTACGGCAGTCTCAGCCTCGTCCGGGCCGACCGGCATGAACTGGCAGAGTTTCCCGTCCTTCCCGATCGCCCCGAGAGCCCCGTACCTGGCCAGGGCCAGCGATCCCGGACCAGCCGGACCTTCCGCCCGGACGGGACGGGCCGCCGAGACCTTCGTCCCTACCGCATCAACCCGGGTCCAGGTTGCGATGGACATGGCAGCGGCAGAGCTGGGGGAAATTCGTGAAACGTCATCACTTTGAGACCGGCCCGGAGAAGCTGGCTGCGGCCGCCCGGGCCGCCGGCATCACTGATCCGCGCGTGCTGGATGCGATCCGGTGCACGCCGCGGGCAGCGTTCGTGCCTGCCGCCCACGCCGGCAGAGCCTACGATGACGGGCCCATACCGATCCCTCACCATCAGGTGACCACCCAGCCGTCGCTGTCCGCCGCAATGATCGCGGCGCTCCGGCTGGCCGGCACCGAGCAGGTGCTCGAGGTCGGCACCGGCTATGGCTATCAGACCGCGCTGCTGGCCCGGCTCGCCCCCCGCGTGGTCAGCGTCGAGATCTGGCCGGATCTGGGCGCGCGAGCGCGCCGCAACCTCGCCGCGCAGGGCATCGGCAACGTCACGGTCCTGGTGGGGGATGGAACCGAGGGAGCCCCAGATCATGCCCCGTTCGACGCAATAGTGGTCTCCGCCGCGTTCCCTCGTGTACCGCCGCCGCTGGCCGCACAGCTCACAACCGGGGGACGCCTGGTCCAGCCCATCGGCCCCGGGGGCGGAGAACATGTGGTTCTGTATGAGAAGGACATGGACGGCCTGCGGCGGGTGCGGGTCCTGACGGCGGCGAGTTTCGTACGGCTCCGAGGCCGACACGGTTTCCCTCAGTCGGCACCGTAACAGCTGCCGGCGTTCACGGCTGCCTGCCGCGAATACACCGCATTCTGCGGCAATGGTCTCAGGACCATCGGCTCTACCCGCATGTCCCAGCCCGCGCTGATGTCAGTCTTAGAGCCAGGGCGAGAGGTGAGCCGATATGGGCCTTTCGAGGGCGGGCGACGATCTGTCTGCCAGCTTTGTCCGCGATGACAAGGAGCGGCGCCGGGAGTTCGACCGCCGGCTCGCCGGCTACGTCCGCCGGCACCGCGAGCGGTGGGACATCACCGCGGTATTGGAGCCGCTCCAGCTTCTCGGAGGAAAGACCGGGCACGTTGACGTGCATTTGCACCGCCGCCCGGCGGGGAACCTGGTGGTGGCGATCCAATTCGAGCTTACGCCCGGCGGGGCCCCGGCCGGCGACCTGCGACCTGCCAGTCGTTTCCGGCCTGAACAGCTATTCACCGTGCGCCACCGGGGAATATGCCGGGCGGGGCTGTCCAGGGGCATCGCACGGTTTCGCATACGGCTCGATCTGCGTATCCAGGCGTGGGCGCCGACGGGCCAGCCACGGGGGAGTTGATCTTGTCTTGTCACGGGCCGACGCCGGAACGGTGGAGATCATCGGCGCGGCGCCGAAGGCGGCGTCACTGCTGACCTGTGGTGCGCGCCGGACCCGGCAGGCTAGTGGTCGTGCAGCGTCACGATCGACGTGCAGGACACGGCTTGCCGCACCGGAGTGGTCCGGCCCCGGTCCGGCTAGCCCTTGACGACGCCGAGCGGGACAAGCCTGGCCACAGCCCGGCGCCCTCGGCGGCCGCCACCACCTGCGTCACGTCCTTGTATGCCTCCGGGATCTCTGCGGCGAGCCCGCGCGCCGACGCGCCGCGCACCGCGACACCCCGGCCTTCGAGCTGCCGCCGCAGTTCCGGGCCCGTGACCGAGCGGGTGGCCTCGTGGCGGCTCATCACTAGGCCCGCGCCGTGACGGGCGGGCACTGGCGGACATCGACGTGACAGAACACTCCGATCTGTGCGGCAACAGCCATGAGTCGAGCGCCGTCTCTGAGAGAACAGAACGGCGGATATCGCGTGTCGTGCGACGGTCCGCCTGTCATTCCCGCTGGCGTCTTCGAGGACCAGCGCGGCCAGTCCCCAGATGCGCCGGTGCGACAGATCGCCGCCATGCGGCGATCTGTCGCGGCCGGGATCTGCCGCACGGTTGGACGGGACGGCATTCCTGGCACTTGCGGGCCGGTTGTCGTCTGGCTCCGTCGGCGGCAGTATGCGGAGCATGACCCGGGCATTGACGGTAATCGGGGTACCGTGCAGCGCTGGCGCGCATCACGGCGGATTGGAGCGCGGGCCCGCGGCGCTGCACGCCGCGGGCTTGCCGGACCGGCTGCGCCAGGCGGGGTGGGAGGTGTCCGATGCCGGCGACCTGCCCCCGCAGGTGTTCACCGCCGATGCGGCGCATCCGCGGGCGCGGAACCGGGACGCGGTCCTGCGGGCCTGCCGGGACGTCGCCGACGCGACCAGCCAGGCGATCGCGGCCGGGCGGATCCCCATGCTGGTGGGCGGGGACTGCAGCATCACGGTCGGCGCCGTCGCCGGCTGCCTGGCACAGCGGCCGGATACCGGCCTGCTGTACCTGGACGGCGACGCTGACCTGCGCACCCCGCGGACCACGATCGCGGGCAACTTCGACGGCATGGTGATCGCCGCGCTGCTCGGCCAGGGCGATCCGGGCTATATCGGCCTGGCCGGCCCGGCGCCGATGCTGCCGCCGCGGCGGCTGGCGATCCTGGGCTACGACGACGGCGACATCGACCCGCGCGAACGGCCCCTGCTCGGCCCGCCGCTCAGCCACGCCGACGGCCCGCAGGTGGCCGCCGATCCGCTCGGTGCCGCCGCCGCCGCCCGCTCGCACGTCGAGGCCTCGGCCGGCGCGATCATGGTGCACGTCGACGTCGACGCCGTCGATTCGGCCGACCTGCCGCTGGCGAACTATCCGCACCACGGCAAGGGGCTGACCCTGGGCACGGCCATGACCGTGCTGGGCGAGCTGTGCGCCAGCCCGGCGTTCGCCGGCCTGGTGCTGACCGAGGTGAACCCTACCCACGACCCCGGCGGCGAGCAGCTCGGCCGCTACATCGACGCGGTCACCGCAGCCCACGCCGGACCGGCGCGCGACCGGTAACGCAGCACCGCCCCCACGAGCGGCCAGAGCGGCACATTCCGGGCCGGCTATCGCCCGGTCACCGCAGTGCTGTGCCCTGTCCGCTGCTCAGGGCGAGTAGAGCCAGGGTTCCTTGAGGTCGAGGAATTCCGGCTCGCCGATGCTGAGCTGGTTCATCTCCTCCATCTGGGCCTTCAGCCGAGGGAGCGGCTGTTTGCGTTCACCATCGCGTGCCGCCTGTTCGGAGGTGAAATAGAAGGCCAGGGTGTAGGCCCCGCCCTGGTGTCCCACCGCCACACTGCCGATGACGTCGGGGCGGAATGCGGCCATCTCGTCGGAGTTTTGCGCCATGAGCTCCCGCGCGCGTTCCAGGTCGCTGGCGCGGCCCTCCATCACCTGCACGAAGCCTGCCTGGTCCGGATCGCCGTGAACGTCCACGGTGACGTCGCTGCTGTCGCGGAAGATGACCTCCCCGGTGAACAGCCTGGAGGTCTCCGCCCACCACTGGCCCTGCTCGGGCCGGTCACTGTTGCGCCGGGCCGCCTGTTCTGACTCGAAGCGGGCCAGCGCGACGAACCGGCCATCCCCGGTCACCCCGGCGGTCGAGCCAAGCCAGCCCCGCGCACCGGCCGCCAGCTGCCCAGACCACCGGTCGAGCGCGGCGTGCACCTGCTGTGGATCGGTCACCCGACCCCGGATCACCTGAACGAACATCGCGAGCCCCCTTCGGACACCCTTGTCTTCCCTTGCCGCACGGCTCACGTCCGACGCTACGACTGCCCGCCGCCCGAGTCGAGCCCTCCGGCCGCGCCTTGGCCACGTCCAGATCGAAGCAGGGCAGGCCAACTGGCGGACAATCGCGGCAGCCTCCCGGCGCCGGCCAGGCTGCAGGCGATGTCAGCGACCAGCGCGGGCGCGCACCGATTACCCCATTCTGCGCGCCTCCAACGGACTGAACCGAAGGGATTGTTCCAGTACAGGCGGCTCGGGGTGCGTTCTCCGGCGTGCGCCTAATGCGGCTGAACAGGCGCTGGGCGTGGCTTGCAGGCCAGCACGGAGTGGAGCTAAGCGCGGCTCTTGGCGTGGCTGAAGGAAGTCGGCGTGCCGGTGAACGATCCGCCACTCGCCGTTTTCCCGGCGGAACAGGTGCGTCACTCGCAGCGGTGCCTGGCGGGCGTCGGGGGCGTTATCGAATCGCCCGCCGCTGCGTTCGATGTCCACCGAATACGCGATGTCCTGGTCAACACCCTCGAGCAGGTTCTCGCGGTCAAACCAGCCCTCCGAGTACCGGGAGGCAGCCCAGTCAAGGCGCGGCTCGACCCCGGCCCAGCCCTGCTCGCAGGCGCCCCAGCCGCCGAAGATCGTCACATCGTCCCGGTGCGACCACAAGCTCTTGCGCGGTTCGGCGTCGCCTTGGACAGATCGCCGCAGGGCGTCCAGGAGCTGGGCAGCGAATTCATCCCGATCAGCCATCTCAACCTCCCCGGACCGCCGTCAGGACGTGCTAACCGATAGGAATGCTCGCGCCGAGCTGCTGCATCATGCCCAGGTCGTCGCGCACCGCCCACCGTTCGGCGATGCGGCCCCGCTGCAGCCGGTACATGAACGCGACCTCCCGGGCGTAGTCCCCGGCGGGGATCTGCACCCCGCGGAACGACCCGCCAGGCCAGTGGCCCTCCCGGACGCCGTACTGCACCACGTAGTCCCCCTCGGCCACGACCACGAGCTGCTGCCAGCGGTCCGAGCGCCAGCCGCGGCGCCCCTGGGTGGCAAGGAATTCGCGGGTGCCGGCCAGCCCGGCAGGCCGGCCAGGCGCCAGCGCATGGTTGACCAGGTCCGGGGTGCACAGCTCATCCAGCTGGCCCAGATCCTGGCTGCCCAGCAGCGCGTCGAACCGCCCGATGACGGCCCGGTTGCCCGCGACGGTCATGACCCACCTCCGTGCCCGGCACCCCCACCCTTTGGTGGCAGTGACGCTCTCGTGGTAATAGTTGTACTCTCGCGAATATGGCCGAGCCTGTCAAGACCCGCCGCCGCTACGACAACTCCCGCCGCCAGGCACAGGCCCGCGCCACCCGCGCCGAGGTCGTGACCGCCGCGCGGCACCTGTTCCTGGCCCGCGGCTACCCCGCCACCACCATCGAAGCGATCGGGGAGGCGGCCAGCGTGCCGCTCGCCACCATCTACCGGCTGTTCGGATCCAAACGCGGCATCTTGTCCGCCGTCCTGGACGTCGCCTTCGCCGGCGACGACGAGCCGATCGCGCTGCACGACCGGCCCGGCGCCCGCGCCGCCGCCGCCCAAACCGACCCCCGGCGGCTGCTCGCCGGCTACGCCCGCCTGGCCCGGGGCGTGCTGGAACGCTCCGGACCCCTGCAGCAGATGCTGCGCACCGCCGCCGCCGCCGACCCCGAATGCGCCAGCCTGCTCGAAACCACCAGACGCCAGCGCCTCGCCGGGCAATCACGCATCGCCAGTGCACTCGCCGCACGAGGCGCGCTCGCCGGCGGCCTCACCGAGCCCGGCGCCCTGGACATCATCTACACCCTGATGTCCCCCGAGGTGCACCACATCCTCACCGCCGAACGCCGCTGGAGCGCCAGCCGGTACGAGCAATGGCTCGCCCGCACCCTCGCCGCAGTGCTACTGCCACCCCACGCCGGGCCATCAGCGCGGCCCCCGGACCCGGCCCCGCCAGCATCACCATCACCGCCGTAAGCCCGAACCGGAACTTCCGCCATCAACAATCGCGGCGTGCAGACCGACCTGACCTGCGCGCCCCCTTCGAAGAACGCCGAGGGACTGCCGACCGCGCCGAACGGCGGCTCTGGTTCGGCTATCCGCCATCGGTAGTTACCGTAAGTATCGGGTCGGGTTGCCATTGATTCAGCGGAACTCTTGCGTCGCCCTGTCATGAAGACAGCGGCACGTCGGCATGGTTTCTGGCAAGTGCGGCCTTCATATTGTCGACCGGTGAAGTGCGCTTGGCCCGTATCGCAGTTGGTAGATCCGCATGTTGTCACCAAGTCGCCGGTAGATGGTTATTTCCGATAGGAAATCCGATTTGATGTCGCTGGCGCGCCTGACCCGCCGTTCCTCGTTCTCGCTGATCCAGGATTCGATCCGTTCTGGCAGGTTAAACGCGAGCCGGTAGGCATCGGGATCCCGTCCATGGCGACACTGCCCACTCGGCGTGCCTGCCAGAGCCGATCCGCCGCAGCCGCACCGCATGCGTCGGGTGATGCTCGGCGTACTCGATGAACCGGTCGGGATCGTCAGCGTCCAGCGCCAGGATGAACGGGGCGGCAGGAAATCCGAGCAGGAGTTCGGCGCGGTCGCCGAGCACGAGCAGGGTCGGCGCGGTGATGGTGGCCAGCTGTTCATCAGACCAGCCCTGGGTATCGGTCGTTGATTGCGACAGCGTGGCCAGGAAGTCATGGAAGTGGTCCGGATGCGGGGACAGCCGCTGGTAGGCCTCCTGCATATCGAGGAAGTCCTGCGGGGTCGGCAGCCGCGCCGAGGTGGCCTGCCTGGCCGGGTCGGTGAGGTCCTCGTGCAGCCCGTCCGGCCGCACGGACGCTGAGGCCGGCACCAGTGAGCGCACCCGGTCCGGGTGGTTTATGCCGAGCTCCAGCGTCACCGCGCCGCCCATGCTGTGGCCGAGGACGTGCGCGCGGTCGATGCCGAGCTGGTCGAGCAGGCCGACGACGTCGCTGGCGAGCGCCGCCGGGGTGATCTCCCGGTCGATGTCGGCGGTGCGGCCGTGTCCCTGCATTTCAACGCCGATCAGCTGATGCTTTCCGGCCAGGGTCGGGATGAGCGTGGCGAAGCTGAGGTCGATGGTCAGCATGCCGCCGTGCAGCAGGACCAGTGGTGACCCCCGGCCGTACACCTCGTAGTACATGTGCAGGCCGTTGACGTCGGCGTATCGGGTCCGGCGGGGCTCAAGGCGCTGTGTCGTGGTCTCCATGAGCACTCAGACTGCCTTGTCCAGGAAAAGTAAGCGCGCCACCCCGGAAAAGCATCGGGCACCACCCCGGGCCGCCGGGTGACCTGGCGGTACGTCCCGGCAGCATGACCAGCCGCGTCCGGAACACGCCGCTGCCTCCGCGCGGCACGGCCGCCCGCCCGAAACTGTGACCGCCGATCGCCACCAGGATCGGCGCTCGGACGGCCGTTCCAGCCCCGGCACCGTTCCTGGCGCCACCTGCCATTACCCATACGCCGCGAGCCTGCCATCAGACATCAGCAGCAGATCCTTCGCGTGACCGCTCGCCGGGCATGGCCGCGGCGGCAGGATCAGCAGACGCTGCCTGGGCGAGCTTTGCTGGTTTCTAGAGCAGCCTGACGGCGGTGAGCCAGTAGTAGACGACGTAGGCGCTAGCCAGCCACAGCAAGACGGCGCTGGCCCATCCGACATGCCGCCCGAGGGTGCGGGCCCGCCTGATGAGGCCGTCTCCGAACCAGGCGGTGGCGATGGTGAGCGCTGCCAGCACTGTGCCCATGCCGATTCCGAACAGCAGGAACTGCCCGACGGCAGCCGCTAGCCCGTGAAGCTGCAGCGAGGTGCCCACCACGCCGAGGAAGACCGGCAGGGTGCACCCAAGCGATGCCAGCCCGTAAGCCGTGCCGTACGCGGCGTACCCGGCCAGGCCCCGGATCCGGGTCGCCGCCGCCAGGTGCTGGGCCACCCGGGGTGCAAAGGACACCGTCAGGCCCCGGCCGGATGCCAGGACGCCGGCCAGCACGATCAGGCCCACGCCGACAGCGGTGCCGATCCACGGAAGCGATGAGGTCAGGGCGGAGGCCGCCAGGCCGGCGAAGATCCCGGCGAGCCCGAACAACAGGACGAAGCTCGCGGTCACCGTGACGCTCACCACCAGGGCCCGGCCAGCCCGCCCGCGGCCGCCGGGAGCGCCCCGGTCATCACCGAGGTAGTAGCCCAGATAGCCCGGCAAGAGCACGAACCCGCACGGGTTCACCGATGCGACCATGCCCGCCACGAAGGCATATCCCAGCGGTGCCTTGGTCCCGAACGACAAGAACATGCCGGAGATGCGGGCCGACACGGACTCCACGACGATCAGCGGCCCCCAAGCCGCCGGCGATGAGCGCACCCCCGCGGCGACGGCCAGCGCGAGCACCGCGGCGCTGACGCCGGCCGCCAGCCAGGCCCGGGCCGGCCGGCGAACAGGCGGTTCCCCGGTTGTCACTGATCAGGCTGACTTAAGCAGGAGCGGGCGGATAGCGGCTAGCAGCTGCCCGCTTTGGCCGATGACCGTGCCGCCCTGGCTCACGACAGGGCCGGGAACGGCGCCCCAGCGCGCCCGAGGAGGGAAGAGCAGGTAGTAGTCCCAGGTGGGTCCGGGCTGCTGGGTCACATGCCGGGAGAACCACTGGCTGGACACCGCGCCCCGGTCCCACAGGCTGGTGATCCGGCTGTCCGGGAAGATCGCCGGGTTGATCGCATCCCGTGACCCGCCAAGGAACGGCACCCACACCACCAGCACCCGAAGCGCAGGATCGGCCATCCTGCTCAAAATGTTGCTCTGCACCCAACTGGCGCCCGCCAGACACGTCGCTCAAGTGGGGGACAAGATCAATACCAGGCGGGTGTGCCCATCGTCGCGGTTGAACAGGGACTTCAGGGTCGAGATGTCATTCAGCGAAATGACGCTGCCGCTGCGCGAAGCGGCGCCCGGGCCGGTAGCGGGAGCCGCCGGCGTGCACGACGCCAGAACAAAGGCCGCTGCGGCCGCCGCGATAACCCAGGCCAGCCGCGATCTCAGGCCCTGGCGCCCGGCGACTCGCATCCCGATGCCCTTTCCCTCGCCCAGTACAGCATGACACCACCCGGACGTTGACGTGAACGCCTTCCAGGCCAGCTCGCTGCCTCGCGGCGCCCAGGTGGATATGGAACATCTGATGGTGCCCGACCGAAATCCCGTCACAGCCTTCACGATGACGCGGTGCTGTTCACCGTGACGGGTCCGGCGCCCTGGACCGCCTTGCCGGGGCGCTTGAAGCGGCAGCTCCAGAGGCCCGCTACTGCGCCGCCAGCGCGGGCAGGACCTGCGCCACCGACAGCCCGGCGGTGAGCTGCCCGGGTGGCGCCGAGGGCGCGCCACTGCCGAGGTATGCCTTAAGTCCCGCACCGTCGGCCAGGTGATGAAGATAGCGTTCACGGCGGCCAGTACGGCCAGCATGACGGTGGCGATCAACAATACCTGGTCCTCCGTTCGGCCCCGCGGCGCAAGCCCACGTCAAGCAAGTTGGGGTTGGCTGACCCCGCCGATGTCGCCGGATTGGGAGACGGCCAAAACGGCGTGGGCCAACAGCACGGCGACGATCCCGCCGACGGTGACGACGATACTGAGGGCGCTCAGCACGCGACGGGGCCGACGGTTCGTCTTCTCCAGCTCGAGCGCTACCTGGGCACGCTCGGCTGGGCCTACAGGCCGACCCGGAGTACTTCGCGAGGCGCAATTGCTCCGGTGCCTGGCAGACCGGGCGCGGCGCACAGAACGAGCCCATTCTGCGCACCTCCGGTAAACCCATCTGAGGTACCGGCGCACGCCCATATCGGCGGATACTTTGCCTGTTCAGGATCCGCAGACCCAGGCGCCCGCCGAGCCTGGAAGCCTACCGATTCACCACCAGTAGAGGCCGCCGACCGCTGTGAGGTCAGACCGAATGTGCCTCACGGAGCGTGAGGACGCTACCGCAACGAGCAGGCCCGGCCTTTCTACTGCATCGGTCTACTGCGCCGGAGCTGGGGCCGATGTGTCGGTCTGCCAGAGCCCGAACTCGTTCCCGTGCGGGTCCTTGCAGGTCGAGAACCAGCCCATGGCCGGAACCGGCATCGGCTCGTTTGCCTCCCCGCCGAGCTCCGTCACACGCGCCGCCCCTGCCTTGATGTCGTCGACCGCGAAGTACGGCCGCGTGCCGCGCTTGCCCGGCTCCATGTTCGTGATCGCCGCGCCCTGCTCCCCGCCGATCTGCGTCGTGTGGTACTCGAACGGGCCGGGGTTCGCCTGGAACTGCCACCCGAACAAAGAGCCCCAGAACTCCTGGCTCCTCTTGGTGTCGTCCGCCGGGATCTCGATGT
>WNFC01003938.1_pt1 | contig 16163 bp, 16 predicted proteins | sample 5400541 | NCBI WGS metagenome assembly WNFC01 (sample SAMN13153342, study PRJNA577476) | soil metagenome | isolation source: 120 cm saprolite under Douglas fir tree site 2 hole 2 replicate 1 | place: USA:California | collected 2015-04-18
GAGCGGAAAAATCTCAGCAACTTGGACCCCTATTAGACACGGGCAACCTGATCGCGCGCCTCATCCGCGAGGGCGCTTCATCGGGCGATCTGTCCGGCATCGCCTGCATCGGGTGCGACTTCTCCGGGTCCAAACATCAGCGCCCCGCCGACTTCGGTGGCTCGGTGCTCGCGAACGCCGACTTTTCCAAAGCATACCTCGAGGGCGCCAACTTTCTGGATTCGGTTCTACTCAGGACAAAGTTTGTGGGGGCTGACCTCCAGGACGCGAACCTTGGGGAGGATCTGATGGTACTTCGACGGAAACTCATAGGGCAGAGCGCGCAGCTCCTTTCACAGTCTTCACATTCCCTGAATCCGCCATCAGCTCCGCCCGGTGAAATTTTCCCGGATTTCAGGTGCGCGAACTTGCAAGGCGCCCATTTCGATGGCCGTACGCTTCTAGGGGTTTACCTGGGAGGGAACTGGGAGGTGGAGTCGGCTGACTTTAGCGGCGCGAACGTGGATGGCACCGATTTGACCTCTTTCGCGATTCTTTACGCAGACGAACGGGCGAAAAACATAGTCGATTTTTCGAGTTCGGTTCCTTTTTCTGGCTTTCGCTTTGCAACGTTGTACAGGTCGGCGTTGACTCTGGACGGCAAAACTGAGTTTCCATTCAGCATCATTACGACCGACTCACAATGGTACGTTGGGGACTTACACTCATCCACAATCAGCTCGCTGGGTTATCTCGCAGACAGGCTTCACAGTAGCAAGAACGTGGATAGGGCAAAGCTCGCACCGCGATTCAGAGAGTACTTGAGCATAGAAGCGTCTGGAACGACCACTTCCCCAGTTGACTGCTCCCCAGTCGCCGCTCCGCAGTAGCTCGGCGGTAAGTCGTCCCCAGTTCATCGTCTCCAGTTCAACAAACGACTATCCTGATTTCATATCTGAAGAAAATTTGCGGTCAGTTTCTTACCGGCGTCCGTCAGCACGCTTTCGGGATGGAACTGCACTCCTTCGACCGGGAACTTTCTGTGGCGCAGGCCCATGATGGTGCGCGTTCCATCTTTCTCCGTAGTCCATGCGCTGACTTCCAGATCTACGGGCAGATTTTCTTCTTCCACGATCAACGAGTGGTAACGCGTGGCCGTCATCGGCGTGGGGAGACCGCGAAAGATGCTTTTGTTATCGTGAGTGACCGCGCTGGTCTTGCCGTGCATCAGGTGCGGAGCGCGCACCACGCGGCCGCCAAATGCGGCGCCGATGGCCTGATGTCCGAGGCAGACGCCGAGGATAGGAACCTTGCCAGCGAAGTGCCGGATCAGATCGATGCTGATGCCGGCGTCTTGCGGCGTGCAGGGGCCGGGGGAGACGACGATGCGCTCCGGTTGCATATCTTCGACTTCAGCAACCGTGATCCGGTCGTTGCGGCGAACCTCGACTGTGGCCCCGAATTCCCCGAAATACTGGACGAGGTTGTAGGTGAAGGAATCGTAATTGTCGAGAACGAAGACCACCACGCTGTCCTGATTGCAAGTCTACACGGGAAGACTTCGGCTGTGTTCCGGGCTTGTGTTCTGGGCCTGTGTTCCGGGGAAGACAGGAAGGGCTCTCGCCGAACCGGGCCATAGCCCTCCCCAACAGTGGTATTGACGGCATGGCGCGAAAACGTCATTCTTTTTAACAAAGGTAGTTGCCACCTCATTAGCTTTGGAGTAACGCATGGCAGAAGCCCAGCAAGAGAAGAGGGCTGCACGACGCTTCGCGCTCCGGATTCCCGTCTCTGTCGGTCGCGGAGAAAACTCAAACTGTAGCGAAACCGCTCAAATCCGCGACGTCAGTGCGCGCGGCGTTTGTCTTTACCTGGATTCGCCCATCGAGCAAGGGTCGCCGATCGGCTTCACCCTGACACTGCCTCCCGAAATCACGCTTACGGAGAGCATCCGCGTGCAATGCAAGGGCCGTGTAGTGCGGATTGAAGCCTCTCCCGCCTCTGGAAAAATAGCCGTGGCCGCGGTGATTGAGGAGTACGAGTTTCTACCCGAGAGTTGAAACGGTTCTGGAAGCGCTCGCGCTCCCGGGTGAGCCAGCAGAAGCGTCCAAGCGGTCGCGGGAATGAGCCTGGTAGCCGCCGCTTGGGCAGCGCCTGCCAGCTACTTCTTTACCTTCCCGACAAGTGATAAGGTTCCTTTAAGAAGCTCAATCGCTTAGGGGATTTCTTGGCGCGATCGCGTATTCAATTGGTTTGCACCGTGGCGCTGGCGGGTGTGCTGGTCGGGAAAGCCTGGTCGCAGCATCCCGCGGCGGATGCGGCTCAGCACAGCGCAACTTCGGCAAAACCGGAGGCTGCGCTGGTTACCAGTGTGCGTGTGGTGCACGAGCGGGGCGCCCCGGCGATTGAAGTTGTTTCCACTCATCCCGTCGTGCCAACAATTCAGCCGCTGGATTCGCCTCCGCGACTGGTGATCGATCTGAGCAATGCGCGCACGGGACTGCGGCAAAAGCGCATTGCCGTGTTGCAGGAAAGTATTCTTACCATTCGGACCGAGCAGTACCAGAAAGATCCCCCTATTATGAGGATCGTTCTGGACCTTCTGGTTCCTTACGGCTACACCTGGGATGCGGCTGGGAACCGGCTGATGGTGCGCTTGAAACCTCCGGAGGATCCGAACGCCAGCCAGAAGACGCCTTTCCAGCCGCCGCAGGTGATGGCGTTAGCGCCGGCGTCGGCGCCGGTGGTTGTGCCCGTCACCAGCGGCGTAGGCGATGTCGTGTTATCGGGCAACCGGTTCGCGGCAGGATCGTCCCTGACCGCAGGAAGCGAAACTGCGGTGTTGCGTCTGGCGAGAGGAGGCGAGGTGCGCGTTTGTCCTGGAACAACTCTTTCGTTGACGCCCTCGAAAAGCGCCAAGGACTTAATGCTTGGGATGAGCACCGGGGCCATGGAGATGCACTATGCCCTGGATGCCTCGGCCGATACGGTGCTCACCCCGGATTTTCGCATCTTGTTTGCGGGCCCTGGAGAATTCCATTACGCCGTCAGCACAGACTCCCATGGCAATACATGCGTGCGGGGGTTGACGGGCAATACGTCTTCGGCGATCGTTTCGGAGCTGATCGGGGACCGCTTCTATCAGGTGCAACCAACCGAGCAAGCGGTGTTTCACACGGGGCGGATCGATAGAGTTGACTCACAAGTGCCGCTGGAATGTGGCTGTCCGCCGCCAGTTCCGGTGATGAGGACTGACGCCACCCCTGCGCGAGTTATGGCGGATTCCGAGTCGCCGGCGAATATGACCCTGGCCCAGAAAAGTGACGGATCAGAGAGTGCTCCGAAGTCCGAGAGCGATTCGCGGACGAGCGACTCGAGTCAGACACTATCCAGCGGCCCGGAAACTCAACCTCTGCCGCCGTCGCAGCCGGAAGACGTTCACATCACGGTCGATGCGCCCTTCGTTTTCCACGGCAAAAACGGCGCGGGGGCGGCACGGCCCGCCCCCATCGACGAAGCAGCGATGCTTCCTGTGATGGAACCATCGGCCGCGCCAATCCCGCTCGACGCGCGAGTGCAGGCTCCCCCGGTACAAAGCCCGGAAGCGAAGCCTGAGCACCGCGGGCTATTGCGACGAATCAAGGGATTTTTCGCCGCAATGTTTCGCTGATTGTCCGCGGCGAGGAGCCATTGCCAAAAAAACTGAAACAGCAGTCGGCGTCGGTTACCCGCGACTAATGACGCGCCGCAGTGGTTCCACTTTTTCCCGCAGGTCATCTGCGAGGCTGGCGCCGCGCTCGGCTACGTCGCGGGCGCGTTCCTTCGCGTCGCGCACGCGGTCCTTTGCCTCTTCTGTCCAATCTTCCAGCGTTTCCCTGGCATCGTTGTACCCGCGTTTCAAGTCACGCCGGAATTGCTTGCCGGTCTTCGGAGCAAGCGCGAGCGCTACCAGAGCTCCCGCTCCGAGTCCAATCAAAAGGAATGTGATGGCAGTTCCCACGCTGCTGCCTTCAGAAGATTCATAACGTCCAAAACTCATGATTTTGACCTCATTTCATATGGAGTAAAAATGCCGGGCGGGCTTTCGCCACGGCTTGATATCTTGCCAAGAGCAATTCTAGTCCTCCGCAAGGGAGGGCGGGAAACCTGGCCCGTGGCGACGAGTGTGGTGCCATTACGATGAGCGCAGCTTTGGGAAGGTTTCCTTTCCGGCAACCTGAGTGTAAAATAAGTTTTTGGCCCTTGTGTGGCGGAAAATGTGGCCTGCCCGCCTTCCGCCGCTTCAGCAAATGCGCTCTCATTCGAAGGAGATTGTTCCGAACAATGTCGATCCCTGCCACCCAGCTGCGTCCTGGCATGATCATCAAGCACAACAATGATCTGCACTCCGTATTCGCGGTCGAACACCGAACGCCGGGCAACCTGCGTGCGTTCATCCAGGCCAAGCTGCGGAATCTTCGTACTGGGGCCATGTTCGAGCACCGTTTCCGCTCGCCCGATCCGATCGAGAAGGTCACCGTGGACGAGGTCGAGATGCAATTCCTCTACGCCGATGGCGATAGCTACTACTTCATGGACACTTCCAACTACGAACAGACACACCTGAGCAAAGACGTTCTGGGCGATGCGGTGGACTACCTTATTGCCAACCTGGAGATCAAAGTGGAATTCTTCGACGGCAAGGCGGTGGGTATTGAGCTGCCGCAGACGGTGGAACTGACCGTGATCGAGACCGAGCCGGGGCTGAAGAGCGCGACCGCATCGAGCGTGACCAAAGCCGCGAAGACTGAGACCGGCTTGGTGGTGCAGGTGCCGCCTTTCATCAATGAAGGCGAGAAGATCAAGGTGGATACGGCTGAGGGTATGTATTTGTCGCGGGCGTAGATTGCAAGCAAGAGCGAAAGGATTGCCGGCCGTTTTTTTGCTTCCGCCTTTTGATTTCCGAACATGACTTCCACCGAAAAAGCAGTCGAAGCCCGCCGCTTTGTGGTCCGCGGACGGGTGCAAGGTGTGGGGTTCCGCTGGTTTGTAGAGCGCGAAGCACATATTCTCGGTATTGCGGGTTGGGTACGCAATAATCACGACGGCAGCGTGGAAGTGCTGGCCCAAGGCACGCGCGATCAACTTTCTGGTTTGCGTTCGCGCTTGCGCGCGGGACCGCACGCAGCTCGCGTGGATGCCGTCGACGAATCCGAAGCCAAGCCCGCCGCCGGTATCAGTTCATTTCGCATTGAAGGAGCATGGTAGATTGTCCTCCAATTCAAACCTTAATTCTGACCAACTCAAGAAGCTTATCCGCGAAGTGCCCGACTTCCCGAAAAAGGGGATTCTCTTCTACGACATTACGACCCTATTAAAAGACAAAGTGGGCTTCGCCACGCTGGTTGACAGGCTCTCCGAGCACTATCTCAACCAGAAGATCGACCTGGTTCTTGGGATGGAGGCTCGGGGCTTTATCTTCGCTCCGGCGCTAGCCTACCGTTTGAATGCTGGATTTGTCCCCGTGCGCAAGGTTGGCAAACTGCCGGCTGAGACCGTGAAGTTCGACTATGCGCTCGAATACGGCACCAACTCGCTGGAGATGCATAAGGACGCAATCCAGAGCGGGCAGCGCGTGCTGATTGTGGATGATCTGCTGGCCACCGGGGGCACGGCCGAGGCTACGGCCAAGCTGGCAACGATGTTGGGCGCAGAGATCGCCGGACTCGGCTTTGTTGTGGAGTTGGACTTCCTGAAGGGGCGGGAGAAGCTGAAAGGTTACAACGTGATGTCGCTGTTGCACTACGATCAATAGTAAATAGTAAGGGAACGCCTATTTCCAGATGCGCGCCATCATTGTCCCTAGGCCAAGCCAGAAGCTGACGCTCACAACCACCGCCAAGCCGAGTCCCAGCAGCGTGTTCCAGTTAACGCGGCCCTCAATGCGGGCGGGCTCCAGGTCAGAGTCGTAGACCAGCCACGAGCGAAAGACGTTCGTGTCTTCGGAGTTCGGCAGCGGAACATCCCAGCAACGCGGCGGCAGGTGGAGTTGTGACTCGCGAGTGCCGGATATGGGGGAGAGTTGCAATCGGTAATTCATGATCCGCACCTCGGAAATGCTACTGCAAATCGTTGGCCGTTTCCTGATCAGTCTATAACCAACTGAAAATACGATGCCTCGATGACGCCAGGGGTTTTCGCCCCCAGTATGTACAGTACGAGAACGGGAGACCGGACTGTAGAGTTTCCCGCTTTGTGACACCTGTTCCCATTACGAGGGTAGTCTCCACCAGTCCTTAGATCTCTTCCAGTAACAACTTCGAGTCCTTGGGCAGGTAACTCTTGCGCCGGAACCAATCCTCCATGGCTTCGCGGAGTTGATCCAGGGGAACGTTAGTTCCGATCTCCACCCGGCCATCGGAGACAGGCAACGTGTTGTCAAACACGCTGGCATTGGTGAAGTTGCGCATGGAGAAACTGTCCAGCCATTTCAGCGGACAGGGAACTCTTTGGCCACGGTGCTCGTACTCGACGCGAACTTTGCGGGCAAACATGGATTGATTTAACCACAAGGCTGGGGGGGTGAGCCTGCGGAGAATTACAAGGGTCGCGCTTGGCTTTGGTCAGCGGGCACGGATCCACGGCGATAGACATCGCCCCGGTGTCTAAGTGCTTGCAGGGCATAGACAACTAACAGCAAAAGAGCAGCCCGCAAGAAAGCCGGAGCGGTGCGTTCTATCCAGGACGAGCGGCCCCGGCTCGACGGAGGAGCCAATGCGTTCACTGAAAGTTGCAGTGTTGTGGTTGTTGCTCGTCGCCATTTCAATTCCCCCCTATTGTTCAGGCCAAGGTTCCGGACCAGCAGTCGCGGACGAATCGGGCCGCCTGCCCGTAACCCGCGTCATCCTATACAAGAATGGCGTCGGCTATTTTGAGCATGGCGGCCGCGTGCGCGGCAGCCAGGATGTCAACGTAGATTTCACCACGGCGCAACTCAACGACGTGCTGAAGTCGCTTACCGTGCTCGACCTGGGGAAGGGACGGATCACCGGGGTCAGCTACAACTCCAACGCGCCGCTGGCGCGGCGTCTCGGCTCTCTGCATTTGCCGGTGGGCGAGAATCCGACGACGGCGCAGTTCCTTGACGCGTTGCGCGGGGCGCGTCTCGAGGTGCGCAACGGATCGGAAAGCGCTTCCGGACGCCTGCTCAGCATTGACGAGCGCGAGATCCCCATTAAAGGCGACCAGAAAATTACGGTAAGCCAGATTTCCATCGTGAGCGACAGCGGAGAAATCCGTGTGTTCGACCTGAATCCTTCGACCAGCGTCCGAGTGGCCGAAAAAGATGTGAATGACGAAGTGGGGAAATATCTCGGGCTCGTCGCCTCCACGCGCGATCAGGACGTGCGCCGCATGACGATCTCCACCGCCGGCGAGGGCGAACGCAATCTGCTGGTCAGCTACATCAGCGAAGTGCCGGTCTGGAAGAGCACTTACCGGATCGTAATTCCGAGCGAAGGCAAACCGTTGATGCAAGGCTGGGCGATTGTGGATAACACGGTCGGCGAAGATTGGAAGAATGTTGAATTGTCGCTGGTGGCGGGCGCTCCGCAGTCGTTCGTGCAGGAGCTTTCGCAGCCTTACTACGCGCGGCGACCGGTGGTGGCGCTGCCGCAGAACGCCATGATCACGCCGCAAACCCATGAGGCGACCATGGAAGAACCTCCACCTCCAGCGCCGCCTAATGTGCCGAGTCCTATCAACGGCGCGGTAAGCAAAAACTACGATGCCCTCGATTACAAGGCCCTTGCGAGCCCAAGCGCGGGGATGGGAGCAGGCAGCGGCGGCGGTGTTGGCGGGGGAGTCTTTCGCGCTGGCCGCCCCGACGCTGCTGGAATAGCCAAATCCCTGGAAGGCGGTATCGCAACCGCCCAAACTCGCGAGCTCGGAGACTTGTTCGAATACAAACTTCCGGACCGCGTCAGTATCCGCAAGAACCAGTCGGCGCTGGTACCGATTTTGCAGTCGCGCATCGACGCGGAAAAAGTCTCCGTATGGAATCCTTCGGAAAGCGCCGTCCTGCGCGCACTCTGGCTCGACAACACCAGCATCCTCACGCTCGATGGCGGGAGCTTCAACGTACTTGAAGGCGATGCTTTTGCCGGGGAAGGGCTGATGGATCCGATTAAGCCTGGCGAAAAGCGGTTGCTCTCGTATGCGGCTGACCTTGGGGTGCTAGTGGACTCCAAACAAAAAGCAGAAAACCAGCGGGTCACGAAAGTGATCATCGCCCACGGGACGATGATGCAGTCGACCCAGGAGCGGGAAGAGCATACTTACACGATTCGCAACCGCGATGTTTCGCCGCGCACCATGGTGATCGAGCATCCGGCGCGCCCGGGCTGGAAGCTCACGGACGACGCGAAGCCGGCGGAGACTTCGGCATCGTTCCATCGCTTCCGCCTCGCCGTCGAGCCGAAGAAAACTGAAACCTTGCTGGTGAAAGAATACCGCCCGGTTACGAATAATTATCAGGTGACAAACGTAAGCGACAGCCAGATCAAATTTTTCGTCGAGCAGAAGATGATCAACCCGGAGATTGAGCGGGCGTTGAGGAAAGTGATGGCGCAGAAAAGCGGCGTTGCCACGCTGGATGCCGAAGTGGCGGCGCACAAGGCCAGAATTTCCGGGATCTCGGAAGATCAGCAGCGCGTCCGCGAAAACATGAAAGCCCTGAAGGGCAGCGTTGAGGAAAAGGCGCTGGTGGCACGCTACGTTCGCGAGTTGAACGAACAGGAGGACCGCGTGCAGTCGCTGCACCACGAAATGGCCGACCTGCAACAGAAGCGCGACGCTGCCCAGAAGACGCTCAACGAAATGATCGAGGGCCTGCAGATGGAGGCGACGTTGTAGATGCTTGCTTGGCTAGCGACAGCCGCCTTCCAGCCCGGCTGGCAAGGAGGCGGCTGTCAGGCGGGAATCCCCGTCTGCATTGCGGTGACCACCGCTTCCAGGTGAGCCAGTGTTTCCTCGACGGTGAGGGAATACAGGTCGCGGCCCAGGCCCTCGCCCGCTTCCAGCGCGGATTTCAAATAGTGGCCGGCAATCTCGACGGCTAAAGAATCAGTGATGAGCTTGCCGGTGCGTTTTTTGTACTCCACCCACGCCGGGTGCGGCAGCGCCACCCAGACGGTTCGTCCGTCGATCAAAAATTTTACGTCGACGGCATCGGCGTGGCGCGTGGCGATGGCGACGATCAGCGCTTGATAGACGCAGTGAACGGGCTTCCTCGTCCAGCGGTCGGTGGCGGTGAAATCTTCAAACATGGCTAGGAAAACTATAGTGAACGGACGCGGCTTGGGCAAATGCGGACGCAGTAGAGAGCCCCTGATCTGTGCATACCTTCCAGGGTTCTTCTCCGGAATAACTTCCGGCTAGCCTGTCATTTGCAAGCCCGCAAAGTGGTTTCTTGCCCTTAGCCTCTCAAACCAGGCTGGATCAGTATCGGGCCTGGTACGCAAAAGCCTTGAGGAATACGAAAACCACCACGCCGGTGATCGAAACGTAAAGCCAAATCGGAAATGTCAAGCGTGCGATTCGGCGGTGCATCGCGAACCGGCCCGTCAGCGAGAAAAAGAACGTCGTGAGCACCATCGGCAGCGCGACAACGGAAAGGATTACGTGGCTGGCTAAAATGGAAAGGTACAGCGTGCGCAAGGGGCCGTGGCCAGGAAAAATCGTGTCGCCGTGCAGTGTGTGGTTCACGATGTAGCTGATGAGAAAAACAGAAGAGAATGCGAAGGCCAGCAGCATGCTCGTGCGATGCGCTTCCCGGTTGTGATGTTTGATGAAATACAATCCCACGCAGAGCGTAATCGCGCACAATCCGTTCAGAAGCGCGTTGAGGGTCGGCAAAAACATCCAGCGCCCGGCGAAATCAGCCGAAGCGTGGTGCACGTAGAGCAGCCACAAGAGGAATGACACAGCGAGGCCGCTTGCCACGATGATCGCTCCAACCACCGGGCGCGGACTAATTTCAGCCTGTTCCATGCTGACAATTAAACCATAGAAATCCATCCGGAGTCCCGCGGATCAGTAGGGAAACGTGGCTGAAGGAATAGGGAATAGTGAGTTGCAAAAAACATTAGGGACTATCCCTCGAGCGAGGGATAGTCCCTTCATCGGTTTTAGAGGCCAAGGCTACGGCGTCAGCTTGCTGATCCGAGTCGACCAGTTGCCGAGCGCGGCGCGTACGCCGGGTCCATGGGAAGCGCCGGCGCACGTACCCAGCAAGTTGTCACCAGTGCCGCCAGCAAAGAACGGGCCACCCCAATCGGTGTAGACGCAGGTGTGCGCGATGTACTCGCTGGCGATCCAGATCGAGTTCCCATCTACGGCAGCCGAGCCGTAATCTCCCCAACGCGTCCGCGGCGGGTTGCCCACCTGTGATTTATAGCTGGTAAAGCCGTCGTCCTGCGCGGCTCCGGAGCCGCCGGTGATGTCGCTCCAGGGGCCGACACCGACGACCGCGTCAATCGGGGCATAGGCGGCGCTTGGATTCGTGGTGTCACCAGTGTCGGTGAACGCCATCACGCCGCGGCCGCTCGGCGTGACGCCGATCGCCGGGTACGTGAAGTCGTGGCCGGAAGCGCCGAGATAGCCCTGCAGCGCAACCTTGGCGGCGAGTAATCCCGTCGAGACGTCAGGCTTCACGATGAACCATGAGATCCCGGCGCGTTGAACGCCACCGTCCGGGTTGAGCGCCGTGTCGAGAGCTCCCCAGAGCTTGCCGTTGCCGTACATCACCTGCTGCATGCGGGTGTCGTTAGAGTCCGGCCGCGAGATGACCTCGTTATGCGCGGGCTCGCCGAGGAACAGCAGATGCCAGCAACCGGTCCGGCCATTGAATAGCAGGGTCGTCGTTTCGTTGATACAAAAGCCTTGCGGGGTGTCCATCGTGGCTAGCGTGCCCGAACCGGGCTGCTGTTGCTTTGGCGGGACCCCATACTGGTTCACACTCAGCACCTGGTTGCTGAGGCTGAGCGCCGGCGTGCTCGTATTCAGCGAGGACGTATTCGTCAGCGCCCACACAACCAGTTGGTTCGAGGTGCGGTTGCCGGCGGAGCCGGAAACTGGATGCGTGGCCTCGTCGGCAGCGTTCGAGCTAAGAAAATACTCGGTGCCACCGGCGTTCAGGTCGAATGAGAGCGCCCCCGGGGACTGCGCGGGCCAGAGAGTGAAGCCGGGCTGCGTTGAGCCAGCCTCGCTCGGCTGGTTGACTGCGCCGAAGGTGTCGATGTGCTGTATAGTCACGCTCGCAGCGCCAGCAGCGAGCTGCGCCTTCGAGAGGGCATATATCTGTGCGCCATCGAAGCCGTTGGTTGCCCACGGGTATGAGTTGGTGGTGACGTAGAACCCGTTGGCATCGGCGCCGATGTGCGGGTAGTCGCCCAGGCACGGGCAGGCATTGACGCCACCTGCGTTCGTTCCGTCGTTGGTGACGTCAACCTTGTAAATGTTCCAGGTCGCCGTCGGGTCTGAGGTTTGGCTGACCGCTATGTCGAGGTGGTTCACGTGGGTGAACGACCCACTCGGATTCGTCTCGAGCGTCAGCACGACGACGAACCAGCGTTGCGTCGCATTATCGTAGTAGCAGCTCGGGTCAGTGACGAACTGCGCGCGGACCCCCGTCGAACGGGTAATCGCCGGTAGATAGCCGTAAAACGAATTCAGGTCAACGGCATGGTTCACATTCCTCGGAAAGCCCGCGACGATGTTGGTGGCGGTGTTATCGGGGAGGACCGACTGCCCTGAGGTGTTGTAGACGTTGAGAACATCGTTGACGGCCTCAAGCACGAAGCCGTTGCCGGCGCAAAGGCCCTGGTCAGGCGGCTCGACCGTGAACTGGTTCCCGCCGCGCGCATACCGTTGCTGGTATAAGTTCAGACCCTCGAAGCCGGTATTGAACGCCGGGTTCGACTTGGCCTTCTTGCCGCTGTTCACCGACGCACCATTTCCAGCACCCGTGGACAGGCTCCGATTGACGATGGTGCCTGGGTAAGGGCCTGGGCCGGAGTCGGTGTCGAGCTGTCCCGCAAACTCCGCCTGGGTCACGTCGTTCCCGCCGGAGGGTGTGTAGTCGCCGGTTTGCGGAGCTGCCGTTCCGGCGATCGGAATCTGCTGCGCGAGCGCGGAGTTCGCCGGCAGCCAGAGCACAACAGCGGCGGTCAAGGCGAGCGTAAGCGCCCGCCGGGGGATGACATCTCGAATACCATTCCTAGTCAGTTTCATGAAAGCTCTCCTTTTGACGTAGTGCCGGGCGCAAGCCTGTGCCCGGATGTTCAGCTTTCCACCTGTTCGTCCTGGGGTTCGTTCGGCCGGCGTCCGCTGCTCGTCGGCGCGAATCTTCCTTTTGGCTTCAAAAACGCCGATCAGTGTACACCCATTCCGCCCGTTTCGGCAGTTTGAAATGATTTTCTTCGGAACGCCGAACACCACAATAAATCCTCCCGGGACTCCGCTTTGCTGCCTCTCCGGATTTAGGATTTGAAAGGGCGAAACTTGGAAAGCTGCAGCAAGCTGAAGGGGACAATTACTTCTGGTCCGACTATTCGAAAACTATCGGTTGATTGATCCAGACAGATGTTGGCAGCCTCACACCACGGACAAATAGCTTAGCTAGCGGTTACCTGGGCTAGCCCCCCGCAATGGCTCCGATGATCAGAAACGGCTCTTTTCCTGAGGTCACCGCGTCGGGCAGTGGCGCGTCCGGCGGTTCGTGGGACAGATCTTCCTGGCAGGCAAAGAAGCGCAAGAATGGCCGGCGCTGTTGAGTGACTTGATCGCGGATGGTCCCGCGCAACATCGGGTATTGAGCCTCCAGAGAGTCAAGCATGGACCGTTGCGTCGGCCATCCTTCGAAATTGAGCGTCACTTCGGCGCCCACCCCAGCCAGCGTCCGCAAATGCTGCGGAAGGACCACGCGGATTGTGCTGGAACTCATCTCCAAGACCCAATGCTCACAAAGTATTTCGGGGCTACAGTGATCTCCCTAGGCCAACTCCGCAATGCCATGGATACCCAATCGCCCGGCAATTCCGTCATTTTATCTCTATAGGGTTCGTTTGCCCAACAAGTCTTTGAAAAAACGAAAAGTGTGCAGGGAGAACTACGTGAGCAGTATTCGACGCTTTCACTTATCCCACGCACTGAATCCCGATTCCGCCGGAGGGAAATTGGCTATTCGTAACGAAGTGAATCTCAATTGGCCAGTCGATTCCCGTGTGGGCACCGGGTGCGAGGGCCTCGACGATATCCTAAATGGCGGCTTCCCGCGTGGCCGCCTCTACTTGATTGAAGGAGACCCTGGCGCAGGCAAGACGACGCTGGCGCTGCAATTCTCTCTGGACGGCGTGAAAAAGGGCGAACGCGTGCTCTATATCACGCTGTCGGAATCGCGCTCGGAACTGGTCCACGCCGCTGAATCCCACGGCTTGTCCCTGGATCAGATCGAGATTGTGGAGTTGCTGCCCAACGAAAGCGACCTGCTTCCGGAGCAGCAATACACGGTGTTTCATCCCGCGGAAGTTGAACTCAGCGATCGCATGTTGCGCATCGTGAAAGAAGTTCAGCGCCTGCGCCCGGAACGGCTCGTCATTGACGCGCTCAGCGAACTGCGCATGCTGGCAAAAGATCCGTTGCGCTACCGGCGCCAGATTTTGTCGCTGAAAGACTTCATGGCCGACCAGGAATGCACGGTGCTGTTGCTCGATGACCGCAGTTCCCGCGAACCCGATCTGCAACTGCACAGTGTGGTGCATGGCGTACTCAGCATGGACAGGGTGCCGCGCGAGTATGGCAAGACGAGGCGGCAGATCGAGATCGTGAAACTGCGGGGCGCTCCATACAGCGAAGGGTTTCACGATTATGCAATCAGGACCGGGGGCGTGGTGGTTTTCCCCCGCCTGGTGGCCGCCGACTCCCGCTCGGAGCAGGCCCCGGAGCCGGTTTCCAGCGGGATCGCCGAGCTTGATGCTCTGACCGGCGGCGGGCTTGACCGCGGTACCAGCGCGCTATTGATTGGCCCAGCGGGCTGCGGCAAAACCAGCATCGCGTTGCAGTGGGCGGCGACCGCCGCCCGGCGCGGAGAGCGTTGCGCGTTCTTCAGTTTCGAAGAGGGTCCGAACACGATGATGATGCGTGCAGCCGGCCTCGGGATTGATATTCGTCCCCATATTGCGAACGGCATAATTGCCATCCAGCCGGTGGACCCCGCCGAGATGTCGCCCGGCGAACTCGTCGCCCTGGTTCAGCAGCACGTCGAGAACAAGAACGTCCGCATGGTTGTGCTCGACAGCTTGAACGGATATCTGCAGTCCATGCCGGGAGAGCAGTTCCTCGCCGTCCACCTTCATGAACTGCTGGCTTACCTGAGCAATCGCGGCGTACTGACTCTTATGGTACTGGCGCAAGCCGGCACCATTGGTTCTCCGCTGCAGAGCGCGGTCGATGTGAGTTACCTTGCGGATAACATACTTCTGCTTCGCTACTTCGAGACTCATGGCGAAGTTCGCCAAGCCATATCCACCATCAAGCGCCGCAGTGGAAGTCACGAACACACCATCCGGGAACTGAAGCTGGGGCCGGATCGCATTCACATCGGGCGGCCTCTGCGCGATTTTCAGGGCGTGCTTACCGGGACCCCAACATTTCTCGGAGGATCAAAGGAAAGTTAAGCCGATGCCCGCATCGCTCCATTCCGATTACCGCGTGCTGGTGCTGGCGCCTTTTGGCAAGGACGCCATGCTGGTTCGCGAGGTGCTTGAGCGTTCCGGAATTCCGGTAAGAGTGGTCGCGAACGCTGGCGCGATATCCCGCTGTGTGGGGGGCGGAGCCGGGGCTGCGATTGTCGCCGAGGAGGCGCTCGACGAGGAAGGCATCGAACTACTCGGTCGTAGCGTTGCCGCCCAGCCGGCCTGGTCGGATTTTCCTATCATCGTTCTCACCGGAAGCGGCGCCACTACGCCCTACACGGAGCAGATGGTCCGTTCGCGCACGCCCATGGGCAATATCAATTTGATTGAGCGGCCCGTGCGCCCGGCCACGCTGATCAGCAGCGTCCGCACCGCGATCCGTTCACGGCTGCGGCAATACGAAATTCGCGACCATCTCGAAGACCGCGAACAAGTGGAAGACGAATTACGCCGGGCCCATGACGAGTTGGAGTCGCTGGTGGAAAAGCGGACCATGGCTCTGCGCAAACTCTCCGCCCGGCTGATGCGCGTGCAGGACGAAGAACGCCGGCGGATTGCCCGGGAGTTGCACGATGGGCTTGGGCAGTGGCTGGCGGCGGCTCAGATCAACCTTGACATGGCATTGATCCACAATGGGGGAACGCAATCTCCTGCGCTGCAGGAAACGCGCAACCTCATCCACCACGCGGTGTCAAGCATTCGTACCATGTCCTATCTGCTGCATCCGCCTTTGCTGGATGAAGCCGGCTTCGAAGCGGCGGCGCACTGGTTTATCGACGGCTTTGGGAAGCGTAGCGCACTAGCGATCAAAACGAATTTTTGTCATCCAGACAATGATCCCGCAGGGAAATCGAACGCTGTCCGCATGCCTGAGGTGGTGGAACTGGCGCTGTTCCGAGCGCTGCAGGAAGGCCTCACCAATGCCCATCGACATTCTGCTAGCCCCAGCGTCGAAGTGAAATTCGAGCGGCTTCCCGATTGCGTGGTACTGGAGATCCGGGATTTTGGCCGCGGACTTCCTCAGCCAGTAATGGACCGTTTCCGCCGCACCGGAACTGGTTCAGGAGTAGGACTGGCCGGCATTCGCGAGCGGATCAAGGAACTCGGCGGCGAGTTCACAATCTGCTCCAACAGTGGCGGGACAACCCTTCGCTCGTGTGTGCCGCTGTCTGCGGACGTGGGCAAAGCACCCGCCGAATCCGTGGCCAGAAGAGAAGCGCCTGCCGCTAAACCGCCTTCCAATAATCTCGTGAGCAACCTTGATCGAGCTTTGTGATTTAGAACCTGCGGCTGCACTCACACTAGGGTCTGCACCTCGACCGACAGCACCGCAGGAAGATCCCTTACAATCGGAGCCCAGCTATCTCCCGCATCGGCCGATGCGTAAACCTGCCCGCCGGTAGTGCCGAAATACACGCCGCATTTATCCAGTGAGTCGATCGCCATGGCGTC
>WNFC01003939.1_pt1 | contig 16163 bp, 14 predicted proteins | sample 5400541 | NCBI WGS metagenome assembly WNFC01 (sample SAMN13153342, study PRJNA577476) | soil metagenome | isolation source: 120 cm saprolite under Douglas fir tree site 2 hole 2 replicate 1 | place: USA:California | collected 2015-04-18
TTCGGACTAGGCCTCGCGCTGGCGTACCTTCTTTACGGACCTCAGCGTTCGCGGGTGCCTTCCCAGGGCTTCCTGCCGAAGCTCTGGCTCGCAGGCTGGGATTTCGATTGGGCATACGATCGGCTCTTCGTTCGCCCGTTCCAATCGCTTGCACGGAAGAGCAAGAGAGACGTGGTGGACGCGCCGGTCCGGGGGCTGGGGCAGGTTACCGTGTTTGGCTATCGGACTTTACGCCGGGCCCAAACCGGCTACGTGCGTTGGTATGCAATGGGAATTGCTATGGGAACTATTGCGATCCTCGCGATCGCATTTTCTTTCCGATGAGGTATCGTGATGATCCTGTTCAGCCTGATTCTGATTCTGCTCGTCGGCGGCATCTCATCCTGGATCGTCGCTCGTCGACATGTAACAGCGGCGCGTTGGATCGCTGTCGCGAGCGTGGGAGCAGATTTTGTGTTCACCATCGGGGCATGGATTGCGGGCTCTGGACAGTCGCAGCCTGAGACGCGGCGCTGGTTGGAAGAATGCAATTTCAATTGGATTTCGCAGTTTGGCATCCAGTTCCATCTCGCACTCGACGGCCTTAGCCTGGCGTTACTGCTCCTGACCTATTCTTTAGGCATCGTGGCCATTCTTTCCTCGTGGACGGAGATCCAGCAGCGAGTCGGTTTTTTCCACTTCAACCTGCTTTGGGTGCTGGCAGGCATAACCGGCGTGTTCCTGGCTGAGGATCTGTTCGTCTTCTATCTATTCTGGGAGTTGATGCTCGTCCCGATGTACTTCCTGATCGGCATATGGGGTCACGAACGGCGGATATACGCCGCAACGAAGTTCTTCCTTTTCACGCAACTGAGCGGCCTGTTGATGCTGGTCGCCATCATCTCGCTGGCCGTTCTTCATCAGCACGCGACCGGCGTCTTCACCTTCGACTACGAACAGTTGCTCAATACAACGCTGTCGCCCCGCGCAGCACGCCTCCTGATGCTTGGATTCTTTGTCGCGTTTGCGGTGAAACTACCGGCATTCCCTTTTCACACCTGGCTCCCGGATGCACACACCGAAGCTCCCACGGCCGGTAGCGTTATCCTGGCCGGACTTCTGCTGAAGACGGGGGCGTACGGGCTCATCCGTTTCGTGTTGCCTCTCTTTCCGGGCCCATCGCGCGAATTGGCCCCCCTCATGATGACAGTCGGCGTCATCGGAATTCTCTACGGAGCGGTACTCGCGGTCGCCCAAACAGATCTCAAGCGCCTCGTCGCCTACACCAGCGTCAGCCACATGGGATTCGTGCTGCTCGGAGTCTTCGCAGGAAATGAAATAGCGCTCGAGGGCGCTGTGATCCAGATGATCAGCCACGGAATCAGTACGGGCGCGCTGTTCGTTCTTGCCGGCCTGCTTCAGGAGAGGATGCATACACGCGAGATATCGGAGATGGGCGGCCTTTGGGAGACCATGCCGGCCCTCAGCGGGGCGGGCCTCGTGTTTGCCATGGCTTCGCTCGGACTTCCAGGACTTGGCGACTTTGTGGGTGAATTCCTCGTCCTCTTTGGAGCGTATCGGGCCAACGTCAGCCTCACCGTCGTAGCGACGCTGGGTCTTCTCGCGGCGACTCTCTACGGATTGAAGTTCGCCCAGGGCGCGTTCCACGGCCCGAACTTGAATCACTGGAAGCTGCCGGACATGCGCCTTCGCGAATGGACGATTCTGGGTCCGATGATCCTTTGCCTCCTCTGGATTGGCCTCTATCCGCAACCGGTCTTGAACACGTTACGTCCCAGCCTCGCTGCGGTGCAGCAAAGTGCGTTCCCACAGCAGATCGTCAGGAGATGAGGCATGAATGGCGCCGATTTTGTTGCGTTGCTTCCGCTAATTGCGATTTCGACGACCGCAGTCGTTGTGATGATCGCGATCGCAATCCGGCGCAATCACAGGGTTGCCCTCGCGATCTCGCTGATCGGCGTGGCGGTCGCCCTGGCGAGCCTTCAGCTTGCAGCATCCGCTGCACCGCGGCAGATCACCAGCCTGTTAGTTCTCGATTCCTATTCACGTCTCTACATGGCGATTCTCCTCGGTGCGGCAGGATTTGTATTCCTGTTCGCCTACGATTACCTGAAGCGTCGCCAAGAACGTCCAGAGGAGTTTTATCTCCTTGTGCTGCTGGCCACAACAGGCGCGATGGTGCTTGTGGTCAGTCGCAACTTTGCATCGTTCTTTCTTGGCTTGGAACTGCTGAGCATAGCGCTCTACAGCTTGATCTCTTACGTGCGAACCCAGAGCGTGTCTATCGAAGCGGGGATCAAGTACTTAATTCTTGCTGCGTCATCATCATCCGTTTTGTTATTTGGTCTCGCGCTGATTTATGCGGAATCGGGGTCGATGGAACTATCTCAATTCGCTGCAGTGATGACCAGCGCCTCTGGGCCCACGACCACGTTTCCTCTTCTGACGGGCCTGATGCTCGTACTCACCGGCATCGGCTTCAAGCTGGCGGTCGTTCCATTTCAACTCTGGACGCCGGATGTCTACGAAGGCGCACCCCTGCCGGTAACGGCGTTCATTGCCACCGTATCGAAGGCTGGAATGTTTGCATTTCTTTTGCGCTGGTTCCACGTGCATGACGTGGGGGTGGCGGGAGCGCCGGGGCTGGTCCTCACGATCATTGCAATCGCTTCCATGCTGACGGGAAACCTTCTCGCGATATCGCAGACCAACGTCAAGAGGATCCTTGCATTTTCATCGATTGCTCACATGGGCTACCTGCTCGTTGCGTTGCTCGCTGGAGGATCACTTGGCGCTCCTGCAGCCACCTACTACCTTATTGCCTATGCAGCGACAATCCTCGGCGCCTTTGGCCTTATGACCGTCCTGTCCGGCCCTCGATACGAAGCTGCCTCAATCGACGACTATCGTGGACTCTTCTGGAAGAGGCCGATCGTCGCGGGTGCATTCACCACAACGCTTCTTTCACTTGCCGGGATTCCGATCACAGCGGGGTTCCTCGGCAAGTTCTACGTCATTGCGGCCGGCGCTTCGCAATCCCGATGGGTGCTTCTCTTTACGCTCGTCGCCAGCAGCACCATCGGTTTGTTTTACTATCTGCGCATCATCGTCGCCATGTACTCCCAACCGGAAGGTCCTGGCCTCGAGGCAGAGTCATCCACACGACCTTTGCCTCTCCCGGCTACCTTGGCGCTCGCGGCTCTCACCGGTCTCATCTTTCTGCTGGGCGTCTACCCCGCACCACTTTGGGATGCCATCATAGCTGTCACTCGCGACCTCGGATGATCTACGGGAAAGTCTGGCTAGCAAGGATATTTGCCCTCGATGTAGTGCTCGAGCTGTTCGATTGTCTGGTCCTGCGCGAAAGCCATCCAGTTCACAAGATCTCCGATTGAAATCATCCCAAGAATTTTTCCATCGCAAACCACTGGAAGATGGCGAATCCGGTTCGTTGTGATCAGCTGCATTGCTTCTTCGACGGGACACTCTGGGCGGATGGTAATCGGCGACGCAACCATGATCTCGCTCACCAGCGTCTCCTTCGAACCTCGTCCCAGAAGGATGACTTTTCGCGCGTAGTCTCTCTCGGAAATGAGACCCACAAGTTGGCCATCATCTATCACCATCAGCGCTCCCACATCCTTGTCGGCCATCATCTGCATGGCTGAATAAACCGTCGCATCAGAGGGTATGGACCATATGTCACAACCCTTCTTGCGCAAAATGAGCGAAACGGGATCGAGCACTCTCATGGCGAGCTCCTTACACGCAATTCAAGACTCAAGTTGGCGCTTGGAGGGAGAGCGAGCCAGACGCCGAATCCCAGTAGCTGCGTGTCGGGAGCTGGAACGCGGCGCTTGCTGCAAAAAGGAGAAAGGCGAATCCTCACAGCTACGCTCACACTGCCAAACGAAGAAAGCCATCACTCGGCGTAGCACTATACGCCACCACCGCAAAATTTGCAAAGCGTCATCAACTTTTCGGCGCGGTGCCTCTCTGCTTCAAGGGGGCTTTCGAACAGGGCCAAGTCAAATAGATGTCAGGATTGCACTTCGGCCCGTATTGCGGAGGGCACGGACACTATGACAAACTATGCGCTATCGACGTATAGCGAAGGTGTAGCTATGAGCAGCCGTATTCAACGCTCTGAGCGTCAGAGGTAATGGCGTTCCTGCCTTCGAATCTCTTTGTAGCGCATGAAGGCTTGCCGCTCGTCTTCTAATCCCAGCATTGTGCGAAGTGTAGAGCCGCGGTATGTGTGGGCAGCCATCTTGGCGACATTCCGCGCAACAAACCAGGGATCATGGCGAAATGCCGCGGGCATGTGGCGGGTCTTCATACCACGCTCGGCCTTCCAGCGCAGATACTCAATCTCATCTGCTGAGAGGTGCTCATTCCGCACGACTGAGGTTGTGCCGTCATACTCTTCCAATCGTTCGTTTTCGATCAGACCGCGGCGGCGAAAATCATCGGTCATTGGGGTTCGGGGATATGGAGTCGGATGCTGAATATATGGCCAATCCACGTACCGGCGGGCGAACGCGAGGTTGGCCTCAATCGACTCGACTGTATCGTTTGGACTGCCGACGATCAAGCCTCCGATAACGTACATCTTGTTGCGATGCAGATATTCGATTGCCTGGATTGTCGCGTTGCCCATGTTCTTGCCGCCAGCGCGTAAGGTGTTCTTTGCAGATGCATGCAGGAATTTGAGGTCGCTCTCCAAAACGTTTTCTATTCCCAGGAAAACATAGCGAAACCCTGCGCGGTGCATAAGCGGAGCCAGAGTCTCTCCATGATTCGCTATCGCTGAGGTCATTCCTTGAACGAAGTAGTCCAGATTGTTGAGCCCGGCGTCGATGATGGCATGGCAAAGCCCTTCAAAGCGGCGGACATTCAACGTGATGTTGTCATCTACGAGGAAGATCGTTCTGGCACCATGCACTTTCGCATCGCGAATGTCGGTGATTACGCGGTCAAAAGAATAAGTGTGAAAATTACGACCACGCATTTCGATGATGGAGCAGAAACTACAGTCATACGTGCAGCCGCGCGAAGTCTCGACGACATCTGCCTGGCGGCCAAGGATCGTGTAGCCCTTCAGCACCCGCGCACTGCGGTCTGGAAGGCGAATCTCGTCATCTTCCAACCGGTGAGGCGCACGTTGCTGGTTGTGAATCCACCTATCGCCGCAGCGGTGCGAGAGCCCGGAAATGAAATGCATGTCGCAGCGGCCGTCGAGCGCACGCGTCAACTCACGGAATGTAACTTCACCCTCGCCGTGCACGATGAAGTCTACAGGCATGGAGAGATACGCCTCGAAAGCAAGGCTTGGGTCGTAGCCACCAACGACGATCTTCATGGTGGGCTTTAGACTGCGGATCAACTCCACGATGCATCCGGCGGTTCGGCGTTGGAATGTCATCACCGAGAGCCCGACCAGCTCGGGATCAATCTCGCGGACAAGCCGGGTGACGGTCTCTCGCACAGTGCGCTGGCACAGGACGAGATCGGCAACGGCCACTCTGTGATTTTGATCCACATTGCCTGCGAGAGAAGTCAAAGCACCGTTTGGCATCCGGATCGCAACCGTCGGCATGTGCTCGAACGAATCCGGCATGGAGAGCAGAAGTATGTTCATGGTACCGCCTCGCTTTCTCCGACAGAACTATCAGCTCAAGTCCGCTTTTTGCTTCCGAAGGCAGCATAACCAACGTGCAGCGATGTGCCAGCCTCATTTCGGGATGATTCCTGCAAAACCCCAATTTCGGTACGGTCTTCGGTGCAATGATAGCTCTGACCGTGCATGAAGTTTTTCGAATTCCCGTTTGCGTGCACTTCTGCTAGTCGACTGCCACTCGTATGACGTGCATTTGGAAAGCGAGCGATGATGATAGTTCCTGACTGGGTGCAGAGAGTATCGACCTCATCCTATGGTAGCGATTGCACCATTCCGCGCTGTGCGGTGTCCCTCAATGAGCTCATAAGGTGGGCTATAAGCAGAGGGGTCGTATTCGTGGCGGAGTCAATCCGAGAGCCGCTTCGTCTGAATTGATTGCTTGTAGCCGCTCCCGAATATCGTTACACAGCAAGATGACGGAAATGCCTCCGAAGCACGCCGGATAAGGCTCAAGGCGACGCAGGGAAGCTTGCAATAACCAGGTAGTTCCAAGTGGATTATTACGTTGGAGATGGTGGAACGCGGCGGTTACTTGGATCAGCCCTTGCAGGAATGTTTTCTCCGGCTCTTGGGATTCCAGCCACAGGCATTCCCAGGCCTCATGCGCTGCAAAGAACTCACCCGCCTCGTTCCGCCTTAGTCCTTCCCCAAGTGAGCCTTGGGTCCAATCGAATGTCATCGGCAGTATTCCCTCTGCCACAAGCTAGCATCGTAGAGATTTGAGGCGAAGCCAATGAGCAGCCCTACCTCGATCAGTTCAATTGACGAAGAACCGCCGCGTGACGAGACAAAGTACATCAGTTTTCGATTTGGGAAAGTCTGGAAGCACATCTATTTCTAGCACTGGGAGGCAAATGGAACGCCCAAAAGCTGCAACAGGCCCGGTCTATCGCCGTTGTACGCCATTCTTCTTGCCGGACACACCGTTTCCGCAGGGGGCTACAGCGAGTTCGTAGAAACTTCATGTGCTGCGTATCGGTAACGAAAGGTCAGCTTGTGGGAAGTAATCAGCCCTACGATCCGGGCGAAAATCTCGGTCAATGAGCGACTCGGCGAAAAGACACAAGCTGGCGGAGAAGAGGCCGCTGTTATGAGGCTCAAGTCTCTATTTATTCACGTCGCTGCCCATGATATCGTCGTAGTGGCGCAAGAGGGCGCATCCGGTCCGCGGAAAGGACAGAAGTCCACCTGAAAGAAACAATTCTCTCGAACTGACTTTCTGCCCTCAATATGCGGACCTGGGCATGGGAAAGGAAGTTCGTTATGCCGGTGCGACGCCTCCCGTCGAATCCCAGCCTTGACCATCTTAAGTATCAAGCAAAAGACCTGCGAAGAGGGCATGCTGCCCACGACCTGCAAGTGGCTCAGAGGATCAGAGAATTTCATCCACATTTCAAGGTTGCCAGCGATGCTGAAATCTTCTCCGCTAAATTCAGCCTTGTGGATGCGCAACTCGCAATTGCCCGTGAACATGGATTTCCAAGCTGGACGCGTTTGAAAGCCCATGTTGAAAAACCAACGCTCTCCGGTCAACTGAATCTACCGCACCATGAGCGAATCGAGGACGCCCTGTTTCGTCGGGCCGTCAATCTTCTCAATGCTGGGGATACAGCAGGTCTGCGGGCTCACCTGAAACAACATCAGAATTTGGCGCGTCAGCGGGTCGTTTTCGAAGGCGCAAACTATTTTCGCAACCCGACGCTGTTGGAGTTCGTAGCCGAGAATCCGATTCGTCATGGCACTTTGCCAGGCAATATTATTGCGATCACCAAGGTCATTCTCGATGCGGGTGCAGAACAAACGGCTTTGAATGAGACGCTAGGGCTCGTTTGCTCTGGCCGAGTGCCGCGCGAGTGCCGCGTGCAACTGCCATTGATCGATCTCTTGTACGATCACGGGGCCGATCCGAACAGTGCTATACAGACGGCGCTCGTTCACGGCGAGTTTGAAGCGGTGAACGCTTTGATTCGGCGCGGCGTGCGGATAGATCTACCTGTGGCGGCTGCGTTGGGACGTACCGCAGACGTCCCTCGATTGCTTCCGGGTGCCGACCATGAGGATCGACATTGTGCGCTAGCGTTGGCATCACAGTTTGGCCACATTGAGATCGTCCAGGCGCTGCTCGATGAGGGCGAAGATCCAGACCGCTACAACCCGGCCGGGTTCCATTCCCATTCAACGCCAATGCATCAAGCCGCTTTGGCCGGACATGACCAACTCGTGCGGCTTCTCGTCGAACGAGGTGCAAGAGTCGATTTGAAAGATATTCTCTGGCAAGGGACCCCCGCTGATTGGGCAGAGCACGCAGGCAACACGGAACTAGAGGCGTATCTTCGTGCGCAACAAAACGCAAAGGCTCTGGCCTGAACTAATTTCGGGGAGCCGACCCGCGCCAAAAAACAGAAGTTATCTTCCATGGAGAAAGCGCGACGTGCGCCTCGCGACATTTATTGCAATAAACACGAGTCAACCTACGCCAACAGGCCAATACGTTGATTGACCTGCGCTTTAGAGCCCTGATTCCGAAGTTCTGGGCGAATCGTCGGCAAATAGGAAGCGATGCAGTCGCAGCAATTCACTTCCAGATCGCCCGTGATCCGCCCAGAATCCTAAGCAGCAGGTATCCTGCAATGGCGCCGCCTGGATCGTTCGGTGAGTGAATCGGCGCTCGCCACGGCCAGCCACCCTTTTCGATTCCGAGGGCGAGTTCGGACTGGAGTAGCCAGAGGAGTTGACATAGCCGCGATTTGATTTGTTGCGGTGATCTCGGCGGCAGGTTCAATCGTTTCGGGAGCATTTGACAGAGTCTTTCCGTCGTCATGGAACCCGAAATCGACGATTTCGACATTGAATTTGAATCGGTAGCCTAGAGTTGGGACCGTCTCGATGAATCTGGTTCGCGCTGATCGTCGGCGAGGGCCTTTCGCAGCAATTAAATGGTTCGCGTGAGGGTGCTTTCCGAAACGAATGCATCGGTCCAAACGGAGTCGAGAAGCTCCTGCTTGCGCACCAGGCTATTGGGATTCTTCATAAGGAGACTTCTCCTTTATCGTGTTTTCAAGAAGTTGCCAGCTCACATTGCTTATGAGCTGACATTCGATGTATCAAAAAGATGACCTTATCCCCTCGGTTTAGCGCCAAAAGGAGACGTTCCCTTCGGAGACGCCACTGTGAGCAAAAGCAGGGGCTACGGTATTGCCAGAATCGGTGAGCGCTGCTGGGATTGCTCAACACAAGCGCGTTCCTCGGGTACTAAATCTAGGGGGGTAGAATAGAAATCAAATGCTGCACGTTCCAGGCGGTTTAGTTATCACCACACTGCTCCGTTGGTACATAGTTGAACAGTCTCAGCCGTTCATTCTCGCGTTCCACCGATCGAGTGCGACCACTGAGGAGGTCGTTGAGCGAAATCGTTCCGCAAGCTTGCTGACTGCTACGATCGACAACGGTTAAAGTCTCCAAACCTTCTGTTGCCATCAGCTCCGCCGCTCCACGCGCCGTTTCATCCGCATACACGTAGAACGCAGGCAGTGTCTCCTGTGCTCCTGAAGTCGACAGTGGGGACATGAGTTCTTTGACGATCACCAGTTCCAGGGGATCCACGCCATATTCCCGAGTGAGGTGATAACCGCGGCGGCTTAGCTTCTCGGTCAGGATTGAGCGTGGCATCAGCAGCGCCGTGACAAGGTAGGAGGCGACGCATGCCATCGTGAGTGGGAGGAGGGCAGGAAGGCAATGGGTCACCTCCAGGCTGAATAGGATTGCCGTCAGCGGGACCCCAAGTGAGCCTGCAAGCATCGATCCCATCCCTATCAGCGCCCAGAATGCTTGACCCTCGACCGGTGCATGTGTGAGGTAACCTACCATGGCGCCCACTGCCCCGCCGATCATTAGCAACGGCGCCAGGCGCCGCCTGAGGTTCCCGATCCCAACGAAAAAGCCCACATCAGCGACTTTGCAATCAGAATCCCAACAATCAGACTGATCGTGGCGTGGCCGTGCAGTAACTCTGCAATATTGTCGTAACCGACCCCTAGTCCACGAGGAAAGAAGAGACCTCCAACTCCAATTCCAATTCCTCCGAGTGCGGGCCACCACATCCAGTGAACATGAAGATGCTCGAAGAGATCCTCAAATGCATACATCATGCGGCTCATCGCTGCAGACACCAAACCCAGCAACGCCCCTAGCAGCAACGCACCCACGGCGAAGGTGGTTCGATGAGTGTCGCTGATAGCCGGCATCTGGAACAGCGGTCCGGCACCGAGCCAATAGACACGGAGGATGCCAGCAGTCGCGCTGGCGATCGCTACGGGAACCAGACTCCGTGGTCTCCATTCGAAGAGCAGGAGTTCGACTGCCAGAAGAATCGCCGCCACGGGAGTAGCAAACGTGGCCGACATCCCCGCAGCTGCTCCTGCTACGAGCAGCGTCGTCCGTTCCGCGTCGGTCACGTGCATCCATTGCGCTATCAGCGATCCAGCGGCGCCCCCAGTCATGATGATTGGACCTTCCGCACCAAAGGGGCCACCTGACCCGATCGCAATCGCAGCGGAGATCGGTTTCAAAACTGCGATCTTCGGGTCAACTTGCGCACGATGAAGTAGGATCGCTTCAATTGCCTCGGGAATTCCGTGCCCACGGATTTTATCTGAACCGAACCGCGCCATCAGTCCCACAAAGAGGCCGCCCACAACGGGCACTACGACCATCCAGTGTCCCAGTGGACTACCCGCAGGGGATACGGGGGCACTACTGAATCGATGGTAATAAAACAGATTTGTAGACAGAGCTATGCAGCGTAATAGTAGTACCGCTAGTGCCGTCGCGCATACGCCGATCGCGATTGCGACCACGGAGAGTAGCCAAACCCTCCGATCAGCCGTGAAATCTCGCAAAGCAGAAGGTTTAGATTGCATTGATGTCCCGCTTGCTGCTCTCTTTTGTTGATATGTAACTTCTGGCCGGTTGCCCGTTTGAGCGGATCTGTGCCAGCGCCTGAATCAGTCGTGGTGCCAACTCATTTAGCTCCCGTGCATGATCCTCGGATAGAGATTGAAGCAGTTGCTGACCTCTCGGGGTGACCTGTAACACGACCCACCGATGATCAGACGCGTCGTGTGTGCGACGAATCAAGCCCTCTTCTTCACAGCGTTTACTGAGCTCCACGACGGTGTTGTGTCGCAGTCCCAACCGTTCAGCCGCATACGAGACCGTCGCCGTCACTCCGGTAGGTACTCCGATGATCTGAAGCAGCAGTTGATGCTGTTGGGGGTGGAGCCCGGCTCCTATAGAGGCCTGTTCGCTGAAGTGCAGAAACTGTCGAAGCGTGTAGCGAAACTCCGCCAATGTTTGAAGTCTCCGGAGGTCTGTCGTTCTCATATTTGGTCTCACAGTTAAAATATATCGTATTACGATGTGTATAAATAGAGATAAGGTAACTTTGCAATGAAAGGATGCCAACGGATCCTTTAGCGCTCATCGCGAGTTACCCAATCTTGATAATTCCATCGACTCTCAGGCCGGAATTTCTTCAATGTGTCCTGATCCAACGGTCGCAACAGCACTATGGGTAGCCGCAGCACTGATGGCGCGACCACCGGGAGCTATCCAAGAACGGGTCCAGGAACGGGCAACGATTCGCATGGCGACAAGTACCCCGACTGCGAGGACGGCATAGAGCAGGAAGCCTGCACGGTAGGAGCCAGTGTGTTGTTTGGATTGGCCGAGCAGGTTGGGGAGTATTCCTCCGCCCAGGGCACCGATCTCGCCGATCATGCCACCGGCGACCGCGGTAGTAAGTGGCCAGCGAAGAGGGACAAGTTGGAAGGTTGCCCCATTGCCCGCGCCGAGCGCGGCAAAGCAGAGCATGAAGAGCAAGGTGGTGGCGATGAGTGGCGGCGTCGTCATCAAGCCGAAGAGTCCTGCGATGGCGATGAGGAAGACTACGGAGAGGGTGGTAATTCCGCCCACGCGATCCGCGAACCAGCCTCCTAGAACGCGAGTGAGCGAGCCAGTGAGGGTTGCGAGTACGGTGAGGCTGCCCGCTTGAACTTTCGTGACGTGGAACTGCGAGTAGTAGAAGGAGGGCAGGAAGGTGGCGAGCCCGAGGAATCCCCCGAAGGTGATGATGTAGATGAGGTTGAAGGTCCATCCGTCGGATTCGAAGAGGCAGGAGAGATGCTGGCGGAGGGTCTGGCGTTCGATGTCGGGCGGTTCTTTGGCAAAGATGACCATGACCAGGAGCGGCAGAAGCATCATGGCTGCTGCAAATCCGTAAACGTGCTGCCAGCCGAAGTGCATGGCGAGGCGAGGCGCGAAGAGAGCGGCCAGAGCAGTGCCGCTGTTGCCAGCGCCCGCAATGCCCATCGCGAGACCTTTGTACTGCTTGGGGAACCAGCCTGAACCGAGAGAGAGCGCTACTCCGAAGCTTGCTCCAGCGATGCCGAGGAGGATTCCCATGGCGAGGACGTCGTTGTAGGACTTTACGAAGAGGAAGCCGTAGATGAGGGCGAGAACGATGGCCGACATCTCCACAATGGCGGCACTTTTGCGCCCGATGTATTGGGAGAGGACGCCGAGTGGAAAGCGCATGAAGGCCCCAGCGAGAGTGGGGATGGAAACCATGAGGCCAATTTGGGCGGGGTTGAGGTGAAATTGTTCTGAGATAAAAGGGCCCATTGCACCATTGAGGACCCATACGGCGAAGGAGAAGTCGAAGTAAAGAAAGGCCGCAAAGAGGGTTGGGGGATGGCCCGATTTGAGAAAGGTTTTCATATTTGCCATGATTTGGGTCGCTCCGTCGTGGAATTTTGTGGTGCAAATGGTGGTAAAAGCGTGGTTTGTTGATGGTGGTTAAGCGCGAATGGGAGCACCTCGGCGGCGATCGCGGGTTGAGCTGCGTTCGATTCGGACGGCGCACTGCTTAAAGTTGGGCTCACGTGAGATCGGGTCGAAGGCGCCGAGGGTGACGATGTTGGAGTTGGTTTCGGCGAAGTGGAAGGGCATGAAGACCTGACCGGGGGCAACGATGCCGGTGATGCGAAGTTCGAGGTCGACAACGGCTCCGCGGCGGCTGCGGACGGTGACGCGATCGTGGGGTCTGAGGTCGAGCCTGGAGGCATCGATAGGGTTGATCTCGAGCCACGCGTTGGGGACCATGTGGTTGAGGAGTTCGACTTCTGCGGTCTTGGTGCGTGTGTGCCAGTGTTCTACAGTGCGTCCGGTGTTCAGGATGAAGTCGTACTCAGCGTCGGGCTGTTCGACGAAGGGCTCGCAGGGAACGGTGTAAAGGTTGGCGCGGCCGTCAGGAGTGGGAAAGATGCCGTCGCGGTAGAGGGATTCGCCGCCCCACTGGAGGCCATTGGCGTCATCGATTTGCTTCCAGGAGAAGTTGGAGTAGTCGCACATGCGTCCAGCGGAGACGCGCTGCCATTCCTGGTAGGCGTCGTGCGGGGTCTGCCATTTGGGGTAGAGTTCCTCGCGGACGCCTAACTTTTCCGCAATGGCGAGAAAGATGTCGAAGTCTGGGCGGGCATCGCCTGGCGGCGGGACGGCTGGGTTGGCCTTGGAGATGCGGCGCTCGGAGTTGGTATAGGTGCCCTCTTTTTCTCCCCAGATGGCAGCAGGCAGAACGAGGTCCGCGAAGTCGCTGGTGGGTGTTGGGTGGAAGCCGTCCTGCACGACGAGGAATTCAACGGAGCGGAGTGCGTGCTCAAGGAGCTTGTAGTTGGGGAAGGAGACGGCCGGGTTGGTGGCGATGAACCATAGAGCCTTGACCTTACCCTGTACGGCGGCTTCAATGATGTCGGGGTAGGCGAGGCCGCGAGCGGTAGGGATGCGGTCAACGGGAATATTCCAGATGCGGGCGAGATCTTCGCGGTCCTGGGGGTTGTCGAACTTGCGGTAGCCGGGGAGTGAAGAGGTGAAGCCGCTCTCGCGGGTGCCCATCGCGTTGCACTGGCCGGTGATGGAGAAGGGTGCGGCGCCGGTGCGGCCGATGTTGCCGGTGATCAGTGCGAGGTTGTTGATGGCGGCGACAGTCACAGCGCCCTGGGTGGAGTGGTTGACGCCCATGGTCCAGCCGATGAAGGCGGCTTTCGCACGACCGTAGAGCAGGGCGGTCTCAATGATCTGGGCCTCAGTGAGGCCGGTCACCATCGCGACGTGTTCGGGCGTGAAGGTGGAGACGAACTCGGCGAGCTCCGCGAAGCCTTTGGTGTGCCGGTCGATATAGCCACGATCGATGAGGCTTTCGCGGATGAGGATGTGGGCGATGCCATTGAGAAGGGCGATGTCGGAGCGCGGTTTTACGGCGAGGTGAATGTCGGCCATCATTGCGGTCTTGGTGACGCGCGGGTCAACAACGATTAGCTTGCGTGGCTTTGTGCCGGGGCCTCGATCGACGCGGTGGCAGAGGATGGGATGGTTGTCGGCGATATTGGCGCCGATGAGGAGGATGAGGTCGGCGGACTCCATGTCGGCGTAGGAGCCGGGTGGGCCGTCGGAGCCGAAGGAGAGTTTGTAGCCGGAGACCGCGGAGGCCATACAGAGAGTCGTGTTGCCGTCGTGATTGCGGGTGCGAAATCCAAGTTGAACGAGTTTGCCGAGGGTGTAGAACTCCTCGGTGAGGAGTTGCCCGGTACCCACAACACCGAGAGATTCGTTACCGTGCCGCTGCTGGATGTCGAGAAAGCGCTCGACCATCGTGTCGAGTGCCTCGTCCCAGGAGACTGGCGTGAGAATGCCGTTCTTGCGCAGGAGTGGCTGTTTAGCGCGGCCCGGAGAGGAGAGGATGTGGTGCTCGGAGAGACCCTTGGGGCAGAGCTTGCCGCGATTGACAGGATGGTCCGGATTGCCACGTGCGGCGACGGCCTGGTTATCACGCACGCCCAGAAGCATGCCGCACCCGACCGAGCAGTAGCCGCAGGTGGTTTTGACCCATCTCTCAGGGATACGCGAGGCAGCGGTGTAACCGAAGTTGGGATCTTTGGCGTAGGTGTACTTCTCGCTGCGGATGTCGATGCCGGCGAGTCGTTTGAACCGAGTGAAAAAGGAACTCATGCGTGTACCGACCTGACAAAGGTGAGGGCCATGTTGAGCGGCACGACGGAGACGAAGAAGAGGTAGCGGGCAGAGATGACACCAGCGAGCGCAGCAGGAAGTGCGAGCACCGGCATGCCCGCAAGAGAGAGCAGGATGGCGAGTCCAACAAATGCGAAGGAGACGAGGAAGACTCCTCGAAGGTTTGGTGTGTTGAGAAGTGAGGCGGTTGCGCGACGCTCATAGACTGGCGCGTGGTGGAGGCGGACAGTCCGGATGATGAGGTTCAGCATCCACAGCGTGGAGCAGAGGATGAGCGGCCAGAGAGGGAAGCTAGGCGCGGCTGTGGGCAAAATGAGTGTGTGCAGTTGCGGTATCGCCCCAAGGGCGGTTGTTATGTCGATGAGGAGTGGAGCAGCGGCGGAGCCAAGGAGGGCAGAACTAAAGATGAAGTCAACTGGAGTGTGAGGTGTGTTCCATGCGGGGCGTGCTGGAACCAGATAGATATACGCACTAGCGAGGATGCCCGCGATGCCCAGTGAGGGCGCCAGCACTTTGAGGGAGAAGAGAGCCATTGGTACGGAGAGAATGTGGAGCGTGCTGAGCCAAGTGGCTGCTGTAAGAGTGACGAGGGCAGCAAAGAAGAGACCGAACAGCAGGACCTCACGGGAGAGCCAGGAACGGCGCCACATCTTGAGAGCGCGCCATGCGTAGGCGGGGCGGCCGAGATGAAGGACCGAAATGTTGAGGGTAAATGCGGTGAGCGCGAGGATTAGGGTAAGCGCGATGGGACCGTCGTGGTGTGAGAAAAGCGCGGTGACGAGAGTGCCGGCGGAGAGCTGGATCAGGGAGGTCATCCATACAAGGGACCAGTGCGGATGCTCGGGACGAAGCGTCTCGATGTCGACGCGCTCCAGTGTCGACTGGGCGTTTTCAGGGAGCGTGATGCGAGTGGTGGAGATGGTTACGCCTGCGGAAGGCATCCCGGGGGCGTTAGCGGCGGCGTGGTCGCTGCGCCATTCAAGTTGATTGACGATTTCGATCTCAATAGCGTTTTCGGGGCAGGCGTTGACACAGGCGGGTTCGAGGCCATCCGTGAGCCGTCCGTGGCACATGTCGCACTTGCCGACGACACCTCGCTCCGGGTTGAACTGGGGTACGGAGTAAGGGCAGTTCCAGACGCAGTACTGGCAGCCGATGCAAGCGTCCGCGGAGTGAAGGACGATGCCGGTGATGGGATCCTTGGTATAGGCTTCGACAGGGCAGCCCTTGATGCAGTCCGCACTGAGGCAGTGGTTGCACCCCATGGAGAGGTAGAAGCGGTCGGTGTTCGGCCATACGCCGCCTTCGATTTCGCCGATACGACGCCAGCGAAGATCGGCTGGAGTGTTGTTCTGCTCATTGCAGGCGACTTCGCAGGAGCGGCAGCCAATGCATTTCG
>WNFC01008016.1_pt1 | contig 16160 bp, 9 predicted proteins | sample 5400541 | NCBI WGS metagenome assembly WNFC01 (sample SAMN13153342, study PRJNA577476) | soil metagenome | isolation source: 120 cm saprolite under Douglas fir tree site 2 hole 2 replicate 1 | place: USA:California | collected 2015-04-18
CGGCCATAGAAGTAAAGTTGTTGCGCGGACGCTTTTTCTAACGCTTTGTTGCGAAAACTCGACGCGTCATCCTTGCGGCCCATGGCCACGAGAATGAGAGACTTGTTCATCAGATTATCGAAGCGCTCTTCCGTCTGGATGGATTTGTCTTCATTCTTCAGCGCCTCGTCCAGATTAGTTTTACTTGTGAGGAAGTAGTTGGCGGCATCGTCCCAGCCCTCCCAGTAATATTGATTGAGGCCGCGCATTTGCCGATGAATGCTGGCTTCGACGATGTCGCTTACTCTGACCGCGACCTTGAAGGGGACCGCGACCTTGTCCCAGCGCAGGGTAATTATGGTGGAGTCAGGTTTGACGTCATCGAAGTCGTAGGTTAGCGCATCGTGGAATTCGGCAGTCTGTGGCTTCACTGTCACCCGCAGCGCGTCCTCATCCTGCTTGTAGGTGAAACTTCCCCACGCGGTCGACATCTTCGAAAAGATCACCGTCCACTGATTTTCGCCGGGGATCATGTGCAGGCCGTAGCTGCCCTTGTCGAGCGGCTGGCCTTCAATCGTGACCGGATCGGTGAAGGCGATTGTAGTGTTCTCGTTCGCTCCCGCGCGCCAGACCTCTCCGTAAGGTACGACCTTGCCCCAGATTTGGCGGCCGTTGGTCAGCGGCCGGTGATAGTTAACGGTGATGTCGGTAATCCCAATGCGCTGCGTCACCAAAGCGTGCTGGCTCTGCCGGGGCAGATCGAGCATTAAGGTTTGGGCGTGGCAAAGACTGGCTACCGACAATAAGCCTGAAAGCAGGACAAGCAGACGAACTCTGTGCATGGAAAACTCCTCTTCTCTTGTGAGAATCAAACCAGCGAATCAGTCGCAACTGGGATCAAGCATTTGGATGGAGCACCTGCGCCTGATTGCTACTTGGCTTAGACGGCGGGTTGGTGCCAAGGTAAGCGATTGGCGGATGAGCGCAATCTAAAGACTTCGAGTCGAGCTTGACAATTTTCCCGCCATGAAGCAGTATTTCTAAAGGCGAATAAAAAGCGAATATGCCTCCGGGGCTTTCCAGCCCCGGCGTTCCCTGAAAACTTTCCGAGGAATTTATGTCTTCCGCAGTGTTTTCCACTTCGGCGGCTCAGGGCCGCCCTTTTGTCTTTGATGTTGAAGAGATTGCCGAAGTATGCCCGCAGCCTTCCGGGGCGGAGCTTTTCGGCGAGGGGCGTCCACCGCAACGAGTAGTCCCCGCAAGTTTTCGTAGTGTTTTCAAAGATTCGAGACTTGCGGGAATTACTCCAGCTTCGCGGTTGGGAGTACGTCCCACGCCGGAAATGGTTTCCAGTGGCATTGCCGCGATGGATGCGTTTACTGGAGGTCTGCCGCGCGGTTGCCTGACTGAAATTTGCGGGCCAGCCTCTTCTGGCCGCACCACGTTGCTGCTCTCCGCGCTGGCTGCGGCTACCCGGCGCGGGGAATGCTGCGCGGTTGTGGATGCGGGTGATGCTCTCGATCCTCAATCTGTCGCTGCCGCCGGAATCGAGTTGGACCGGCTGCTGTGGGTGCGCTGCGGGGAAAATTCATCGCAGAAGCTACTCCGGGTTGGTTCGAACACGGAGAAAAGAAACTTTATGAAATCGGAATCGCATCCTGCTGAGCGGCACCTGGAGCAACTTCTGCGCGCTGCGGATCTGCTGCTGGAAAGCGGAGGCTTTGGACTGATCGCCCTCGATCTCGGCGATCTGCCGCCGCAGACGGCGCGCCGCATCCCGCTGACCACGTGGTTCCGTTTCCGCCGCGCCGTGGAGCACACGCCCACCGTGCTGCTGGCAGTGGAGCGGCAGTCCATTGCCGGAAGTTGCTCTTCTTTGTTGATCAGGCTGGGGGCGCAAGAACATCCGATAAAACAGCTCACGGATTCTCCTATGCCGGCGCCCAGCCATGCGCAATTACTGACCGTGTTTGAAATCACCGCGGAGATAGTGCGATCGCGAATAGAGCGCAAACCGGCTGGTTCGGCTGAGATCACATTCGCCAGCAAGACCGCTTGGGCGGGGTGAGGAAATTGAATCATTGAGAGAGTGAATCATTGACTCAATGACTCAATCTCTCAATGAGTCAATGTTGTCATGCCTTTTGCCTGCATCTTCGTGCCGAATTTTCCCGTGGCCGCAGTATTTCGCGCCGAGCCGGAGTTGCGAGCGCTGGCCGTGGCCATTTTCGAAGGCAAGCCTCCGCTGGAAAAAATCTTTGCCGTGAATGAGAGCGCAGGGCGCGAGGGTATCGCGCCAGGCATGACGAAAGCCCAGGCGGAACTTTGTTCGGAGTTGAGGCTGCGTCCGCGCTCTTTTTTGCAGGAGTCGGTGGCGCATGCGGCTCTTCTGGATTGCGCGCGGTCTTTCTCGCCGTGCGTGGAAGATGCGGCAGCTGATACGGCGCTTCTTGACTTGGCCGGTATGGAATCGCTTTTCGGCACATTGCCAGAAATTGCCCATAGGCTCTTTCAATGTGCTGCAGACCTTGGACTTGATGGGAACGTTTCTGTAGCTTCGAATCCCGATGCCGCTGTACTCGCTGCCCGGGGATTTTCCGGTGTGACGGTCGTTTCGCCGGGAAAGGAAGCGGAACAACTCGGCCCACTGACAGTTGATGTTTTATTTCCCCAGCAAGAAGAAGAAAAAACGAGGGAGCAGAAAAAAGAGGCCGCTCGCCTTCTCGAAACGCTGGATCGCTGGGGCGTGCGTGATTTACGCGCGCTGGCCGCGCTGCCGGAAGTTGCGTTGAGCGAACGTCTGGGACAAGAGGGCTTGCGCTTGCAGCAACTGGCGCGAGGCGCGGCTTCGCGCACGCTGGTTCCGGTGGAAGCGCCGGCGGTGTTTGAAGAAGCGATCGAGCTGGAATTTCCTATTGTGTTGTTGGAGCCGCTGGCATTTTTGCTGAATCGACTGCTCGAGCAGATTTGTGCGCGGTTGGCGGCGCGTGCACTGAACACACAAGAATTACGGCTCACGCTGGAACTGCAAAATTTGACTGGAGTCGATCCTCAGTCTGACACTGTGGGGATCCCCAGCGAGAGCGACGCATCGCAAAGCACGGCAGAATCTCAATCAACAGTTCAGCATTTTGTTTCCGGACGGCAAGCCAAGTTCTGCCGAACTCTTCGTTTGCCTCTTCCCATGCTCGATCCCAAACTTTTTCTCAAGCTGTTGCAACTGGATTTGAATGCGCATCCGCCGGGCGCGCCTATTACAAAGATTCATCTCATCGCGGAACCAGCGCGGCCGCGATCGGCTCAAGGCGGCCTGTTTCTGCCTCCATCGCCAGAGCCGGAAAAACTGGAACTCACCCTGGCACGCATTGCCGGATTGGTGGGCGAAGCTCGCGTGGGTTCGCTGGAGTTGCTGGATACGCACCGCGCCGAAGGTTTTCGCATGCGGCGCTTTGTGCCCGGGGCAGTGCAGAAAAACCAGTCACGAAAAACATCTGAGCCAGCAAAAGATAAATCCGCCGTCGCTGCTCTGCGTATGTTCCGTCCGCCGCTGCGTGCCGCCGTGACTTTGGAGAACGGGGAACTGGTGCGCGTAGCCTGCGCGAAGAAAAAAGAAGTGCAGGGCACTGTGCTCTGGAAGGCCGGCCCCTGGCGCAGTTCCGGCGACTGGTGGGAACGGGAAGCCTGGGCGCGCGATGAGTGGGACATCGCCTTGCAAAATGCAGATGGAGTCGTTCTCTACCGGTTGGTGCACGATCTGCTCGGGGGAGGCTGGTTCGTGGAGGGCACGTATGATTGAAAATGCAGTTCTCGGTTCTCGGTTCTCAGTTCTCAGTTCTCAGTTCTCAGTTCTCAGTAGAAAACCTCCAGACTTTAGGGTGGAGAGTTTTTTCACTAAGAACTGAGAACTGGGAACTGATGTCCTACATCGAGCTTCATGCCCGCTCTGCTTTCAGTTTCCTCGAAGGTTCTTCCTTGCCTGAGGATCTGGCAGGAATGTGCGCCCGTCTCAGCATGCCCGCCATGGCATTGCTCGATACTGACGGCGTTTACGGTGTGCCGCGATTTCACCTGGCCGCAAAAAGACTTGAAATCAAGGCGCACATTGGCGCGGAAGTCACTGCCGATCTTTCATCTCGAAGGGTTCGTATTCCTCTCCTGGTTTCCTCTCGCGCTGGTTATCAGAATCTTTGCCGCCTAATTACCAAAATGAAGTTGCGCGCCAAAAAAGGGGAGGGTGCAGTACGCGAAGAAGAACTAGAAGAGCATGCAAATGGCCTCATCTGCCTGACTGGCGGCAGTGATGGGCCGCTGGCCATCGCGTTGCAGCATGGCGGCATGGAAGCAGCTCGCAAGCAAGTTGAGCAAATGACCGGGTTGTTTGGCCGTAGCAATGTGTACATCGAGTTTCCGCCATCACCGCACGTTATCGACTGCTGGCCGGCTACTGGCGCGCAACTCCGAGCGCCATTTGAAATCGCCACTGGAGATGCGGCAACTCTTCGCTGACTTGCCTGAAGCCGTCGCCAACACGCTCGAACTTTCTTCCCGCCTTGAGTTTACGCTGAACGACCTCGGCTACCAGTTTCCTCTCTATCCCGTCCCCGATGGCGGGACCATGAATTCGTTTCTGCGTGACCGCGCTTGGGAAGGTTATCGCGAGCGTTACGGTCGCGCTACGATCGACATGCAAACCCGCGCCCGCCGCCAGATTGAGCGTGAACTGGCGCTGATCGAAAAATTAAAACTTGCCGGCTACTTTCTCATCGTGTGGGATCTGGTCCGATTCTGCCGCGAACAAAATATCCTGCTGCAGGGACGCGGATCGGCCGCCAACAGCGCCGTCTGTTATTCGCTGGGCATCACGGCCGTCGATCCCATCGGCATGGAGCTTCTTTTCGAACGCTTTCTTTCGGAAGAACGCGGCGAGTGGCCCGACATCGATCTCGATCTGCCCAGCGGCGACGAACGCGAAAAAGTTATTCAGTATGTTTACCGCCGCTATGGCGAGCGCGGCGCAGCTATGACGGCGAATGTCATCACCTACCGCAACCGCATGGCGGCGCGCGAAATGGGCAAGGCGCTGGGATTCGATCCGGAAACGCTTGCCAGGATTTCCGCCGCGGTGGCTACCTGGGAATTCCGCGATGAGAACGATGCGCTCGACCGCCGCTTCCGCGACGCCGGACTCGACCTCAAACATCCGCGCCTGCGGAAATATTACGAGCTGTGTCTTGCCGTGCAGGATATGCCGCGCCATCTCGGCCAGCACTCCGGCGGGATGGTCATTTGTCAGGGACAACTCGATTCGGTGGTTCCGCTCGAACCCGCGTCCATGCCCGGCCGCGTGGTGGTGCAGTGGGATAAAGAAGATTGCGCCGACATGGGCATCATCAAAGTCGACTTGCTTGGCCTTGGAATGATGGCCGTGCTCAAGGATTCAATTGAACTGGTCCGCAAGCATTATCCCGAAGAAGTCGATCTGGCGCATCTTCCGCAAGATGATGCCGCGGTTTATTCCGCGTTGCAGCAGGCGGACACGATAGGGCTATTCCAGGTGGAAAGCCGCGCGCAGATGTCGTGCCTGCCGCGCCTGCGGCCAAAGCGTTTCTATGACATTGTGGTGCAGGTGGCAATCATCCGGCCGGGACCGATTGTCGGTCAGATGGTCAATCCTTTTCTGTTGCGGCGACAGGGAAGAGAAGAAGTTACGTATCCGCACCCTTCGCTTGAACCTGTGCTCGCGCGAACGCTGGGTGTACCACTTTTTCAGGAACAACTGTTGCGCATCGCCATGATTGCGGCAAATTTTACCGGCGGCGAGGCCGAAGATTTGCGCCGCGCCATGGGCTTCAAGCGATCGCAAGCGCGCATGCGGGAAATCGAAGCCAAGCTGCGCGCCGGCATGACGCGCAATGGAATCTCGCCGAAGGCTCAGGAAGAAATCATTCTCTCCATCACGTCCTTCGCACTCTACGGATTTCCCGAATCGCATGCCGCCAGCTTCGCGCTGATCGCTTATGCCAGCGCTTATTTGAAATGCCATTACCTGGCCGCGTTCACCGCCGCCTTGCTCAATAACCAGCCCATGGGGTTTTACTCTCCGGCCACGATCACCAAAGATGCGCAACGTCACGGTTTGAAAATGCTGCCGGTGGATGTGATGTGTTCGGAATGGATGTGCAGTCTGGAGGCAGTAGCCGGTGGTCAGTGGCCAGTGGCCAGTAAAACCACAGCCGGCGGGACGCCGGCGCTACGCTTGGGATTGCGTTACGTGCGCGGACTGCGCGAGGAGGCAGGCCAGGCTTTGGTGCGCGAACGCATGCAGGCTCCGTTTACTTCTATTCACGATCTTACTCGGCGGGTTCCTGAACTGCGTAAAGATGAACTCACTACGCTGGGGGAGATTGGGGCGCTGAATGCAGTGGCTAGTACCGAGTACCCAGTACCCAGTAAAACCTTTGTCATTCCGACCCCCGAGCGAATGCGAGTGGCGGAGGAATCTCGCAACTCGGTACTAGGTACTCGCTACTCACGACTCCACCGCCGCGATGCGCTCTGGCAGGTGGAACGCGCGGTGCGCGGCGCCGGGCCGCTACTGGAGAAGCTGCCGGAACCGGATTCGCCTTCGCCGCTCCAGCCCATGAACCATGAGGAGCGCCTGGTTGCCGATTTCCATGGCACCGGGCTCACCGTTGGACTGCATCCCATGGCATACCGCCGAGAGTGGCTTAATGCCATGGGTATTCGCCGCGCTAGCGAACTCCGCGATATTCCCAGCGGGAAGCGCCTTCGCATCGGAGGTTGCGTCATCACCCGCCAACGTCCCGGAACCGCGAAAGGCTTTGTTTTTTTAAGTCTGGAAGATGAAACGGGAGTGGCCAATGCAATCATCACTCCTGATCTTTTTCACCGCAACCGCGTGCTGCTGGCTTCAGAACGTTTTTTGGCCATCGAAGGCATCCTGCAGAATCAGGACAATGTGATCTCGGTGAAAGCGGAGCGCGTACTGCCACTGTTCGTTACGAATGCCGAAACGGTCTCGCACGACTTCCACTAAACGTTTTTCGGGCAGCGCGCAAATAGAGAAAAAACTAAAATCAGAATGAGCGCTGAGAACTATCCCCTCACTCTTCCGGCGGGCGATTCTCCGGAGGCGCGAGTGGCAACCTGGAGGCTCCTCGCATGATGTCGCGCTCCTGAGGCGAGAACATACTTCTGAAGCGATCAGAATTGATGATGCGCTCCCGCTGCTCCGGAGGCATGGCGCTCAGGTGGTTGAGGGCCGTTCCGACCATGCGCCGCCGCTCGGGCGGAAGCTGTTGCATTTGGCCGTGAATCTGACGCGCCCACTGTTTCTGCTCCGGCGTTAAGTGCTCCCAGGTTTCCATACGATGCAGCATGCGCTGTTGTTCTGGCGGAGGAAGCCTGGAGAAATGCTGCAACTGCCGGCGCAACTGCTGTTGCCGCTCCGGGGGTAAACGGCGGAATGCCGGATCGCCCTGCAAGGCGCGTTCCTGCTCCCACGGAGGCACATTCCGGTACCGGCGAAGCCAATCGCCGGCGTGGCCTGGACCCGGATAAAGCGGCCGCGGGCGATACTGATTGTGCGGAGGCGGCGGGTGGTAATTGTTGTCATGCTGCGCCAGGCATGGCGACACTACGGCGGTTGCCACGGCCAACACAGCCGCCGCCATCCATCCTGTCATGAAATGTTCCCGCCGCATTTGTCGGCCCTGAATTCTTCCCTGATGCTGGTTTTCGCCACCAAAATTTCCGCTTCTATTTACGGATTTGCCGTCACATCCTGCTGCACTTCCAGGTCATCCAGCAGATCGAAATCGGCATACAGGTCGAGATTCTTGTCCAGAGCCTGCAAATCGCTCACGGCGGTACCCGGTTCCGTGGATTGGGTTGTCTGAGGTTCGACTACCGCTATTTCGTCATGACGCGGCTTAGATGGAGCACTGCGTTGGGTGAAGAACAGACCCAGGCCAGCTACGACCAGCACTGTGAATGCCGCGGCCAGCACCGGGCGCCGGAACCACGTCAACCATTCCGCCTGCGGTTTGGCCATCTCTTCACGCAGACGCGCCTGGAGACGCACATCGAAATATTGTGACGGATCCGGAGCCTGCCATTCGTCCAGCAACGCCATCGTCTGCCGGAACTCTTCCAGCTTTCCCGCGCACGCCCCGCAACCCGCAAGATGCCCGGTGATCTCCGGCGTTATTCCCATCACGCCGGACGCCATGTCCGGCATCATTTCGCGAATTTCCTCGCACTTCATAGCCGCTCCCCTTAATGTTTCTTCGCCGCCGTCACTTCGCCCAAACAAAAAGTGCATTCCTAGGCAAATTCTTTTAACTGTTCCCGCAAAGTCTCGTATGCCCGAAACAACAACGATTTCGTCGCCGACTCGCTCAACTTCAATACATCGGCAATCTGCTTGTAATCCATTTGCTGATACTTGTGCATGATCACGGCCAGTTTCTGCCGCTCCGGCAGGGCTTCGATCTTGCCGCGGATCGCCGCTAGCCGCTCCCGCCGAACCAAAGCTGCTTCGGCCGTGATGGTAGTATCGGCCACATCCATGGTTGCGCCTGTTTCTTCATCCGGCTCGTCCAGGCTCAGAGTAATTTCGGGCCGCTCCTTGCGCGTGTCGCGCGCGTGATTGACGGCCAGGTTGGTCGCAATACGGTACAACCAGGTGGTAAATTTGGCCGTCGCTTCGTAAGACTGGCGCGAGCGGTACACCCGCAGAAAGACTTCCTGTGCCAAATCTTCCGCCGCGGCGGTGTTGCGTGCCATACGGTACATGAAATTCACGAGTGGCCGCCGATACTTTTGAACCAGAAAATCAAAAGCCAACTGGTCCCCTGCCTTTACCCGCAGCATGACTTCCGCGTCGGTGTAAGGTTCGGCGCCAGCCATCGCAGGTTGCAAAATGTCCGCTCGAGGCAGTCCCAGGCCGGCCAGCAGAACGCTCCGGTCCATGGCGGCAGTACCCACACTGGATCGAACCCCGTTGCGGGCCGAAAGTTGCTCCTTTTCCGGTTCCGGAGAACCTTTGGAAGCTCCCGCAGATGAGGAGGATACGGCGGGGCGCAATGGGCTGGTTTTGTCCGGCATCGAAGGTTACTTTAGGCACAGCGTTGGGGCGACCAGAGCCCCCCCTTTGCCCCTACCGCCGATAGGCTACCACGGCTCGTTCCCCTATCCAAACACGATGGGCATGGATACACTGCGGAAGACCTATAATGCTTCTGGCTGCGTCTTCGAGGGCGGTCAGGTGCAATAAGGTAACTCGGGCCTTGAGCGTGAACTCCAAGTCTTGAGCGTTCTCCCGGCTGCACTCGTTGGTCCCGGTAAACGAGTGTTGCGACAAACCTTAGAGGCGGTTTTGGCATCTTTCGTGCGAGCCATCTAGAGACAGTCGGGCGACTGTGTGACATTCGGGGCGCCTCTGGCGATTCGTCTGCATGGCATCGGTTCGCCTTGGCAGATGGTTAGGAACAAGCATGGCCCAACAGGCAAGCTACTGGTCAGGATGGAACGAGCGTATCTCAGCTCTAGGGAACGTCCCGGCTGTGCTCAAGATTGTATGGGACTCCGGCCCTGCGGTTGTAGTTTTCGGTCTGGTTTCACGCCTATTCTCGTCGCTCCTGCCGGTCGCACTCCTGTGGATTACCAAGCTCATCGTGGACCGTATCGTGCACGCGGTCTCCACTCATCAGCCGGTTCAGCCGGGATTTTGGTGGCTGGTGGCAGCCGAGTTCGCGCTGGCCGTACTAAACAGCATTCTCCTCCGCGGCATCGACTACTCAGACTCGTTGTTGGCGGATAAGTACACACGGTACGTCAGCATTCGAGTCATGAATCATGCCGCGGGACTGGATCTGATCGCCTATGAAGACCCGGTTTTTTACGATCGCCTGGAGCGCGCGCGAGTGCAGGCGACCGACCGCCTGGTGATGATTCAGGCGATTGGCCGCCTGGTGCAACAGTCCATTACCACGATCACTCTTTCGGTATCGATCATGCTGTTCTCTCCCTGGCTGATGCTATTGCTGATCGCTGGGGTACTCCCAGCATTTCTGGGGGAAAGCCATTTTGCCTTTCTGGGATATGCCAAGAATTTCCGCCAAACCACCATGCGCCGCCAGTTGGATTACTTGCGCGTGCTCGGCGGAAGCAAGGAAGCTGCGAAGGAACTGAAGTTGTTTGGGCTGAAGAATTTTCTGTCGGAAAGATTTACCCACTTGTCCGATGAGATCTACGAGCAGAATGTCGCGCTGAACCGCCGCAAGTTGATGGCGGGGGCAGTGCTGTCGATGATCGGGACCATGGGGTACTATTCGGCGTACGTTTTTGTAATTTGGCGTACCGCATCCGGCGCGTTGAGCATTGGCTCGATGACCTTTTTAACGTTAGCGATCCAGCAGGCGAGCAGCAACATTGAACAAATTTTCTCAACGATTGCGGGCATTGGCGACCAGGCACTGTTCTTGACGGATCTATTGGCGTTTTTCGAAATGAAACCGACCATCCAGTCCAAGCCGAATGCGTTGCCAGCGCCGCGACCGATCATGCGCGGCTTCGAATTTCGGAACGTCTCCTTCAGTTATCCGGGAAACTCCCGCCGTATTCTGGACGGCATTAATTTCCAGTTGCATACCGGAGAGCGGCTGGCGCTGATTGGCGAAAACGGTCAGGGAAAGACCACGATCGTAAAGCTGATTACCCGGCTTTACGACCCAACGGAAGGACAAATCCTGCTGGATGGTATTGACCTGCGCGAGTACGACCTGGAAGATCTGCATCGTGAGATCGGCGTCATCTTCCAGGATTTCATGCGCTATGAGATGACCGCCCTGGAAAACATAGCTGTAGGCCGGGTCGAAGCCATGGGTAATCTGGAGCTGCTGAAGAGCGCGGCACAGAAGAGCATGGCCGACCAAACGATCGGGAGATTGCCTCTAGGCTACGACCAGATGCTGGGGCGGCGCTTCGACCAGGGAGTAGATCTTTCCGGCGGGGAATGGCAGAAAGTGGCTCTGGCCCGGGCATATTTACGCGACGCGCAATTGCTGATTCTTGACGAGCCGACCGCGGCGCTGGACGCGCGCAGCGAGTTCGAAGTGTTTCATCGCTTTGCAGAACTCACCGCCGGGAAGATGGCGCTTTTTATTTCGCACCGGTTTTCAACCGTTCGTTCCGCCGACCGCATCCTAGTTCTCGCCAACGGCAAGATTGCTGAGGAGGGTACTCACGATCAACTCGCGAGTCTGGGAGGGCGTTACGCCGAAATGTTCGAGATGCAAGCATCGAGCTACCGCTAGGAAATTCTCAAAATGTCACTGAGTGGTCATCTAGAGCTGTTCGGCGCAGAGGCCCAGAGCCCGCGCCCCACAACGGGTGAAATGATACCGGATACCAGCAATCTGAGTTCGAGCGCTGCAGAACTGGCCCGCAAGCTGATGTGGGTGCCGGACCAACTGACCGATCATACCTTTAGTGATCGTTGCCAGAGACTGGTCGCCGCGATCAAACCTGTGCTGGCGGCGGCCGCCCCCCGTCCCGCGCATGCGGAATCAGAGGATTTACTGCTGTTGCACAGCAATCTTCTCATGCTTGAGGCGGAGCTGGCGGATGCTTGTGGATCCTCTAACGTACCTCAGAAGCATCCGCAGGTTCGCAGTCTCAGCGGCGCTGTCGTTCCCAGAATTGCTGCTGTGGCTGAGGACTATCTTGCGGTCGCCGCTTATAAGTTCGATGTTACAAGCTTCACGGAGTACATAAACGCCTTCCAGGACACTACGGTCCTCAACATGGCGGAGTTGTGGGCGCTGATTCCTGTCCTCAAGCTGGTACTGCTCGAGAAGGTTGCGGAGCGCGGTAAGCGCCTGCTGGACGATTCCGGCGGATCGCATGATTTGCACAGTCCGGTCCGCAGCCTCCGGGAGATCAGACAAACTACATGGAAGATGGTCATCGAGCCGCTGATCCGGTTTGATCGTATTTTGCGCGAGGATCCTGCGGGAGCTTATTCGCGGATGGATTACGAGACACGCGACCTGTACCGGCAAAAGCTGGTAAATATTTCGGACCACTCAGACTGCAGCGAAATGGAAGTCGCCCGAGAAGTGTTGGGATTGGCCCGCGCCGCGCAGAAGCAACCTGGCGCAGACCAACGCGCGACTTTGCGTCGCTCGCATGTGGGCACCTACTTGCTTGAGGAAGGCACTCGTCAACTGGAGCAGCGTGTGGATTTTCGCGCTCCCTTTGCCCAGCGTATGCGCGTTTTTCTGCGCAGCCATCCGGATGAGTTTTACCTGCCTGGCATCGCTGTGCTCACGTTAACGATTGTCCTGGGGGTGGTGCTGCTTTTGACGGACCCGTCTACCCCGCTCGGACTCGTGCTTCTGTCCACTCTGGCAGTGTTGCTGCCCAGTTCGCAGAGTGCTGTCCAAATCATGAACTATCTGGCGACACTTCTGCTGCCCGCACGGATCCTTCCCAAGCTTGATTTTTCTGAAGGCCTTCCCGCGGATTGCGTCAGCATGGTGGCCATTCCCACCCTGCTGTTGAACGAAAAGCAAGTGCGGCACCTGGTCGATGATCTCGAGGTTCGCTTCCTCGGCAATCACGATCCGAATCTTCATTTCATGCTGCTCACCGACCTTCCCGATGCGGCGGAGAAACCGGCGGAGCATAACTCTCTGGTGGACTTGTGTGCGGATTTGATTCGCGAATTGAACGCGAGGTATCGCGGCAAAGAAATGGGGTCGTTCTTCTTGTTACACCGGCACCCCGTCTACAACCCGCGTGAAAGATTGTGGATGGGCTGGGAACGCAAGCGCGGCAAGTTGATGGATCTGAATAATCTTCTGCGCGGCCAGTTTGACAGCTTTCCGGTCAAGGTTGGCGATCTATCCATACTGTCGAGCGTTCGGTTTGTAATTACGCTGGACTCCGATACTGAACTGCCGCGCGGATCGGCGCGACGGATGGTCGGGACTTTAGCGCATCCGTTAAATCAGGCGATCCTTGATCCCGAGCGGGGCGTGGTTGTTACAGGCTATGGCATTCTGCAACCCCGGGTGGGGGTAAGCGTTCAAAGTTCGGCGGCGTCCAGGCTGGCCAGTATTTATTCAGGACAGACTGGTCTCGACATCTACAGCCGTGCCGCCTCCGACGTCTACCAGGACCTGTACGGCGAGGCCATATTTGTCGGGAAGGGCATCTACGAGGTGGAGACGCTCCACCGCGTGCTGGATCGCCGATTCCCACGCAACGCTCTATTGAGCCACGACCTGGTGGAAGGCGCCTATGCCCGCGCGGGCCTGGTCAGCGACATCCAGGTGATTGAGGATTACCCGTCTCACTACAGCGCTCACAATCGGCGCAAGCATCGCTGGCTAAGAGGGGACTGGCAGATCGCCGAATGGCTGCGCCCGCTGGTGCCGGAAGAGTCGGGACACAAAGTTCCCAATCCTCTGTCGGTGGTTTCGCGGTGGAAAATTCTCGACAACCTGCGGCGCAGCATGGTGGAACCTGCTTTATTCCTCCTTTTACTGTTGGGATGGCTTTGTCTGCCGGGCGGGTCGGGGAATTGGACGCTTGCGACTGTCGCGATCCTGTTCTTGCCCGCAATTTGTCAGCTCGCGTTCGGGTTTGTGAACGCTGCTGCGCAGCGGAAACTCACGGTTGCCTTCGATGCCCTGAATGGGTTTCTGAACGAAAGCGTGACTGTGTGGTTGATGGTCACGTTCCTCGCACACCAGGCGTTGTTGTCGATGGATGCGATGGTGCGAACCCTGGTTCGCCGTATGATTACGCGGCAGCGGCTACTGCAGTGGGAAACGGCGGCCCAGGCGGAACTCGCCGGTTACAAGCGTACGGTGCTGGACATTTACCTGAGTTGGACTCCGGCGCTCGCGCTGGGAATATTTTTCTTATTATGGTTTGGACGCCGCAGTGCTGTGCTCGCGGCGTTGCCGATCCTTCTGTTGTGGGCATGCAGCAAGCCGATTTCGCTGTGGCTGAACCGTCCACCTCGATCTCCGCGCAAGCCAGAATCGGAAAGGGATCGATGGTTGCTCCGCCTGGCCTCGCTCCGAACCTGGCGCTATTTCGCGGAGTTCAGCACGGAAGAGCACCACTGGCTGATTCCCGACAACTTGCAAGAGGAGGAAGACAAGAGTGTTAAGATTGCTCCCCGAATTTCGCCGACAAATCTTGGCTTACTTCTCAATGCCCGCCAGATTGCATGTAAATTCGGCTATTTGACGCTGCCGGAGTTTGCGCAGCAGACGCTTCGAACTTTGACCACGGTGTCGCAACTGCAACGTTATCGCGGCCACCTGCTCAACTGGTATGACACGCAGACGTTGGTCGCGCTTACTCCCAAGTTCGTGTCGAGCGTCGACAGCGGCAACTTGGTAGCTTCTCTCTGGACGCTTCAGCAGGGATGCCTGGAACGCCTGGACCAGCCCTTGCTGCAGCAGGAACTGCGGGATGGTTTTCTCGATCATCTGTATCTTCTGGCGACCGAGCGCGGCCTGCCCCGGCGCAAGTTCGCGGCAATGAAACGCGCTCTCAATCATGGCAACTGGATGCAGTACCTTCTGGATGTTCCCGATGCCGATCTGAAGGACATCCATCAAACGGCTTCCCGTCCCAAACATGCAAATGTGCGTTGGTTCCAAGAGCAAGCTGAAGAGCGGATCAGGCAAGTGAGTCGCGTGGTGCAACTGTATGCCCCGTGGCTGCTGCCGGAATTCGCGGCTCTGAAAGATGATCCCGTGATGAAGCCGCACGGCAGAGCCGAAGGCTTGCCCATACTTGAGCGGATGGCGGACTTCATCGATAAACTTGCGGTCCGCCTGAAGAGCGCGGCAGATTCCACGGAGCCCGGAAGAACGCGGGCCCTTTACTTGCAGTTGCAGGCTTTGTTGCCGGACGCGCGCGCGCATGTTTCACGTCTGATAGAAGACCTTAAGAACATCGCCCAGCAAGCCGGCACGCTGGCCGATGAAGTGGGCTTTGAATTTCTTCTGAACCAAAACCGGGGATTGCTCTCGATCGGTTTTGACGTCGAGAAGCAAGAAGTGCACTCCGCATGTTATGACCTGTTGGCGAGCGAATCGCGCATCGCTCTGTTTGTCGCCATCGCTAAAGACGACGTTCCGCAGGAAAGCTGGTTTCAGCTTGGCCGCGCCCATGCCATCGACCAGGGGGTAGCCGGCCTGCTTTCGTGGACAGGAACCATGTTCGAATATCTGATGCCCGCAATCTGGATGCGCATCTATCCCAATACGCTTCTGGAACGTGCGGTGGCGGCGGCGGTGCGGGCCCAACAGGCCTACGCCGACGACAAAGGCATTCCATGGGGTATATCCGAGTGCGCCTACTTCGCCAAGGATGACGGCGGCAATTACCAGTACCACGCGTTTGGAGTAGCTCAGCTAGCCATACACAAAGCTGACCAGGACGGACCCGTGGTCTCGCCGTACTCTACATTCATGGCGCTGACGGTCGATTCCACGGCTGCGCTGCGGAACTTGCGCAAGTTGGAACGCAAACATGCGTTGGGAGCGTACGGCTTCTATGAAGCCTTGGATTTTGATCCGAACCGGTGTCGCTCCCGATTTCATCGTTTTGAACTGGTGCGCTGCTGGATGGCCCACCATCAGGGTATGAGCCTGCTTTCAGTTGCAAATTTCCTGCACGAAGAAGTGGTGCAGCGCTGGTTTCACAGCCACCCGCGAGTGCAGGCGACGGAATTGCTGCTCCAGGAAAAACCATCGGGTCACGTCCGCACGCCCAGACGGAATTGCTGCTCCAGGAAAAACCATCGGGTCACGTCCGCACGCCCAGGCCACGCTCTAACGTAGCCTGAGCGACTCCTCCTTACATGCAAATGCGTACGGTGAATAGTAGTCTCAGGTGAGCACTCTATGCGACGCTGGCAAATTCTCAGTCTCGCCTTCCTCTTGGCATTTTCGGGGAATGGCTCCAATCTCAACGCCCAGCAGGGCCATGCTTCGGATGCGCTTGTAATTGATGCAACGGCGCCCAGACACCCGCTTCCCCACTTTTGGGAAAAAATGTTTGGCTCGGGACGAGCGATATTGAGCCTGCGGGAGAGCTATCGCTCCGATTTAAAGTCCGTGAAGCAG
>WNFC01006170.1_pt1 | contig 16158 bp, 14 predicted proteins | sample 5400541 | NCBI WGS metagenome assembly WNFC01 (sample SAMN13153342, study PRJNA577476) | soil metagenome | isolation source: 120 cm saprolite under Douglas fir tree site 2 hole 2 replicate 1 | place: USA:California | collected 2015-04-18
GCGGCAAGCTGCGAGGCGAACGTCTGCATGGCCGCGCCGGACTTCTGCTGCTCCAGCACTGGAAGAATCTCGCCCTTCACCTCAGCCAGCGGGCGAAGGTGCGCCGTCTTCTTCTCCTCCACCTGCAGGATGTGATACCCGAATTGAGTCTTGATCAGGTCCGAGGTCTGTCCCGGCGACAACGTGAACGCCGCCTTGTCGAACTCGGGAACCGTCTTGCCGCGATCGAGCCAGCCCAGCTCGCCGCCCTGCACCTTGCTGCCCGGGTCGTCCGAGTTCTTGGAGGCGAGATCGGCGAAGTTGCCGCCGCTCTTGATCTGCTTCAGCAGGTCCTCTGCCTTGGCCTTCGCCGCCGCATCGGTCTTGCTGTCCGCGCCCGAGGGAACCGCGATCAGGATGTGGCGAACCTTCACCTGCTCCTTCACCTGGTACTGATCCTGGTGCGCGTTGTAGTAGGCCTGAACCTCCGCGTCGCTCACCTGCGGCTTGCCGCCCGGCAGGTTCGACGGGTCGAACGCCACATACTGGATCTTGCGAGTCTCGGGGATCGCGGTCGCGTACTTCGCCGCGCTCTGCTTGAAGAACGCCTGCAGCTCGGAGTCGTTGGGGTTGATGGTCTTGCGCAGCTCGTCGGCCGAGATCACCGCGTAGTCGAACTTCACCTTGGTCCCCTGCACCCGGTAGGCCTCGCGCACGGCGTTGTCCGAAACCGTCACGCCGCCCGTGATCAGCGCCTGCAGGCGGTTCAGCTCCATGTCGCTCTTCACCTGCGACTCGAAGTCCGCGCGGCTGGTCTGAAACGCGCTCTGCACGAAGTTCATGTAGGCGTCGTCGCCGATGTACTGCCCGTTGGGGAACAGGTACTGCGCGAAAGGCCCCGTCTTCAGCTCGCGGCGTAGATCCTCGTCGCTCACCTGCAGGTTCATCCGGTCCGCCTCATGCTTCAGGATCGCCCGCTGCACCAGGATCTGCCCGGCCCGCTGCGACATATACGGCAGCAGGAAATCAGGCAGACGCTGCTGCTGCAACTGCCGGGCCGCCAGCTGGTTGACCTCAGTCATCTTGATCGGCGTGCTGTCGCCGATGATCCGCCCGAAGTAGCCCGGTTCCTTCACCGTCGCGAAGACGGCAGCATTGTCCGTCGAAGCCTTGTCAAAGATGCCGGGAACAAGCGTAATCACCATCGTGATGACGGCAAATCCAATAATGACGGCGAAGATGATCTTCGTGATGCGGTTGTCTTGCTGCAGAATGCGAATCATGCTAGACGGTAAACCTTCATCTCGCGCCTCACCGCTTCCTTCCGGAAGGTGAGCGCGTGCCCGGGATTTTGCGTGATCTGGCGGGCGAGCCTCTCAACTCGCGCCACGCCGATTGCAGGGCAAGCGACAAGTATAAATCAGCCGCCCTGTGAATTCATAAACTCTCTCCCGGCGAAAAAATACTTCCGAACTGTGCGTATTTTTCAACTCCGCGCAACCGGCAGTCCGCCGTCCACGCTATCCACGCATTTCACCACGATCTGACCACCAAAACACCACGTCCAACCACCCACGTCTCCCAAAACACCCCTTAAAAACGCCCTCAAATCAACAAAATCCGGACAGGAGCGCGCTCAGCCCCTGTCCGGATTTTTTTCGCAAAAATATCAGTAGCGGGGGTAGTAAACCGGCCCATAATAAGGCCCATAGTAATAAGGAGGCGGCGGTGGAGGAGGATAGCGCCGCTGCAGCTGCGGCTGAGCCCCAACCGGCACACCAGACCCCAGCCGGTTCAACTCCGCCTGGGACACCGTAGTCAGCGCCGCCGGCTGCGTCAGGCGAAAGCTCACAATCGCCTCGGACGGTATCACCGCCTCACCCCGCCCCGAGGCCGAAGACACGCCCAACCCCGCAACCCCACCGACGCCAGCCCCGACCGCAGCCCCCACACCGCCACCGGCGACCGCGCCAATCAACGCGCCAACCGCGCTCAAACCGACCGTGTTGCCAACTGTATTGGCCCCCTTGCCCGCCCCCTGGTGCGACCAGAAGTCGGAGGCCAGAGGATACGTCCTGCCCCCCAGAGTCACCTGCGTCAACTGCAGCGAAAGCGCGCCGTGACCCTTCAATTGGCCTGCGTTCTCCACCTGGGCAACCACGCCCTGCACCGCAGCGCCCCGCGGGATGGCAACCGATCCGCCAGTCACAACATCATTCAGGACAACTCCATCAAACACCGTTCCCGGGGCCGTCTTCTTGCTGTCCATCCCCTCATTGATCCGCACCCGCAGCATCGTCCCAGCCGGCACGACCACAGCTTCCCCACCCTGCTGTTCCACTCGCGGCTGCTGACTGTAAGCCGGAGGCGGGGGCGGTCCGTAAGGACGAGCGTCCGGCCTGCGATACGGTCCGTTAGGCGCACCCTGGCTTGCCTGCTGATCCTGAACCTGCTCCTGCGGTGCCGCCGCAACGTTCCCCGGACTCTGCTCCTGAGCAGGCTGCGCCGGAGCCATCGTCCCATCCGACTGCAGATTGGGATTCGTGCCTTCCTCATTTGGGTTCTGTGCCTGCGGCGCATCGTTGGCCGCGGTCGTTCCCGTCCCTATTGTCAACTCATCAACAACCTTCTGAACGCCCGCAGCGTTCGACACCAGCTGCTCGGCCATATTCCTCGAGGCCTCATCGCGCACCGTGCCGCTCAACGTCACCGTGCCATAGACCGTCGTCGTACTGATGGACTGATCCGCCAACTGCGGAGCGCCCGCTAAAGCCTTTAGAACGTTAGCTTCAATCTGCGCATCCGGCACCGTTGCCGGCTTCGCCTGAGCGAATCCCACCCCGCTCGGCCCGCCAATCAGAACCGCCGCCGTCAGATACCTCAAGACCAAATTGCCCTGCCCCATGCGAATCCTCCGCCACACATCTGTGACACTAATGCAGACTCCATATTTCGGAAAAAGTTACGCTCCCCCACTACTTACGGCAACTTCATCCTTCCTCGGTCAGGGTTGCCGGCCAATTGACCTGAGCCCCTCAGTAACGGTATATTCAAAGTGCGGGGTGGAGCAGCCCGGTAGCTCGTTGGGCTCATAACCCAAAGGTCGTAGGTTCAAATCCTACCCCCGCAACCAATCTAACTTAGATTGGACTGGCTGCTCTCGATTCACTCCCACTGACTCCCATTCGCAAAATCCACGTTTCAGGCGCTCGCTTTCACCGGCTTGAGCACCATCTCTACCACCTTGCCGTTTGCTTCCCGCTTCGAGGACGCCATCGCCTGTCCGTAGACATTCATGGTCGTCTGAATCGACGCGTGACGCATGAGCTCCTGCTGGACTTTCATCGGTGCTCCCGTCTCATCGAGCCAGGAACGATAGGTGTGGCGGAACGTATGCCAACCAATCGAACCGTACTTTCCGGCTGAAGCCCAACGTTCCTCGTGGATAGCCGTCCGCTCGCCCTGCCCATCGCGGCACCAAACACCGCAACTTGCATTGCACTTCGGGCACTCCACCAGGCAGCATCCGGCAGGACGGATGTGCCGCTTCTGAATCTCGGTCGGATGGTAGGGTCTGTTCGTCAGAGGGCTTGCGAAGACCCAGCCTTCTTCCGTTGGCAGGGCTTTCTTGCTCCATTCAAGTAGAACCTCTACCAGCGATTCGTGAAGCGGTACGTGGTCCCGTGAATACTCCGTCTTGACGTCATCCACTCGCCCGTTCACGATGCTCCGCTGCACGAGAAGCTGCTGACGCTCGAAATCGAAGTCTTGCCACTGGAGCGCCGCGATCTCGCTCACGCGAAGACCGAGGCATTGCGCAACAATCACCATCGTTCGATACGGCTCTTTCAACATAGCGAGAATGGCTTCGTACTCCTTCACAGTCAGAACGGTTGGGCGCTGACGCCGTTTGGTACTGTCCTTTATCTACCACGTCATGGCGCCCGAAGAAGCACCAGAACTAATTCTAGAGCATGAAGGAATTGCATTCTTGCCCCGAACCGGAGCATGGAGGATTGCTCGTGATGGGATCACTATGCGGCCATTAGCCGAGAATAGACTACGTCTCGTTACCAATCTCGCAATGCGCTCCGATAGCAAGTCTCGTTTGCTGAATGAGTTTGTTAAGGCTACCGCACGAAAGCTCAGCAGTGTCGGACAGACAGTCCAAAGAAAGCTGCCACTTACAGGGTGATTCATTCGCTTTCCAAATTTCCGGCTCTAGGTTTGGAACCGTCCATTTCGCGTATCTCAACATTCAACGGTCCTTCAAGGCCGCATTTGAGACATTGAAAGATACCTGACGTAAGGGCCCTCCCCTCGTAGGCTTCTCTCCTGAAAGCACCACCGCAGTGAATACACACATGGAAGTGCATGAGTGAGGGATGCGCCGTATTGGAGTCCTGTGCAGTCAAATGAAGCTCTCTCAACTTCGTTCGGCTAAATCCAGCGTGGCAAGACGATGACAATTGGCGATTTTGAGTGTCCCTCCGGGTTGCAAGAAGCAGCCGCCCACGACAACTACTTCCTGAAACCAGGATCGATCTAATACCACTTACGTGTTTGGGAACCGCTGATTTCCCTGTGCCCAGGTAGCTCCCAGCAGCGTCCGTTCATGGAGATCCTGCGTTGACGAACATATTCTCTAGTTCCAATTCTTTGGCTCCTCATGGTCGTTAATGAAGGAAGAGAATCACAATCCGGTTCGGTTTCGATAATCTCAGGCCGCGTCTGTTTCATTTCCGACACGAATCCCCACTCAAGATTCTTGTATCCATTTCCCTCTGCTCTTAGGAGGGACGAGTAGATCTGCGCGAATTTGGATCGGATGCTGACTTTTCCCCGAACAAGCAAGCTTTATCTAGATCTGTGTCATTTCCGACACGGCAGATCACTATCCTTGCAACTCAGGCGAGTACTGGTGAGCGTCAAGGCCCTGAGCGTGCGTATCCGCGAGTACGACCAGCGCATCGAGGAACTGGGAAAGAACCGTTACCCGGAGGTGGCGTTGTTGACCCAGGTGGACGGTGTAGGACCGTTGATCGCCCTTACCTACATCTTGACGTTGGAAGACCCGCACCGCTTTGCCAAGAGCCGCGACGCGGGCTGCTACGTGGGGCTGCAACCAGCAAGACGGAATTCGGGGCAAAGCCAACCCCAGCTACACATCAGCAAGCAAGGCGAGCCGGCTTCGCCTCTCTTTGTCGAGGAGCCTGCGGAGGAGCTATGAGCAACAGGATATGGATGGGACGATCCCCTTACGACTCATACTGAGGGGTTCCACGAGGAGATTAGATGGATGAATGGTTCAGCATGATCAGCGCAGGTCGCCAGTTGCCTGCGCTCTCAGCCAAGGAGTTGCGAGATGCGGGCTTCGTTGTGATTCCTGGTCCGGTGTCAGCCGAGCGATTGCCGCAGTTTGCCGCGGCGTACGACGCAGCCATGGACTCCGGGAACGGAGCGGACGTGAAGGTCGCCCGCACGACTACGCGGATGTACGACTTCGTCAATCGGAGCGCGGAGTTTGATGACTTTTATATTTACCCTCCCCTTCTTGAGGCATGTCGTCATGTCATCGGAGTGCCCTTTAAGCTCAGCACAACTCCTGGCAGAACGCTGCGACCGCGCTCTGCCGCCCAAGACCTCCATGTCGACATCAAGCGCGACTCGGAAGATTTGCCCATGGTCGGCTTCATTCTGATGGTCGATGAGTTTCGACCTGACAACGGTGCAACGCTCCAGTCTCGCTTCAAGACCTGGACATAGAAGAAACGCAGCGCAGCCAGCTTCTGCGTCACCGTGTTCGGCGCCAGCTTCCACTGGGTGAACATGGCAGCTTGATACTGGCGGATGTGCTCCGGACCAGCCGATCGGGCGGACGATGGAAGTGCCGAGCGAAGTGCTCGACCGTGCGGATGTAGCAGTGGATGGTTGCCTGGGCGTAGTTGCGACGCTCCAGTTCCTCAAGCATGATCTGACGTAGATGAGTCACAGAGATACCCTCCTCTGCGACACAACCTACCGCAACTCCACTGCTGAACGCTCAGCCCCACGCGCAAGCGTCCGCCGCACTAGAAGCGGCTTCGTTCAAGTCGGGCTTATGGGAAGTTAGGGCGAGGCGAAGCCCTGTGATCAATTGCTGGCTCATCGAGCTATCCTTCTCAATAGCTATCGAAGAGGCTGGCTTGTTGCTGGGTAATGTTGTCTTCGGAGATGAGTTGCGACTTCAGTTCTTCATCCGGAAGAACCCGGAGAAGGTGTGTTGGTGGCCGGTCGGCTGGGGTGAGATATTCCGTATATTCCTGAGGTTCAAGGATGATGGGCTGGCGGTTGTGAACGGGCCGCATCACGCTATTTGCATCTCCGGTAAGAATGGCAAACGTGTCTTCCCATGCTTCGTTTTTGGGGTTCTTCCATACAGACCAAACGCCAGCCATGCCGAAGGGTTCCCGGTCTGGAACGGTAAACTCGTACTTCGGCTTCCCACCGTTCTGGACTTTGACCCATTCGAAGAACGTGTCGGCCGGAACGATGCACCGACCCGTCTTGAACCGTTCACTCCAAAACTTCGCGGCGTCGATTCCTTCGGACCGGGCATTGAAGAGCAAGCGGTCGGGGAGCTTGAAACCCCATCGCATGATCTCAATCTGGCGTTCGCCCTCATCATTGGTCAAAACAACCGGTTGAACCGACCCCGGCGCGATGTCATCCTCGGGGTCGAGATACAGCTGTTCGAGACCCACACTCACCTGGAACATTTCGGCAATGCGCTGCTTGTCGGATCGGCGTTTGTAGCGACCGCACATGCTTTCAGTTTACCTTTACCTAAATATGTAGATGATTGTTTTCAGCCATTTACCTCTACTTGCACATCCTTTTGTGCAAGTTTGGTTTGACAGTCACTCCCACTCATAGGCGAATATAAGGCGAATATATTTCGCCATGCCCACCTCCTCCGCAATCCGGCTTCAGATCGAATCGGCCCTCGCACAGAAGATTCCTTCTGCGCTCACACCCTCTCCAAAGATGATTCGTCCGGTTGCGGCTACGGGCATCGAATCGCTGGATGAAGTCTTGAGGGGCGGGCTGCCGGTGGGAGCGGTCAGTGAACTGGTCGGTCCCGAGTGTTCCGGGCGAACCTCGGTCGCGCTTTCCTTCCTCTCGCGTATGACGCAGGCAGCGAAGGTGTGTGCCTGGATTGATGTATCCAACACGCTTGATCCCGCCTCGGCCGCCGCCGCGGGCGTCGATCTCGCGCGACTGCTTTGGGTACGCTGCGGTGTGCTGCAGAAAACCATTGAGCCGGCAAGTTACAGCTTCGCTCTGCCAGAGAAGTATCTTGTCCCACCTGCTGCGAGGAAAGGATTGCACGGCGGAGGATTCGGGCCACATCCACGCACCGAGGCGAAGGGGCTTTCCCAAGCGGTTCGCGGTCTGCTGAGACCAGAAACCATCGAGCCTCGCTGTGCGGAGCCGCAGCGTCGTGCGCGACCCAAGGCCGAGGTCTTCGAGCCGAGCCTTCGGCAGCCGTCGGCGAACGCCGTTGCACCATTGCGCTCTCGAAAACCCTGGTCCCGGATGGAACAGGCGTTACGCGCAACCGATCTGCTCTTGCAGGGCGGCGGCTTCAGCGCGATCGTGCTCGACATGGGAAGCCTCACGCCGGAGGCTGTTTCGCGTGTTCCGTTGGCAACGTGGTATCGCTATCGTGCGGCTGCCGAGAGAACACAGTCGAGCATCCTGCTTCTGACACAGCATCCATGCGCAAAGAGCAGCGCAGAGCTGGTGCTGCGGCTTCAACCGGCGAATGCGATCTGCGACGAAAGAACGGTCTTCAGCGGTATTAAGCCCCGAGTCGAAGTTGCTCGTCGACGCTTTACGGAAACTCCAACCAACGTCATCCCCTTGCGAAAGCCGCCGCAAGGTGTGAATGTCGCGAGTTGGCAGAGCCGCACAGTATGGGCAGGTCGCAGATGACCAAGTCCACAGAACTGTACGCCTGCCTTTACGTAAAGGAGTTTCCCGCGCAGGCAATTCTGCGGCTGCGGCCCGGGATGCACAGCAGGCCCTGTGTCGTGATGGAGGGCGAGCCTCCCTCGCAAACCGTTTGCTCACTCAATACCAGGGCGCGGCTGCTTCACCTTTCGCATGGCATGACTCGGGTGGAGGTCGATACCTTCCCCAGCCCGGTGGTTCTATCGCGCTCGCGTGAAACGGAGATGGCAACACAGACCATCCTGCTCGAATGTGCGGGCGCGTTTTCGCCGCGCGTTGAAGAGCGAAGCCAAGATACGGCTTTTCTCTGTGGGATCGACATAAGCGGCACTCAAAGTCTGTTTGGGCCGCCGGAGATGTTGGCGCGGAGTCTTGTGCAGCGCGTTGGGGCAGTCGGCATCACGGCTCGTGTCACCGTCAGCAGTAACTTTCAAGCGGCTGTTTGCCTTGCCAGAGGTCTATCGCCGAGTGCCGCCGTCAGAGTGGTTCCGCCAGGCGAAGAGGCAACGGCACTGGCCCCTTTGCCTATCGCGGTTATTGATCCGACCGAGACACAGGCAGAGACTTTCGCGCTCTGGGGGATTCATACGCTGGGGATGCTGGCCGGTCTGCCGGAGAAAGAGCTGATTGCCCGGATGGGACAGGACGGCAAGCGTCTTCGCCAGTTGGCGCGAGGCGAGCGACCGCATTTATTCCAACCAGTGGAGCCTCCTTTCACGCTCGCAGAGAAGATGGAACTCGATACTCCTGTCGAGCTTCTGGAGTCGCTGCTTTTTGCAGTCGGTGTCATGCTCGATCAGCTGATTCTTCGGGCAAAGGCGCGCATCCTGGCGCTGGCTTCCGTGACCATCACGTTGACGCTCGACGGTGGAGGCACGCATACGCGGACTGTCCGGCCCGCGCTGCCAAGTACTGACAAGCAGCTCTGGATCAAGCTGCTGCATCTCGACCTCGAAGCGCATCCACCCCCAGCTGCCATTCTCGCGGTTGCCCTGAGCGCAGAGCCAGGCAGTACCAGCAAAGTGCAGCTTGGCCTTTTCTCCCCGCAGCTTCCCGAGGCGGCGCGTCTGGATGTCACACTTGCCCGCATCCGTGCCATCGTGGGTGAGGACTGTGCGGGCCGCGCTGTGCTTCAGGACACCCATGCGCCGGAGGGGTTCCGCATGGAACCCTTTACCGTATCTTCCGGTGACTCTGCTGTGATTGGTTCCCCCACACCGCGTGCCTCCATGCGGCAGCTTCGTCCACCGGAGCCGGCTTCCGTCACTCTGCGGAACTCCCAGCCGGCGATGTTCTTCTATCGCGAGCGACGCTATGCGGTCGAACACGCTTACGGTCCGTGGCTCGTGGGTGGCGACTGGTGGAACCAGACGCTTTGGGGATTGGAGCAATGGGATCTGGTCGCCCGAGCGCAGGACGGTCCGATGCTCTGTTGCTGCATGATGCGTGACCTGATGCGAAATCAGTGGCAGATGGCGGCACTCTATGACTGACGGCTATGTTGAGTTGCACGCCGCCAGCGCCTTCAGCTTCCTTGAGGGAACATCGCAGCCCGAGGCGCTGGTCGAACGGGCCGTCGCGTTGGAGATGCCGGCAATGGCGCTGTTGGATCGCAACGGGGTCTATGGCTCTGCCCGGTTCCACACCAGTGCGAAGCGAAATGAGGTTCGCGCACACGTTGGAGCGGAGATCGCCGTATCGAGCCTCGGAGCTCGCCTCACCCCTCGGTCATGGTTGCCTTATCAGCACGTCGCCGAACCTGCCCGGCTTCCGCTGCTCTGTGAATCGCGCGAAGGCTATCAGAACCTCTGCCAGCTCGTGACGCGATTCAAGATGCGCGAAACCACGAAGCAGGAAGGTGCGGCTAACGTTGATGATCTGCAGCAATACGCCTCTGGTTTGGTGTGCTTGACGGGTGGCGATGAAGGCCCCCTAGCCGCGGCGTTGATGCGCGGCGGTGAGGAAGCTGGCCGCGAGACGGTCGAGCGGCTGGTTCGCATCTTCGGTCCCGGCAGTGTCTACGTCGAGTTGCAACGGCATCACGAGCGCGAAGAGGAGTGGCGGAACCAGGCGGCGCTTCGCATCGCCCGTTCCCTGAAGCTGCCTGTGATTGCAACCAACGGCGTGCGGTACGCCACCGCGTATGACCGTGAGGTGTTGGATCTCTTTACGGCAGTTCGCAACCATACGGAACTCGACCGTGCAGGCCGTCTTCTGTCTCTCAATAGTCAGCGCCATCTTCGTCCGGCCCACGAGATGGCGGCGTTGTTCCGCGATGTTTGCGGAGCGACCGAGAATACAGTCGAGCTCTCCTCACGCCTGCAATTCGAGTTGGGAGATTTGGGCTACGAGTTCCCGCGCTATCCGGTTCCGAACGGCGACACGATGGATAGCTTCCTGCGCAAACGTGTGGAAGAGGGAGTCATTCGCCGCTATGGGCCGAAGCGCGACGCGGGGCTTGTGGAGCGGGCAAGGAAGCAGGTCGAACACGAACTCGCGCTGATTGCCAGGCTGGGGTTTGCCGGATACTTCCTGATTGTTTGGGACATTGTGCAGTTTTGTAAACAGCACGACATTCTCATTCAAGGCCGTGGAAGCGCAGCGAACTCAGCCGTCTGTTACGCACTCGAAGTCACGGCGATAGACCCGGTCGGCATGGAACTGCTGTTTGAGCGCTTTCTGAGCGAGAGCCGGGGAGAGTGGCCGGACATCGACCTCGATCTGCCGTCTGAAGACAAACGCGAACAGGCAATTCAGTATGTCTATCAACGTTATGGAGAACTCGGCGCTGCGATGACAGCAAATGTTATTACCTATCGCGGCAAGTCCGCCGCGCGGGAGGTGGGAAAGGCGCTCGGGTTCGATCAGGAATCGCTACAGAGGCTGTCCAGCTTAGTCAATCACTTTGAATGGCGTGGCCCGACCGACACGATGGCGCACTCGTTTCAGAATGCGGGCTTTGACCTGAAGCATCCGCGCATCGCCAAGTACCTCGAACTCTGTATGCGTATCCAGGACCTGCCGCGCCATCTTGGCCAGCACTCCGGGGGCATGGTCATCTGCCAGGGCCAGTTGAACTGCGTTGTCCCCCTGGAACGTGCGTCCATGCCGGGGCGGACAGTCGTGCAGTGGGACAAGGAAGACTGCGCCGATCTTGGAATCATCAAGGTGGACCTGCTCGGCTTGGGGATGATGGCCGTCCTCAAGGATTGTCTGGAATTGATTCCAAAGCACCACGGCGACCGGGTCGACCTTGCCCAATTGCCGGAAGACGGCGAGGTCTATCGCACGTTGCAGCGCGCCGATACGGTGGGCATGTTTCAAGTCGAGAGCCGTGCGCAGATGGCTTCTTTGCCCCGGAACCACCCGGAGAAGTTCTACGACGTGGTCGTTCAGGTTGCCATTATCCGACCGGGGCCAATCGTCGGTAAGATGATGCACCCGTACATGCGGCGGCGCCAGAAGAAAGAGGAGGTCACTTACCCGCATCCTTCGCTGGAACCGGTGTTGAAGCGGACGCTTGGCGTGCCGCTCTTTCAGGAGCAACTGCTCCGCATGGCAATGACGGTTGCAAACTTCACCGGAGCGGAGGCTGAGGAGCTTCGCCGCGCTGTGGGAATGCGGCGATCCTGGGAGCGCATGAAGAATCTCGAAGGAAAGCTGCGAGAAGGTATGACGGCAAATGGGTTGGACGCTGCAACGCAGGAGACCATCATTCAGAACATCAGCTCATTCGCGCTCTATGGTTTTCCTGAGTCGCACGCGGCCAGCTTCGCCCTAATCGCCTACGCCTCGGCATATTTCAAAGTAAAGTACCTGGCCGCCTTCACCTGCGCCATTCTCAATAACCAGCCAATGGGTTTCTACTCCCCGGCTGTGCTGGTCAAAGATGCGCAGAGGCGCGGTCTGCGGGTGAAGCCGATGGATGTACAGGTTTCAGAATGGGCTTGCACTATTGAACATGAGACCGATGGAAGCCTGTCTCTGCGGCTTGGACTTGGCTACGCGAAGGGGCTGCGCAAACAATCTGCAGAGACTATCGCCAACTCTCGCGAAGAATGCGGCCCGTTCCGGTCGGCGGAGGATCTGGTCGCACGAGTCTCCGCCCTCAACCGGAAGGAGTTGACGCTGCTAGCGCGCGTTGGGGCTCTCAACAATCTCGATGGGATCAAGCATCGCCGGGACGCACTCTGGCAGGTCGAACGCGCGGGCAAGTTGGAAGGTCCTCTTCTTCGGCAAAATAGCGAAGTCTTGCGGGAAGAGTTCGGGAGCCTGCCGCTGCAGCAGATGAACACCGCAGAACGCTTGATCGCCGACTACGCGGGCACCGGTCTGACAATCGGCAAGCATCCGATGGCGTATCGGCGGGAGGAGCTGCGGCGGGACAGAATTCTCTCCGCTGAAGAGTTGCGCACCTGCAGGGACGGTGAGTTTGTAAGGACGGCGGGCTGCGTCATCGCCCGGCAACGGCCTGGGACGGCCATGGGGTTCATCTTTCTGTCGATGGAAGACGAAACGGGGATCGCCAATATCATTGTGACACCCGATCTCTACGAACGGGAGCGCCTGGTCGTCACACGTAGCAAGTTCATTCTCGCGGAAGGGCCCTTGCAGAATCAGGACGGCGTGATTCATGTGAAGGCTACGCATCTCCGACCCCTCTCCGATCAAGCGCTGGAGGTTCGTTCTCATGACTTCCACTAAGGCAGGTACACGGGTGGGCGGCTACCACCGGGAAGTCGAGCACCAAAAGCTCGGACCGGCTCTGCTGATCGCTTCAAGTCTCGTGCTTGCGATACGCACTGCTCGATGGAGTCCGACACACAGTGACGGTCTAGCCCATGTGGAATGGGACACGGAGGTGGAGCACAGCGTTCGCATTGCGAAGATTGTGCTGTCGCATCTGACCGCTCGTTGTCCTGAACTCTTCCAGATGAAGGACGTTCCTTGGTTTGTTGCTACGGATGAAGAGGTCCCCAAGTAAGGAAGAGAAGGTATCACTGTAGGAATCCATTTCGGGCTAGCCGAGCACATGGCATCGCCTTATGACCAACAGAAGCGCGTTTTCTATGAGCAGGTCACTTAAGTCAACAGGTTGTTCTTTGTTTTTCCTTCATAGGGTTGTTTGCTCTTGCTGTTGGTTTGGGGTTGCGATGCATGTTGTTCTCCACCGGGTTTCTATTCGCACTCTTGATGAGCTTTCTTCATGGAAGCTCGGTGCCGGTTGGGGTTCGAGAGGAGAGTCGATGCTGCCATTTCTCAGCCGGCCTTGAAGGCCAAAACGCGCTCGCAGTCATCGGAACACGGGGTCGTCGCAACAAGTGACATGAATATTTCCTCAAGCAGCTTCTGCGTAGAAGGGGATGTAGGGCTCTTGGGTAAACTTCAAGCCGTCGTCGTAGTGCGGTAAAGTGGGAGCCGTTAGCGCTTCCAAGCCGAGAGTCGCCTTTTCCGCGCTCGTTCACACTACAATCCCGTTTGCTACTGGTCTTCTCCGCTCGACAACACAGCCCAGGCAATGCGCGCCAGCTTGTCGGCAGTGGCGACAACGAGGACGTTCTTAGGAGCTCTGGCGTCGAGTGCGTCCATCTACGATCTACCTACTCGCGCAGGGGTATCAAGCGGCGGACCATCTCATTAGTCGGCTTGTCTTTATTGATCAGGGTCCAATTTCAGCGGTGACTCCGTTTTTCCAGACTCTTTGCCGCTACGATACGAAGAGCAATCATGGCCGACGCAAAGACTCTCTCCCCCGAAATCCTCCTGCACATCGCCCAGTCCCTTAGCCTCCCCCTCCACTCCCTCACCGCCGTCATCGGACTGCTCAACGAAGGCGGCACCGTCCCCTTCATCGCGCGCTACCGCAAGGAGGCCACCGGCAACCTCGACGAGGTACAGATCCGCGACATCGAAGAGAAGCTCGGTTACTTTCGAGACCTCGTCAGCCGCCGCGAGACCATCCTCGCCTCGATCCTCGGGCAGGGCAAGCTTACCGACGTGCTCAGGGCACGCATCGAGACCACCTTCGACAAGTCCGAGCTCGAAGACCTCTACCTGCCCTACCGCCCCAAGCGCCGGACCAAGGCCACCATCGCTCGCGACCGCGGCCTAAAGCCCCTCGCCGACTATCTCTGGGCGCAGCAGCCCGCCGGCCAATCCATCGCCGAATACGCGGCCACGTTCATCAACCCCGAGAAGGAGGTAGAAGTCTCCCCTCACGATTGGCCACGACACGGGTATTGACGTTTAGACGCCAATGTTCGCTCTCTTTGCTCTCAAACTCTGGACATAGGAGATTGCTTCCAACAAATGATCGCGGCCGACTATCTCTCCGGGGCTCTTTGCAACCGCGCCTGCAAACATAATGGCTTTAACGGTGCCTCTGCCGCTAAGTTCTACGCACAAGTTGTGCTAATTCAGCGGTAGAAATGTCAGATTCTCATCTCCACAACGTTCAGATCGGGGGCCGCGAGCACGACTTTCGAAAGGGCTTTACAGGTAGCTCAGCCGTATCGAAGCAGAGGTAACGACAAAGACGAGAAGGCGGCTTTGCCGGAATTGATCGGCTCTAAGAGTCGATCTTCGGGGCCAGCACCGTTTCGTGAGCTTGCAAAAGTTGTAACTCTGATATCTAATTGCTTTGCTGATTTGTAGTGTGCGGACCTTTTCCTGGACCTTGGAAATCGAGCGGTCAACAATATCCTTGGCGTAGGAGCGAGCGATATTTTGCGATTCCGACTTGGAAAAATTCGCGGTCACGTTCGCATGCGGGGTGATGGTGACAGCATCGCCGTATTTCAGTGTGGCAGTCACACCAGCGTCCACATTCACCTTGCTGTCCACTGTGTTCTTTACTTCGGATTGCAGGGTGAACTTCTCGTTCACCTCATGGTCCCTTTCTTCCGACGTAATTGTTTCATTTTCGGTCTCGGTGGAGCTTTCTGAGTGCATGAGAGTCCGGTGTTTTCTTACTTTGTTTTCGCCGGCTAGAATGTTTTCAATGTCAGCGATATCGCCTTCTTCGAAGCGGGCGAGTTCTTCCTTGATAAGGAAAAGGGCAGCAATATAGGGCTTGATACAAATGCATAAACTGCTAGGCTTTTGACAGGATTCGTCGCATTTACATTCGCAAGCAGTCCGGGCGCTTATCTTAGCGTTGAAAGTGCACTTGGGAATTTCCATCTTATTTGGTTCGCTGCATTCTTCCGAGCAACGGCCGCGCGGGATTCTAGGCGGCAAGACGATGGGCAGATTGAGGATTTGGTTGATCAGTTCAGACGTGACGCCAACGGCAACTTCATACTCCTGGTTTGCGTTAATTTTCAAGCATCGCCGGAGGATATAGCAGATACGTATCAGCAGTTGGAAATCGACGCAATAATTAGCTTGGAGAACGTTCTTTTCGATGGCTAGTATGAGGTTATCTGCGTAAAGCCTCCATTCGTTTGCCAGATCCGGCGCGTCAGCGGCCTTCAGTGTCTTTGCAAAGGTTGCGAAATCGTCTAGCTTGATCAGTTTAGCTTTGAAATCGAACCAGTTATACAGAGCCCTTATGATTGGGCTGATGGCCTTCAGATTGGTCAGTTCTCTCTTGGCGTTAACCTTCTTGTAGCGGCTAACCAAGTTCAGTATAGGCGCCGCTGCTCTTCGAATCCCTAAGGCTGTTAGCGAAGTCAGAAAGGCCGTCGTCCGGGTACAGCGGTAGGCCGACATGCCGTTTCTCTTCTTCGGAAATCTTCTGTACCGGTCTCAATTGCTGGAAGCGCGTAAGTTCTATCATCTCGAAGACCTCGGCTTATCCGGATCTGGCTAAACTGGAAAGGGCCCAAGACCAATTAGGCTCTAATTTCTGACGTCAGCTCTCTTTGAAGGCAGAAAGTTATCCAAAAACGGCTTCGCGGACCGTTTCAGGGACACGCATCGATGAGCTCCGCATGTAAGCAGGCTGAAATTATTTCGAGGGGCGAGCCCATCTCGCCTGCAACTTCTTTTCTCTGAAAAGCTGAACTATTCGATTTTTTTTGGGGGCGCCGGAAACTGTGGAGAATTAGGGCGTGTTCACGCTAATGGCTAGTTTCTGTTAATCTGGTTTTACCGATGGAGATAAGCGAAGCGCAGTACGAACGGATCAAGGATGCGCTGCCGGTGCAACGGGGGAACGTCAGTCTGAGCAACCTGCAAGTG
>WNFC01038554.1_pt1 | contig 16153 bp, 12 predicted proteins | sample 5400541 | NCBI WGS metagenome assembly WNFC01 (sample SAMN13153342, study PRJNA577476) | soil metagenome | isolation source: 120 cm saprolite under Douglas fir tree site 2 hole 2 replicate 1 | place: USA:California | collected 2015-04-18
CACCAGCCCCGAGCTGCACTTCCGGCTCGACCGCGGCTTGGAGCACGCCCAGCGGATCGAGCAAGTGCTGCGGGAGTTGAAGGGCGGCGGCGGGGGCGGGGGCGGGGGAGCAGGGGAGGGCGGCTGACGGACGGCGTGGCGCTGGTCGCGAAGCCGGCAGGGCCGACCTCGCACGACGTTGTGGACATCGCTCGGCGCGCGCTCGGCACGCGCCGAGTGGGACACCTCGGGACCTTGGACCCGATGGCCGAGGGGCTGCTAGTGCTGGTCGTTGGGCGGGCCACCCGCTTGGCGCCATTCGCGGCGGGCTGGTCCAAGCGCTACGAGGGGACGATGCGGCTCGGCACGGCCACCAGCACCGACGACGCGACCGGCGAGCTGCTCACCACCTCAGACGCCTGGCAGTCGATGGACCGGGCGCAGGTTAGCGCCGCGCTGGGCCGGTTCCTGGGCGTGCAGGAGCAGCTGCCGCCGGCGCACTCAGCGGTAAAGGTCGGCGGCGAGCGGGCCTATCGCCGCGCGCGCCGTGGTGAAACGGTGGCGTTGGCGCCGCGGCCCGTGGAAGTGCACTCGCTGGAGTTGGTGGACTTCGCGCCGCCCGACGTACGATTCCGGGCCACGGTTTCCGCCGGGACTTACCTCCGTGGCCTGGCCCGCGACGTCGGCACCGCACTGGCTTGCGGAGCGCATCTGGCTGCCCTGCGTCGCACGGCGGTCGGTCCATTCGACCTGCAGGATGCGGTCGCCCCCGATGCGGTGACGCCGGCAAGCCTGCGGGATCCAGCGGTGCTGGTCGCTCACCTGCCGCGCCACGATCTGACGAGCGCGGAGCGTGAGGCCGCCGTGCACGGGCGGCCGATCGAAAATCGGGAGTCGGGGCAGGGGGAAAGGGGCATGGTGGCCCTGTTTTCCGAAGGGCGCCTGGTCGCGGTGGCAGAGGCGGTCGGGGAGGCGCTGAAGCCGCGGGTCGTGGTGAGCGACGCATGACCGGCACGGTCGTCACCGTCGGGAGCTTCGACGGGGTCCACCGAGGCCATCAGGCGGTCCTGGCGGAGATCGTACGGCGCGCTCGGGCGCGGAACGGCGCGAGCTTGCTGGTCACCTTTGACCGCCATCCGCTCGCGGTCCTGAATCCGCCGGGTGCGCCGAAGCTGTTGACGCTGCCTCCGGAGAAGCGCGAGATCCTGGCGCAAACGGAGCTCGACCGGGTGACCGAGCTGGCCTTCACACCGGAGCTGGCCCAGCTCGAGCCGGAGGCGTTCGTCCGGCAGGTGCTGCGGGCGCGGTTCGGGATGCAGGAGCTCGTGCTCGGCTACGACCACAGCTTCGGGCGGGGGCGCTCCGGGGACGTGGAGGTGGTCCGGCGCATCGGCGCGGCCGATGGGTTTGTCGTGGACGTGGTGGATGCGGTGCGCGAGGACGGGCAGCCTATCTCCTCAACGTCGGTGCGGGCGGCCCTCGCCCAGGGGAACCTCGATGCGGCAGCGCGCTCGCTGGGCCGGCCCTACAGCCTGCTGGCGACGGTCGAGCGGGGGGCAGGACGGGGCCGGACGATCGGCGTACCGACGATTAACTTGCGAGCCGACGAACGGAAGCTCCTGCCGCCGGACGGGGTATACGCGGTGCGGGTGGCGTGCCGGGCAGGCACCTTCGGCGGGATGATGAACCAGGGTGCCCGACCGACATTCGGGGTGGCGGAGCGCGGCCTCGAGATCCATTTATTCGGCTTCGCGGGCCAGCTCTACGGTGAGCCGGTGAAAGTGGAGTGGGTGCGCCGCCTCCGGGACGTCCGCACGTTCCCGTCGGGCGAGGCGCTGGCGGAACAACTGGCACGGGATGCGCGCGACGCGCGGGACAGCCTCAACCTCTCGAGAGTCGAATGAGCACGATTCGTTCACGGTTGATCATCATCGGAGTGCTGTTGGTCCTCAGCGTGTGGCAACTGCTCCCAAAGAACCAGACGATCCGCGTCCCTGACCCCGTCACCGGCCGCATGAAGGACACCTCGGTGCGGCGGGTGCCGGTGCACCTCGGCCTTGACCTGCAGGGCGGCGTGCACTTGGCGCTCGAGGTGGATCAGACCCAGGGCCCGGTTCCCGACTGCGCTGAGGCAATCCGCCGCGCCGAGCGCGTGGTGCGCACTCGAATCGACGAGTTCGGCACCACCGAGCCGGTAGTGCAAATCGTGGGTCGCTGTCGGCTGATCGTCGAGCTCGCGGGGGAGAAGGACCCGGCTCGTGCCAAGAGCATCATCAGTCGTATCGCGCACCTCGAGTTCCGCATCACCGACATGCAGAATGTGTTCCGCAACGCGCTGCCGGAGATGGACGTGGCGCTGCGCGCGGCGGGCGTGAGCGGCCCCGCGGGCGGGACGGCCAATGCAGTCGCGAAGCTGTTCGGCGACACGGGAAAGAAGAAAGCCGGACCCGACACCTCGCTCGCCCACGCGCCGGGCGCGCTGTCGTCGCTGTTATTCCAGGGCCAGTTGCCGGGTGAATACCTGGTCCAGGAGGAGAACTTCGCGAAGATCGACAGCATTATCCGCATGCCGGCGTTCGATCGGGTGAAGCCGCGGGGCATCGATCTCTTCTGGGGTGCGCAGGTCGAGTCCCGCGGCGCACGACCCTACCGAGCGCTGTACGCCGTGCAGAGCCGGGCGATCATCACCGGTGAGTGCCTCACGAAAGCCACCGCGCGACGTGAGCCGCTGACCAACCAGTCGGTCGTCGAATTCCAGCTCACGCGACGCTGCGGGCGGACTTTCGGAGATGAGACGGCCCGTCACATCCAGCACTATATGGCCATCATCCTCGACAGCCGAGTGCAGGGCCAGCCGCCGATCATCAAGGGCCAGATCACCAACACCGGCCAGATCGAGCTCGGCACCAAGCCCTTGACCGACGCGCAGGACCTCGCGCTGGTGCTCCGCGCCGGCGCGCTGCCAGCGCCGCTCACGGTCGTCGACGAGCGCTCCATCGGCCGCTCGCTGGGCGACGACTCGATCCGCGACGCCATCAAAGCCGGCGTTGTGGGCGTCGCGCTCGTCGTGCTCATCATGATCGGCTACTACCGGCTGTCGGGGACGCTCGCCGTCGCCGCCCTCACGCTGTACGTGCTATTCACGCTGGCTGGCCTCGCCGGCTTCGGCTTCACGCTCACGCTGCCGGGCCTCGCCGGGTTCGTGCTCTCGGTCGGCATCGCCGTCGATGCGAACGTGCTGATCTTCGAGCGCATCCGCGAAGAGCTGCGACACGGCAAGCTCGTGCGCACGGCGGTGGACGAGGGCTTCAAGCACGCGATGAACGCGATCGTCGACTCCAACGTCAGCACAGCACTCACCGCGTTCATCCTGTACCTGGTCGGCACCGGACCGGTCCAGGGCTTCGCCATCACGCTGATCATCGGCATCGCCGCGTCGATGGTTACCGCCATCTTCGTCGTGCGCACCTTCTACATGATCTGGCTGCAGCAGCGGCCGGCCATGACCACCCTGAGCGTCTGATGATCCAGCTCTTCGCGAACGCCAGCTACGACTTTATCAAGTGGCGCAGGTGGGCCTACGGGCTTACCGGCCTCTTGATCATCCCCGGCATAATCCTGCTGGCGGTGAAAGGCCTGAACTACAGCATCGAGTTCACGGGCGGGACGCTGATCCAGGTCCAGACCGCGAAGCCGGTGGGTACCGGTGTGCTACGGCAGGCGCTCGACGCCGCAGGCGTGCGCGGCGCCACAATCCAGACGTTCGGGAGCGACACCGACTACACGATCCGGGCCCGCCTTGGCACGCAGGCGACGGCGGAAGGCGGCACGCAAGCGACGGCCGCCGCGGTCGATCAGGCGATTAAGGCCGGCATCGGCGAGGGCCAGTACCGGATCGTCCGGACCGAGGCGGTTGGCCCCAAGGTCGGCAAGGAGCTCCAGGGGAAGGCGTTCCTCGCCATCTTCTTCTCGTTCATCGTCACGCTGATCTACTTGGCGATGCGGTTCGAGTGGCGCTTCGGGCTCGCGGCCGTACTCGCTACGCTCCACGACATCCTCACGACCATCGCCTTCATTCGCTACCTGAACCTCGAGGTGAGCCTCGTGGTCGTGGGCGCCGTGCTCACGATGGTCGGCTACTCGCTGAACGACACCATCATCATCTTCGACCGGGTGCGCGAGAACCTGCGCAAGTACCGGCGCCAGAACCTGTACGAGATCCTGAACCTGTCGATTAACGAGACCCTGCCGCGCTCGATTCTGACCCACGGGACCGCCATGGCCACGACGCTGGCCCTAGTCCTGCTCGCCGGCGAGGTGATCCGCCCATTCGCGCTGGTGATGACGTTCGCGATCTTCACCGGTACGTTTTCATCGATCTACATCGCGGCCCCGGTGCTGATGTACATCGAGAAGCGCTGGCCCGGCGAAGACGCGCGCGGCGCCCGGTCGTTCACCGGGCGTGCGCCGAGCCAGCCCGCCGGGCCGTCGACGCCACCCAGTCCCACTCCTTCCTCCGGCCCCCCCCCCCGTCCCAAAGCCGCGGTCTGAGCGTGCTGGTCGACGCCCACTGTCACTTGGGGGACGGGGCGTTTGATGCCGATCGCAGCGCGGCCTTGGCCCGGGCGCGAGCCGTCGACGTGGGGCACGTGGTGGTGATCGGCACGACGGCTGAGGACAGCGCCCATGCCCTCCAACTGGCACGCGAGAACCCCGCGTGTTCAGCCACAGCCGGTGTGCACCCGCACGAGGCGGCCGCGTGGTCCGAGGACATCGAGCGCCGCGTGCACGCCTTGCTAGGCGAGCCCGAGGTGGTGGCGGTGGGGGAGACCGGCCTGGACTACCATTACCACCACTCGCCGCCTGACATCCAGCGGTGGGCTTTCGAAGCGCACCTCGCCTTGGCCGCCGAGCTGGGGAAGCCGGTGGTCGTCCACGCTCGGGAGGCGGACGGCGACGTCGCGGCCGCGTTGCGAGCGTGGGGTCACAAAGTGCCGGCGATCATCCTGCATTCCTTCGCCGGCAGCCGTGACCTGTTCGCAGCGGGAATGGACGTGGGTGCGTATTTTTCCTTCAGCGGCATGATCACTTTCAAGAACTGGAATCCCTCGGTCCGACCGTCCGAGTGTCCGCCCGACCGGCTCTTGGTCGAGACCGACGCGCCGTATCTCGCGCCCGTGCCCCACCGCGGCGCGCGTAACGAGCCGGCGTTCGTGCGGGACGTGGCGGCAGCACTCGCCCGCGCGCTCGGGACGGATGTGACGACCGTCGCCCAACGGACCACCGCAAACGCTCGCCGCGTCTTTGGCCCCCGCATCGCTCCGGCGTGACCATCGCCTTGAAGGTCCCGACCGCCATCGAAATCGCCCAGGCGGCGAAGCTGCGGCCCATCGCTGACGTCGCTGCCGAGCTCGGCCTGACGGACGACGAGATCGAGCTGTACGGCAGGTACAAGGCCAAGATCTCCCTCCACGCCCTCGAGGGGCGGAAGCCGCGAGGCCGACTCGTCCTCGTCACCGGGATCAACCCGACGCCGGCGGGGGAGGGCAAGTCAACGGTGACGGTCGGGGTGACGCAGGCGCTCCGGCGGCTCGGCAAGCGGGCGATTCTCGCGATCCGGGAGCCGTCGCTGGGCCCCGTGTTCGGCGTGAAGGGCGGGGCGGCGGGCGGCGGCTACGCCCAAGTGCTGCCGATGGAGGACATCAACCTCCACTTCACCGGCGACTTCCACGCCATCGCGAGTGCGCACAACCTGCTCGCGGCGATGCTCGACGCCCACGTGCACCACGGCAATGGGCTGGAGCTGGACACCCGCCGCATCACCTGGCCCCGCACGATCGACATGAATGACCGCGCGCTGCGCAGCCTCGTCGTGGGATTGGGGGGCATCAACAATGGCCCCGTGCGCGAGGACCGGTTCGTCATCATCCCGGGCTCGGAGGTGATGGCGATCATGGCCCTCGCCAGCGGGCTCGCCGATCTCGAGGAACGCCTGGCGCGGATCATCGTCGGGCTGCGGGCCGACAAGACCGCCGTGCGCGCCAGCGACTTGAAGGCCCAGGGCGCGATGACGCTGCTGCTCAAGGATGCCCTGCAGCCCAACCTGGTGCAGACGCTGGAGGGCGGGCCGGCGCTGGTCCACTGCGGACCCTTCGGTAACATCGCCCACGGCTGCAACTCGGTGGTGGCAACCCGTATGGGCCTCGCGCTCGCTGACCTCGTGCTCACCGAAGCCGGATTCGGCGCGGACCTTGGCGCCGAGAAGTTCTTCGACATCAAATGCCGCATGGCGGGCCTCATCCCCGAAGCGGCGATCGTGGTCGCGACCGTCCGGGCGCTGAAGATGCACGGTGGCATGAAGAAGGAGCAGCTTGGCACGGCCGACCCCGGCGCGGTGCGCCGGGGATGCGAGAACCTCACCCGCCACCTGCGCAACGTGAAGAAGTTCGGCGTCCCCTGCCTCGTCGCGCTGAACCGGTTCCTCTCCGATACCGAGGCCGAGATCGACGCCGTGAAGGCCGCCTGCGCCGCCGAGGGCGTCGAGCTGGTGCGGTGCGAGGTGTGGGAAAAGGGCGGGGAAGGCGGCCTGGCGGTCGCCGAAGCGCTCCTCAGTCTCCTGGGAAGGGAGGCGCGTTCAAACCGCTGTATGACGAGAGGCGGTCGATCAAGGAAAAGATCGAGACGATCGCCCGCGAAATCTACGGGGCGGCCGACGTCGCCTACTCCCCCGCGGCCGAGCGCGCGCTCGAGCTGCTGCCGACCCTCGGGCTCGGCGAGACGCCGGTGTGCATCGCTAAGACGCAATACTCCTTCTCGGACGACGCCACGAAGTTGGGCGCACCGAGCGGATTCACTCTGCACGTGCGTGAGATTCAGCCATCCGCTGGCGCTGGGTTCGTCGTGGCGTTGGCGGGGGACATCCTGACGATGCCGGGGCTCGGCAAGAGCCCGGCGGCGGAGCGGTTCCGCCTTCATCCCGACGGTACCATCGAGGGCCTGTTCTGATGCGCAAGACGAAAGGGCTGGGCGTGGTGGCGACCGACGCCGCACCCAAAGCGATCGGCCCCTACAGCCAGGCGGTGACCACCGACGGGATGGTCTACACGGCGGGCCAGGTGGCGCTCGACCCCAAGAGCGGCGAGCTGATCGGCAAGACGGTCGCCGAGCAGACCGAGCAGGTGTTCCGGAACCTGGAGGCGGTGTTACTCGCTGCCGGCTCCTCCCTCGGCAATGTGGTGAAAGCCACGGTGTATCTGGCCGACATGGCCGATTTCGCGGCCATGAACGAGGTGTACGCCAGGCGGTTCGGAGCCCACAAGCCGGCGCGCTCAACAGTGCAGGCGGCCGGACTGCCGCGGGCAGCACGAGTGGAGATCGAACTCATCGCAGTAAAAGGATAGATTGCCTCGCACGTAGACGCCGATAGGATCAGCGAGATCGGCAATGTCTCAAACCCTTAGGAGTTCCCAGTGAGATCCACGTCACTATTGTTCGCGACCGGCATGGTCCTCGCGATCTTCGCCCCCCCCCCGATCGCCAGCGCGCAGCACGACACGTCCGCTATGGCGCCCAGCCCCGACCCCCGTGTCGGGCTCCGCGCCGGGTGGATGAACGCCGCCCAAGCCGCTTGGAACCTGCGGCTCGTGGCCGCGGCGCCGAAGCCGGCGCAGTTCACGAACGACAGCGATCCCGGCGACTTTGCGTTCCTCAACTCGGACCTTGCGTTCACCGGACACTACGTGATCCAGGGAAACTTCCACGGTCTGCAGGTGTGGGATATCGCGCAGCCCGCGCACCCTGTGCTGGTCACGACCTTCGTCTGCCCCGACGCGCAGAACGACGTCTCCGTCTACCGGAACCTCCTGTTCACGTCCGGCGAGGACTTCAACGGCCGTCTCGATTGCGGCACGCAGGGTGTGGCCGATACGGTGAGCCAGGACCGGTTGCGCGGTATCCGCATCTTCGACATCTCGGACATCGCGCACCCCAGGAGCCTCGCCAACGTCCAGACGTGCCGTGGCTCCCACACGCACACCGTAGTGACCGCGCCGAACGACACGGCCAACGTCTACATCTATGTGTCGGGTTCGGCTCCCGTCCGCTCGCCAAACGAGCTGGCGGGGTGCTCGGCTCTGACGCCGGACAAGGACCCCAATAGCGAGCTGTTCCGTATCGAAGTCATCCAGGTGCCCCTGGCGCATCCCGAGCAGGCGCACGTGGTGAGCAAGCCGGCGATTCTCGCCGCCCTGACCGCACCGGCAGCCCACGGCGAGGCACCCGAGGATTTGGCCGCTATGGCGCGGGCCGCCGCGGAGGCGCGCGCCCGGGGCGGGTTCACCTTCACCATGCGCGGCATGGAGATGGTCGCGGGGCCGCGATTCGTCGCCGCCGGCAATAGTCCGCGGCCCGGACCAGTCCAATGCCACGACATCACCGTGTATCCGGCGATCGGACTCGCAGGAGGCGCGTGCGCGGGGTACGGGATCGTGCTGGACATCCGTGACCCGGTCAACCCACGACGCATCGCCGCTGCGGCCGACTCGAACTTCGCGTTCTGGCATTCGGCGACGTTCAACAACGACGGCACCAAGGTGTTGTTCACCGACGAGTGGGGCGGGGGTCTGCAGCCCAAGTGCCGGGTGACCGACAAGCCGGAGTGGGGAGCGGACGCGATCTTCACCCTCTCCCACGACACAATGACGTTCCGGAGCTACTACAAGATGCCGGCCCCGCAGACGCCCTTCGAGAACTGCGTGGCGCACAACGGCTCGCTGATTCCCGTGCCCGGTCGCGACATCATGGCCCAGGCATGGTACCAGGGCGGCGTCTCGGTGTTCGATTGGACCGACCCGTCGCATCCGAAGGAAATCGCCTACTTCGACCGCGGCCCGATGGACTCGACCAAGCTCGTGGGCGCCGGCTCCTGGTCCGCCTACTGGTACAACGGCTACCTCATCAGCTCCGAGATCGGCCGCGGGCTCGACGTGTTCGAGCTGGTGCCGAGCGGCCTGCTGTCGCAGGACGAGATCGACGCCGCGAAGCTGGTGCATTTCGACTACCTCAACGTGCAGGATCAGCCGAAGCTCGCGTGGCCCGCGAGCTTCGTTGTGGCTCGCGCGTATCTGGACCAGTTGGCGCGGTCGAATGGGCTCGCGGCCGACCGGGTGGCGGCCGCGCGGACGGCGCTCGCGGCGGCCGAGGCTCGCTCCGGGCGAGCGCGGCAAAGCGCGCTGTGGCAGCTGTCGACCCAGCTGCTCCGCGATGCCCAGGGAGCAGCCGAGCAAGCCAAAGTGCGGACGCTCGCCGCGACGGTCCTGGCCATGGGCAACGCTGGGCGCTGACGGCCGATAGCGGTGGCGAGGTGGCCGACGTCCACGGCGCTCGGTCTCCTGAGCGTCTGGATTGCCATTCTCTCGCTGCCGATGTGGGCGAGTCAGTATCTCGCCGGCCCCTGGAGCGACCAGTTCTCGACGGGGTGGGCGATTCGCCACTGGGGGACGGAGCAGTGGCGCACGACGGGTCGGCTGCCGCTCTGGAACCCCGAGATGTTGGGGGGAGTCCCGACGGTAGCCGGCTTCGGGGACCTGTTCTATCCGACCGCCTGGCTCCGGCTCGTTCTGCCGACCACCATCAGCGTGGACCTCGCGTTCGTCGGGCACTACGTCCTGGCGGGTCTCTTCCTCTATCTGCTCCTGCGCCTGCTGGGCACGAGCTGGCTCAGCTCGGTGGTCGGTGCCACCGCCTATCAGCTGAGCGGGCCGGTGATCTCGTACGTGAGCCCCGGTCACGACGGGCAGCTGTTCGTCGCGGCTCTGTTCCCGGTGATGTTGATCGGACTCGTGCTCGGCATCCGCCGCCGCCGGCTCGAGGGACACGCCTTGCTCGGCCTGGCCGTCGGCCTCGCGCTCCTCAGCCCCCATTACCAAGCGATGCAGTACGCGCTCATCGCCGCCGCCGTCTTTGCCCTCTATCTCACTGTCGGAGAGCCCCAGGGACTCACACCCGCTCAACGCTGGCGCGGCCTTGGGCTCGCCCTCGTGAGCGTTGTACTCGGCTTTGGCGTCGCGCTGATCCAGCTGCTCCCGTTCTTGCACTACCTCCCGTTCTCTCCCCGCGGTGGCGTGAAGGGCTTCGAGTGGGCGACGTCCTACGCCGTTCCCTGGATCCACCTCCCAGAGCTCGCGCTCTCGGGCTTCATGGGCTCCACCCCGGACGCCACCTATTGGGGTCCGAACGACTTCAAACTCCAGAGCGCGTACCTGGGACTACCGGTAGTAGCCCTAGCGCTGCTCGGCGCCACAGGAGGAGCCCCGCGGCGGCGACTGGCGCGGTGGACCATGGCGATCGGCGCCCTGTTCCTACTCGTCGCCTTGGGCAGCGGCACGCCCTTCTATCGTCTCTGGTGGGCGGTGGTCCCCTTCGTGAACAAGACCCGCGCGCCGGAGATCGCGCTGTACCTGGTGGCGTTCGCCGCCGCTGTGCTGGCTGCGTTCGGAGTGGAACGCTTGGAGCGTGGCGAAGGCAAACGGTGGGCCATCGCAGGGCTGATCGCCGGCGGGCTCTGCGCCCTCCTTGCGCTCGTCGGGGCGTTCGGGGGAATCGCGCTTTCCTATGCGCAAGCGCACCAGGAGGACATCGGGGGGGAGCTCGCTCAGGCGGCCATCGCCGCGCAGCCGGGCATCTTGTGGGGCGCCCTCGCCAGCGGAGTCGCGCTGGTGATGGCGGCCGGCGTCGCGCTCTCTTTCCAGCAAGGGAAACTCACCGTTCCGGTGTTCGCGGGGGCGCTGGTGCTGCTGCTCGGCATCGATCTGTGGCGATCCGGACGAGCGTTCTGGCGCTGGAGCAGTCCGGAATCGCAGCAAATGGCCTCTGACGAGCTTATCCAGCGCCTCGCGCTGGCGCCGCTGCCACTGCGCGTCTGTGACTACGGCGGCGTCTATCCGAGCGACGCGCTCATGGCCCACGGTATTCCGGAAGTGGGTGGTTACCATGGCAACGAACTTCAAGCCTATGATGAGCTCCTGGGGGTGGGAGCGGCCGGCATGGACCTCAGCCGGAGCCTCCGGCTCTGGAAGCTCCTGGCCGTCCGGTATGTGATCTCCGCCGACACGGTTCGGATGCCTGGCTTTCATGCGGTGCTCGGGCCGGTGCGCACGGGTCTGGGGAAACAGGCGTACCTATATGAGGCTGATTCGGCCCCGCCGTACGTCCGAGTCGTCCCCGCGGCGGTCCGGACAGACTCGAGTCAGGTTCTTGCTACGCTGCTCGACCCAGGGACTGACTTCGAAAAGGTCGTGCTGCTCACACCGGACCAGCCGGTGCCCGCCCCCCCCCCCCCCCCCCCCCCCCCCCCCCCCCCCCCCCCCCCCCCCCCCCCCCCCCACGCTGTCGTCACGCAGTGGGCGCCTGGGCGGATCCGCATCAGCGTGACTCCAGCCCCCGCCACTGCGAGCTATCTGGTAGTGAGCGAGAACTGGTACAAGGACTGGCGGGCGATGGTAGACGGCCAAGCCGCGCCCGTGCTGCGCGGGGACCAGACGCTGATCACCGTCCCGCTCGGCGTGGGTGCTCGCACTGTGGAGCTGGGCTTCAAACCGCAGGACTACCGCACGGGGCAGCGCCTCACGCTGGCTTCCCTGATTCTGCTGGCGGGGATAGCGGTTGTTCCGGGTGCGCTGCGCCGGAAGGGGCGCGGCTGAGCCGCGCCTGGCGCGGCGCAGTGACCCAGTCGATCTTTCAAGCGCACCTACCAGGAGTCTCGAGATGTCCAAGAGCGATGATCAGAAGCTGGCCGCCCTCGTGAAAAAGAACGCCGCCAAGGTTGCTAAGGCCAAGCAGCCGAAGCGGCGGCGCTACGACACCACCCTGGCACCCGAGGTCGAGGAGGACCTTGAGCGCCGCAAGTTTTTCTCGGAGATGAAGAAGCGGGAGTTCTAGGACCCACGGGGGCGGATCGGGCCTGGTGGCCTGACTGGTCTTCAAAACCAGCTGGGGTCCGCATGGACCTCGGTAGGTTCGATTCCTACACGCTCCCGCCACGCCGCTCGCCGGGCTGTAGGTGCGGGAATGAATCGTTCTTCAGCGCGCCGCCCCTTCAAGCGCGATCCGTTACGCCGCTGCTCGCTCCGGAGTCTGCATGTCCTCTCCTCGCCGCTTTTCAGAGCCGCTCCTCGCAGCCCTTCGCCGCGGTAGGACCGTTCGCATCAGGGCGGGAGCGAGGCACCGGTTCATTGGCATCTGGGTGGTTGTGGTGGAGAGCCGGCTCTTCGTGCGGTCGTGGAGCATCAAAGCCCGCAGCTGGTATCGAACTTTCCTCAAGAATCCGCGTGGCTTCATTCAACTCGACCATCGTGCCATTCCGGTGCGGGCTGTCCGGACCCGGAGTGCTCGTCTACGAGCGGCGGTCGATCGCGCGTATCTCAAGAAGTACGCAACTTCCTGGGAAGTGAGGTTTGCAAAGGATCTCGCGAGCGCAAAGTCTCGCGCGACAACTATCGAATTGCGCCCCGCGCCAGTGCAGCGGGCTAACGCGCGCCCGAGCTGACGGCGCGCGGAGATGGAGCACATGCATCATTCTTCTCGAGCGCGCGCCACCTTAGGCGCACGCCGCTAGGCGACTGGCCATTGCCCATGATCATCGGTGCGCACTCGATCATCTACAGCACGAACCCCGAGCTCGATCGCGCGCTGCTGCGAGACGTGTTCAAGCTGCCCCACGTCGATGTCGGCCACGGCTGGTTGATCTTCGGATTGCCGCCGGCCGAAGTTGCGGTGCATCCGTCAGAGAAGAACGACGTGCACGAATTCTATCTGATGTGCGATGATGTCGACGCCTTTGTTACGGAAATGCGGGAGCGCGGTCTCGTCTGTGGGCCTGTGCACAACGAGGGCTGGGGTCTGCTGACGCGGGTGACTCTGCCGGGCGGCGGGAACCTTGGGGTTTATCAGCCGCGGCACGCCCGGCCCAAGACGCTTGGCGCACGGACGGGGCCGCGGAAGGCCGGCGGGCGCGCAAGGAAGAGGCAAGCCCGAAGGCCCAAGCCGAAGCGGGGCAGCCAACGGTGAACGGCCAGCCGCCTAGACAGCGGTCACGTCAGGGAGCAACCGTGGGCCGCCCTTGCGCATCGTATGTGCGGCGACCAAGGCTCGCCCGGTCAAAGAATCGGCGCAGCCTCAGCGGCGTTTCGATCCAATGCGACTCACCCGAGGGCCTCCGTTGGTTCGCAGATCTCATCCTCCCGCCCGCTACCCGGTCACAACCCGTCGCCCGGCATGCAAGAGCGAGCTTGGCTATCTATTCCTTTGCGCTATAGCGAACTCCTCGCTGCGTGATGGCTCCTCGCCGCTTGTCGACGCCCCGGCGGGGTACGAAACGAACGTGCGTCACTGTTCATTCGTATAGTATTTCAGTGCTCGCGCATGGATATTGAGCCCCATCCAAATGCCGGACTGAAATGTCGCTTCCTGCGCTCTCCATCAGGCTGAAGCTCCCCCTCCTGATCAGCGCCCTGCTCCTGGCGGTGACGGGATCCTTCTCCTTGGCCGCATACGGGGAGGCCCGGAAGGCGGCTGTCGCAGCCGCCAGCGAGCGGTTGCGGACTGTGACCCAGCAGCTCGCCGGACTACTCACGCTTTCCGCCAGCCGGCTCCGCGCGACGGCTGAGACAACGGCCGTCAGCTCCGCTGTCCAAGCCTATCTGCGCTCGCCGACCGACCGATCCGCAGCGTTGGCACTGGGGGCGCTGCAAACCACCGGCCCGCAGTCGCGACAGGTCGTCGAGGCAGCACTCTGGAATGCGCGCGGTGAGAAGGTGCTGTCCACCATCTCCGGTAGGATAGGGCACGCCGTCATGCTGATCGACGCGGCCCTCCTGCAGGCGGCCATCGGTCCTGACACCGGCGTAATCAGTCCCTTCCGGACGGTCGCCGACTCGGTGCAATACGCAGTGGTCGTGTCGGTCACCGCAGGCCACCAGGTACTCGGCTATTACAGCCAGGTGCGGCAGATGACCTCTACGGCCCGGGAGCGTGAGCAAACGAACGCACTGATCGGAGTTGGGGCGGCGCTCCTCCTGGGAGACACGATTGGCGGCGTATGGACCGATCTGGGGCGCCCGGTATCTCACCCACCCGTGCGCCTGCGCGATGCCGGAGGCCTTCTGGAGTATCAGCGGGGCGCGACTGGCCCGGTCTTCGCCGCGGCCAGCGGGATCGCGCACACCCCGTGGATAGTCGTGGTGGAGTTCCCGCGCGGGGTTGTGCTCGCCCCTGCGCGGCGCTTCCTGGGTTATGTCGCGTTGATCGCCGGGGTCATCCTCGTGATCGGCCTCGCGAGCACCTGGGCACTGAGCGGGACGATCACCGTGCCGTTGCAGCGGCTCACGAGCGCGGCCGAGGCCGTCGCGGTCGGGGACTACTCGCGCCCAGTGCGCATCACCCGGCGCGACGAGCTGGGCCGTGTGGCGGAGGTCTTCAATAGTATGGCGCAGCGCGTGCACGAGTCGCAGCAGCGCCTCGAGGGCCAGGTGCATGACCGCACCGCCGAGCTGGAGGCCCTGAAGCGCGCGCAGGTCGAGCGGGCCAGGGCGGAGGACGCGCTGCGCGTCACGCGCTCCCGTCTCGAGCAGATGGTCAACGCCAGCACCGCGGTGATTTACGCGGTTCAGATCACCGGCGACACCTTCACTCCCGTGTGGCGGAGCGAAAACATCACCCGGCTGACCGGCTACGACCTGGCGGAGACGATGAGGCCCGGTTGGTGGTACAGCAACCTGCACCCGGAGGACCGCGAGCGCACGATGCGCGAGGTTGCCCGTCTGTTGGCCAAGGGCGAGTTCGTCGCCGAATACCGCCTGCGCAACAAAGACGGCACATATCGTTGGATCCTCGACGAGGCCCGACTCCAGCGGGACGCGTCCGCTCAACCGGCGGAGGCTGTGGGGGCCTGGATCGACATCACTGACCGCAAGCGGCTCGAGATGCAGCTGCAACAGGCGCAGAAAATGGAAGCCGTCGGCCAACTCGCCGGCGGGATCGCGCACGACTTCAACAATATGCTGACGGCCATCGCGGCGAACGCCGAGTTGGTCCAGGACGCACTCCCCGCCGGAGATGCGCTCCGTGATGACGTGGAGGAGATCAAGTCCGCAACGACGCGCGCCGCCGCGCTGACACGGCAGTTGCTGGCCTTCAGCCGCCAGCAAGTGCTGCAACCGCGGGTGTTGGAGTTGGACAGCGTGGTGATGGGCATGGACCGCATGCTGCGCCGGATCATCGGCGAGGACGTCGACCTGGTCACCGTCCTACCGCCGGGCGTCGGGCGCGTGGAGGTCGATCCGGGTCAGATCGAGCAGATTGTGCTCAACCTCGCCGTGAACGCCCGCGACGCGATGCCGACCGGCGGCAAACTCACGATTGAGACAGCCCGCGTCGAATTCGACGAGGCCTACGCGCGCAGCCACGCCCCGGTCCAACCGGGCAGTTACGTCATGTTGGCGGTGAGTGATACTGGAATGGGGATGACACCGGAGGTCAAGGCCCGCGTCTTTGAGCCCTTTTTCACTACCAAAGAGCCGGGCAAGGGAACCGGCCTGGGCCTTGCGACCGTCTATGGCATCGTGAAGCAGAGCGGCGGCTTCATTTGGGTGTACAGTGAGCCCGGAGCGGGGACCGCGTTCAAGCTCTACCTGCCACGGGTTGAGGAGGCCGCAGCGCCGCTGGCGCCGCGAACGGTCGTGGAACCTCAGCGGGGTACGGAAACCATCCTCTTGGTGGAAGACGAGGCGCCGGTCCGGCGCGTCGCCCGCGAGGTGCTGAGCCGCTACGGCTACAAGGTGTTGGAGGCCCGGCGTGGCGAGGAGGCACTCGCCATCTGCCAGGACCATCCGGGGGTGATCCATCTCGTTGTGACGGATGTCGTGATGCCGGGAATGAGCGGCCCTGAGCTGGTTCAGCAGCTCAGCGTGCTGCGTCCCGGGATCAAAGTGCTCTTTGCCTCCGGTTATCCCGGTGAGGCCATTGCCCACCACGGCATTCTGGACCAAGGTGTAGCCTTTCTCCAGAAGCCGTTCTCGGTGGCGGAACTGGCGAGCAAGGTGCGTGAGGTGCTGGAAGGCGAAGCTGTCCGCGGTCCATAAACTCTCTACATTAGGCAATGGTCGAGATCCCCGTCGCG
>WNFC01005477.1_pt1 | contig 16152 bp, 15 predicted proteins | sample 5400541 | NCBI WGS metagenome assembly WNFC01 (sample SAMN13153342, study PRJNA577476) | soil metagenome | isolation source: 120 cm saprolite under Douglas fir tree site 2 hole 2 replicate 1 | place: USA:California | collected 2015-04-18
GCGCGTCCGCGCGCTGACCGAAAACGCCAGCACGCCTGCGACGCCAACCAACGCAATCGCCAACGCGACAGCCGCGAACACGCCGAACACCAGCGAGTTCAAACGGTCTGGCGCGAGCACCTCCGCGCGGATGTCTTCGAGAGTGGCAGCGCGCTCAATGGGCTGATCGGCGGACATATCGCGAATAACGCGCGTGACCGGCTTGACGAGCGAATAAGGATTTCCACCGGTGTGGATGAAAAGGCGACCGCCAAAGATTTGGCCCTCTTCAAAGGTGGTATAGACGGTGAGGATGGGCTCAGGAACGACGTGTTCGTCGTCAATATCGGCGGTGACGCCGATGATGCGGTGCGGCGCGACAAGACGCGACTTTTGGGGTTCGGTTCCGGGGAAGAACTGCAGCACGGGATCCGTCCAATAGACATGCCGATTGACGGCATCCTGATTGGGGAACATGCGCCGTGCGAGAGTCTCACTGACGATAACGACAGGCTCCTTACTTTGGCCGTCGAGATCGTTGAAATCGCGGCCGGTGATGATGGGAACACCGAGCGCGGCAAAGAATCCGGGAGAGATGACACGCCAATGCGAGCGAGGATCCTCTTGGCCGGGGGCATGAACATGACCGTCGGCGGAGAATTGGAGGCCGGGACCGAAGCCGGCATCGCGCCACGGAACAGAAATGCCGAAAGCGGTCTTGTTCACGCCGGGTAGCGCATCAATGCGACGAATCGATTCCTTGTAGAAATCGACCACTTGCTGAGGCGTTTTTCCGTAGGACATAGCGGGAACGTTGATGGCGAGGACGTGGCGGATGTCCAGGCCGGTCTGCACGGATTGCAGCGAGAGCAGCGTTTTGACCAATGCGCTGGCGCCCGCCAATAGCACGAAGGAAGCGGCAATCTGCGTCACGGCGGAGATGCGCAGCCGGCGATTCGTACTGCCGGTGATCCGCACGCTACCGCTCGAGAGACCGATTCCTTGCGACCCGTCAGCCGACGGCAGACGCGGGACAAACGCCAAAAGCACTGCTGCGGCGATCGCCAGCCCCGCCCCGACCCAGAGCATGCTCGAGTCCACCGTCAGGTCGAGCGCACGGACCGAAAAGCGCGAGGCGTACCGCGCCAGGATGGCCACCATGGGCCGAGCGCTCAGCACACCGAGCGTCGCGCCGGCTCCGCAGAGCAGGAGGCTTTCAGCCAGCAGGACGCGCCGAAGTGCTCCGGTGGTTGCGCCGAGCGCTGCGCGGATCGACAGCTCGCCCTCCCGCCGAACCGTCCGCGACAGAATCAGGTTGGCGACGTTCGAGCACGCGATGACAAAGACGAGCGCCGAAGCCGCCAGCAGCACCAGCAGGACGGTCCTGGCGCGCGAGGTAATCTGGTCGCGCAATAGTTTCGCCTCGATCTGAAAGCGTGCTTGCGTCGGATACTCCGCGGGATGCGCTTTGACCATCGCTCCATGCACGGCGCGGAGCTCAGCGCGCGCTTGCTCGAGATCCGTGTCAGGCGCGAGCCGGCCGAAAAGTTCCGTCATTCGATGGACGCGCCCGTTCTGCATGGTCGCGGAGAGATGATGGGGGCTGGTGACAATGTTGGCAATGATTTCCGTATCGGTAGGATATTGGATAGAGGGCTCGAGGACGCCGATGATAGTGGCAGGTCTATCGCCGAAGCCGCCGCCGAGGCGAAGGACTTTACCGAGGACGGAAGGGTCGCTCTTGAGAGTGCTTGACCAGAACCGATAGGTCAGGACGGCGACGCCAGCGGCTTTAGGACCATCGTCTTGAGGCCCGATGAGACGGCCGAGGACAGGATGGAGGCCCACCACGTCAAAATAGGAGCCGTCAACGACACCGGCGCGAACTTCCCGGGGTTCGCCGAGGCCGATCATGGTGAAACCTACGGTGGAGAACTCGCCGAAGGAGTTGAGTGTCTTGACGCTTGCGCGCAGGTCCTCAATTTCCGGCACGGAGAACGGGACGCCCCCCGGGCTGATGCCAGGCGCGCTTTGTTGGATGTAGATCAAGCGGTTCTCGTCGCGGTTGACGAGCGGCCGAAGCAGCACGCCGCGCACCAGGCTGAAAATCGCCGCGTTCGCGCCGATGCCGAGCGCCAGCGTAAGTATCACGGTGACCGCAAGCCCTTTGGTGCGCGCGAGCGAGCGAACAGCGAATTTCACGTCTTGGAGGAATACGTTCGGTTGGATCATGGTTGAGGTCCTTAAATCACGGGGCCGGGCGAAGCTTCATGTCGCCGGCGCCTGATTGTCGCTCCTTTGCCCGGGCGTTGCGGAATCGGATTCTACCCCCTAGTTTCCACGAAGGCCTATACAAAATCAGACTCAGCCAGTGGCCTGTCCTGGCTTGTGGAGCAAGGAGTAGACACGAAACGGCGTGAATTCTCCTCTGTCTAGTACAACGTGGCTGAGTTTTTCTTTAAGCCCTCTTATCCTGCATCCCATTAGAATGAAATTTGGCAAGTCCAGAACTACCAAGGACTTATCCGTTCGCCAGAGAACGCCATCCAGTGGCAAACTCAGGTCTTTGCCAGGTACGCACTCAAACGCTCCAGAGTCTGGGTCCAGCCCTGCTCCATTCCTGCAAGATACGGAGCGGCTTGAGCCGTCTTCTTTATGACGCGCGCCCGCAACGTTTGTTTCGTCTTCCCATTTTGCTCGGTGAAGGTCACGGTGGTTAGAATATCAAACATTGGGTTGCCATCCGCATCCAGAGCCGAGCTCACGAACACGAGCCGCTCTGGCTCGAGGACTTCCTGATACACGCCCGTCATAGGATAGACGATGCCGTTAGGTCCACGCATGTGAATGCGGATGGCGCCCCCGGGCCGCGCGTCCAGCTCGCAAACGGGGTTCGTAAATCCGTGCGGACCCCACCACTGCGCAACGTGCTTTGGATCGGTCCAAACCTTGAACACGAGTTCGCGTGGCGCGTCAAACACACGAGTCAGCACCAGCTCCTGCTCTTCATTTGCCATGACGTTTCCCGTGGCCATGCTTTTTCTCCTTTTTCTGTACGTCTCGTAGATACTCTTCCAGACGGTCAAAGCTTGCGGTCCAGAACCGCTGGTACTGTGCTACCCAATCGGCGACGTCCTTGAGCGGCGCGGCGGTGATCCGGCAGGGCCGCCACTGCGCCTCGCGCCCTCGCGTAATCAAACCGGCCTGCTCCAGCACCTTGAGATGCCGGGAAACCGCGGGCATGCTTATCGCAAACGGTGCAGCCAACTCGGTGACGGTAGCCTGGCCGCCAGACAAACGAGCGAGGATGGCGCGGCGGGTAGGGTCCGCCAGCGCGGAGAGGGTGGCGCTCAGGTGGTCTGGGGCGGCAGGCATTAAATACTCCTGTTAAATAACACACCTGTTAAATACTACAGCAATTCCGAACTGTCAACAGTTTCTTGTGAGCTTCAAAGGGCGCGCTTTCGGTTCGCGATCTTGGTGTTCCTGGCGGATTGACCTTTCGACGCAATTGCAACGCAGATTCTTGGTTGACCGATGGGGGAATCGAGTCAACAATGTTTGGACTATGGCTAGCAATATCGCGCAAAAACTATCGGACAAAAGGCTGGCGGTCCTGGGTACCGGAAAACTCGGCGGTATCTTGCTCCGAGCTTACCTCAAGCAGGAACTTTTTTCGCCAAAACGAGTCACTGCAACGGTGAAGCACGCGGAAAAGGCCACCGCGCTGGCAAAGGAACTGGGAGTATCCGTGACCACCGAGAACCGCAAAGCGGTAAGCGGCGCGGACATCGTGCTTCTCGGCGTCAAGCCGCAAGTCGTTGGCGACGTGTTGAAAGAAATCGCCCCGGAGCTAAATGAGAAAACGCTGGTCATTTCCGTTGCTGCTTCGGTGCCAACGAGCTACATCGAGCAGCGCCTTGGCGAAAAAGTCCCCGTGGTCCGCGCCATGCCCAATACCCCTTCGGCCGTGGGATGCGGAATGACCGGCATTTGCCGCGGCGCGCATGCGGGGGCCGAGCACTTGGAGATGGCGCGCGCGATGTTCAACGCTGTCGGGCGCACGGTGGTCGTTGACGAAAAAAATATGGACGCCGTAACCGGGCTTTCAGCCAGCGGACCGGCGTATGCCTACATCATTCTCGAGTCGCTTGCGGAAGCTGGTGTCAAAGTAGGTCTGCCGCGCGACATCGCAACACTGCTCGCTGCACAGACCATGAAGGGCGCGGCAAGCGTAGTTTTGGAAACAGGAGATCACCCTGCGCTTCTGAAGGACGCCGTGACCACGCCCGCTGGCTGCACCATCGACGGGATCATGGAGTTGGAAGAAGGCAAGCTCCGCGTGACGCTCATCAAAGCCGTAGTCAAGGCCACCAGCCGCGCCGGAGAGTTGCTCTTTGAAAAGTAAGCCGCCTAGCGAGTTTGACAAGAGTGGTATGCTGCCTCCGAGGGATTAATGCAGAGCGCCTACATCCCGGTTCTGATTTACGCCGCGCTGGTGATTGCGTTTCCTGCGGTCACACTCATCCTTGCAAAGTTCATTCGGCCGGCATCCACGTCCTTCGGCGCCAAGCTCAAGCCCTATGAGTGCGGGATTCCTCCGGAGAGCGATGCGCGCGGGCGCTATTCGGTGCGCTTTTACATCGTGGCCATGCTGTTTGTGATTTTCGACGTGGAGACGATGTTCCTCATTCCCTGGGCAATTCTATACAAAGGGTGGGTTGCGGCGCACCTGGGCCTGTTTGCCTTGGTCTCCATGGTTGTTTTTCTCGGCATCCTGCTGGTCGGGTATTTGTGGCTGTACAAAAAGGGTGCCCTTGAGTGGGCTTAAGCCGCAAATCTCTTGCATCCCATGGTTCCGCCATTGCGCTCGCAAGTTGTTCTGATTGACTAGCTTCCCAGCGTGTGTTAGAAACGCGGCGGTCCAATTTTCGGCTGCTTCTTTGATGCTGCCTATGAATGGCAAGCGGTTTGGTGCAGCCCATCGTACCCACGGTCCATGGCTGACGAGCCCAAGGAACCAAATCCGCCTCAAGCGCCTACGGGCGATAAGCCCGCAGGCAACGTATCCCCCGTCTCTACGCCCGCGGTAAAGCCCGCTGGCGCAGGCGCGCCTGCCGCTCCGCCGAAACCGGCGGCTCCCGTGCCCCCAAAGCCGCCTGTGGTGTTGCAGACTCCGCTCGACAATGAATTGGTCAAGCGATTTCGTGCCCACTTCGGTGCTGCGCTGCTGGAAGCGACCGAGGATCGCAAGCAGGCCATTCTGACTGTGGACCGCGCCCGCCTGGCGGAGATCGCGCTGCACCTGCGCGACGAACAAAAATTCGACATGCTCTCCGATTTGACAGCGGTCGATTGGCCCAAGCGTGAGAAGCGGTTTGACGTGGTTCTTAATCTGTACTCCTTCCCAAAAAACGAGCGGCTGCGGCTGAAAGTGCACGCCGCGGATGCTGAAGAAGTGCCCAGTGTTGTCAGCGTTTGGCCAACCGCAAATTGGCTGGAGCGAGAAGCGTTTGACATGTTTGGAATTATTTTTTCAGGGCACCCGAATTTGAAACGCATTCTGTTGCCCGACGAGTGGCAAGGCTATCCTCTGCGGAAGGACTACGACATCTTGCAGCAGGATACCGCCTGGGTACGCGAAAATCTTGGAATTGAAAGCGGTCAGTAAGGCGATTTTAGCCGCACGAGGAAAACGACTCTGAGCGTCGATACCACAAACGACCCCAAGACGCTGTTGGGCGCGGACGAACTGGTCATCAACATGGGACCGCAGCATCCGTCCACCCACGGCGTGTTGCGTGTCAAGCTCAAGCTCGATGGCGAGCGCGTAATCGGCTCCGAGTGCGTCATTGGGTATCTGCACCGGGGCGTCGAGAAAATCGCGGAGAACCGCACCTATCAACAGTTTGCGCCCTACGTCGACCGCATGGACTACGTTGCCGCCGTCAGCAGCGGCCTGGGATATTGCGAGGCAGTGGAAAAACTGCTGATCGTGGAAGCTCCGCCGCGAGCGCGCGTGATTCGAACGATCCTGACGGAGCTGCAGCGAATTGCCAGCCACCTCTTGTGGCTCGGTACCCATGCTTTGGATATTGGCGCGCTTACGCCGCTCTTTTATTGCTTCCGCGAACGCGAAGAAATTCTGAAGATTTTTGAGAAATACTGCGGGGCGCGCTTGACCACCCACGCGTTTCGCATCGGCGGCCTGCAATACGAAGCCTACGACACTTTCGAAAAGGAAGTCGCACGGTTCTGCAAGGATTTCGAATCGCGCATCGTCGAATACGAGGATTTGCTCACGCAAAATCGCATTTGGATCGGGCGTACCAAGGGCGTGGGGATTTTGACGGCTGCCGACGCCATCGCCTTCGGTGTAACCGGGCCCGTGCTCCGAGCCAGTGGCGTCAAATGGGACATTCGCAAAGCCGCGCCTTACGCGGCCTACGATCAATACAAATTTGAGATTCCCGTCGGCACGACCGGAGACACCTACGATCGCTATCTGGTCCGCATGGAAGAGATGCGGCAATCTCGCTTGATTTGCCTGCAAGCCATCGAGAATATTCCTACCGGCCCGATCCTCGCTAAGGTGGGAAAAGTTCTGAAGCCGCCGCCGGGTGAGGTCTACCATGCGATTGAAGCCCCAAAGGGAGAAATAGGCTATTACATCGTGAGCGACGGCACGGTCCAACCCTATCGTGTGCGCATACGGCCGCCTTCTTTTGTAAATTTGCAGGCCTTCGACCGCATGGTGCGCGGACATCTGGTGGCGGATGTTGTGGCCATCATTGGAACGATTGACATCGTGCTTGGGGAAGTCGACCGCTAAGGTCGCAAGAAATAATGACCGGTAAGGTCGCTGGAGAAAAAGAACGCTGATGCAGGCCATTTCGCATGCAACGCTCGAGTTCTTGAAGCTCTACTGGGCGCCGCTGCTCTGCGGCGTAGCCGTCGTCGCCATCCTGCCTCTGGTCGCCGGCTACATCGTGCTGGTGGAACGCAAAATCATGGCGGACATGCAAGCGCGGCTCGGGCCCATGCGTGTGGGGCCGCATGGTTTGTTGCAGCCGATCGCCGACGCCGTGAAACTGCTCATCAAGGAAGACATCATCCCAGACAACGCGGACAAGCTCGTCTTCTGGCTTGCGCCGGTGCTTTCCGTTGGCGCCGCTCTGCTTTCGCTGGCTGGCTTGGCTATCGGACCCGCATTTCAGATCGCTCAGGACATCAACATCGGCATTCTCTTTGTTGTGGGCATCAGCGCCATGGGAATTTTTGGCATCGTGCTAGGTGGCTGGGCTTCGAACAGCCACTATTCGCTGATGGGAGCGCTGCGCAGTTCGGCGCAGCTTGTGAGTTATGAAACCGCCGCGGGGATGGCGCTCGTGAGCGCGCTCTTGTTTACCGGCACGCTGAACATCAAATCGATCGTTGAAGCGCAGAGCAAAGAGGGCATTTGGTTCGCGATGCTGGCGCCGGTAGCCTTTTTTACTTATCTCGTCGCTTCTATTGCGGAGACCAACCGCGCCCCGTTCGATTTGCCGGAAGCCGAGTCCGAGCTCGTCGCCGGGTATATGACCGAATTCAGCGGTTTCCGCTGGTCGCTCTATTTTCTAGCGGAATACACGAACATGATCGTGGTAGCCTCCGTGGCAACCACATTGTTTCTCGGAGGCTGGCTCCGGCCTTTCGCCAGCGTTCACTGGCTGAATCTTCTGGATTTTGTTCCAACGCTTCTGATGGTCGCCGTCGGCGCGTATTGCCTTGTTCGCATGCCCAAGCAGCCAACCCGCGTCCAGCAATTGTTTATGCTGGCGGTGGCAGGCCTGTGTTTTATTTTGGGTCTGCTGCTCGTCGCGCCCGTGGTTGTGCCCATTGCCAAACCGTTTTATGCCGGCGTTCACGGCGGCTTCTGGTTTATTTTCAAAGTCAGCCTGTACATCTATTTTTTCATGTGGCTGCGATTCACCATACCGCGGTACCGCTTTGACCAGTTGATGCGCCTGGGCTGGCATTTCCTGATTCCTCTGTCCATCATCAACGTGCTGCTCGTCGGCGTGGCGTTGATCGCCGGAGACGTCTTTCACTTGCGAGGATGGGGCCTGCTCCTGGTTACGACTCCCGCGGCGCTGCTGGCTCTTGTGGCCGCGCTCTTGATTCTCGCCATCGAGAAAGATCGCGACACTCGGCACGATCCCAATGCCGTTTCGGATTTTTATGCTCGATAGAGTCCTATTCTATTTCTTCGCCGTCATTGCCGTGGCCAGCGCCGCGCTGATGGTGACGCGTCGGAACGTCATCCACAGCGCCATATTTTTAATCACCGCGCTGCTCGCGACTGCCGGCATTTTCTTGCAGTTGCGCGCGGAGTTTTTGTTTATCGTCCAGATCATTCTCTACGTTGGCGGCATCATGGTGCTGTTTGTCTTCGTGATCATGTTGGTCAATTTGGACGTGGCTCTGCAGCAAATTCAGTTCGCGCGGCAGAAGTGGGTGGCGCTCGTCGTCGCGCTGGCGCTGGCTGGCCAGGTCGGCCTGATGTTCTGGACTTCCGGGAAGATGCCGGGCCAGGGATTGCCGGTGCAGACGGCCGCTGCGGCGGTGAGTTTGCCGCCCAACTCCGAAACGGTGGCTCACAGCCTTTTCGAATCGTATCTGCTGCCGTTTGAGATTGCTTCCGTATTGTTGCTCGTGGCCATGATCGGCGCTGTGGTCATGGCGAAGAAAAGGACCTAGCGCAGCGATGCTTCCGATAGAAAACTACCTGTTCCTGAGTCTCGCGCTCTTCATCATCGGCGTGATCGGAGTCGTTACTAGGCTCAACGTCATCGTCGTGCTCATGTCCATCGAGCTGATTCTCAACGCTGTGAACATTAATCTGGCGGCATTTTCCCGTCTCTACGGTGATGTGGCGGGACAGGTATTCGCTCTCTTCATCATTGCCGATGCGGCTGCGGAAGCAGCCGTGGCGCTCGGAATCATTATCGCCTTTTTCCGCAACCGCGAAACGGTTCTGGAAGACGAAATGGATTTGCTGAAGTGGTAGCGTGACGCGCGACGTTATGAAAAGAGAAATGAAAATCGCATGACGCCCACAGGCTACTTCCTCGATCATCTTTGGATGATCCCGTTGTTTCCGCTGGCGACCGCAGCGCTCATGCTCTTCTTTGGCAAGCGGCTCCCAAACAGCGGCATCAGTGTACTCTGTGTCGGCAGCGTGGGCTTGTCGTTCCTGTTCGCGCTGGGGGCAGTCTTTCAATTGCTCGCCGTCGCTCCCGAGCATCGCGTCGCCCAGGAAATCATGTTCGAATGGCTGACGCCAGGGCCGATGCAAATGACCGGCGGGCACGCCATTCGCTTCGTAGCCGACTGGGGATTTCTTCTCGATCCGCTTTCCTGCGTCATGGTCCTTGTCGTTACCGGCGTCGGCTTCCTCATTCACGTCTACTCCGTCGGCTATATGGCGCATGAAGGCGGCTACTACCGCTTTTTCGGCTACATGAATCTCTTCATGTTCGCCATGCTCACGCTCGTGCTGGCGAACAATATGCTCCTCATGTTCGTGGGCTGGGAAGGCGTCGGCCTTTGCAGCTACTTGCTCATCGGTTTTTATTTCCTGAAGAAGTCGGCCTCCGACGCGGGCAAAAAAGCGTTTATCGTCAATCGTATCGGTGACGCTGGATTTATCCTTGGCATCCTTCTGACAGCTGTAACTCTGGGCACCATCCGGTTTACCTCGCAGGGTTTGCCGGATGCCGCGGACGCGTCAGGAATTCTTCAAGCACTGAAGGCCGCAGTAGATGTGCACACACTGGCCTACGGAACGCCCGTGCTGACAGGCATCGCCCTTTTGTTATTTGTCGGAGCGGTAGGGAAGTCAGCGCAGGTCCCTCTTTACGTTTGGCTGCCGGACGCCATGGAAGGTCCCACTCCTGTGAGCGCCTTGATCCACGCCGCAACCATGGTGACCGCGGGCGTCTACATGGTCGCGCGCATGAACGCGGTCTACCAGCTCGCGCCTTTCGCCATGGACGTCGTTGCCGTAATCGGCGCGATTACCGCCATTTTTGCGGCCTCCATGGCCCTGGTGCAGAACGACATCAAAAAAGTCCTCGCCTATTCCACCATCAGCCAGCTCGGCTACATGTTCCTCGCCCTCGGCGTGGGCGCGTTCGCAGCGGGAATTTTTCACCTGATGACCCATGCTTTCTTCAAGGCGCTCTTGTTCCTCGGCGCTGGCAGCGTGATTCACGCCATGGGCGGCGAGCAGGACATCCGCAAGATGGGCGGTCTCAACAACAAGATCAAGTACACCTATGTCACCATGCTGATCGCCACCATGGCGATCGCTGGAATTTTTCCGTTCGCCGGGTTTTTCAGCAAAGATGAAATTCTCGGCCAGGCCTTCGACCGCTTTTTCTTGCTCTGGATCGTAGGTTTCATCACCGCGGGCCTGACGGCGTTTTACATGTTTCGGCTGCTCTTCCTTACCTTCTTCGGCTACTGCCGCGCGGACGAACATGTTGAGAAACATATCCACGAATCGCCGTGGGCCATGACCGTTCCGCTCATCATTCTCGCGGGACTTTCTGTCATCGGCGGCTGGATCGGATGGCCTAGCGCGCTCTGGGGCGAGAACCGTTTCGAGCGGTTTCTCGAACCCGTCTTGACCGGCGTAATACCTGAGACGGGAATGGTCAAGATCGCGCACCACGCCGTGGGAAAAGAAATCATCTTGATGGTGTTGTCGCTTTCCATTGTCGCGGCGGGCATTTGGCTCGCTTACGAATTTTATCGCACCAAGCGATTCGCGCCCGAACTGGTCGCCGGAAAACTGCCGAAGCTCTACCAATTGCTCTTCCACAAGTATTACGTGGACGAAATTTACGACGCAGCCATCGTGGATCGCACCGAAGACCTCGGCACTCTGCTCGGCCGCTTCGACGCCAAAGTGATTGACGGGCTCGGCGTGGACGGCGCCGGCTGGCTCGCCCGTTTCATTTCGAATGTATCCATGTGGTGGGATAAGTGGATCATCGACGGGCTGCTGAATCTCAGCGCGAAGCTGATGCAGCTTTTCAGTTATCCCGTCCGCCTGCTGCAAACTGGAATGTTTTCCAGCTACGCGATGTTGATTGTGGTCGGCCTAGTGGTCCTTCTGGCCTATTACGGGCATCATATGCAGGTTTTGTTGCGCGGCGTGCGCTGAGAGGCGATAAGAATGTACTCTTATTTTGCAAACCATATCCTGAGCGTGATCCTGTTCACGCCGCTCGTCGGCGCTTTGCTGCTGCTGTTCATTCCGCGCGAGATGGAGCAAGCGCATAAGCTCACTGGAAATTTATTTGGCCTGCTCGGTTTTCTTGTTTCGCTTCCATTGATCCGCTGGTTCAAGCCCGGATGGGGTGGCTTCGCCTTCGAGGAAACAGCGGATTGGATTCCCTCCATCGGCGCGAAATATCATCTCGGCATCGACGGCATCAGCCTTCTGCTCGTCATGCTCACAACGTTTCTCGGGATGATCGCCATCCTCTCGTCTTGGAGCGCGATTCACCTGCGCACCAAGGAATATTACATTCTGCTTCTCCTGCTTCAGACCGGCATGCTCGGCGTTTTCGTTTCTCTCGACTTCTTTCTCTTCTACGTCTTCTGGGAAGTGATGCTGGTCCCCATGTACTTCTTGATCGGTGTTTGGGGCAGCGACCGCCGTCTCTACGCGGCCATCAAGTTTTTTCTGTACACGCTGGCCGGTTCCGTAGTCATGCTCCTGGGGATTCTTGCGCTATATTTCTATGCGCCAGTGGGAGCCGATGGAACTCGCACCTTCGATGTTCCGACGCTGCTCGCGGCCGCCCAGCATTTCTCCGACCCGCTGAAGGTCTGGCTCTTCTGGGGCTTCTTCTTCGCGTTTGCCATCAAAGTGCCTATGTTCCCGTTCCACACTTGGCTCCCCGACGCGCACACCGAAGCGCCCACCGCCGGCTCCGTCATCCTTGCCGGCGTCCTCTTGAAAATGGGCACGTACGGCTTCATCCGTTTCTCGCTCCCCTTGTTGCCTGCCGATCCCATGTTGCGTTCGCGCATCATCAAGGTTGTCATTTTCTTGTCGTTAGTCGGCATCATTTACGGCGCGCTCGTTTGCCTCATGCAAAAAGACATGAAGCGCCTCATCGCCTACAGCTCCGTAAGCCATCTCGGTTTTTGCACGCTGGGAATTTTTGCGCTCACGCCCAACGGCCTCTCCGGCAGCGTGCTCCAGCAGATCAACCACGGCATCTCCACTGGCGCACTCTTCCTGATCGTTGGCGTGCTCTACGAGCGGCGTCACACGCGCCTGATCTCCGATTTCGGCGGCCTTGCCACGCCCATGCCCAATTTCGCAGCCGTCTACCTCATCATCAGCCTCAGTTCGCTGGGCATGCCGCTGCTGAACGGCTTCATCGGAGAATTCACAATTTTGCAAGGCGCTTTTCAGGTCAGCAAAGCCTGGGCCGCCTGGGGCTCGCTGGGCGTTGTCTTGGGTGCGGCGTACCTGCTGTGGCTCTACCAGCGCGTCATGTTCGGCCCGGTAACACAATCTGCCAATGAACACTTGCCGGACTTGAATCTTCGCGAATACGCCACGCTCGTGCCCCTCGTGGTTCTGGCGTTCTGGATCGGCATCTACCCCAAGCCGTTCTTCGCCCTCATCGAAAAGCCAGTAGAAAATATTGTGCGGCAGGTCAACCCCAACTTCTATCCAGTGGAGCACGCGAAATTGCCTCCGGCGGAACCCCACGCTGCCGCCGCGGAGGCGAAATAGCCCGCTCGCATGAACGTCCCTCTCATCAGCGCGATTCGCAGCTATCTTCAGGGCGACGGCCTCGTCATCCTCCCGGAGATCGAGCTTCTCCTCTTTGGGCTGGGGATTCTGCTGATTGATTTCTGGCTCGAGCGGAAAGAAAAATATTTGAATGCCGGGATGGCGCTGACGGGAACCCTCTTCAGCGCCTTCACGCTCTGGAAGCTCCGCGGAGCGGTCGTTGTCCGGGGCGATGTTTTCGGATTCCATCAGACTGCCGTCGTCGATTCGTTCTTTATTTTTTTCGGCGCGCTTTTCCTGGGCGCCACCGCGCTTGTAATTCTACTCTCCGTGAAATACCTGGAAATCGAAGAAGAGCAGGAAGGCGAATACTACGTCCTGCTGCTGTTTGCTTGCGTTGGCATGATGTTCATGGCCTCCGGTGTGGATCTGATCGTCTTGTTTCTCGGCCTGGAAACCATGGCTCTCAGCTTCTACGTGCTCACCGGTTTCCTGCGCCGCGAAAAGCGTTCCAACGAAGCCGCCCTCAAGTACGTCCTCCTCGGCGCCTTCAGCTCTGGGATCCTGGCTTACGGTTTTTCTCTAATCTATGGCCTCAGCGGCACGACCAGTATCCGGAACATTCAGGCGGCATTTGATGCGCGAAGTAACCTTGCAAGAGTGATCCAGTTTAGCCATCTAACTGGCGGTATGGGTGATCAAGCGCGCCAGATTCTCGCGGAGCGCTATCCTGCCGCACTTCAAATAAATCCATCGTTGCTGCATCAAGCGCCCATTTTCCTGGCTGCGGCTTTCGTGCTGGTTGCCGTTGGCTTGTTCTTCAAGATCGCCGCCGTCCCCTTCCACCAATGGGCGCCCGATGTTTACGAAGGCGCTCCCACGCCGGTCACTGCTTACGTCAGTGTGGCATCCAAGACCGCAAGCTTTGCGCTGTTGTTGCGGCTGTTCACTTCCGTTTTCGAGCCATCGCACCAAACGTGGATTTATCTCATTGCCGGCATCGCCGTTGCTTCACTCACTTGGGGCAATCTCGCCGCGCTCACGCAAACCAACGTGAAGCGCCTCCTCGCATATTCCTCCATCTCCCATGTCGGCTACATCCTGCTCGGTCTCGTTGCCTGGAACCGAACTGCTTTCGCTGTCCTACGTCTTCATGACCGCCGGCGCCTTCGCCGTGATCATCGTCCTTCGTCAAAAGGGAATCATTGGTGAAGAGCTCGATGATCTGAACGGTCTCTACCAGCGCAGCCCTGCCGCTGCTGTTCTGCTTCTGATCTTCATGCTTTCGCTCGCGGGCATCCCGCCTACCGCCGGGTTCATGGGCAAGTATTTTATTTTCCTTTCGCTGATCGAGTCGCACCATCCCGTGCTCGCCGTCTTCGCCGTTCTCTACATCGTTCCCGCACTCTACTACTACTTCCGCATCGTCGTGCACGCCTGGCTCAAGCAGCCTGGCGAAGCCCCCCGTCCCGTCATGACCAGCGCGCAGGCCGTGGCCCTCGCCGTCGCCGTATTTGTCACCCTCGCCGCCGGGTTGTATCCTGAGCCGTTCACCCGGCTCGCCCAATATGCCTTCGGACAATAAACCCGAGAATTCAGGTTCACCCTCACCTGCGGCGGAGAAAGCAAAAGACGTTTCCAACCAGGCTGCTATCGCCATGGAGCTGCCCTTCGTCCTCGTCTCGGCCGTCGTTGTCGGCGGCCTTCTCGGCTATTTTCTCGATCGCTGGCTCCACACCAAGCCCATTTTCCTTCTCTCAAGCATCCCTGATTCTCGGCTCGCTGCCGTCACCGAGCGGCGCATCTCCCGGCTGACCCTTCTGATTGGCTTGGTCACAGCTCTATTGGTCGCTCTGCTTCGCGACCGTTTGTGGGGCGCCGGCCTTGCGATTGGCGCTGCCCTCGCTTGGCTCAATTTTCGCTGGCTCCGCCGTGGCTTGGACGCTCTCGTCGTGGCCTCCACCGCTCAAGCTGGCAAGGAAAAGCCCGCCGTCCCGCTCCTCAGCTATTTCAGCATGCTTTTCCGCTACGGGTTGATAGCCCTCGCCGTGTATGTTATTTTTGAATATCTAAGAGTTCCCCTTGTAAGCATGATCGTGGGTTTGTGTGCTTTAGGAGCCGCCACAATCGCGGCGACTGTGTACGAAATCTTGCATCCAGTGGACTAACGAATGGTCGAACACGTTACCGGATTGACGCTGCTGGTGAACCACTACCTCGGGCAATTTGCCTTGGCGCTGCTCTCATGGCTCCATGTCACGCCGGAAAACCCCGAAACGCCGATCCCGGAACACGTCGTAATGGGCGTTGTCGTCTTGATCCTTGGCACTCTCTTGGCCCTCTTTCTGCGCTCTCGGCTCTCCGTCGAGAAGCCGGGAGCGACTCAACAGGTCGCCGAACTCCTGCTAACTAACCCTCTCGGTTTCGGCATCAAGGATCTTCTTGAGGAGAACGTCCACCACGGCGCTCTCAAGCTGATTCCGTTCGTGGGTTCCATCTCCGTTTTTGTGCTGTTGTCCAACCTGCTTAGTGTCTTCCCGCTCTTCGCCGCTCCCACCTCCAAAAAATCGGTTCCGCTGGCCTGCGCGATTCTCACCTTCCTGTACTTCAACTGGCAGGGCGTGCGCCACCACGGTGTTGGCCACTACTTGCTCACGTTTGCGGGTTCGCCGAAAAAGTTTGGCGATTGGCTGTTGTCCATCCTGCTTTTCCCTGTTGAAATTGTCAGCACCTCGGCCCGTATTCTCTCCCTCACCGTCCGTCTCTGGGCCAACATTGTCGCCAGCGACCTGCTGTACTCGATTTTCCTCAGCCTCTTTTCCATGGCCACTGTTGCGGCCTGGTCGAAGTCCCCAATCTTCGGCATCGTTATCGCCGTACTTCCGGCGACTATTCCCATCGCCTTTATCGGCCTGCATATCTTCGTGGCCATCATTCAGTCGTACATCTTCACGGTGCTGCCCTCGGTTTACCTGGGCATGGCTACGGCCGACGAGCATTAATCGAGCTTTGCCGGTGCATCGTTTCCGGCATTTGGCTGCTTCAGTGTGAGCCCGGCTGCACGGTGTCCGGGAACCACCTCCTGGCGGCGATTCATAAGGAGGAAGTGATGAAGAAGTGGACGATGGTGTTGGTAGCCCTTGCGGCGGTGATGTTAATTGCTCCGTCCGCGTTCGCGCAAGAAACAGGAGCTGCGGCTGCTGGAGGCAAGGGCTTGATGGCCATTGCTGCTGGCTTCGGCATGGCTCTGGCGGCCTTTGGCGGCGCGCTTGGGCAGGGCCGGATTGCTTCAGCAGCTTGTGAAGGTATGGCGCGAAATCCCGGAGCGGCTGCGGCAATCCGCGCGGCGATGATTCTCGGCTTGGTGT
>WNFC01007051.1_pt1 | contig 16152 bp, 12 predicted proteins | sample 5400541 | NCBI WGS metagenome assembly WNFC01 (sample SAMN13153342, study PRJNA577476) | soil metagenome | isolation source: 120 cm saprolite under Douglas fir tree site 2 hole 2 replicate 1 | place: USA:California | collected 2015-04-18
CTGGTTGGGAACGATGTCGAGACGCTCGATGCGCTGTTCTGGAGGAGTCCTCACACGCTGCGCTTCGGCGTGGGCGAGAATCTCTATGGCTACGACGCGATCGCGGCGTTTCGCACCGCGCGGCCGCCGATCAACTTGGCGCGGAGGCTCATGAACACCGTGATCGTGACTTATGGGCGGGATTTTGCGACCGCCGACACGGAGTTTCAACGCAACGGTTCAACCGTCACGGGCCGGCAGAGCCATGTCTGGGTGCGGACCGACGAGGGCTGGCGGATCGCAGCCGCCCATGTCAGCCTCATGCCGACGCCATCACATGAGGGTCATGCTGGTGGAGCATCGGCACAAAAGCCAGCACCGGAGAGTCAGCCGCTGCTGACCTCCAATGCCTAGCTTCTGCGACGAAGTGGTGTCGTCAGTGGCGCCGGATACGCCGCACCACGATCTGGTCGCCTTGCCGCTCGCGAACGGTGACGAACCCGCGGGCGTCCGCGCGCGCGTTGCCGTAGTAATAGCGGTCACCTGTCCATGCATCGGGATTCCCGCGGAATCCCATGCTGATGTCGCCTTGCGCATTCGCAACCGCCACGCCGCCGAACAACGTTCCCGCTGCGGCAACCGCAAGCACAATCTTCTTCATGGTCGATCTCCATTTCGTTTTCTGCGTCTGAATGCAACGCAGAGGTTGATGTTCAAGTTTCGACAGGCTGAGCCCAGCCGTGCCGGTGCTTGCCTGATATGGGACCAGACTCCTTATCGCCAATGAGACTGCCGTGATCCGACCTGCATCTCACGAGGATGTGTTGACGCGTGAAAAGGAATCCTGACCTGCTGCACGCAATTCAGGCAGCGCTATTTTTTCGGCAGCGGTGGACAGACACCGCGTGGGGCATCACGCCGTTCGTGGACCGAGCGTGCGGAGCCAGAGCCGATGGGGGCACGTGCTCTGGCACGGACCTTGCGAAAAACGCCGACGGCGCTCCCGACGAGTTTCCGCGATGAGCACGAATGACCCGCTGGACTCCCTCATCGAGGTCGCTGTCGCCGCCCTCGCCCTGCCGCTCGAGCCGGGCTGGAAGCCCGCCGTGCGCGCTCATCTCGAGGTGACATTCCGGCTTGCACGGCTCGTCGAGGAATTCGAGCTGCCCGACGAGGCCGAGCCGGCGCCGGTTTTCAAGGCCTGAGCGGATGAGGTTCGATTCGCCGGAAGCCACCGTCGCCGAGATCGCGCAGGGCGTGCGCGGCGGCGATGTCACGGCGCTCGCCGTGATCCAGGCAACGCTGGCGCGCGTCGGCAAGCTCAATCCGCTGCTCAATGCCTTCACCGATGTGACCGCCGAGCGCGCGCTCCGCCGCGCCGCTCAGATCGATCGTGATCGCGCCATCGGCAAGCCGCTCGGCGCGCTCGCGGGCGTGCCATTCGCGGTGAAGAACCTGTTCGACGTCGAAGGGCTCCCGACGCGCGCCGGCTCGAAGATCAATCGCAGCCGTCCGCCGGCCCAACGCGACTCCCCGCTGATCGAACGGCTCGAAGCGGCAGGCGCCGTGCTCGTCGGCGCGCTCAACATGGGCGAATACGCGTACGATTTCACTGGCGAGAACGTGCATGACGGCGCCTCGCGCAATCCGCATGACACGAATCGGATGACGGGAGGGTCGTCCGGCGGCTCCGGCGGCGCGGTCGCCGGACGCATGGTGCCGCTCGCGCTCGGCTCCGACACCAACGGATCGATCCGCGTTCCATCGTCGTTCTGCGGACTGTTCGGTCTCAAGCCGACCTACGGCCGCCTGTCGCGCGCGCGCAGCTTTCCGTTCGTGGCGAGCCTCGACCACGTCGGGCCGTTGGCCCGCTCGGCGCGCGATCTCGCGCTCGCCTACGATGCGATGCAGTGGCCTGATCCTCATGATCCAGTTGCTACCGATCGCCCGGTCGAGCCGGCAATGCCATCCCTCGTGCGCGGAGCGGAGGGCCTCAGGATCGCGATCGCTGGCGGCTATTTCCGCAAGAATCTGCTCCCGCCGGCGCAAGAGGCCGTTGCGCGGGTTGTGGGCGCGCTCGATGCACGGAGCGAGATCGAGCTGCCGGAAGCGAGTCGGGCGCGCGCCGCAGCCTACGTGATCACGGCCGCCGAAGGCGCGAGCCTTCATCTTGACCGGCTGCGCAAGCACACCGACGATTTCGATCCCGCCCTGCGCGACCGGCTGATCGCCGGGGCGATGATTCCGGCGGCGCTGGTGAACCGGGCGCAGAAGTTCCGGCGTTACTTTTACGCGCGCGTCTTGCCGCTGTTCGGCGAGGTCGATGCGATCATCGCCCCCGCGACGCCTTGCGTTGCGCCGCCCATCGGCGAGCGGACCTTCGTGCTCGACGGCGTCGAGCTGCCCTTGCCGCCCAATCTCGGCATCCACACCCAGCCGATCTCGTTTATCGGACTGCCTGTGGTCGTCGTTCCAGTGCCTCTCACGCCACTGCCCGTTGGCGTGCAGATCATCGCCGCGCCTTGGCGCGAGGACGTAGCGCTGCGCATCGCCTATGCGCTAGAACAAGCGGGTGTCGCGATCGCGCCCAAGCCGCGGTTTGACGACGGTCAAGTAGATGACGGCGCTCTAGGACGGCGCGGACCATCCTTATGACGACTCGCTATTTCGGCGCTCCGATCAAGCGCAACGAGGATCCGCGGCTGCTTCGCGGCCGGGGCTTGTTCGTCGACGATATCGGGTTTCCGGACATGCTGCACGCGGCGTTCCTGCGCAGCCAAGTTGCTCATGCGCGCATTCGCCGGATCGACGTCGCGGCCGCGCGCGAGCGCGCCGGCGTGGTCGCGGTCTACGTCGCCGCGGATCTCGGCGATTACTGGCAGCCGGGACCGCTCCTGGTGCCACCGCCACCGATCCCCGGCATCACGTTCAACCAACGCACCCAGGTGCCGCTCGCCAAGGAGAAGGTGCGCCACGTAGGCGAGCCGTTGGCGGTCGTGATAGCGACGAGCCGCCACGTCGCCGAGGACGCGCTCGCCGATATCGTAGTCGATCTCGACCCATTGCCCGCCGTGGCGGATATTGAAGCTGCGCTCGACGCTTCATCAGCGACCGTGCATGACGACCTGCACTCCAATGTTGCAGCCCATGTCAGGCAGACTAAGGGCGACTACGCGGCCGCTCGGTCGCGCGCCGCCCATGTCTTGCGTCGGCGCTTCCGTTATGACCGAGGTGCGTCCTCGCCCATCGAGACGCGTGGAATTGTCGCCAACTGGGACGCCAGGGCCGGCCGGCTGACGGTGTGGGATACGACCCAGGCGCCGGTTTTTCTGCGCGGCGGGCTCGCCGGGATGTTGGGGCTGAGCGAACGGCAGGTTCGGGTCATCGCGCCGTTTGTGGGCGGCGGCTTTGGTCCCAAGATCATGCTGTTCTACCCGGAAGAGGTGGTACTCCCCTGGGTCGCCATGCGGCTCGAGCGGCCGATCAAATGGATCGAGGACCGCAAGGAGCACTTTTTCGCCACCACCCATGAGCGCGACCAAATCCACGATGCCGAGATCGCGCTGGGCCGCGATGGCCGCATCCTCGGCATCAAGGACATCTTCGTCCACGACAGCGGCGCGTACGATCCCTATGGGCTGACGGTTCCGATCAACAGTCAGTGCACTCTGCTCGGACCTTATGCGATCGAACACTACGACAGCACTTTCACGGCTGTATTCACCAACAAGCCGATCGTCACGCCATATCGTGGCGCGGGGCGGCAGCACGGTGTCTTCGTCATCGAGCGTCTGCTCGATCTCGCATCACGCGAGTTCGGCATCGACCGGGCCGAGATCCGCCGGCGCAATTTCATCGCCCCCGACGCCTTTCCTTACGACAACAAGATCATCTACCAGGACTTCGCGCCGCTGAGCTATGACAGCGGCAACTACCAGCCGATCCTCGACAAGGCTCTGGAGATGATCGGCTACAACGACTTTCTCAAAGACGAGCAGCCGCGGCTGCGCGCCGAGGGCCACCACGTCGGCATCGGTATCGCGGCCTATGTGGAAGGTACCGGCATCGGCCCTTACGAAGGCGCCAAGGTGCAGGTGCAGGCCAACGGCAAGGTCAGTGTCGCCACGGGGATCGGCACGCAGGGACAAGGGCACTTCACGAGCTTCGCCCAGATCGTCGCGGACGAGGTCGGCGTCGACGTCGCGGATGTCGACGTGGTAACCGGCGACACCGATCAGTTCTATTGGGGCGCCGGTACCTTCGCAAGCCGCGGCGCAGTCGTGGCCGGCAATGCCATCAGTGCGGCCGCCAAAGCAGTGCGAGGCAAAATACTGCGGGTCGCCTCGGAACATTTCGAATGCGCCGAGCAGGATCTCGACATCGCCGACGGCCGCGTCGCGATCGTCGGGATTCCGGGCAAGTCCGTGCGGCTGGGCGAGCTTGCCGTCAGGGCCAATCCGATGCGCGGCGCGGTGCGCCCCGGCACCGAGCCCGGCCTCGAGGCCACTCGCTATTTCGGGCCGCCCAGCGGGGCCACGGCGAGCGGGGTGCATGCCATCATCGTCGAGGTCGACGCCGAGACGCTCGACGTTGCAATCTGCAAATACGTCGTGGTGCACGATTGCGGTACGGTGATCAATCCGCTGATCGTGGCCGGGCAGATTCACGGCGGCGTCGCCCAGGGCATCGGCAACGCGTTCTACGAGAAGCTGGTGTTCGACGACGCCGGGCAACTGCTCAACAGCTCGCTCGCCGATTACCTTTTGCCGACCTCGCTCGACGTGCCTACGATGGAGATCGCCCACACGGTGACGCCGTCGCCGCTCAATCCGCTGGGCATCAAGGGAGCCGGCGAGGCGGGCGCCATTCCGGTCGGAGCGCTGTTTGCCCAGGCGATCGAGGATGCGCTTGAATTGCCGGCGAAGGGGATCGAGCTTCTGGAAATTCCGTTGAGTCCGGCTCGGCTCTGGCAACTCCTTGCCCCGTTGCGATGATGTTGCGCACCGATCTCGGGCTTGCAATATCGCTGGGCGGCGCTTCGTGGCCGCATCGCCGGCGGTCGAGGTGATCGACATGAAAGGATTGAGCGCTGAGCCCCGGTTGCGGATCGGGATCGATACCGGTGGCACCTTCACGGATGTCGTCGCGGTGGACGGCCGTTCCGGGGACGTGCGGGTCACCAAGGTCACGAGCACGCCCGCGAACCCGGCGATCGGGCTTGCGCGCGGCGTTGCGGCGATCCTCGCGCAGGCCGGCGCGTCGGTCGACGACATTGCGGGCCTCGCGCACGGCACCACGGTCGCGACCAACGCGCTGCTGCAAGGCTCGATCGACTCGCTCGGCCTGATCGTCACCACCGGCTTTCGTCATATCCTCGAGATCGCGCGCCAGTCGGTGCCGGAGGGCTATGGCAATTCCTATTTCTGGGTGAAGCCGGATCGCATCGTGCCGCTGCGGCGCGTGCGCGAGGTGGGTGGCCGGTTGGATTTTCGCGGCCGCGAGCTGCGGCCGTTGGATGAGGGGAGCGTGCGCGAGGCAGCGCGCTTCTTCCGCGAGCAGGGCATCGGCGCAGTCGGCATCTGTCTCATCCATTCCTATGCCAATCCGGTGCATGAGTGTCGCGCCGCCGAGATCATCGCGCAGGAATATCCGGAGTGCGTGCTCTCGCTCTCCTGCGATGTTCTGCCCGAATACCGTGAATACGAGCGCGCCGTGACGACGCTGGTCGATGCCTTCGTCAAGCCGCACATGGGCCGCTATCTGAGGCGGATTTCCGATGCGCTCGTCGAAGGTCTACGCTCGAAGCCGTTTCTGGTGATGCGGTCGAGCGGCGGCGTCGCCAGCGCCGATCAGGTGATGCGCAAGCCGATCACCACCGCCTTGTCGGGTCCGGCCGCCGGTGCGCTCGGCAGCGCCGTGATCGCCGACATCGCGGGTTTTCCCGATCTCGTCACCTTGGATGCCGGCGGCACCTCCACCGACCTCTGCCTGATCGAAAGCGGACGGCCGCACGTCACCAATGGCGGTTCGGTCGGACCATTCCCGGTGCGCATCCCGATGATCGACATCGAGACCATCGGCACCGGCGGCGGGTCGATCGCCTGGATTTCGCGCGAGGGCCATCTCAAGGTTGGGCCGCGTAGCGCCGGCGCCGAACCCGGCCCCATGTGCTATCCGAACGGCGGCGACGAGCCGACCATCACCGACGCCAATCTGGCGATGGGTCGCATCCCGCCCGCCTTGATCGGCGGCGGCATCGCGCTCGACCCAAATCGCGCGCGCGCCGGCCTCGTGGCGCTCGCGGCGAAGCTCCCCGGTCAGATGAGCGCCGAGCAACTCGCGGAAGGCATCATCGAGATCGCGAACTGGAACCAGGCCAACGCCATCCGCCAGATGACGATCCAGCGCGGCATCGACCCGCGCAGGCTCGCGCTCTTGTCCTTCGGCGGCTCGGGTCCCGCCCAGTCGCCCGCCGTCATGGAGCTGATCGGGATGAATGCCTGCCTGGTGCCTCCCAATTCCGGCAATCTCTCGGCCTTCGGCCTGCTCGCGGTCGATTGGAGGACCGATCACCTCGTCACCAAAGTGATGCACGAGGACGCGATCGATCTGCCGGCGCTCGCCGAAATCTATTCCGGCCTCGAGCTGGAGGCGGGCGAGACGCTCGCGCGCGACGGCATCGCGTCGGCGCGCACGCGGCTCGTGCGCGAAGCCGATATCCGCTACGCCGGCCAATCCATGGAAGTACGCGTTACGGCGCCGGGCGGACCGGTCGACCGACGATTCATCGCGGCGCTGATCGAGGCGTTCCACGCCGCCCATCGCAGGACCTTCGGATACGACTATGCGGACCGGCAAAAGGTCGAGCTGGTCAATTTCTGCGTCTCGGGTTTCGGCCTAATCGAGCGGCCGAGGGTACCGAAGCTTGATCCGCGCGACGTCGCATCGCCTGTCCCGGTGATGCGACCCGTCTACTTCAACGGCGCCTTCCGTCCGACGCCGATCTACCAGCGCGCCGCGCTGCCGCCGGCTCTGCGGCTCGAAGGCCCGGTGGTGGTTGAGGAATTCGGCTCGACCACGGTGGTGTTTCCGGGCCAGTCGCTCGAGGTCGATCCGCATGGCATCATGTTGGTACGGCCGTCCGGCAAGGACAAAGCGCCATGAATCCGCAACGCATGCCGGCGGAAGGAGCGCAGCCGCTCGCGGCTGCCGCGCAACCGGCCGATCCGATCGTGCTGCAGATCGTCGAAGGCACGCTTAATTCGATCGAAGCGGAGATCGAATATGCGATCGAGCGCACCGCGCGCAGCCCGATGATCCGCGAGGCGCATGATTACCGCGTCGGCCTGTTCGATCGCCATTGCCGCAAGCTCACCGGGCGCTCCTATTCGGCCATGCCCAACGCGGTGGTGCGCGATTTTCCGATCGAGACCATGCGGCCGGGCGACGTCTTTCTAATGAATGACACCTATTTGACCGAAGGCTCGATCGGGCATTTGCCCGATCTCTGCAGCACCGTTCCGGTGTTCCACGAGGGTCGCGTCGTCGCCTTCATCCAGGCGTTCGGTCATCACGACGATATCGGCGGCCGCGTTCCGGGATCAATGCCCGGCACCGCCGCGACCGTGTTCGAGGAGGGCCTCGCGATCCCGCCGGTCAAGATCTACAGCGAAGGCATCCGCAACGAGGCGGTGTTCACCATCGTCAAGCGTAACACCCGCGTGCCCGATATGCTTGCGGCGGATCTCGACAGCGAGGTGCAGGCCTGCCTGATGGGGGCGAGGCGGATGGCGGAGCTGTTCGAGCGTTTCGGCGTCACCATGGTCGAAGCCTGCTTCCAGGCGATCCTCGACAAGTGCCGTGAGATCTTTCGACGCGAGCTCCTGCCGAAGATCGCTGACGGCGAATACTGCTGGGAAGATTACGTCGAGCACGACGGCCTGACCGATCCCAAGCTGCACAAGCTCGCCATCACGATGATCAAGCGCGGCGACCGCATCACGCTCGATTTCACCGGCACCGATCCGCAGTCCTCCGGCCCGATCAACTGGCCGGCCGACTATGCGGGCGGCGCCTTCCTGATCAAATGGATCGCGCCGATCCTGCGCAATCTGGCCGACACGCCGGAGCGCGCCGCCGAGATTCAGGTCAACGAGGGCGTCTGCGAGGTGTTCGACGTCGTGTTTCCCCCGAAAGGCACCTTGATTACGCCCGAATGGCCGGCGGCAACCAATGCGCGCTCCTTCGTGCTGCTGCGCTGCCTCGGCCTGCTTGCCGGCGTGGTGGCCCAGGCGGTCGACGGCCGTATGCCGGCCGACCAGGAGACCATCCGTTACACCGGCTTCTACGGGACCGACGCCGCAGGCAAGCCGTTCCTCTCGCGCGAGGTCTTGGGCGGCGGCTCCGGCGGGCGCTATTACGCCGACGGCAACGACGCGATCCACATCGTGCCGGATTCGCGCAATCAGCCGGCCGAGTTCACCGAGACGCGCTTTCCGTTGCTGGTCGAGAAGCTCGCGTTGTGCACGGATTCGGGCGGCGCCGGCAAGCGGCGGGGCGGCCTCGGCTACGAGAAGCATTATCGCGCGCTGGTCGATTGCCGCACCATCGTGACCGCCGATCGCGTCCGGCTTGGTTGTTACGGCCTCAACGGCGGCAAAGCGGGGCAGCCGTTTTGCGTCACCGTCGATCTCGACGGGCAGCCGCGCAATCTCGGCGGCTTGGTCGACGGCGAGCCCGTGCTGGCAGGCCAGATTGTGCGGGTGGTGACCACGGGGGGCGGCGGCTGGGGCGACCCACTCGAGCGCGAACCCGATCTGGTCGCGCGCGACGTGACCGACGGCAAAGTCTCGGCCGCCGCCGCGCGCAACGACTACGGCGTGGTACTGAGCGGCGACGAGCAGGCGGGATACCTGGCCGATGCTGCCGCGACCGCGGCGCTGCGCCAGGACCTGCGGGCGCAACGCTCGGATGCCGCAGCGATGATTGATCGCGGACCGGGCCATGCGAAGATGCTGCGCGGGGAGTTCGAGCCGTGGAAGCGAACGGCTTGACGCATGTTGCGATGTGGTGAGGGACGGGATGGCCATCGAGGTTGCCAAGATCGAGATCAAGTCGGTGCAGGATGCCTCCGGGCTCGAAGCCTGCATCGCGGCGGGACGGTTCACGGCCGATCAGGTGATTGCCGTGATCGGCAAGACCGAGGGCAATGGCGGCGTGAACGATTTCACCCGCATTCTCTCCGATCAGGCCTATCGCGCGGTGTTGCGCAAGCGCGGCACACGCGGCGAACGGGAGATCGCCGCGATCCCCATGGTTTGGTCAGGCGGATGCGACGGCGTGATTACGCCGCACGCGACCGTGTTCGCGCGCATCGATGCGACCGGCCCGGCGTCGAAATCACGCCTTGCGATCGGCACCGCCATGAGCGCCGAGCTGCTGCCGGAGGACATCGGCCGGCCCGCCATGGTCGAGAAGGTCGCTGCCGCCGTGAAGCTCGCGATGCGCGACGCCGGCATCGACGATCCCAAGGACGTGCATTACGTGCAGACCAAGACGCCGCTGCTCACGATCGACTCGGTGCGTGACGCCGAATCACGTGGCCACCATGTCGCCTGCGAGGTGCACGACTCCATGGGTGTGTCGAACGGCACTACGGCGCTCGGGATCGGCGTTGCGCTGGGCGAGATCGCGATGCCGCGCGCGGAGGAAATTTGCAAAAACCTCGACCTCTACTCGTCGGTTTCGTCGTGCTCCTCCGGCGTCGAGCTCACCCAGGCGCAGATCGTGCTCCTCGGCAACAAACCGGGCGCCGGCGGGCGTTACCGCATAGGGCATGCCGTGATGCGGGACGCGCTCGACATCGACGGGATCTACGACGCGATCCGCGATGCGGGGCTCGGTCTGCCGGCGCGCCCCAGCGCCCAGGATCTCCAGGGACGCGTGGTCAACTGCTTCATGAAATGCGAGGCCGATCGGCGCGGCACCTTGCGCGGCCGCCGTCAGATCATGCTCGACGATTCCGACGTGCCCTGGCACCGTCACGCCAAGGCGGCGGTTGGCGCGGTGGCGGCGCTGGCGATCGGCGATCCGGCGGTGTTCGTCTCGGTCGACGCTATGCACCAGGGCCCGCAGGGCGGCGGCCCGTGCATTGCCATCATCGAAGCCGGAGAATGAGGCAGCCCGGCACGAGGTTTGCTTTAATGGGGTCAGCCAGTGCCCTACCCGGTCCGCGAGGCGCCGTCGGAAAAATCAACAGACGCAAGGAGTTAGCGCAATGAGCAGGCTTGGGCACATGACGCGGCGGACGTTTGCCGGCACGCTCGCGGTGGCCGCGCTCGGGGGCCGGGACGCTCGCGCGCAGAACGTCGACAAGGTTAAGGTCGGCATGTTCCCGGTCAGTTCGTCGCTACCGTTCTACGTCGCGCTCGATCGCGGCTACTTCAAGGAGCTCAACATCGAGCCTGAGATCATCAAGCTGATGGGCGGCCCGCCGAACGTCGCCGCCTTGATCACCAACCAGATCGAGGTGTCGGCGGTGCTGGTGATGCTCGAAGGCCTCAACGCCAATGTCAAGAAGCCGGGCGTCGCGATGTATATCGCGATGCACGCCCAGAACGCGAAGTACAGGATGGAGCAATTCGTTGCCGGCACGAACGCCGGCATCAAGACGCTGGCGGACTTCAAGGGCAAGAAGCTGCTGTCGTCGCCCGGTCCCGCCAATCTCAACACCGCGAAGGGAATTCTCGCCAAGATCGGACTAAAGGACGGCGATTACACCATCGACCAGCTCGACCAGGGCCAACATGTCAATGCCATCAAGGCAGGAACGTTCGACGGCGGCTACACGCTCGAGCCGAGCGCCACGATCATCGAGAAGGTCGGCGCGGGATACACCGTCGAAGCCGGCGTGATCGCGAAATACATTCTTGGCGACGTCAACGCCAACGCCTATGCGGCGGGCTGCGCCTTCACGACGGACTTCATCAAGGCGCGCCCGGATGTCGCCAAGCGCTTCGCCGCCGGCTGGGCCAAGGCGATCAACTTCATCAAGTCAAATCCGGCCGATGCGCGCAAACATCTTGCCAAGAATACGCTCACGCCGGACGACCTGGTCGACGTCGTGCCGATGCTCGGCTACACCATGGCCAAGGATATGACTCCCAAACAGAAGGAGGAGTTTCAAAAGTTTGCCGATTTCGGCGTCGAAATCGGCGTCGTGCCGGAGAAGATCGACGTGTCCAAATACGTCGTGTCGTTCTAAGCCATCGGATGAACACGCTAACCGCCATGCGATCCGACGCCGCCGGTGCCATCTCGCCGGTGGCGCCGGCTGCGTCGCGCCGGCCGCATGTCACCATCCGAGGTTTGAGCAAGCGTTTCGACAAGGCCGTGATCTACGACAATTTCGATCTCGACATCCCACGCGGCGAGCTGATTTCCGTGTTCGGGCCGAACGGGTGCGGCAAGAGTACGCTCATCAACCTGATCGCTGGATTGATCCTGCCGGACGCGGGCGAGATCCTGTTCGACGGCATGCGCCTTGACGAAATCAACTTCGGCTATGTCTTTCAGAACTACCGTGAGGCGCTGTTCCCTTGGCTGCGGGCGTTCGACAACATCGCTTACCCACTCAAGATGATGAAGGTGCCACCCTTCGAGCGCAAGGCGCGCACCGAGCGTCTGGTGGCGCGGCTGGGCATCAAGCTCGATCTCAATCTTTACCCCTACCAGATGTCCGGCGGCCAGCAGCAGCTCGTCTCTATTATGCGCGCCGTCGTCGTCGAGCCGGAAATCCTGTTTCTCGACGAACCATTCTCCGCGCTGGACTACGAGATGACCTTGTTCATGCGCGAGCAATTGCAGCGGCTGTTCATGGAGACCGGCACCACGATCGTGCTGGTCTCGCACGATCTCGAAGAGGCGGTCTACCTCGCCGACCGCGTGCTCCTCCTTTCACGCCACCCGGCCCGGATCGCGGATTTTCCGACGGTATCGACGGCGCGGCCGCGCACCGACGCGACCTTGTCGGAGCCCGATTTCGTGCGCATCAAGGCGCATTGCCTCGACGTGTTCCAGCGCGAGGTGCGACGCGCATGAGGGGCAGACTCCAGTCCTTCCTGCCGGTCATCGGCGTCGTCGGGCTCTTCGCCCTGTGGTCGGTCGTGACGTGGCGGCAATGGGTCGATCCGGTGCTGCTGCCGTCGCCGGCCAAAGCGTTCGACGCCTTCTGGAAAGGCATGAAAGGCGGCGCGCTTGGCTTCGATTTCGTGAAGACCGTGTACCGCACCGCCGCCTCCACGGCGATCGCTGCGGTCATCGCCATCCCGCTCGGCATCGTGCTCGGCTCCTCCGAGAAGCTCTATCGCTCGCTCGAATTCGTCATCGACTTCTNNNACTTCTTCCGCTCGACGCCGGCGTCAGCGATGTTTCCGCTGTTCCTGGTGCTGTTTGGCGTCGGCGACGAAACGAAAATTTCCGTCGCCGCGTTCGGCGCCGTTCTCGTGATCCTGTTCAACGTCGCCTATGGCGTGATGAATGCGCGCAAGACCAGGCTTCTCGCCGCCAAGTTGATGCGCGCATCGAAGCTGCGAGTCCTCTTCGATGTGATGCTCTTGGAATCCCTGCCGCAGACCTTCGTCGGGCTGCGCAACGGCGTGTCGCTTGCCTTGGTCATCATTGTCGTCGCCGAAATGTTCATTGGCTCGCAGGACGGCCTTGGCCATAGCGTGTTCGAGGCGCAGCAATTGTTCGACATGCCGCGGATGTATGCGGCGATCTTCGCCGCCGGCGCCCTCGGCTACGGGCTCAACTTGTTCTTCCTGCTGATCGAGCGCCGCTTCGTCCACTGGTCGGGCAAATAGCCCGACGCTTCCCATGACCGGCATCGCCCTGACGCGGAGATCGGCGCGCGAGCTTGCGAGGCTCATCCGCGCGGGCGAGCTCAGCCCGGTCGAGCTGCTCGACGCCCATCTCGCGGCGATCGAAAGGTTCAACCCGGCACTGAACGCCATCGTCACCTTGGCGGCCGAGAAGGCGAGGGAGGCCGCCCGGACGGCGGAGGCGATGGTCCGCAAAGGCGAGCCTCTTGGGCCGTTGCACGGGCTTCCCGTGGCAATCAAGGATGTGACGCCTACGGCGGGCATCCGAACGACCTTTGCGTCGCCGTTGTTCAAGGATTTCGTGCCGGACGAAGACGCTGAGGTGGTCCGCCGCCTGAAGGCGGCGGGCGCGATCGTGCTCGCAAAGACGAACACGCCGGAATTCGCTGCCGGCGCCAACACCGTGAGTGAACTGTTCGGCGCCACGCGCAATCCGTGGAATCCGGCGCTCAGCCCGGCGGGATCGTCGGGCGGCTCGGCGGTCGCGGTCGCGACCGGCATGGTGCCGATCGCCCAGGGCACCGATTTCGGCGGCTCCGTTCGCCTCCCGGCGGCGTTCTGCGGCATCGTCGGCATCCGGCCGACCCCCGGATTGATTCCGAATTATCCTGCGCCGCTCGCCTGGGACCTCGGCCAGGTGAACGGGCCCTTGTGCCGCACCGCCGAGGATGTGGCGCTGATGCTCGACTGCATGGTCGGCTTGAGCCGGCTGTCGCCGATCTCGGCGGCGCCGCCGTGGAGAAGCGCGCTGGCGGCGGTCGAGAACGCCAAGGACGCCAGGGGACTGCGCGTCGCGTACACGTCGGACATCGCGGCCATCGGGGTCGACCCGCAGGTCGACGCCGTCTGCCGGCGCGCCGCGCTCGCGCTGGGCGATGCCGGCGCGGAGGTCGAAGAGATCGCATTCGACGCATCCGACGGGCGCGACCCCTATATGACATGGCGCGGCGCCTGGATGATCGGGCAGCAGTACCAGAACCTCGCTCAGCTCGCGTCGTTCGGTGCGAACCTGCGCCGCAATGTCGAAGAGGGCCTGAAGGTGACGGCGCTCGACCTCGCGGTAGCCGAACGCGGGCGCGTCGAGGTTTTTCACCGGTTTTGCAAACTGTTCGATCGCTTTGACGTGCTGCTGACGCCGGTCGCGCCGGTGAAGCCCTTCCCGGTCGAAATGAATTTTCCGGCCGACATCAACGGGCGCAAGTTCGAGAACTACATCGACTGGATCGCGCCGACGTTCCTTGTCAGCCTGGTGAGTCTGCCGGCCGCCAGTGTGCCGGCGGGCCTGACGTGGGATCGGCTGCCGGTGGGACTGCAGATCGTGGCGCCCCGGTTCGAAGAGCCGCGAATTCTCGGCGTGGCCAAGCTGGTGCAGCAAGCAAATCCGATCGGATGGCCGAGCGGTGTCGAGTCAATGCGCTGACGGCGGCGTTCGCATTCCTCGCGCGGCGGACGCCAGCGTGGGGCCAGTCGGCGATGATCGCCGAAGCCGACCGGTCGGTCTCAGGCGCGCGCCATCGCGCGTTCGCGCAACTCGGCTTTGGCGATCTTGCCCGTCGGCGTCATGGGGAAAGCCGTAAGGCTGATCAGCGTGAGCGCGGAAAGATCATAAAGCACGGACGGCGCAATCGCGGCCTTCAGACCGGCCAGATCGATTCCGTCGCGGTCGGTCGTGACATATCCGATCGGGCGCTGGCCGAGTTCTGCATCCGGAAGGCCGATCACGGCAGCCTCCTTGATGCCCGGCTGCGCGCACAGCGCCTCTTCGAGGTCACGAGGGAACCAGGTCTTGCCGCCGACGGTGATCAGCTCCGCGAAACGCCCGCGCATCGTCAGATAGCCGTCGCGGTCGATGACGCCGGCGTCGCCCGAGTGCAGCCAGCCGCCGCGCAGAGCCTCTGCGGTTTTTTCCGGTTTGCCCCAATAACCGGTCATAAACCCGCCGCGTATGCAGACTTCGCCGATCTCGCCGGCCGGAACCTCGTTGCCGTTGACATCGAGGATGCGCACCTCCTTGTCGGGAAGGGGCCGACCGACGGCGCCGATCCGCGCATCGGGTTGCGGCACAGGCTCGCCCAGGCCGAAGAAGCCGCCCAGCTCGCTTTGTCCATAGCTTTCGACCAGCGGTAACTTGAGCTTGTTACGCCACGCGATTTTCAGGCTCGGCGGCACCGGCCCGCCGCCTGAAAGTCCGAGGCGCAGCCTCGAGGGGGGCCGGCCGCGCTTGCCGGATTCGAGCAGCACCTCCGCCAGCAATGTCGGATTGGCGATGAAGAGCGTGGCCGCGGTTGTATCCAGGGCGTCGAACCCCGTCGATTGCGCCCACTTCCCCATGATGTTGACCGTCGCGCCGCGATGCAACAGCGGCAGCAGATTGCCGACGAGCTGATACGAGCTCGAGAGCGCCGTCGGTCCGAACGATACGTCGTCTGGCATGATGCGCAGCCGCTCGGCAATGCAATTGCAGGCGCGCATGGTCGGCTCGTGAGCGAGGCATGCGCCTTTCGGCTTGCCGGTGGTGCCGGACGTGTAGGACAGGTGCGCAACCGCGTTTTCGTCGGCCGGATCGGGTGGAGCAGGCAAGTCCGCGGCCAGCAGCTCGGGCAGAGGTTTGGCGCCCTCCTGCGGTCCATCCATGCAGACGAGATGCTTGATGCTGGCCGCGCGGGACGCCGCCGCGCGCACCTTCGCGCCCATGTCGTGCGTATAGATGACGATGGTGGGCGTGTGATCGGCGAAATAATAATCGAGCTCGTCGGCAAAGCGCACGTTAACGAGGGCCGCAATTGCGCCGATCCGCCAACACGCGAACAGGCCCAGCGCATAGTCCATGCCATTGTGGGCGAAGATGGTGACGCGATCGCCCTTGCGTGCGCCGAGCTCATGCAAGGCGCCCGCATACCTTTCCATCGCCGACACGGCGGCGGCAAAGCCGAGCGCCGTGCCGCGATCGACCCAGCGCAAGGCAATCTTGTCCGGTGTGCGGGTGGCGCCGTCGCGCAACAGTTGATGCATCAACATGAAACGACACTCCCGTGAAATCCGTCTCCGCGCTCAGGAATTTTCCGCGAGGCGCGTCACGACGCTTGGTCCTCCCACAGCTCGGAGTAGTCGGGCGCCGCGAGGTGCACGCGTTCGCCGCGATCGATGACCACACGATCGGACTGCGGCCGACTGATGACCTCGTTGATCGTGCGCGCGTTGAAGACAATCAGCCGCGCCGGCGCCCCGACCGTCATTCGGCCATGGCCCACAAAATTTCCGATCGCCGCCGGTGCAGTGCCGACCAGGTTCG
>WNFC01005312.1_pt1 | contig 16148 bp, 17 predicted proteins | sample 5400541 | NCBI WGS metagenome assembly WNFC01 (sample SAMN13153342, study PRJNA577476) | soil metagenome | isolation source: 120 cm saprolite under Douglas fir tree site 2 hole 2 replicate 1 | place: USA:California | collected 2015-04-18
GCACAACGTCGTCAGCACTCAGGAAATTCGGAAACGAAAGGTCGCTTTCAACACCCGCAAGGAAGCCGGACTTCAGGAGATGGTTATAGCCAAGCTGCACGCCGCCAAAGAGGCTTCCGAATGAATTGCTCGAAGCTGTCGGAACCGAATCCGTCAAGCTGCCAGTGGCGTGCCCACGGCCGTAGCCCAGGTGTCCGCCGAGATAAAATCCGGTCCAATCGAACACCGACTGAATGTGGGGCGCCTTGACCGGCAGGCTGACGTCGGCGGCAATCGCGGGGCCATCGAGCGTGAGCATACCCAGCCCTAAGCCAGCGAATACCCACTCCCGGGATCGGCGGTGGCGCTTCATTCGTGTGGTTGTTCCCAGCGCGGGCATTCCGGCGGTCTCTTTCGTCATCACAGCAATCATGCCGGTTCGCAGCCCTCAAGAAATGGAACCACCGATATCCACGTCGAATTTGCCGATTCGTGCCGTCAAAGCCAGATCAAACGAAGGCTCGATTAATTCCCTTTATTGCGAATAATTCGCAATTGCAACAAAGTTCCGCAGAGTTGCCGCGGAATGGCATCGACAAGTGACGCGCGTGCAACACGCCTCACCGAGTGAAATCATTCGGCATTCAAAAAGTCAGGTCCAAAAAAGGTGACCCGCCCGGGGGGACATCCGGGCGGGTCGGGTGCGGCACGGGGTGGATGAGGCGCCCGTGCCGGACGCAGGATCCACGATCAAAGCGTTTTCGAGCCAAAGCCTGCCCCGGACTCGATCCGGGGTGGGGACCGGTTAGCGTGAAGAAAACGCGCCAAACAGAAATCCGCTCAGTCGATCATCAGTAATTGCAGGTGCGAACCCGGCCGACGTAATTGCCGAAGGCGTCGAACTGGCGGACCCAGCCGCAGCGGCGATAGCCATCGTAATAGTAGCCGTCGCTGCTGGCGGCGATGGCGCTGCCGACCACGGCGGCGCCGAGCAGACCGGCGCCGAGACCCCAGCCGAGACCCCTGGCCTCTGCCTGGGTGGTGGTGGATGCGATGGTGCCGGCGACGGCGAGGGTCGCGAGCGCAAGTGCTGCAATTTTGGTTTTGATCGACATGACAAACTCCATCCGATTGAGAGCGGCCCGTTGTGGTCCGCATATCCAGTTGGACGGCGCGTCTCCGGATCCGGTTCGAATCCCGGCTCGAAATTCGTTATTCAGTTATTCTATAGTTATTACAGATGGTTAACCGAAAGTATGTCAGCCGGTATATCAGCCCGTCGGGCCGTTCGAAAACGTTCCCGGATCGAATTTGTCGACGTCGGCGAGCAATTCGCAGAACGCGCGTGCGCCTTGATCGAGCAGGCGTTGGCCTTTTTCGGCCGATGACTGCGTCGCATCGCCGGCGGCGCCGCTGGCATGAAGATCCTGGGCCTGCCACGCGAACGGCGCCGGCCGGTGCGCGGCAAGCCGGCGATAATCCTTTTCCATTGCAATGCTGTTGGGGTGAAAATCGGCGATCTTGTCGTTGCGCACATGATGCGGGTATCGCGCCAGCATGATCGATGTCTCGACCGCACCGCCATGGACGCCATGACGCAGTTCTTCCGCTGAAAATAATCCCTCGGGCGCACTGAGGCGGGACCATCCCGTGGTGACGGCGAGAAGCCCGCAAGCAGCGCGCAGATCCTGCGCGACAAGGGTCATGGCCGCGCTGTTGCCGCCGTGACTGGTGACCATCACGAGTTTCTTGATACCCGCGCGCGCAACGCTCATCCCAAGGGCCATCCAGGTCTTCAGCGCAACATCTGTCGGCAGCGTCAGCGTGCCGGGATAGCCAATATGTTCGGTGGAAATCCCGACCGGCTGTATCGGCAGGAACGTCGCCGGCAGGTTGTCAGGCAGAAGCTCGCGCACCCGCGCAAGATAGGCCTGCGCAATCATGACGTCGGTGCCGACCGGCAAATGCTGACCGTGCTGTTCGGTGGCCGCCACCGGCAGCACGGCAATCCATCGCGCCGGGCTGCCTTCGGCGAAGTCAGGCCAATGGATGTCGGTCCAGTCGCGGGGCGGAACAGTTAAAGTCATCGAGCGAGACATTTCTTTCAGCAAATTTGTCTTTCAGCAAAGTTGCAGGGTAGTTTGCTTGCCGGCGAAGACGTAGCAACGTCCGGCGCCTCTTATCATGGGGCAGAACGATCAACGGAGTCCAATCATGAACCCGGCTCTTTTGCCGCGAGCGTTAACCGCAGGCCTGGTGGCCGTTCTTGTGGCCATTTTGCCGGCGGGCGCCCAAACCGCGCTGGACAAGGTCTCGTTTGGAACCAACTGGGTCGCCGAGGCCGAGCACGGCGGATTTTTCCAGGCCCTGGCCGACGGCACCTACAAGAGTTACGGGCTCGACGTCACCATCGTGCCGGGCGGCCCCAACGACAATAATCGCATTCTGCTGATCGCCGGAAAGCTCGACTTCTTCATGGCCGCGAACACGTTGATGTCGTTCGATGCGGTCACCAACAACGTGCCGGTGGTGACGGTCGCCGCCATATTCCAGAAGGATCCGCAGGTTTTCCTGACCCATCCGGAATCCAAGGTCGCCAAGCTGGAAGAGCTCAAGCCGCTGACACTGTTCGTGTCCAAGGAAGGGATCGCAAGCTATTTTCAATGGCTGAAGTACGAATACGGTTTCAGTGAAGAAAAGGTCAAGCCCTACACATTCAACTCACAACCGTTTCTCGCCGACAAGCTGAGCGCGATGCAGGGCTACGTCACCTCGGAGCCGTTCGCGATCGAGAAGGCGGCCAAATTCAAGCCGGGGATCATTTTGCTGGCGGATTATGGCTTCAACACCTACTCCACCTTGATCGAGACCCGCAGGGAGCTTACCGACAAGAAGCCGGACCTGGTTCAGCGCTTCGTCGATGCCTCGATCGTCGGCTGGTACCATTACCTGTACGGGGACAACGCGGCCGGCAACGCGATGATCAAGAAGCTCAATCCGGAAATGACCGACGAGTTGCTTGCCTACTCCGTGGCCAAGATGAAGGACTATGGAATTGTCGATTCCGGCGACACGCTGCGCGACGGTATCGGCGCCATGAGCGATGCTCGGGTCGCAAGCTTCTTCGACAAGATGGTGCGGGCCGGCGTGGTGCGCCGCGACATCGACTTCCGCAAGGCTTACACGCTTCGCTTCACCAACAAGGGCGTCGGGTTAGATCTGCGGCCGAAGAACTAGAGACGCGATGGCCGAGCCCGCAGCCTTGTCCGAAGTCGACACCAGCACGGCCGGCCTCGCGGTCAGCCTGCGCGGCGTCACCAAGGTCTATGATAGCGGCGTGATGGCATTGGGGCCGCTGGACCTCGACGTGCGCAAGGGCGAGTTCGTGTCGCTGCTGGGACCGTCGGGTTGCGGAAAGTCGACGGCCTTGAGGTTGATCGCAGGCCTTAACGCGCCGACGTCCGGCAGCGTCGGCATTTCCAATCCGGCCGGTCAGGCGCGCCCGGGACATTCCATCGGCTTCGTGTTTCAGGAGCCGACGCTGATGCCTTGGACCAGCGTGCGGGAGAATGTGCGGTTACCGTTGAAACTGGCGCAGGCGCCGGCAACCGAGGCGAGCGCGCGCATCGCCGAGGCGTTGATGCAGGTGGGGTTGACCGAATTTGCCGACGCTTTCCCACGCGAATTATCCGGCGGCATGAAGATGCGGGTCTCGCTGGCGCGCGCATTGGTCACCGATCCGGATATCCTCTTGATGGACGAGCCGTTCGCCGCCCTCGACGAGATCACCCGTTTCCGGCTGAACAACGATCTGCTCGCGCTGTGGCGCAATTTGCGCAAGACCGTCATCTTCGTCACGCATTCGGTATTCGAGTCGGTGTATCTGTCGCAACGGGTAATCGTGATGACATCGCGGCCCGGACGCATCAGCGCCGAGTTTCGCATCGACACCACCGAGCCGCGGGGAGAGGATTTTCGCACCTCCGCCGATTATGCGGGCTATTGCCGCAAGGTCTCCAATGCGCTGGCGCCGTCGTATCCCGGGAAGCCGGGATGAGCTCGTTGCAGACACCGCCATTGTCTGCCGGGCCGGGTGCGCCGGAGAGTAGCGCCGTTCGTGTTGTCCGAATCCTGCTTCCCATCATCGTGCTTGCAGCGGGTGTCGCGATATGGGAGCTCGTGGTACGCGTCAATGAGATTCCGCCCTATGTGCTGCCCGGCCCGGGCGCGGTTTTCGAAACGCTTGTCAAGGACTGGCCGGTGCTGTCGCAATCGCTGCTGGTCACGTTGCTGACCACGCTCGAAGGGTTCGTCGCCGCGGCCTTCGGCGGCGTCGCATTGGCGCTGCTGTTCAATCAGTCGAAGTGGCTGGAATACTCGCTGTTTCCCTATGCGGTGATCCTGCAGGTCACGCCGGTCATCGCGATCGCGCCGCTGCTATTGATCTATCTTCCGCAGCAGACCGCCGTGATCGTCTGCGCCTGGATCGTCGGCTTCTTTCCGGTGCTGTCCAACACGACGCTCGGGCTGAATTCCGTGGATCGCAATCTGGCCGGCCTGTTTCGGCTTTACGGCGCCTCGCGGATGCAGACGCTGCGGTATCTCAAATTGCCTTCCGCGTTGCCGTTCATTCTTGGCGGATTGCGGATAGCGGGCGGCCTGTCGTTGATCGGCGCCGTGGTCGCCGAAATCGCGGCGGGATCCGCCGGGGCGGGCTCCGGACTAGCCTACCGAATCGCGGAATCCGGCTACCGTCTCAACATTGCCAGAATGTTCGCCGCGTTACTGTTGCTCTCCGCCGCCGGGATTGTCATTTATGTGCTGCTGGCGCTAACCTCGCACCTGGTGCTGCGGCGCTGGCATGAGAGCGCGCTTGGAAAGGAAAACTGATGGTTGCCGGGAATATTTCGTCCGAGAAGATCGATTTGCTGATCTACGGGCCGAGCAGGCCAATCCTGGAGAACGGTTTTTCCGATCAGTTCGTGCTTCATCCCTTTGAAACCAAACACGACCTCGAGCGGCTGAATCCGGCCGTTGCCGCGAAGATCCGCGGCGCTGCGGTGACCTATCACACCGTGCACGCCGACAAGACGTCGCTGTCGTTGTTTCCGAAACTCGAGATCGTCGCGAGCTTCGGCGTCGGCTACGATCACGTCGATTCCGCTTACGCCCGCGAACATAATATCGTCGTCACCAACACCCCGGATGTGCTGACCGAAGAGGTCGCCGACGTCGCGATGGGGCTGCTGATCGCGACCTTGCGCGAATTCGTCAAGGCCGATCGCTATCTGCGCTCCGGCCTCTGGTTGACACAGAATTATCCCTTGAGTGTCGGCTCGCTCAGGGATCGCAAGGTCGGGATCGTCGGCATGGGGAGGATCGGCCAGGCGATCGGACGCAGGCTGGACGCCTCGCGCGTTCCCGTGGTCTATCATTCGCGCAAGCCCGCGGCGGATGTTTCCTACAAGCATTATCCCGACCTGATCGAGATGGCGAAGGCGGTCGATACGCTGATCGCGATTGTCCCCGGCGGTGCTTCGACGGCGAAGATGATCAACGCCGATGTCATGAAGGCACTCGGTCCCCGCGGCGTGATCATCAACGTGGCGCGCGGCTCGGTCGTCGACGAGCAGGCCCTGATCGCCGCGCTGAAGTCAGGCACCATTCTGGCCGCCGGGCTCGATGTGTTCGCCAGCGAGCCGACAGTGCCGGACGAATTACGCGCCATGCAGAATGTGGTGCTGTTGCCACATATCGGCTCGGCTTCGGTGGTAACGCGCAACGCCATGGATCAATTGGTGGTCGACAATCTGCAAAACTGGTTTGCGGGAAAACCGCCGCTGACGCCGGTACCGGAAACCCCGGTGAAGGGTCGCTGATGACGGGTCGCTTCGGCATTGCGCTTGCGGCGCTGTTGGCATCGATCGCCTGCGGATCGCCGGCGCGTTCGCAGGATGCCTCGACCTTGAAAAAAGATATGGTCGGTCAGTGGGAGCTTTCGACCACCGAACGCAGCAAGACCTGCGTCGTCACGCTGAAGAGCGATGCGACGCCGCAAGGCCTGAAACTTGAACTCGAACCCGGTTGCGCGGCGGCGCTGCCGTTCACCAAGGATATCACGGCCTGGAATATCAGGGGACTGGATATCGTGCGGCTGCAGGACGCCGCCGGACAATCGGTAATCGACTTTACCGAGGTCGAGAGCGGGATTTTCGAAGGCCTGCGAACCAACGAGGGCATCTATATTCTGCAGAACCTCGCCGCCGCGCGCTCGCTGGCCAAATCGATGGATCAGATGATCGGCGACTGGTCGATGGTCCGCGGCAATGGCCGCCCGGTCTGCGGCCTGACCTTGACCAACACCGAGGCGACGCCGGACAATTTCGCGGTGTTCCTCAAGCCGCGCTGCGATCCCGCGGTCACAGCGTTTGCGCCGACGGTGTGGCGGCTGGAGCGCGGCGAGTTGTTGCTGATGTCGCAAAACGGCGAGACCTGGCGCTTCGAAGCCGATGACAACGCGCAGTGGCGGCGGGTGCCCGACAGCGCCGATCCGCTGATCATGCTGCGGCAGTAAATCCCGGACGGCCAGCCGACCAGCGTCACTTGCCCGTCGACATCATCCAGTTGGCGATCCGCATCGACACGAAGGTCGGCGACATCCGGCTTGAGGTCGCCATGATCTTGTTGACGAGACCGGTGATCACCACGCCGCGGCCGGCCTTGAGACCCTGATAGCCGATCCGCGCGACGTCGCGGGCGTCCATCAGCGGGAACAGGCCGCCCTTGAACAGCGCCGAACTCCCGACATCGGCGGTTCGAGCGAACTCGGTGTCAGTGGCGCCGGGGCACAGCGTGGTGACGGTAACGCCGCTGCCCTTGAGTTCGTAGGCGATAGCCTCGCCAAGATTGAGCACATAGGCCTTGCTCGCACAATATACCGCCATGTGCGGGCCCGGTTGAAACCCGGCAGTGGAGGCCACCAGCATGACCTTGCCCTTGCCTCTGGACACCATGGCGGGAAGCAGTGTCCGGGTCAGTTCGGTCAGAGCCACGACGTCAACCTGCAGCATCTCGGTGATCCTGAGCGGATCCGATTGGTCGAACCGGCCGCTGGCGCCAAGACCGGCGGCGTTGATCAGCACGTCGACCTCCAAACCCTGCGTTTCGATCTCGCGAATCAGCGCGGCGGCGGCGCCACTCTTGCTGAGATCAGCGGCAATGACCGTGCAATTGGAACCGAGCGATTTGAGTTCTTCGGCCAGAGCGCGCATCGGCTCGAGACGCCGTGCACAAAGAACGAGATCATGACCGTCTTTGGCCAATTCACGCGCGAGATGGGCGCCGATGCCGCTGGAGGCGCCGGTAACGAGAGCGAGGGGACGAGGGCTGCTTTTCATGAACGGCTCCGAATTGATCAAACCGGAGGAAGGCGATGGGAATCCCGAATTCGCCACGCGCGCCCTTTTACACCGACGGCGAGCGGCGCGCCACGCGTGAAACGGCCTTACTTCACTGCACCACCTAGACGATTTTTTTCAAATCCCATGTCGATCCGCCGGGGGCTGGTTCGTCGTCTCAATTAGCGAGACCATTCCGCGGGGCAGGGTGCCCGCGGCTCGCCTCAAAAAGGAGTTTTTTGCATGCGCTTCATGTCGGTCGTCACCTCGCCCCAGCCCCCCGGACCTCCGCCCCCGGAGATGATGGAGGCGATGGGCAAGCTCGCCGACCGGGAAATCAAGGCCGGTCGCATGGTCGACACCGGCGGGCTGATGCCGCTCGCCATGGGCGCGCAGGTGCGCATCGCCGACGGACAGCTCAGTGTCGTCGACGGCCCGTTCGTCGAGGCCAAGGAGGTGATCGGCGGTTACGCGATCTTCGAGCTGCGGAACAAGGAAGAGGCTGTGGCGCTGGCGGTTGAATTCATGCAGCTCCACAAGGATCTCATGCCGGGCTGGGAAGGGACCTGCGAGGTTCGCGCATTTTTTACCGACGCTCCGGGCGAGTGCTCTTAGCACAGGCCGGTGGTCATGACGGACGCCGGCATCGATGGCGATGGCGGCGGCTTGCCCCAATCAAGGAGTTCTCAAGATGCGCTTTATGTACATCGTCACGCCTGCCCACCCCATGCCTGCGACGACCGAACTCATCGAGGCCGTGCACAAGCTTGCGGAGCGCGAGATCAAGGCCGGCCACATGCTCGATAGTGGCGCGCTGATGCCGCGCACATTGGGTGCGCAGGTGCGCATCACCGACGGCCGGCTCAGCGTGATCGACGGTCCGTTCGTGGAGGCCAAGGAGGTGATCGGCGGCTACGCGATCTTCGAGCTGCGGGACAAGGAAGAGGCCGTCGCAAAGGCGGTCGAGTTCATGCAGGTTCACAGGGATCACATGCCGGGCTGGGAAGGAACGTGCGAGGTTCGCGCGTTTGCCGGGCCTTGATGAGGCAAGGGCTCGCCAAACGCGATCGGTGGCCATGACGGCCGCCGACATCCATCGCACCATCCTTGCGGTCTGGCGGATCGAGCAGCCCCGGCTGATCACGAGCCTTTCAAGGATGCTGCGCGATGTGCCGCTGGCGGAGGATCTGACGCAGGAAGCGCTGCTGGCGGCGGTCGAGCATTGGCCCGTCACGGGCGTTCCGGAGAAACCCGGCGCATGGCTGATGGCGACCGCCAAGCGCCGGGCGCTGGATCAGTTGCGCCGCCGCCAAATGCTCGCGCGCAAGCACGAGATGATTGCCCGCGACATGGAGCAGGATCAGCAGGCCATGCCCGATTGGGACGCCGCACTCGACGACGACATCGGCGACGAATTGCTTCGGCTGATCTTCACCGCCTGCCATCCGCTGTTGTCGCGCGAGGCCCGCGCGGCGCTGGCGCTGCGGATGATATGCGGCCTGACCACCGAGGAGATCGCGCGAGCCTTCCTGCTGCCGGAGGCGACGATCGGCCAGCGCATCGTGCGCGCCAAGCGGACGCTTTCGGAATCGGGGCTGGCCTACGAGACCCCGCGCCGTGGCGAACTCTCGGAGCGGCTTTCCTCGGTGCTGGAGGTCGTCTATCTGATTTTCAACGAGGGCTACACCGCGGCGCGCGGCGAACACTGGCTGCGTCCCCAGCTCTGCCATGAAGCGCTTCGGATCGGCCGCGTGCTCACCTCGATCGCGCCGAATGAGCCGGAAGCCCATGGATTGCTCGCCTTGATGGAGCTGAACGCCTCGCGCACGGCGGCGCGTACTGACGCCTCCGGCGAGCCGATCCTCATGCTGGAGCAGGACCGCGCCCTGTGGGACCAGCTCCAGATCCGGCGGGGCATGCAGGCGCTCGGGCGCGCGCGTGAACTGGAGGGCGCAGGCGGATTCTACGCCCTGCAAGCGGCCATCATCGCCTGCCACGCCCAGGCATCGACAGCGGATGAAACCGACTGGCCGCGCATATCAGGACTTTATTCCGAGCTGGCGGCGCTGGTGCGCTCGCCGATCATCGAACTCAACCGCGCGGTTGCCGTCGGCATGGCCGAGGGGCCGGAAGCGGCGCTCGTCATCGTGGACAGCCTTGCGCACGAGCCCGCCCTCAAGACCTATCATCTGTTGGGAAGCGTTCGCGGCGACCTGCTGCACAAGCTCGGCCGCCACGCGGAAGCTCGCGCCGCGTTCGAAGCGGCGGCAGCACTTGCGGGCAACAAGCGTGAGCAGGACTTGCTGCGACGCCGCGCCGCCGAACCTCCGACCTGAGAGCGAGCGGTCCGCAGTCAAGAGTGGTTACGCCCCTCGCTTCACGAAGCTAGGCAAATCGTGCGCGGTCACGGCTGGCGCTGGGCCTTCCAGGCGCTCGATCTCGACCAGGCAGGTCTGGGCGATGCAACCCTGGCTCAACTTGCTGGCGCCGATATCAAGGGTGAGCGCATTGGGATTGCCGTGCTTCTCCAGCGGTCGGTTGGCGCCTGAGTCGGCCGGGTCGAACCAGGCGCCGGTGCTGAGCCGTACGACGCCGCGGCGGATGCGGTCGCTCAAGCGCGCGGCGGCGAGGCAGGCGCCGCGGTCGTTGAAAACGCGCACCAAGTCGCCCTCGGTGACGCCGCGGGCTGCGGCGTCCTCGGGATGCAGCGTGATCGGCTGACGGCCTTTGACCTTGGTCGCGCGGGAATGTGGACCGTGATCGAGCTGACTGTGCAATTTGTCGGCCGGCTGGTCCGACAGCATGTGCAGCGGATAGCGCTCGGCAGTCTTGCCGCCCAGCCACTCGATCGGTTCCAGCCAGACAGCGTGCGGTGGGCAGTCGTCGTAACCGAACGAGGCGATGCGCTCGGAATAGATCTCGATCTTGCCCGATGGTGTCCTGAGCGGATGTGCCAGGGGATCGGCGCGAAACGGTCCGAGCATCACGGGCGGCTGCTGTGTGCTGGCGGCCTCGGCGATACCAGCTTCCCAGAATTCTTCGAACGGCGGCAGGCCGACGCCAGCCTTGGCCGATTTGACGCGCGCCTCCTCGTAGAGGTGAGAGAGCCATTCGCTGATCTCGCGGCCGTCGGACTGGGCACGGCCGGCGCCCATGCGCTGGGCGATCGCCTGGAAGATCGCATAGTCGTCGCGCGCCTCGCCGATCGGCTCGCGTGCTTTCTTCATAGCGATCAGGTAGGGCTCGCGCCTGGCGTAACCGATATCGTCACGCTCCAGGCCGGTGGTTGCGGGTAGCACGATATCGGACATCTTGGCGGCCGGCGTCCAGAACTGCTCGTGGAACACCACCGTCTCGGGCTTGCGCCAGGCCAGCCGCAGCCGGTTGAGGTCCTGGTGGTGATGGAACGGATTGCCGCCCGCCCAATAGACCAGGCGGATGTCGGGATAGCGGTGCTCGGCGCCATTGTAGGAGAAGCGCTCCCCGGGCTGCAGCATCATGTCGGCGATGCGCGCCACCGGAATGAAGTCGCTGACCGGGTTGGTGCCCTGCGGCAGGGTCGGGCCGGGATGGCGCAGCGCGCCGCTACCCATCAGATTCGCCGGCCCGTAGCCGCAGCCGAAGCCACCGCCGGGCAGGCCGATCTGGCCCAGCATGGCGGCCAGCGTGACCAGTGCCCAGAAAGGTTGCTCGCCGTGGTGCGAGCGCTGCAGCGACCAGCCGATGCTGACCATGGTGCGCGTCGCCGCCATCTCGCGTGCCAGCGCCACGATGCGGTCGGCGGCAATGCCGGTGATCCTTTCAGCCCAGGCCGCGTCCTTGGGTTGGCCGTCCTGCTCGCCGCTGAGATAGGGGCGGAACTTGTCGAAGCCCACCGTGTAGCGGTCAAGGAAGGCTTGATCATGGAGGCCCTCGACCAGCAGCGTGTGGCAAAGCGCCAGCATCATCGCGGCGTCGGTGTTGGGCCGGATCGACAGCCACTCGATATCACCGCCAGTATCAAGATCATCGGCCGTCGGCGTCACATTGACGAAGCGCACACCCGCATCGCGCATGCTGAAGAGGCCGCCTTTGACATTGTGCACGATGGCGCCGCCGGCGCTGATCTGGGCGTTCTTGCGCGGCACGCCGCCGAAGGACACGAAAAGCTTGCAGTGCTTGGCGAGCATCTCCCAGCTCGTGTGGCTCGCCAACAACTGCTCCAACGGCGCCACAATATGCGGCATCAGTACGAGGGCAGCACCAACGCTGTAGTCATCCTTGTGAGGCACGAAGCCGCCGATCGAATTGAGGAAGCGCCGTAGCTGGCTTTGGGCGTGATGAAAACGCCCGGCACTCGCCCAGCCATAGGAGCCGCCGAAGATCGCCTGGTTGCCGAAATCGCGCTTGACGCGACCGAGTTCGCCAGCCACCAGGTCGAGTGCTTCATCCCACGACACTTCGACGAAGGGCTCGGCGCCGCGGCGCTCCGGGAAGGCGCCGGGACCATGCTCGAGCCAGCTCTCGCGCACGGCGGGACGGCGCACGCGCAGGCGCGCCACTTCGTCGGACAGCATGTGCAGCCCGATCGGCGAGGGATCGGGATCCTTCGAGAAGGAATGCAGATGGATGGCCTTGCCGGCCTCGTCGTATTCGACTTCGTAGACGCCCCAATGGGCCAGGGTGAGCGTGCGTTGACGAGTCATGGAACGGTCAGCCTCGCGGGCGATGGAAAAATAGCCTCATTGCATCGGCGGTCGTTGAAAGAAGGAACGCAGCGCACTTGAAAACGTCAGCTTGCTCTATCGAAATCTCGCGCTTTCGGTGCCGGATACGGCCGCCCGCGCCGCGCTTCCTGCTCGGCCAGAGCCTGTTGTCTCGACGTGACCCCCGCGCAGGCGAGCGACCCTTCTCGCCGCCTGCGCCAACACTCGATCGCAGACCTAGCCGAGCGCGAGGCGTGTTACTTCCCGTGCGCGTGCTCGCACGTCACGTTGGGATTCATGTCCGCGAACGCGCCGCGCGGGTTCGCTTTCCAGGCCCACACGTGCAATTCGTAGAACGGGCCGAGGCCGTAGCGATTAGGCGCACCGGTGAAGCTGAACAGTTGGCCTTCCAGCGAGGCCGGTCCCTTGGAGGCGATGTACTCGACCGCCACCAGCTCCATCTTGCCATCGGGCAGCGGCTCATACATCACCGCTTGCGGCCGCTTGATATCGGGTACCTCGTCCTTCAGGTATTCGCCGTTGACGTAATGCACGCCCATCGCGCCGCCATCGATGCCGCTTGTGCAAGGGATCGGCGCGTAGCCTTCGGCGACCGCGACCTTCACGTCCTTGAAGCGGCTATTGGCGTCGCGCACATGCTCCGCCAAGGGGTTGTGACCGCCATCGGCGGCTAATGCACTGCCAAACGCGAGCAATGAAAAGAGAGCCAGACCTCTGGCCCAAAATATTACTTTCATCCTGTTCTCCTTGATGCGGCGGCCCGATGCCGGCGCTGCCGGTCTCTCCAATGCCGCGTTCCTTGCGGGTCGATCGGAGGAAAAGCCGTTGTTGTCAGCGTGGAAAAATCGGATACTTGCGTTGGAATTTGCGGGCCTGCCGGTGGCCGCCTGCGCGCAGGAGCCGAAGGCGCCCGGATCATGAAAGGGAAAGAGTTGCTGCGCGTTTCCGTGTTGGGCAATCTTGCCGTGTCGCGTCACGGCATGAGAATGCAACTGCCGCCGTCCAAAAAGACGCGGGCGTTGCTCGCCTATCTGGCGGTCACCGACCGTCCGCACAGCCGCGACCGGCTCTGTGCCATGTTCTGGCCCGTTCCGGATGATCCCCGTGCCGCGCTGCGGTGGAGTCTGACCCGGCTGCGTCCGCTGATCGACGAGCCGGATTGTCGAAGGATCGTCGCCGATCGCGAAAGCGCCGGGCTCGATCTCGATCGTGACACCGTGGATATCTTGTCGCTGCGCGATCTTGTCCGAAACGGCACCGATGCAGTCCTGACCGATACGCTGCGCCAGGCGACCGAAGCGCTCGAGGTCGATTTCCTCGAGGGTCTCGATCTACCGGACTGCCACGAGTTTCAAAGCTGGTGCATCGGGGAACGTGAGGAGACGCGGCGGCTTCGCGTGCGGCTGCTGACCGCGCTGGTAAATCGTCTCGCGGACGTGCCCGATGAAGCGTTGCGCCACGCCCGCGCGCTAAGCCTCCTCGCGCCTGCCGATGAGGGCGCCCAGGCGATGCTGGTTCGACTACTGCGCGCCGCCGGCTATTCGCGTGAGGCCGAGCAACAGTTTCAGAGCGCCGAAAGGCGGCTCGAAGAGTTCGACGCGGTGCGCACCGGCGCCCTGCGGCAGGCGGCGCAACGTTCGTTTCAGGCCAAATCGCGGCCGCGCGCGGACGATCAAATCGTCCTTCGCCCCCATGCCGAGCGCTTGCGTGCACGCCCGGCTTTGCACCAGGTGCAGTTTTGCAGGACTTCGGATGGTGTCCGGATCGCGTATGCCCGCGTCGGCAACGGCCCCCCTTTGGTGTGGGCGGCGCACTGGCTCAGCCATCTGGCCTTCAGTTGGGAAAGCCCGATCTGGCGGCACTGGACCGAAGAGTTCGCAAAGGACCATTCCTTCGTCCATTACGACGAGCGCGGTAACGGCCTTTCGGATTGGGACAACCCCACGTTCTCCGTCGATGCGTTCGTTCGCGACCTCGAAGCGGTGGTCGATGCGCTCGGCTTCGATCGGTTTGCGCTCATCGGCAGTTCGAAGGGCGGCGCGAGGTTGGCGGGTGTGGGGAAATGACGCCGAAATCGAACGGCGCGAGGCGATCATCACCCTGACGCGACAAGGCTGGGCGCAGGACAACCCCGCCTTCCGGCAGATCCTGACATCGCTGTTGCTGCCCGATGCCACGGTCGAAGAGATGGGCTCGTTCAATGACCTGCAGCGCATCTCGGCCTCGGCCGAGAATGCCGCCCGGCTGCTGCAGTCGAGTGGAGACGTCAATGTCCTCGACCTTCTGCCGGGCATCGTCGCGCCGACACTCGTCCTGCATTGCCGCGAGGACGCCGCCATGCCATTCGCCCAAGGCCGACTCATCGCCAGCCGCATTCCGCGGGCGAGGCTGGTCCCGCTCGAGAGCCGCAACCACGTTCTGTTGCCTCGCGATCCGGCCTGGGCCGCTTTCGTCAGTGAGGTACGCCGGTTTCTTCGCGAAGGCGCACCGACGATGTCTGGCGCATAGCGAACCGGCACTACGGCGGCCGCTTATGCGTGCCCTGGGTCAGAGTCGGCCGCAATCGTAAGTCCGCACTCAGTCGGGTTGACTGGCGAATGCGGACATTCAAACACGCGATGGCGGTGGGCCGCGCCTAAAACCCGGACGAGATTTGATTGCTATCGACAGCTACGCCGGCCCGGGCACGCCGAACGTTACTCACGAGCTGGCCCGGCCGGTCCTCATTGGCGGGCTTCGCGGTCGCAAGCCGCAGCACGGCCGCATAGTTCGGCTGCACCTCCATCCGTGCAGCATGAGGGCTGCGAGAGAGGATCTCGTGAACGCGCGGCAGGTTGTAGCAGGGGACATAGAACAGCAGGTGATGCTCGAGATGATAATTGACGTAATAAGGCGCGATGAACAGTCGTTCGAGAAAGCCCGCGCGCGTGGTGCGGGTGTTGCGTAACGGATCGTCGCTATCCGGCACCACGGCATGTTCGGCGATGTTGCGGATGCGGGTAATGACCATCATCCAGGTCACGAGCGGTAACAGCCACAACAGCGGATAGGCCCACCACACGCCCGCTGCGGCAAGTCCTGCCAGGAAAACCAGATTGAAGACGATCTGCGGCCCCAGCCTGTCCCAGAAGTGCGCGGCCCGCTGCGCGAAGGGCCACGATTGGTCGCCGAGCGCATTGAGAAACTGCGCCTTGCGCTGCGCATAACCGGTCTGGCCGCTGATGTCGCGCCAGAATTTCCGGCGATAGCTTGGCCGGGTGATTGGAAAGGGTGCCGAAAGGATCAGATCAGGATCGTCGTCCTGCTGCGTGCGTGCATGATGCTGCAGATGATAGCGGCGATAGGCCTTTGTCTCGGCGAACACCGGGTAGGCGCAGAGCCATTGGCTGAGAGCCATGTTCAGCTTCTCGCCGTTCGCCAGACAACCGTGCGCGCCGTCATGCATCAGGATCGAAAGTCCGAGCTGGCGCGAGCCGATGATCGCAACCGCCAGCACGAAGGTGAGGGGATTGGGCCACACGGAAACCATCGCGATCGAACCGAGAATCAGGGTCCATGCATGCGCGATCAGGGCAACGCTCTTCCAGGTGGACCGCGTGCGCACCTCGATAAGCTCTTGCTCGGTCATCAAGTCGCGAGCACGAATGCGAAGTGCGGTCATGGCTGTTTCTCCTTGTCGGCGGACAAGCTGTCGGGAGCGGAATTTCCCGTTTTGACGACCGTGAGCCGCGCTGCCGCGGCAGGCGCATCGGCCTGCGGGCCGTGCAGGCGCAGCATCTCGGCGGCAAGATCGTCGGGTGAGCGGCCCATTGCCTGCCCTTCCAGCGTGACGCCGATCGCGATCGCCCAGAAGCGCCTCGCACTGGTTTCCGGATCAAGCCGCGAATGCCAGCCGCGCGCGGCCATCTCGGCCGCATAGGCGCGCAGACCTTCGGCATGCAGCCGTTCAACCGTCCGCTCCACCAGCGGCGCGAGATCCTGGCGACGGCGGGTCAGCGTCATCGCTTCGACGAAGAAGCCAACGGCATCCGACCCCATCACGCTGTCGACCAGTGCGCGGGTATAG